>WUUC01093689.1_pt1 | contig 10636 bp, 7 predicted proteins | sample 6278441 | NCBI WGS metagenome assembly WUUC01 (sample SAMN13675441, study PRJNA597444) | soil metagenome | isolation source: soil | place: USA: Washington | collected 2017-10 | reverse complement strand
TTCGTGTCGTAAAAGCCCGTCTGGAACAGGCCGTCCGCTTCCAAGAACTCGGCGCGCCATTTGTCGTGACCCGCGAGGTGCCAGAGCATCCATGCGATCGTCGCAGGCCAGCCCGTGCGCGCGGACGTCAGGTGGTCGGCACCCTCGAGCAGCGTGTAGAAGGTCGGCACCGTCGAGCTCTCGAAGTCGGCGTCGCATTGCGCGGTCGCGACCTCGTTGTACGCGCACATGAACATCGTATCGCTGCGCAGGTTGGCCGGGCCCGCAGCCGCGTTGAGCGAGCCGCCCGAGATGTGGACCGTCGTCGTGACGCGATCGTCCGGCATGAAGTCGAAGGTCGTCGTCGAGCCGAGCGAGTGACCGGCACAGCCAACCTTCGTCGTATCGATCTTTTGATAGAGCGGGTGGCTCGAGTCTTCGTTGAGACCCATTACCCAGGTGAGGCCCGCATCCATATCCGCGGGGTCGCCAGAGTTCCAAGGGATATAGAGGACGAAACCAAACGAGGCATAGGTATCCCAGTGCGGCGCGCGCGCCTCATAGAACTCAGGGTCGGTGCCTCCGCCAGGACCAAAGATGAAGATGGGATGTTTGACCCCGTTTTCCCCTGCGTTGGTCGGGTAGACCAACCAGCCGCCGGGTGGCGTGTCCTTCTCTTTGGTGATCTCCGTATACGGACCCATACCCTCGGTCGTGTCGACGTCGGGCAAGCGCCCGCCCGTGTCGACGGGGCCGCCGTCGGGCATGTCCATGCCGCCCGTCCCGCCACCGCCCACGCCGCCGCCGCCCGCGCCGCCTGCACCCGCGCCGCCCGCACCGCCGGTGCCGCCCGCACCGCCGATGCCCGCAGCGCCGCCGGTGCCGCCCGCGCCGCCGGTGCCGCCCGCACCGCCGATGCCCGCAGCGCCGCCGATGCCGCCCGCGCCGCCGCTAGGCGTACCGCCAACGCCGCCGATTCCGCCGGTCGCAGCCATGCCGCCGACACCCGACGTTTTCTTGCCAGCGCTGTCCGCGCAGCCGAGCCCGAGCACCAACATCACCGCAACGAATACAAACCGATGGTTCGCGCACATGTACCGAGCGGTGCACCAAACGTCGGCGCAAATCGTTACAGGACTGCTACGAGATCCGCGGCGCTCTGGACGCGCGCGCAGGCTGCTCGCGCTGCACATCCTCGAGCAGGCGCTGCGTCTCGGATGCACACGCGATAAGACCCGCGCGACGTTCGGCCGCTAGGCCAACTTCGAGGTGCGCAATCGCTTCAGCTGGACGGCCGAGCGCGAGCGACAGGCGTCCGAGCAACGCTGGCACCGCGCCTTCACACCAAAACGAGAGCTGGGCGCTGAAGTAGCGCGGGTAGCGCGCGAGCAACGCGTAGAGCGGCTCGAAGTAATCGGTTGCGTCGAGCACGAGCGCTGCGCGCGCGAGATGACCGAGCGTGCCGAGGTATTGGCTGTCGCATGGCAGCGCGGCGAGCGTGCTCGGCCGGCGCGTTCGCAGCGAAGCGCGTGCTTCGTCCATGCGACCGGCGGTGGCGAGCGCGCGGATCTTGAGCGCCCAGAGCGAAGGCGGATCCCACACGTCGTGCTCGAGCGCGCGCGCGAGCGAGCCGTCCTGCGCGTGCTCTGCGCTCGTGCGACCCAAGAGCACGGCGCGATCGAAGGCGCTGAGCGGCTCGGCGCTGCGAATGCCGCTCTGCAGCGCTTCTTGGTGCAGCTGCGTAAGGCGCGTGCGGCCTTCGGCGAGCGCGCCTTGGTTCATGCTCAAGACCGTTTGGCAGCGCTTCACGTGCCATAGGAGCTCGTAGTGGTTGAGGTGCTGCGCGAGCGACTCGGCGCGAAAGAGCGAGGCCGGCACCGCGGCTACGTCACCGCGCTGCAGCGCGACCGTGCCGCGGAAGAGCGCGAGCACCACCGGCATCACCGGCATGTCGCGCGTGCCGAGCAGCGTGAGGCGATCGAGCTCTTCGCAGATCGCCTCGGCGTGGCCGTGATCGGGGCCGCCCTCGAGGTGCATGCGCCAAATGAGCGTTCCATCGAGCGCGAGCCGGTCGTCGCTCTTCTGCGCCAGCGCGACGGCCTGCTCGATCAGTGGGCTGCTCTCGTCGCGCGAGTAGCAACGCGGCACCGAAATCGCGAGCTGCGCCATCGCGATCGCGCGCAGGCCAAGCTGGTGCGTAGGCAAAAGCTGGAGCGCGTGCTCGGCGGCTTCGCTCGCGCCGGGCAGCGGCTTGAGCTCGGGGTGGATGTTGAGCATCGCGGAGGCGAGCGCGAGCATCGGGCCGTCGCCGTGCTCGCGCGCGATGCGCGTCAGCTCCTGCGTCGAGCGCTCCACCTCCGGCCAGCTGTGGCCGCGTGAGAACGCCGCGATTTGATACAAGAGGCTCATGCGCAGCCGCACACTCGCGCCCGGGATCAAGTCGAGCGCTTCGAGCGCTTGACGCGCGTAGCGCACGACGTCGGGGATCGCGAACACCACGGCAGCGGCGTTTGCGGCAGCCCTGCAGCGCTGCACGGTCGTGCGCAAGTCGCCGTCGGGTAGCGCCGCGTGGCTGTGGTACGCGAGCTCGCTCGCCGGGATCGACTCGCCCTGCGCGAACCTGTGGCCGAGCGCGTCGGCGACGCGCAGGTGAAGGGCGCGTTGATCGCGCGGCGAGAGCGCGTCGTACAAGACCGCGCGCTGCAGCTCGTGGCCGAACGCGAACGCAGTCAGCGAGCCGGGCGCGGCGATCACGATCTCGTCGGCGATCGCTTGATCGATCGCCAGCATCAGCGCGCTCGGGTCGCGCTCGAGGATCATCGCGAGCAGCGGCAGCTCGAAGCTGCGACCGATGACGGCTGCCGCCTCGAGCACGGCGCGCGCTTGCGGGTCGAGCTTGGCGACGCGCTGGCGCAAGAGCTCGAGCGCCGTGTCGGGCACCTCGAGCGACTTCGAGCTCGGCTGCTCGGCGCTGCACAAGCCACGCGCCAGCTCCGCCATGAAGAAGGGGTTGCCTTCGCTCTTGTCGAACACCGCGCGGCTGAGGCTTCCGTCGGGATCGTCGAGCAGCGCATCGACGTACGCCGCGACGTCGAGCGGCTGCAGCCGTTCGAGCGCGATGCGCTCGCTGTTGCGATGGCCGAGGATGCGCGGCAGGTGCGTCTCGGGCAAAAGCGGCGCGCGCGGGCGCGTGTGGCGCACGGTCGCGACGACCAAGATGCGCGTGCGCGCGATCTCGTCGAGCAGATGGCTCAAGAGCTCGAGCGATGCAGCGTCGGCGCGGTGCAGATCTTCGAGCACCAAGAGCCACGGCGTCTGCTCGGCCGCGGCGGTGAGCTCGCGCGCCATCGCCTCGAACAGCTCGTGCCGCTCGGCGGTGTTGCATGCGGTGTCGTTGCGCCAAGCGCCCGCTGTCACCTCGCGCAACAAACGCAGCCACGGCCAGAGCGGCGGCGTATCGCCAGCCTCACGGCAGTAGCCCCACGCGACCGATACGCCTGCGCTCTGTGCCGCGCGCTCGAGCTGCTCGACGACGCGCGTCTTGCCGATGCCCGGCTCGCCCAAGAGCAAGCACGCGCGGCCGTGGCCGCCGCGCGCCTCGCCGAGCGCTTCGAGCAAGCGCTGCAATACGCGCTCGCGGCCGACGAACGGCGGCTCATGCGTTGCGGGCGGAACGCTCGCGGGCGCAGCCGCCATCGCTGTCTTCACCAACGCCGCGACCGGCTGCACGAAGCGATAGCCGCGCCCGTACACGGTCGTGATGCGCTCGTTGCCGCCGCTCTCGCCGAGCGCCTTGCGCAAGCGCGCCATCGAAACGGTGATCGCGTTGTCCGCGACCGCTCGGCCTTCCCACACGACCTCGATCAGCTCTTCCTTGCTGACGAGCCGGCCCGCGTTGCGCACGAGCGCAGACAAAAGGCGCAGGACGATTGGATCGACCTTGAGCAGCGCGCCGCTGCGCCGCAGCTCGAAGTCTTCAGCGTCGAGCTCGAAGTCGTCGAACGAGTACAGCACCCGGTTCAATCTGGCTCGGGCAGGTGAGATCGCGCCAGTCCTCAACAGGGGAGGCCTGGCACGATCTGCAACAAGCGCCTGCATACAGCCCGTTAGCGCTCGATCGACTTGATTTCCTCGACCATGTGCGCGAGCGAGGTCGGATCGTCCCAGCGATCGGCGTGCTCGCCGGCGCCCAGGTAGTACGAGTGTGCGAAGCCGCTGTCGCAGTTTGCCCACGTCCACGCGCGCACCGGACCGAGGCTCGTGGGGCCAGTCCTGGCGTCGCAGCCGTGCCCGACCGCGAACGACTCGATGTTCGCGTTCATGATGCGCATCTCTTTCTCGGGGTCGGTCAGCGTCATGCCGCCGCCGAGCTCGAGCTCTTGCTGCGCGACGATGCACGCCAAGCGATCGGAGCAGCTCGGGCAACCACCACCCACCACCATGCGCACGCCGCGCAATCGATCTGCGTACTGAGGGTCGCACGCGAACGTGTAGCCCAAGTAGAAGGCTCCCGCGGAGCCTCCGCTCGCCCACATGCTGCGGATGTCGACCTTCGTACCGAACGTGTCGTAGACCCAATCGACCACCTCATAGAGGTGCGGTTGGTCTTGGCCATCGTCGCCGTTACCCCACTGCGTCTTGATCGCCTTGGGAACCACGACGATCACGTTGTCCGAGTCGACGTGTTTGTGGATCGGGAAGGCGGCCATCGTGAAAGGCACCTTCTGCTCTTCGCCCAACGTGCCGTGCAGGAAGAGAAAGAACGTGACGTCGGCGCCTTCGTGCATGCACGGGTAGGCGACGACGACATCGCGTCCGGTGATCTGCACTGTCGGCGGCGATCCGGTGAAGCCAACGGTTGGTACGCCGCACGGGATGCCTGGGATCTCGACCATGGGCTTGGCTGGATCCCCGTCGACTGGACCATCGTCGGGCATCGCATCGCCGCCCGCGCCGCCCATACCGCCCATCATTCCGCCGGCGCCGCCCATGCCGCCGCTCATCGCGCCCGCGATGCCGCCCGCGCCACCCGCACCCCCAGGGATCGAAGTGCCCGCTGCGCCGCCGGTGCCACCGCTTGCGCTCATGCCGCCGCTCGGTTGCGTGCCGCCAACTCCGCCCGCGCCGCCGCCCGCGACGCCAGCCACGCCCGCGGCACCGCCCATGCCGCCGGACGCTCTCATGTCATTCGCGTTCGAGCCCGTGTCGCTGCCGCAAGCGCTCAACGCAAAGCACAAAACGCACGCCATCGTCGCGCGGTTGTTCATGACCGTCCTCCTGGGCGCGAACCCGTTGCACGCAGCGCGGTCCCGTTCCGACCGCGTGCGCACGCACCCACGCACAGGGAACACCACACTGCGCGCAAAGAGCACTACGGGAGTCCGTCAAGAAGGTGACGGCGCGTAGAGCGCGAGACGCGCGTCGCTCTCAGCTGTGGACGTTACTCTTGGGCGCGTGAAGCCCGCAGCGCGGCTCTTTGCGTTCTTTGCGCACGAGCGACGAAGGTTCGTGGACGGGGGTGAGTCGGTCACCGTAGTTGCGTGCGGTCGCGCTGTGGCCGCAGGACCACGTGTGGCGGCAGATACTTCACCGGCGATCGCACGCTCGCGATCGTTCGGCGCGGCACCAACGACGTCGGGCTTGCGGACAACGGGTTCACGCCGGCACCCGCAACCAGCGCCGCGTGGAGCGCGAGCCCGTTGCGAAACGCAAACCGTGCTGAGCCTTATATAATATTTATTGCGTAGAGTGCGCGGTCGCGTCCCGCACACCTCGAGGGCTGCTCGCATCCTGAGCAGCGCCCGCGGCGCCCTCCATCGACAAGGCGCTGCGCGGAGCTGAGCAAGGAGGCGACGTCCGCCGCATGCGGATCGAGCCGCTGGCCCTTGACCTCGGCGCGGCGGGTGCATGTGGCCGGCTCACTTCAACCGGAGCGCTGGCCATGACCGAGAGTGTTTACAAAGTCATCGAGATCGTCGGAACGAGCACGGAGTCGTGGGAGAAGGCGGCGACGGCGGCCGTGGACCGCGCGTCGCAGAGCTTGCGCGACCTGCGCGTGGCTGAGGTGACGCAGCTCGACATGAGCCTCAAGGACGGCAAGGTCGAGGCGTTCCGCGCGAAGCTGAAGGTTTCGTTCAAGTTCGAGGGGTGAACGCGGCCTATATAGGCCGATCGTTCTGCATGCTGGTGCATTCGTTGTCGAAGCACTCGCAGTGCGTGACCTCGGGGAAGCCGCACGTGCTGACCGTGTCTTCTGGGCACACGGGCGGCACGGGCGTGCTCTGTGCATTGACGCAGCGCGGGTTGTAGCCGCAGCAGCTGCCGACGTTCTTGATCGCACAGTCGCTGGCTTGCTTGCAGCTGAGGTCGACGCCGTTGGCCGCAGGCGCGGGTGCGGGCTCGCCGGTGCTTTCGTGTGCGTCACGCGCGGGCGGCGGCGACGAAGCGCAGCTCACCAGCAGCGTGAGAGTTGCGAGGCGGATGAAGGAAGAGATCGCGCGCATCGCGCAACGCTAGCAGAGGCTCACTCGCCATCGCTCTTCTTTGGCTCGAAGACGAGACCGACGAGCGAGAGCACGAGCCCGAGGCCAAAGGCAGCGCTCCATGTACGCACCTCGAAGGCGCCGAGCATGCCCGAGGTGAGCTTGAGTAGCACCGCGCTCGAGATCAGCGGGACGAGCAGGAAGAAGAGGCCGAGCGTGAGGATGCCGGGGACGATCGACAGCAGCGTGACCACGAGGCGGATCAACCAACCGATGAGCACGAAGAGCACGCCGTAGACGAAGGCCGCCCACAACGCGGAGCTAAAACCTCCTACATAGATGCTGGGCGTGACTTGAGGCGAGAACGCGATGACGGCGCTGACGGCGAGCCATTTGAGCAAGAGGCGCATGATCGGTGGAGGCTACACCGTAGAAAGCGGGGTCGCGACGGCGCGCGGCTGCGTGCGACGATCGAAGCACGATGCATACAACTCGATGGCAGGTCGCGCTGTGCGTGCTGATGGGATCGCTCAGCGCATGCGGCGATGATGCGCCGAGCGCGGCCGCCAACACAGACGCGGGCGACAACGTGCAAGCCGGGCAAGGCGGTGCTGGCGGTGACGCGGGCACAGCGGGCAGCGGAGGTCGCAGCGGCGCAGGCGGTAACGCGGGTGCTGGTGGCGGCGGCGGCGCAGGCGCTGGAGTTGGCGGGAACGACGCGGCGATCGAGAGCGATGCGTCCGTCTTGCCCGATGGCGGCGGTGTGCCGTCTGCATGCGCGCTGCCAGCCGCGATCGATGAAGGCGTGAGCTGGGCGCAGACGCTGCATGTGGCGATGGGCGGCAGCGACGACACAGGCGATGGCTCCGAGGGCAGCCCGTTTTCGAGCATCGATCGCGCGCTCGCCGGCGCGAGCGCCGGAACGCGCGTGCTCGTGCAAGCAGGCACCTATGGTCCATTTTCGGCAGACGGCCTCGCGGGCGAAGCCGGGCAGCCGATCGGCATCATCGCCGACGGCGCGGTCGTGCTCGAGGCGCGCGGCGCGCAAGCCATCATCGGCATGTCGGACCCCGCCTATGTGGTGATCGAAGGCTTCACGCTGATGGGCGCGACCGTGCACGGCATGAACATCGACGACGGCGGCGACTACGCGACGCCCGCGCATCACGTCGTGCTGCGCAACCTCACCATCCCGGGCGCAGGCTCGGGCGGCAATAACGACTGCATCAAGCTCTCGGGTGTCGATGACTTCTGGGTGCTTGGAAGCGACGTCTCGGGCTGCGATCAAGGAGAGATCATCGACATGGTCGGCTGCCACCGCGGCGTCATCGCGGGCAACTACTTCCACGACACCATCCTCAACGGCGTGCAGACCAAGGGCGGCAGCGCCGACACGCTGATCCACGGCAACGTGTTCGAGAACATCCCCGGGCGTGCGGTGAACGCCGGCGGCTCGACCGGCGTGGAGTTCCTGCGACCGCTCGACGTGGGCTACGAGGCGGCGCGCATCTCGGTGTTCGCGAACGTGTTCATCCGCAACGGCGAGATGGGTGGCGCGGCGGTGGCGTATGTCGGCTGCGATGGCTGCGTTGCAGCGCACAACACGATCCTCGAGCCGCGCTCGTGGGTCGTGCGCATCCTGCAAGAGAGCACCGAAGCGCGCTTCGTGCCTTCGCGCGACGGCGTATTCGTCAGCAACATCATCGTGCTCAACCCGAGTGAGCTGCGCGCAGAGCTGGTGAACGTCGGCGCCGACACTGCGCCCGAGAGCTTCGTGTTTGGCAACAACCTTTGGTTCGCGCCGGACGAGGGCGCGAGCTGGGCGCCGAACCTCGGCGCTGCGGTGATGGCCGAGAGCGATTCGCTCGTGCAGGTGGATCCGCTGTTCGTCGACCGTGCGGGCGGCGACTACCACCTGCTGCCAGACTCACCGGCGCTCGCCGCGGCGCGCGCGCTCACGCCTGCGGTGCCCGCGGACCACGAAGGCAACTGCTACTTGGAGCCGGCCGCGCTCGGCGCGTTCGAAGCCGCGGAGTAAATGGATCGCGGCTAGCGCGCTTCTTGCGCCTTGCCCGTCATCGGCACGAAGCGCACGGGCAGCACGTTGCGCGTCTCGTAGCCGCCTTGCGTGCGCGTGATCAGGATCAGGTCTTGCGCGTTGTCGCCGACGGGGGCGATCAGCTTGCCGCCGACCTTGAGCTGCTCTTGCAGGGGCTCCGGCATGCGGGGCGGCGCGGCGGTGAGCAGGATCGCGTCGAACGGAGCTTGCTCGGGCCAGCCAGCGTAGCCGTCACCGTGGCGCACGTTCACGTTCGCGTAGCCGAGGCGCTTGAGGCTCTCGCTCGCGGTCTCGGCGAGCGCCTTGATGATCTCGATCGAGTAGACCTCGGCGCCCATCGTCGCGAGCACCGCGGCTTGGTAGCCAGAGCCGGTACCGATTTCGAGCACGCGATCGCCGGGCTTGATCTCCGCGAGCTGCGACATCAGCGCGACGATGTAAGGCTGGCTGATGGTCTGACCCGCACCGATCGGCAGCGGCGTGTCTGCGTACGCTTCGGCACGGTACTCGTCGGCGACCAGCTCATGGCGAGGCACGCGGCCCATCGCATCGAGCACGCGCGCGTCGCGGATGTCGCGGCTCTTGAGTTGCTCTTCGATCATGCGGGTGCGCTCGATATCGATGGTCTTTGAGCTCGGCACGATAGCCATCGCGGCAGGCGGCAAGCTCGGGTTGGGCTTCGGCTCAGCGCCCCGTTGCGCAGCAGGCGTACTGCAAGCGGCAATACATAGGGCCGCGAGGATAGAGCGAGACGTGCACATCGCTGGGCTCGGTTCGTTGGGGCGTTCGCCGCACAGATAGGCACGACGGCGTCGAAAGGAACCGCGCGAGCAGGCGCGGCGGTACGCTGCTTTTGATTTGAGTGCGATTCGAGTCAGAAGGCAGCGTGCGCACGTAAACTGGCGTGGCTCGCCGTCCGGGGTGACCTATGAAGATTTCTAAGCGTGCTTTGAGCTGGACCGTGGCTTTGTTGCTGGTGTCTGCGTGTGGCAACGATGACGCAGCGCCGGATGCGAGCGGCGCAGGCCCGGACGGGGGGAGGCAGCCCGACGCCAGCGCACCCGATGCGGCGTTGCCGGTCGACTACGTGGCGTGCGAGGTGCCTTCGGATTGCATCGTCGTGCCACAGACGTGTTGTGGCCGCTGTGGTGCCGCAGAGCGCGGTGATGCGGTTGCCGTGGCGCGCGACAAAGGCAGCCAACACTCCGCCGACGTGTGCGCGGAAAACGAAGGCTGCCCGCCGTGCGACGCGCAGTACTTCGACCCAACGCTCGTCGCGACGTGCCGCAACGATCGCTGCGAGCTCATCGACTTGCTCGAGCACGCATCGACGGCGTGCGAATCGGATGACCAGTGTTTCTTGCGCACGCAGGACTGCTGCCCATGCGGCGGCGACACCTCGCCCGGACGCGTGATCGGCGTCAGCTCGGAGAGCGCGTACGCGCCGCTCGTGTGCGACCCGGATCAAGCGTCTCGACACCTGCGCGCACTCCGGCGATCTACTCGGCGTGCGCCGCGCGATCGCCCGCCTCGAGCCGCTCATCGAGCTTCACCCCGGCTACAAGGTCTACGCGCACTACGGGCCGGCGATGGTCGAGCTCTTGAAGGGCAACGCGAAGCTCGCGCTCGAGCACATCGATCGCGCGCTCGCGATGGTTCAGGCCGGGCGCCACCCCACGTGGGCTTCGATCGCCAGCTCGCGCGTCGAGATCTTGATGCACCTCGAGCAGAACGAGGAAGCCAAGCGCGACGGCGAGAAGTACCTCGAAGCGAGCAAAGCCGCCGGGCTGTGCGTGATGGAGGATCGGCTAAGCGTGCCGCTCGCGCTCGCGGAGGCCAAGCTCGGCGAGTTCAACGCGGCGGTCGAGCGCTTGGAGCGCGTCATCCACGGCCGCAACTGGCTTAGCAGCACCGGCTTGAACCTCGGCTGGGCGTACGAGGTGCGCGCGCGCATCGCGATCTGGATGCGCGATCAAGTCGGCTTCGCGCGCGCGGCGATGGCATGCGCGCGCGAGTACGGCCTCGGTCGCGGCGGCAGCACGTTCGCCCCCAAGTACGAAGCGCTGCGCGCCGAAGCGCGTCAGGCCGGCCTCACGAGCGCTTCCGAGCTGCCGCC
>WUUC01040474.1_pt1 | contig 10636 bp, 9 predicted proteins | sample 6278441 | NCBI WGS metagenome assembly WUUC01 (sample SAMN13675441, study PRJNA597444) | soil metagenome | isolation source: soil | place: USA: Washington | collected 2017-10 | reverse complement strand
GGATCGCCAGCGCCGCGGGGGCTGCCAGCGCCGCCCCCACCCCCTGTCCCGCCCGGGCGGCGACCAGCAGCTCGAACGTGCCGGCCACGCCGCCGACGAACGACGCGGCGGTGAACACACCGAGCCCGGCGAGCAGCACGCGCCGGCGCCCGAGCAGGTCCGCGGCCCGGCCGCCGAGCAGCAGCAACCCGCCGAGCAGCAGTCCGTAGGTGATGATCACCCACTGCAGGTCGGTCGGCGCCAACCCGAGGTCTTCCTGGATCGCCGGCAACGCGACGTTCACGATGGCGATGTCGAGCGAGATCATGAACTGTGCGCTGCACGCCAGCGCGAGGACCACCGCCGGACGAACGGCGGGCGGAGCTGTGATGACCATGTCCGCTACAACCACCGCGGCGCCGGAAACTCGTCGCGACGACTTTCCGGCGCCGGCGGGGTTCTTCCTCGGTATGGCCCCCGTGGTGATCGTGCTGCACACCCCGACGAGTGCCTGGTGCGACCGTCTCCGGACGCTACTGGCCGACCGCCCGGGCGCGGTGGTGCTGTGCGACGTCGAACAGCTGTCCGGCCGGGCCGCGGAGGTGCTCGACGTGTTGTGCCGCCTGCGCCGCACGGCCGCCGACTGCGGCAGCCGCCTCCTGCTCCGCGGCGCGGACCCCGCCTTGCTGGCGCTGCTGGAGCTGTTCGGACTGGCCGAGCTGCTACAGCCCGAAGAGCCCGAACAAGCCGGGGTCGAGAAACACGTGCAGGGCGGCGACCTGCCCGTCCCGCGCCTCGAGGACGTGGATGGCCCAGGGTTCGAGTGACCCGTCGGCGCCCCGGCGGTACAGCGCCACGGCCGGCCCACCGTTGGCGTCGACGGGAACCGAGAGATCGTGCCCGCAGGTGTTGACCTGGAGGAAGGCGCCGAACGCGGCCGGCCCACGCAACCAGAACGAGTACGGCGGCATGGACACGACGACGTCCTGGTGCAGCAGAGCCACGATCCGGTCGATGTCGAACCGCTGGAACGCGTCGACGTACTGCTCGAGGAGGGCGGGATCGACGGGTTCGTTGGTGCCCTCACCACGCTGAGCCGCGGCCAGTGCGGCCCGTGCCCGCCGCACCGTGCTGTTGACCGCGTCGACGCTGGTCTCCAGGAGTGCGGCCACTTCCGAGGCCCGCCAGGCGAGCACGTCCCGCAGGATCAGGACGGCTCGCTGTCGCGGCAGCAGGTGTTGGAGCGCCGCCACGAACGCGAGCCGCACGGACTCCCGGGAAACCGCTTGCTCCAACGGATCGTCGATAAGTTGCGTCGGCACGGGTTGCACCCAGGTCGTCTCGGGCAGTGGTGCGCCCAGCTCCCCACCCGCCTCGACGAGATCCATCGGCAGGGCCCTGGCACGCCGGTCGTTGGCCGCGTCGATACAGACGTTGGTCGCGATCCGGTACACCCAGGGCCGCAGCCCGGACGGGTCCGCGAGGCCCGGGAGGCTGCGCCACGCCTTGGCCATCGTCTCCTGGACCGCGTCCTCGGCCTCGTGCGCCGAGCCCAGCATCCGGTAGCAGTACGCGAACACCGGCTGCCGAAGCGCCGCCAGCTCCTCCCCGAGCGCACGATCCGCCACAGTCCCCCTGGCCACGCCACCACCTCCACCTCCGTGGGGACGGACGTCCCCACCAGTGAGACCCCCAGCGTGCCCGAAACTCGTCGCGCTCAGGGCTCGGTCGTTCGGCCGAGCTGTTCCAGCACCTTCGCCCGGATCGCACGCGCCTCCCGCAACTCACTCTCGAAACCCTCTGGCCACTTGCGGGCCAGCTCCTTGTACAGCCGGCACGCGTTGTCGGCTACGTCGAGAATTTCTTCCAACGCGTTCGACGGTTGGCCCGACCTGAGCATCTGCACCCAGGCGAGGGTCGACATACTCGCCGCAAGGTCCGGCAGGTAGGCAGCGGGGTCGGCCTCGGCCAGGGCACCACGAATGGCCACCGCCTCGCGAGTTACTTCCAGAGCCGCCTGTTTGTCACCATTCTCTGCCAATCTGATGCCGAGGTTGCTCAGTCCTGTGGCGAGGCTGGGCAGGTAGGCATCGGGATCAGCCTTGGCCAAGATGCGGTAGCGATCAACAGCTTCGTGAGCTGGCACCAAGGCTGCTTGCTTATCCCCGGCCTCTGCCAACCGAAGACCGAGGTTGTTCAGGCTCCTGGCGAGTTGGGGCATATGGGCAGGGTCGGTCTCGGCCAGAGCACGACGGATGGTTACTGCCTCGCGGACCGCTTCCAGAGCCGCCTGCCGGTCACCCGCCGCCGCCAACCGATTGCCGACATTGTTCAGGCTCGTAGCTAGGTTGGGTAGGTAAGCATCGGAATCAGTCTCGACCAGATCGCGACAGATTGTGACCGCTTCACGGGCCGCTTCCAGAGCCGCCTCCGTGTCTCCCACCTCCGCCAACCGATTGCCGACGTTAGTCAGGCTCTTGGCGAGATTGGGCAAGTAGACAGCAGGATCAGTGTCGGCCAGGACACGATAGTGATCAACAGCCTCGCGGGCTGGCGCCAAGGCGATCTGTTTGTTCCCGGCCGCCGCTAGTCGGACACCGAGGTTGTTCAAGTAACGGCCACGTGTAGCTGGGGATGTTGTTGTGGGCAGGGTGCCGACGATATGGGCGGTGAGCACCGCAGCGGCCTGGAGTAGGTCGACGCGGTAGCGGGGCAGAGCGTCCTCTATCGCCCTGCAGGTGGCTTGTGGGGCGTGATCGATGGCCGTCTGGATCACAGAGGCGCTGACACAGGCAGCGAGTCGCCGGTCATCGAGGAGAGACCAGAGGATCGGACGGGTAACTTCGTGGCGGTCGGCGACGGCGGCAAGCACGATCAGGCAGCGGCGAATGGCGTCCTCGCTGAGTAGCTCTGTGTCGAGGACCTGGTGGAGCAACTCGGCCGTGCGGGGTTCGGTGGTGAGGCGTTGCGCGACGAAGTCCTCGCCGAAGCGGTCCGGGCGTAGGGGCGCGAGCGCCGGATACACGTCACCGGTCGGGTCCTGGGGGTAGAGCCTGTCGTGCCAGGTCAGGATCGCGCGGGCCGAGGCCTGGCCGCTGGCGACAGCCAGGACCGCCATGGCGTCGGTGGCGTTCTGGAACGGGCCGAACAGGGTGGCCAGGAAGACGCTGTCGGCCGCCTGCGTCGGGGTTACGCCATCGCTCGTCGGGCTGCTCAGTGGCCAGTGGCGCTTCTCGTGCTCCAGTAGATATGTCGACAAATCTCCTCGGGTCGGGCTGCTCTGGTACACCGCTGCCAGGGCGGCCATGTGCAGCATCAGCACCGAGCCGTAGTCGTCGTGGGACAGGTCCGGTGGAGTGATCGTGCCTGGGCGGTCCAATGCTTTCTGGAACGCCTCCGCCGCCTGCGTGAACACCTCCTCCCTGCTGGTCATCGTGCCCAGTTCCACCGGGTCCAGGACGTCTATGTGGCGGCCCACCAGCGGGCCCAGCGCCTGCCACACCTGTCCCCTCGACCGGGCCAGCAACAACACCCGCAGCGGACGGTCGGAGACGTCCAGCACCAGCGACCGGATCAGCTCGGCCAGGGTGTTCACCGGCCAGCGTTCGGCGTAGTCGACCACCACCAGTACCGGGGACTCGCCCTCCGCCGAGTTCGGGCCGTCCGGGAGGACATCACCCGGGGAGTCGACTCGGCTGACCGCTCTTGCCACTGCCCAGCCCGACTCGTGGCACAGGCCCGCGAAAGCGTTTGCCAGGCGCGTTTTGCCCTGGCCGCCGGGACCGTGGACCAGCAGCACCGACGCCGGGTCATCGGGATCGTCTCGCCATTGGAGCAGTACGTTCTGGATGTCGGGGCGGGGCCAGAACGGGACCACCTCGCGGCGGGCGTCCAGCAGGTAGCTCGGGGTGCGTTGCCTTCGAGGGATGCGGCCGTCGCGGGGAGTGGGTCGCAGCCACTGGACCTGGTAGTCCGCCCGGCCCAGGGCCAACGTGACATTGCCGGCCGAACCGATCTGGATGTTCGGGCCGTTGATCCACGAACCCGTCACCGAGTTCACGTCTCGCGCGCTGTCCATACGCCCACTTGGTCGATCATTACTCACCTACCGTTACCGCCGAGAGGCTAGACTCCCGCTCGACGAATGGGTTCTGGGGGGAGCTGCTCGTTATGGCTCGATGGGTGGCCGTGTTTGCCTGTGTCGTTGTCGTTCTGGGGGTCGCGCCTGGCTGGGCGGTTGCGCAGCCGGCCGGTGACGGGGTGGTGCCGCCGCCGCTTCCGTCCGGGTATCCACCACCTCGGGACGACGGGTCGCCGGATCGGGTCTACGAGCCGGACACGCAGTGTGTCGGCTCGTTGCCCGGTACCGAGCCGATCACCTACATCCCTTGGGGGCAGGACGTTCTGCGGTTCCGGGAGCTGTCTTCCCTGGCGACCGGGGCCGGGCAGAAGGTGGCGGTCATCGACACCGGGGTGTCCGACCACGACTACTTCGGGGGACGGCTCGAAGGTGGCGGGGACTACGTCGTCCAGGGCGGCGACGGGCTCGAGGACTGTGACGGGCACGGCACCGCGGTCGCCGGGATCATCGCGGCGAACCCCAACGACGAGGGCATCGGGTTCCGGGGGATCGCGCCGGACGCTCGGATCGTCAGCATTCGGCAGTCCAGCGGCAACTACTCGTTCAAGGACCCTGCCACCGACGATCCGGTGAAGGCCGGGAACCTGACCACGTTGGCGAAGTCGATCGTGCGGGCGGCCGACACCGACGGGGTCACCGTGATCAACATATCGATCAACAACTGCCGGGCGGCGGACAGGCCCTTCACCGACGTCGACCGGAACCTCCAGGCGGCTCTGCACCACGCGGTCGTCACCCGGGACGTCGTCGTGGTGGCGTCCGCGGGAAACGTGCCGGACGCCACGTGCACCGAGCAGAACGGGCCGGATCCCCGGCGGCCCGCGCTCGTCGTCTATCCGCCCTGGTTCAGTGAGTACGTGTTGTCGGTGGGCGCGGTGGGCGACGACGGGGCCGCCGCCGAGTTCTCCCTGCACGGGCCATGGGTTTCGGTGGCCGCGCCCGGCACGGAGATCGTTTCGTTGGACCCGGCCGACCGGACGCGGCTCACCAACCAGACCGTCAACGACAAGGGCCAGCCGTCGCCCATTCAGGGGACGTCGTTCGCGGCGCCGTACGTGGCGGGGCTCGCCGCGTTGGTGCGGGAGCGGTTCGCGGACCTGAGCGCCACGCAGGTCATGGAACGCATCAAGATCACGTCGGCGCATCCGGCCGCCACCGGTGGGCATGACGACGTGGTCGGGTACGGCATGGTCAACCCGATGGCCGCGCTCACGGCGTTCATCCCCGAGGAGAAAGGGATTCCTCGGGACGAGGTCGTGTCGGTCCCGTTCGAGATGCCACCGCCGGCCGAACGGGACTGGACGCCGTTCCGGGTCGCGGTGATCGGCGCCGGCGGCGGGATGGGGCTGCTGTTGTTGACGCTGTTCGTGGTGCGCACGGCGCGGCGCAACCGCTACTGACATGCCTTCTTGTCCGCGCCGCGCACGCTGTCGAGCACGGTCTGCCCCTGCCGGTCGACGAGGCGGGTGAAGAGTTGTTGTGCGTAGCCGAAAACCAGCGCCCAGGCGAGGATCTGCGCGGAGGTGTCCAGCGCGCTGAGGCCGGGCACGAACTGCCCACGCATGAGCAGCACACCGAGAAACGCGGTCACGGCACCGGTCGGCAGCTTGAGCGCGGCCAGGGCGACCGGCAACCCGTACCGCTCGGAGGACCCGCGCATACCGCGGATGGCCGCCGCGGAGGCGACGGCCGCGGCGGCCAGCCCGACCAGCTCCACGACGAAGAGGTCGTACGGGCTGACGGTCCGCATCACCTGCTGGTCGATGTCCTCCGAGTCCGTGGGAAACGACTCGGACTGCTCGGTCGGGCAGACGATCACCGTTTCGGAGGCCTCCTCCGGCGCGAAGCACATGGGAATCAACGTCGGGTTCAGGAAACCCGTGACCGCCATCCCGACCGCCAGCAATGTCATGCCCAGAGTGGTGAAGGCCAGGATGTTGCGGAAACTGCGGACCCGCACCTGTTCGCGCAGCGCCGCCGAACTCGCCGCACGCGTGATGGACACGATCCGCCCGCGTTCCTCCTCGACCAGTGGCCGCAAATCCTGCTCCTGCGGCCCCCGCACAGCGAGCCGTTTGGCGATGCGCTCGAAATCCTTCAGGCGGGGGTCGTTGGGCGCGAGGTGGCTCCGCACATGCCTGAGCAGACCGGGAACCTGGCCGAGAAGGTACTCGGGCGGCGCCAGGGTGAGAAGGTGCGCCTCGGCGGCGTCGAGGTTGCTCATGGCGCGTTCTAAAAGCGACCCGTAGCGGAAGACCCGAAACCGCTTCATGGGATCCGGCTTTGCCGCGACAGCCGCGTCCCTGGCCGCTTCGATGTGGAACAGAACGGCCCGCACGAGCACATTGCGCTCGTCGCCGACCAGCCAGACACACAGTGCTTCGAGTTCTTTCGCCCGCGTCAGGGTGCCTTCCCGCCATCCCGAGGAGACCGGCCCACCAACGGGCCTCTCCCGAACGGCATCGAACACATCGGGCCGCTCACCGGTGGTCACAGATACAGATTACGCCGGTTCTCGACCAAACTGCTTCCGCGCTTTTGCCAGAGTCACACGCGCCTCCTGCAGATGACCTTCAAAGCCTTCAGGCCATTTTTTGGCTAGATCTTCGTACAGGTGGCATGCCTTCTCGACGGCATCGAGGGCTTCCTCGAGCGCGCGCGAGGGTTGTCCCGAGTCGACCACCTGTCCCCAGGCAAGCGCCCACAGGCTATTGGCGAATTCAGGCAAGTGGGCAGCGGGGTCGTCCTCAACCAAAGCACGCAAGATGGCAACCGCCTCGCGAGCCGGTGCCAAGGCCACCTGTTTGTCTTCGACCTCGGCCAGACAAAGACCAAGGTTGTACAGACCCGTAGCGAGGCTGGGCAGGTGCATGGCGGGGTCAGCCCGCACCAAGACACGCAGGATTGTCACCGCCTCACGGATGGATTCCAGTGCCGCGTACTTTTCTCCCGCATCCACCAAGCGACCGGCGAAGTTGCTCAGAAACTTGGCGAACTCGGGCAGGTAGCTGGCATCAGCCTCGGCCAAGTCGCGGTAGAGATCAACAGCCTCACGAGCCGGACCCAACGCCGCCTGCCCGTCCCCCATTTCGGCCAACCGGATGCCCAGGTTGGTCAGACTCCCACCAAGGTAAGGCACGTAGTCGTGGTTGACCTCGGCCAGAGCCCGATAAAGATCAACAGTGGTACGAGCCAGCCCCAGGGCGGCCTCCGTGTCTCCGGCCTCCGCCAACCGGTTTCCAAGGTTGACCAGGCTCGACACATAACCGGGCAGATAGGTGGTGTCGGCCTCGACCAGGTCACGGTAGAGATCAACAGCCTCGCGAGCTCGACCCAGGGCTGCCTGCCCGTCCCCGGCTTCCGCCAGTCGGTGGCCAAGATTGTTCAGATAGACGGCGCGTGTTGCTGGCGGCGTCGTCGATGGCAGAGCGTCGAGGATGTGGGCGGTGAGTGCCGCCGCTACCTGGAGAAGGTCAATGCGGTAGCGGGGCAGGGCGGCCTCGATCACCTGGCATGTGGTTGGCGGAGCGTGGTCAATGGCCGTCTGGATCACGGCGGCGCTGGCGCGGGCCGCGAGTTGCCGGTTGTCGAGCAGAGACCACAGGATGGGACGAATGGCTTCGTGTCGGTCCGCGACGGCAGCCAGCACGACCAGACATCGGCGGATGGTGTCCTCGCCGGGTGGCCCTTGGTCGAGGATTCGGTGGAGTAGTTCGGCGGCGCGAGGTTCGGTGGTGAGACGTTGCGCGATGTAGTCCTCGCCGAACCTGTCTGGGCGCAGTGGCGCCAGCGCTGGGAACACGCCGTCGGACGGCTGCTGCGGGTAGAGGGTGTCGTGCCAGGACAGGGCCGCGTGGGCGTTGGGGATCCCGGCGGCGGTGAGGACTGCCTTGGCGTCCTCGGCGCCGGGAAGTGGGCCGAACAGGGTGGCCAGGAGGACGCTGTCGGCGGCCTGGCTCGGGGTCACGCCTTCGCTGGTGGGTCCGGTCAGCGGCCAGTGGCGTCGCTCGTGTTCCAGCAGGTAGGTGGACAGGTCCTCGCGGGTCGGGTGGCTCTCGTAGACCGACGCCAGTGCGGCCATGTGCAGCGTCAGCACCGAGCCGTAGTCGTCGTGGGACAGGTCTGGTGGGGTGATCGTCCCCGGGCGTTCCAGTGCTTTCCGGAACGCTTCCGCGGCCTGTGTGAAGACCTCTTCCCTGCTGGTCATCTTGCCCAGTTCTACCGGATCCAGGACGTCTATGTGGCGGCCCACCAGTGGGCGGAGTGTTTGCCAGACCTGTCCCCGTGAGCGGGCCAACAGCAGTACCCGCAGCAGTCGGTCGGAGAAGTCCAGTATCAGGGAGCGGATCAGTTCGGCCAGGGTGTTCGCCGGCCAGCGGTCGGCGTAGTCGACCACCACCAGCACCGGGGCCTTACCTCTTGCGGCGGGCGGGCCGTCGGGGAGGACGTCTCCTGGGGAGTCGACTCGGCTGATCGCTCTTGCCACTGCCCAGCCCGACTCGTGGCACAGGCCGGCGAAAGCGTTTGCCAGGCGGGTCTTGCCCTGGCCGCCCGGGCCGTGGACCAGCAGCACCGATGCTGGGTCGGTGTCGTCGTCTCGCCAGGTCAGGAGGGTGTTCTGGATGTCGGGGCGGGGCCAGAACGGGACTACCTCGCGGCGGGCGTCCAGTAGGTAGCTCGGGGTGCGTTGGCGTTGGGGGACGTGGGTGTCCCGGGGGGTGGGTCGTAGCCACTGGACCTGGTAGTCCGCCCGGCCCAGGGCCAGGGTTACGTTGCCGGCGGAGCCGATCTGGATGTTCGGGCCGTTGACCCACGAGCCCGAGACCTTGTTCACTTCTCGTGCTCTATGTGTACGTCGTTTGCTTGGCCTATCTGGATGTTCGGGCCCTTGATCTTCGAGTTGACCACCGAGTTGGTGGGGGTGGGCTCGGTGTCTCGGTGGTCGGCTCGGAGGGCCAGTACCAGGGCGTAGGCGGCTACGCCCAGGCCTACCAGGCCGGTGATCGAGCCTATGACGCTGCCCAGCTGGTCCGCCTTCTCCAGGCCCATGCGCAGCATCACTATGCCCACTACCAGTGCGACCACGCCCGCGGCTGCGAACAACCACAGGCCCCAACGCCGTGACGTCATACCTCCATGGTCGGGCATCGGTCGGCCGTTGTTACTTTGGGGTCCGGGTTTGGATGTTTACGTATCAATTGTCAACCGTTCAGGGCGGTGTCCAGCAGTTCCCACAGGTTGTCTACTTGTACTGGAACGTCCATCCATACCAAGGACATTGGTTCTGGGCGGCCGGTGTAGCGGGCCAGTGCGGCCTCGGCTGAATCGTGGACCGCGTGTAGGGTTTGGCGGGTCACCGGGTCGCGGCGGTAGATGACTGCTTCGCGTTCGCCGGCGCCGATGATCTCCATGCCCCACGCAAATATCAGGTTTTGGTCTTCTGCGCTGGTGAGGGTGAAAAGTCGTCCGTACATACGTTGCATTCTTTCCAGTACGTAGCTGTCTGCACAATGCACCTATCGAGGGATTGTCTGTCCACCCGTTTGCGTATTAGGAATTGGTACATGGCAGTTATCAGTGGTACCGCCGAGTCGCGTGAGCTGGGTGCTGAGCTTCGGCGGTTGCGCAAGGAGGCCGGGCTGAACACCAGGGTCATGGCCGATCTCACCGGAGTGTCGAACGCGAACATCTCCTTCTGGGAGACTGGTAAGCGGCTCGTACCACTGGAGAGGTTGACCGCCATCCTTGATGCACTGAGAGTCACGGACGACGAGCGGGAGCGCATCCTGGGGCTGCGGCGCAAGGCCGACGGCCCCGGGGAGCTGACGACCGGCTCGACGAGCATCGGCGAGCGCCTCACCAGGCTGATCGAACTGGAACGCGCGTCCACCCGGATCACGCACATCCAGCCGCTGATGATCCCGGGGCTCCTGCAGACCGGCGACTACGCACGTGTGGTGTTCGGCGAGGGCCCGGACACGGACACCAAGGTGGCGCTACGCGCCGGCCGGCGCGACGTGATCACCCGGAGGCGCAATCCGGTCGAGTTCCTGGCGCTGATCGACTCGGAGGCGTTGGTCCGGCCCGTGGGCTCGCCGGAGGTGATGGCCGATCAAATCGACCACCTGGTCCGGATGACCGAGCTGCCGAACGTCACAATTCAGATCGTTCCGAGTAATGCACCTGGCTACCACCCGATGCTCGCCGGACCGTTCGTCTTGTACGAGTTCCCCACCGCCGACCCGATCATCCTGCTCGAGCACTATCGCACGAGCGCGTTCATCTGGGACCGGGAGAGCGTGGCGGCATACCTGTCGGTACCGGAAGAGATCCAGCAGTTGGCTTTGCCTCCGGAGCAGTCGGTGAAACTGATCAAAGAGATCGCCCAAGGATTGGAGACAACATGATCAGGTGGCGCAAGTCCAGTCTCAGCGACGGACAGGACACCTGCGTCGAGCTGGCACACACCGGCGCCGCGGTGCGGGACAGCAAGAACCCCGACGGGCCCACCCTCGC
>WUUC01162995.1_pt1 | contig 10638 bp, 17 predicted proteins | sample 6278441 | NCBI WGS metagenome assembly WUUC01 (sample SAMN13675441, study PRJNA597444) | soil metagenome | isolation source: soil | place: USA: Washington | collected 2017-10 | reverse complement strand
TCCTGATCAACGGGGCCGAGGACGCCGATTGGCAGATCGAGCCGACAGGCGTTCGTCGACCGCCGCCGGCCGACCCGACCGTCCGGCCCGAGCCCACGATGCTCAAACGGACCGTGACCGGACACGGGTGGATCGACTTCCATCCGGATCCACGCCGGCCGAGGAAGACCGGGCGCCTGGCCCGTGTGCTGACGGTGATGTGGATGGTGGGCGCGGTCGCCGTGACGACCTGTGCGCTCATCTTGGGCGCCGCGCTCCTCGCTCGAGGGGACTGGCTGGGAGCGGCCTGGATGACGGCGGTCGCCGGAGTGGCCAGCGTGTCGTTGGGGCTGAGTGTCCGGGACGCCCGACAAGGACCGAAACGTGACGAACAGAGGAGAGAGACGTGACCACGACCAAGGCCGACGCCGAACGTGACGCCCTGATGACGGAGCTGCTCGACAATCTGGCCGCCGCCAGTCAGGCCCTCACTGCTGGGGTCAATACGCTACTCAAGATCGAAGGGCGCGGACTCGAGGGCAACTTCGATACCAGCTCGTTCACCACAGACCTGTCCAGCATGGTCGACGGCCTGAACGACGCGTTCCGGCGAACAGAGAGCGAGCGATGAGTCAGGAGCCCATCCGGATGACGAGCGACGAGTTCTACGACCGGATCAAGCCACTCGAGGTGCTTGAGCAGGCCAAGGAAGCCTATGGCCTCCGGGACTGGAAGGAGCTGTACGGCCCGTTCCCCGAGACGACCGAGGCGGCGCGCTGGATCGAGGGGGACATGGACCGGTGCGAGCACGGCCGCCACTCGATCGACCACTGTTTCGACTGCCGTGACAACTACGGCATGAGCCACGGCAACCAGTTCCTCCTGTGTGCACCCGAGACTCGCCGGACCGCACAAGGGCTCGAGGTTCGCATCGGCACGGCGGTCCGCGGCGAGGCCATCTGGGTGGTTGCGCAGGCGTCGGCACGAGAGCAGGGAACGTGATCAACGAGGACATGGCCGACCTGATCCGCGCCCGCTACCCGGCGAACTCCCCCGAGGTTGAGACCCGCATCGTGAACCGGCGGTGTCGCTGCGGGAAGCCGGCGACCGAACGCCACCAGGAATGCGCGTGGCACGGTGCCACCAGTGCCGACTACGCCCGGGACCTGCACGACATCCTCGAGACCGGTCGGATGAGCTGGCGGTCCTGGTGGCGCGACGGAGTCAAACTGATCCGGCGGGAGGTGGGCAGACGATGAGCACAAGCGAGCCTGACTGGTTGCGGGATACGCAACAGAAAGTAGAGGCAGCCGTTCAGGCGCTTGCCGAGGTCTACCACCACCTGAGCGACGCCCACCTGGCCGTGGGCGAGGGCGAGAATCGACCGGCCGAACTCACCGCCTGGGGGATGACCGTGGCCGAGGCGAGATCCGAGCTGATGGTGGTGGCCGCCGAGATCGGCGACGAACTGAGGAGGACCAGTGGCGAACAGCTCCCTGCTAGCCAGTGAGGTGGCGCTCGACGCCGTCGCCGTGTACCGCGCTACCAAGCTGCTCCAGCAGGACGACATCCCGCCGTTGCCCCGCATCCGCGAGAAGCTGATGCAGCGCTATGGGGCAAGTCCGTGGTCCGCGCTGCTCGACTGCCCGTGGTGCCTGAGTATCTGGGTGGCCGGCGGCGCGGTGGCGTTTCGTCGAGTCGCGCCGCGAGTCTGGCGCGTGCTCGCCCGGGTCCTGGCATCCTCTGCCGTAGCGGGAGTGATCTCCGAAGCGCTCGAGCACATGGAGCCAGACGAGATCGTCAAGGTGCTGAACGAGGCCACGGAAACCGTGGAAGCGGTCACGGCCACCCTGCGCGAGGTCACCGAGAGGGTCGGCGACTAGGTAGGCCACACGGGAGGTAGCGCGTTAATCATGGCAGCCACCACCCGCAAGCAACCCCCCAGGAAAGCCACCAGGCGACCGAGGTTCACCGAGGCGGACCTCGCCAGCCTGGTGGCTTCTGGCGAACAGGTGGATCTCTCCGACCGCCAGCTCACCCAGAAGATCAACCGCCAGCGCGCACCGTGGCAGCAACTCGCCTGGAACTACCGGGAGCTGATCGGCGAACTCGGATCGGGTATCGAGTACGAGGCCAACATTGTCTCCAAGGTTCACTACCTCGTCGGTCAGGTCTCCGACGAGGACGAGCCGGTCCTGCCCACCAGCGACGACTACGAGCTGCCCGACCACGTGGCCCGCGCCGCCAAGGAAGCGCTCGACGCCCTGCCGTTCCGCAACGGCTACTCGTTCACCGGGGTGCTGTCTACCTGCCTGCGTGTCACCGGAGAGGCATGGCTCCACGGCCGCACCGAGCGCCGCAAGGAGCACTGGAGCGTCCTGTCCTCCGACGAGGTGCAGCCCATCAACAACACGCTGGGCATCGTCGACATGCCGGGGGTGCCACCGCGGCCGGTCGACAAGACCAAGGAGGTGCTGCTGCGGCTGTGGAAGCCCCACCCGCGGTGGAAGCGTCTCGCGGACTCCCCGCTGCGCAGGATGCTGGACACCTGCGAGGACATCGTCCTGATCGGCCGGGAGCTGCGCGCGGCCGCCCGCTCGAGGGTGGCGGCCAACGGCATCCTGCTGGTGCCCAACGAGCTGTCGGTGGTGCGCAAGCCCGACGGTGAGGTGAACGACTTCCAGACCGAGCTGGAGATGACGCTCCTCGCTCCCATCGCGAACGAGGGCGACGCGGGGGCCGTGGTGCCGGTGGTGCTCAAGGGACCGGCCGAGCTGCTCGAGAAGGTTCGGCACATCACTCTCCAGCGGGAGGACGCGCCGCAGCTCATCGAGAAGCTCGAGGCCGCGCTGCGCCGGCTGCGCGAGGGCATGGATATGCCGCCCGACGCCGGCCAGTCCGTCAAAGACATGAACCACTGGAGCGCCTGGTCGGTGTCCCAGGAGAACTGGAAGAACTACCTCGAGCCGCACACGCGCCTGATCGTCGACTCGCTCACCGAGGCCTACCTCCGACCCTCGCTGATGATGCCCACCACGAAGGGTGGCTGGGGCTTGAGTGCGGATGACGCCGACCTGGTCCAGGTCTGGTACGACGCCGGCAACGTCACCGAGAACGCCAACCGGGCCGAGGACGCTCGCGAGCTGTACGACCGCGGCGAGGTGGGTGGCGAGTATCTGCGCGCGGCTCACGGCGCCAGCAAGGGCGACGCGCCCGACGATGACGAGATGCGCCGCATGATCACCTGGAAGGCGGCCAACTCCATGTCGCCCGAGGTGGTGGCCATGCTGCTCGGCCAGGCGATCGGCGAGGACATGCCGGGCACGACGATCAACGGCCAGGCGATGCCCACGCCCAAGGCCATCGAGGTGTCTCGGCCGCAGGTCCCCGCCGAGACCACCCGCGGCATCCCGACCTCTGGTACGTCCGGTACGCAGCCGCGTTCTCCCGTGCCCGTGGTGGGTGCGGCCAATTCGCAGGGAGTACTCGATTCAGTTCGCCTCGTCACGGGTGAGCGTCTGGCCGAGATCGAGCGGGCACTGCGCGACCGCCTCATGGTGGCCGCCGACGATGCCCTGTTGCGGGTGCTCGAGAAGGCCGGTTCCCGTGTACGGGCCTCGCTCCAGCAGAAGGACCGCGAGCTGGCGACCGAGGTCAAGGGTATGGCCGCCGAGGACGTGTGCCCCCTGGTCGGCGAGCAGCGCATCGGGCAGCTCGGCATCCGAGAGGACACACTGCTCGGCAAGGCGTTCGACTACCTGTCGCGCAAGTTCACCGCGTGGACCACACAGGCCGCCAAGGACACCGCACGGGCGGTGGCCGACATGCTCGGCCTCACGCTGACCGAGGTGGCCGCGCTCACCCGCTCCTTGACCGCCCGCATTCCGACCGCGTGGAAGTCGCTCGAGGGGCGCCTGCGCGACCGGGCGCTGAACAAGCTCTACGGTCGTGGTGGCGACAACCTGATGGGCGAGGTGCCGGACACGCTGGTGCGGCCGGGTGATGTTCGCGAGGCGCTGGCTGAGATCGGCGGCGAGCTGGCGAGTGACGAGAAGGTTGTGGGCGGTCTGGCATTGGGTCGCGAGGTGATCGACATGATCGACGATCGCGCGGACCGGGTGGGGTTCTCCTGGAAGTATGGCGTGACCCCGCGTGAGCGCCAGTTCGAACCGCACCGCCGGCTCAACGGCCACCGGTTCACCGGATGGGACGACATCGCGTTGGCCACGGACACGAACACGGCATGGCTCGGCACTCACTACGCACCCGGTGATCACGACGGCTGCATGTGCGACTACGTGCCGACCTGGGCCATCCCGGAAACCATCGGCACCATCGCCATGGAGATCGAGCCCGAGAACCCCGGGTCGATCACCGACAGGGTGCTGGCGGGCCTTGACGACGCGGCGGGCCGGCGGGGCACGCACGCACAGCGCAACCGTGACGAGCGGGATCGCATCCTCGCAGTCCAGCGTGAATGGATGGAGAAGGTGACATGACCAAGGCGGCCAAGGCTGCGATTAAGCGCAGTGGCGACACCGAGATCAAGGTCAACGAGGAGACCGGCCGGATCGACCTGCACTGGCCGTGCCTGGTGATCGAAGGGATGCAGACCGGCGACGGCCGGTTCATCCCCTACGGCTCGCTCGGCCACCGCGGGCTCCCCCTGTCCGTGATGGGTCAGACCAAGACCGGCAAGGGTCACGACGGAGCCGAGGTGTTTGGCCGCATTACCAAGCTCGAGCGTCACGAAGGTCCCACGCGTGTGTCCAAGGAGACCGGCGAGCCGTTCCCCGAGGGCACGGCGATCTGGGAGGCGTGGGGCGAGGGCGACCCGGAGTCCGAGCCGGGCAAGCTCGCGCTCGAGGGCTACCTGCGGGGCAACTCGGCGGACCTCGCCGATGTCAAGGTGGTGGAGGAGTTGGCCGACGAGGACGGTAAGTCGATCACGGAGATGCGCGGCGGCAACATCGCCGGCACCACGCTGGTTCCCGTGCCGGCCTTCGCTGACGGGTATGTGGAGGTCAACGGCGAGCAGGTGGAGACCACGCCTGCGGTCCAGGCCCTCGTTGCCGCCGCCACGCCTGCGCCTGCGTGGCGCATCGTCGATCCTGAGCCCGACGCCCTGGTGGCGGATGCCGCCCTTGACACGGAGCCGTTCAGGCCCCCGCTCGAGCTATTCCAGCCGCGCCAGTTGCGCGGCATCACCCCGCTCACGGTGGAGACCCTCGCGGACGGCACAGTCGCCGTGTACGGGCACGTGGCCGACTTCTCGCGGCCGCACCTCTCGTTCACCGGCCAGCGCGTGCTCGCCAGGCCGAGCCCTTCGCGGTACGCCAAGGGCTTCAACACTGGGGCGCTGCGGGTACTCGACGCCGAGGGCAACGAGCGGGTGGCCGCAGTCGGCCGGCTGACCATCGGCGACGGTCACGCCGACCTCTCACTCACCCCTGCCGACGCCAAGGCGGTCTACGACAACCCGGACAAGGCGTGGGCATGGGTGCAGGCGTCCGACGACGCGTTCGGCATCCAGGTCAATGGCGTGGTCATCCCCGGCACACCCGACGAGCGAGTGACCAAGGCCCTCGCGCATCCGGCGTCGGGCGACTGGCGGCCGATGGATGGCGCGCTGGAACTGGTGGCCGCCTGTTGCGTCAACACCCCGGGCATCCCCATCCCCCGCCAGCTCGTCGCCTCCGGTCAGGTCATGGCCCTGGTGGCGGCTGGAGCCGTCGCTCCCGCGCAGGACAACCCCCTCGTGCTGGCACAGTCGATCGCCGCGCGAGTGGTCGAGCAGGTCAACGAGCAGCTCAGTGGTGTGTTCGAGGCGTTGGGCGAGAAGCTCGGAACCAGGCTCGGCATCACGCTCAACGCCGACCCGATCGCCGAGCAGCACGAGGCACTGATGGCCGATTTCGTGCAGGCATCGCTACTCGAGGAACTGGGGATCGGCGCGGCGGACCATCGACCTGGCGTGGCCGCCGACGAGCTGATGGCCTATGGCATGACCGGCTGGCAGCTCAACCTCCTTGAAACCAAGGCGTCCCTGGCGCAGGCTGACCGCAGGCTGCTCAACGAGCTGACCGCGTGGCATGCCGAGGATCCATTGGCCGAGCGGGAGTTCTCGGCCGATGTGGCGTGGCTGGAAGACCTCGAGGAGCGCGACGCCCTGGCCAACTGGGTGACCAAGTCCGGCGGGCTGCCGCCGTACATCAAGCGCATCGAGAAGCACCTGATCGCCAAGGGCATGACCGAATCGCGGGCCATCGCGACCGCGGTCAACGCGGCCAAGAAGATGTGCTCGACCGGCGACCTCAACTTCCCCGGCTCTCAGCAGGTCAACCCGGGCAGCCAGGCCGAGGCGTGTGCGGCTGTGGCGTCCTGGAATGCCAAGAAGGCCGGATAGCTCGGCGACACCCGTGGGCGCGCACCGTGTAACCCTGTCCTGGGTGCTGCTGGGCATCCAAGCTGTGGTGTCGGTGCTGCATGGCTTCCCCCGCCTGGTGTACCGGCCGAATCCACAGACCGCTCGGATCGTGGAGTTCATCAACTCGCTGGGGCCATACTGGGTAGTCGCATTTGGACTGTCCACTGTGGCTTTAGTGGTGTCCCTGGTGTGGCACCGTTACCGGCACATCGGCCACCTCGCGTGCATGTTCACGTGGGTCGTGTTCGCCGTTGCCCTGTGGTTCGGCGCGCTGGCGTCGAACCCGATCGGACCCATCTTGTTCGCCTGCGTGGCGACCGGGCTGGTTCTGGTTCATCTGGTGATAGCGACCGCCTACGCGGACGATCCGCGCGAGAGGAGGCATCGTGAGCGGTGACATGGTGCTCGCGCAGGCGGCCGGAATCGGAACGCTCGGCACGATCGTGTCAGTGCTGTCGGGTGTGGTGTCTGTGGTGCTAGTGGGGGTCACGTGGTACGTGAGGCGCCAGGGGAAAGAGGCCAAGGAGTCCCGCCAGCTCAAGGACACGAACATCGCCGCGTTGCGCTGGCACTACCGGGTATCCACCCTCGCCGCTGTACGTGGGTGGGATGCTGATCCCGCGTGGCCAGAAACCCCGCGCGAGCTGACGCTGGAGTATCTGCTCGGGCAGGCCGAGCAGGACCCAGCGAGCAACCTCGTCCAGCTGGCTGAGGCTGCGAAGGATCTCCGGAAAGGTCCGGCATGAACGAGCGCAAGCGGCGTATCTGGGTGCCGCCCGTGTGGGCCCTGCTCCCCGTGCTGGCGATCGTCATGGCGGGCATCTCGGTAGCGGCCGTGCTCGTCACGAACGCGCTCACCGCCGAGACGGACAGCAAGAACGCCGTGGGCGCGGTCGCCGTGGAGCAGGCCGTCACCATCGAGACGCTGTGCAGAGCCGGCGGGGAGGTGGCGGCGGCGCTCGAGTCGGCCGGCCAGTGCGACAAGGCCCAGGAGGTTCAAGACGAGGTGGATCGCCAGGGCGCTTCGCCCGCCTCGGTGGCCGTCGCGCCCACCATCGACCGCGATGAGCTGATGCGGTTCGTGCGCACCGCGGTGGGCGAGTATTGCGCCGGCCGCAACGAGTGCACACCCGACACCGCGCTGTTGATCTCGACGGTGGCCGAGTACCTGCGCCTCAACCCGCCGGCACCCGGGCGGGGACCAACCTCCGCCGAGGTCGAGGCCGGCGCACGCACGGTGCTGACCTCCGACCCGGACTTGTTCCGCGGTGTGCCCGGCGTCAATGGGGAGGACGGCGAGCGCGGACCGGGTCCGACCGACGAGCAGGTGGCCGCAGGGGTGCTGGCGTTCTGTGGTGCCAACGATCAGTGTCGGGGCGCGCAGGGACCGCAGGGCATCGGCATCCCCGAGTTCTACTTCGAGCGCAATAGCGAGGGTGTGTGCGAGGCGGTGGTGACGTTTCACAACCCGGCGACGGACGAGCGGGTGACCGAGCGTCGGCAGGCGAGTGACCCTGCTTGCGCGCCGATCGATGGTGGGATTCTCCCCGGCGGCTGACTTGTGCCCCCCTATATTGGGGGTGTACACTTCAGATATGACGAACCGAATCACCCGCAACCAGTACCGCGCCGAGGCTGAGGCCAAGTACGGCGAGCCGGTCCGCTACAGCCACCTGATCGTTGACGACATCGTGGTATTCGGGTCCTGCACCACCGAGTGGGTCGTCCGCGAATTCGACGGTTGGACCGCGCTCACCGTCGAGCAGATCAAGGGGAACGACATCGGCCACACCCGCATCCTGATCGAGGGCGACACCGCAGTCTGGCGCCAGTACTGACCGCCGACTCGAACGCCCTGCCGGACTCCTCCCGGCAGGGCGTTCGTCACGTACGCTCCCGGTGTTCCACTACTCCACTAGGAGGCGGCGCGATGCCACAGAGGTACCGAAAGAGGCCGGTCGTAGTCGAGGCTGCACAGATCGACTCCAACGACTACGACGGCATGTGCGAGATCGCTGCGTGGTGCGGCGGCCACACTGTCGACGATGCCCTGCATGTGCTCGCCATCGACACGCTCGAAGGCGAGATGTACGCCGACCCGGGCGATTGGATCATCCAGGGAGTCGCAGGCGAGTTCTATCCCTGCAAGCCGGACATCTTCGCAGTGCTCTACGAGCAGGTGGCCGCGGATGCCTAGGAAGACGATCTACGACACGCAGACCGAGGGCCTGTGCGTTCGGGTCAACTGGCGCAGGCACGACGACCCCGAGAGCAGTCCAGGAGATCCCGGCTACGTGCAGATCAGCACCCACAATGAGCGCGAGGATGCGTTGGCGCTCGAACTTCTCGAGCAGGCAGCCTGGCTGATGGCGGCCGGCGGGGAAGATACCAGTGCCGAGGACGGTGAGAAGATTTGCGAGACGCGGCGAGAGTGGCAGGCTCGGCTCGAGAAGTTCCGTTCAGAGCTGACTGGAACTTACGTCACCCTCGAGCCGGCCACCATGCGGAGCCTTCTCAGGACGCTGCACAAGTCCAACATGCAGGCGTGGGATGCCGCCGAACGTGCGCGCCACGTGCGGTTCCAGGTGCCGGCCGACACCGAGGACCGCGACCCGGCGGCCGGCGACCCGGTCCTGGTGCACGGCACCATCCAGTCGATCATCGAAGGGGTCGCGACTGTTGAGGTGTACCGTTCATGGCCGCTTCATGGCCGGATAGCGGTCCAGTGCGGTGCGCTCGAGTACGACGAACGAGTTGCGCGCGCGGGAGGACAAGCGGCGGCTGACGAGATCCCCGGGCCGAGGTAGCCTGCAATCGGTTCTCGCTGGGACCAGCAGAGAGCCCCCGTCGCTGGGAGTCGACGGGGGCTCTCTCGTGTCCGGACTCAGTCGCCTTCCTCCCCCTCCTTCGCGGGCTTAGTGCGTGCCGAGGACTGACGCCGCTTGGTCTCGGCCGGCTCGTTGGGGTATCCGCCCCCGGCGAAGTACGCCGGCTCGGGGGCGGTGTCCTGCTCGGCCTCGAGTGGAGTGACGCCGTCGAGCAGTCGGGCTGCGGTGTGTGCGGCCTGCTCAAGGTGCTGCACCACGGCCACCACGCCAGGGTCGCTGCCGTCCGGCGCCCTGTTGCTGATGACGCGTGCAGCGGTGCGGACAGCGTCGACGGTCACGGCGGCCAGACTTCCACTCGTCACGGACACAACATCGAACCGGCCCTCAAGATCGGTCACAGTCATTGCGAGCACCTTCCTTGGTATCCCCCGGGGTCGGGGGGTAACATCGGAGAAACTGTAGCGAAAACCAGGAGGACAACGCTCATGCTGCCCATCGTCATTATCGGCGCCGACGCTACCGTGCTCGAGGCCTTCCAGTCCTGGCGCGACGCCGGCCGCCGGGTGCTCGACTTCGAGACCGCCGAGGTCGCACACTTCGCGCTCACCGACGCGCGGGACCGGGAAACCATGAAGGACACGGCCGAGCCGCCGCTCGAGCTGAGCAAGCAGGACGAGTGGCAGTGCACGGTGGTCTACGGCGCAGAGGCGTTCGGCCCCGCGGCGTCCGGCCACCCCGAGCTACTCCCGCACACGGGCTGGACCATCGTCGCGCACTACGGCATCCACGACACGCAGGCCACACCGCGCCGGGTGGTGGGCGGTGTGGTGCAGGGGGTCAACCCGACGACGATCATCTGGCAGGCCGGTGTCAAGCTGCGGGCGCACATGGTGGTGGACGTGCTCGAGCCCAACGCCATGAACGTCCTGTTCACGCACCTGTCCTCGCGGACCTACCCGTGAGTGGGAAACCCGACCGGGCGCCGATGACCGCCAGCTCACGGGGCAGTGAGTTCATCCCGATGTTGGGCCTCGAGCAGACCCTTGTCGATCTGATGTACGACTGGCTGGTCCCGGTGATCGAGAACGAGATGCCAGTGATTACGGGCCAGGAGCGGTGCGCCTCGCAGATCATCGAACGTCTGCGCGAAATGGGAGCCGACTTTCCATGAGTGCCCAGCAGCTGATGACGGCGGAGTACGAGGAGGAGCGCGACCTCTGGGTGATCCACGCACGCTCCGCCGAGGGACAGCCGTGGGTGCGCTACGAGGGCCTGTCGGGTGAGCTGGACACCCTGCTCGGTATCGCCCGCGACGTGATGACAGGGGGCTGACGTGCCGCTCAAGGACTACACGACCAAGATCAGTGCGAGCAAGACGGCGGCCGAGGTGCAGGCGGTGCTGGT
>WUUC01066612.1_pt1 | contig 10638 bp, 6 predicted proteins | sample 6278441 | NCBI WGS metagenome assembly WUUC01 (sample SAMN13675441, study PRJNA597444) | soil metagenome | isolation source: soil | place: USA: Washington | collected 2017-10 | reverse complement strand
TGCGGCAGTTCCAGCAGCGCGTCTCGCGGCGGCTGCGGCTCGAGTCGCTCACCCACGAGGAGGTGCAGCAATACATCGAGCACCGGCTCGCGGTGGCGAGTGGCGGAGAGGCGCCGTCGGTCGCGTTCACGCCGGGCGCGGTTCAGGCCGTCTCGCTGCTTTCGGGCGGTCTTCCACGCGCGATCAACATCGTGTGCGATCGCGCGCTCGAAGCCGCCTATCTCGAACAGGCGCGGACGATCGACGTTCCCGAGATCAACGCGGCGGCGAGGGCGTTGGGGCTGCCCGAACAGGCTGTCCCGGCCGGCGAGCCTGCCCAGGCCCCCGCATTCGCCACGGCAGCCGACACGCCGGCGCTGTCCGACAATTCGGTGTGGCCTTCCATTCCGTTCGAATCCCCTGAGCAGGGCGTGACGGCGGTCTCCGAAGCGCCGGGTGAGGCCGCCCCATGGACGCCCGCGAAAAAAGGGCTCGTCGTCGCCGCTTCGCTGGCCGTCGCGACGCTGGCCGTCTGGTTCGGCGTGCGCGCGCTGAACCCGGCGTCATCCAATACCGCGCCGGCACCCTCTCCACCGGCGCCATCCCCGGCGTCACGTCCGGCTCAGCGATCGACGGCGCCCCCATCAGGCGCCTCCGCCACTTCGCCCCCTTCGCCGCCGAGCGGCGCTGCCGCGGCGCCCCGCGCCGATGCCGGCGGTTCCCCGCCGGAAGCCGCCGCGATCACCGGTGAACGGTTCGAGATCGTGCTCGCATCGTTTCGAACCGAATCGCGCGCGGCGTCGGTCGCAGCCAGCGTCGAGGCGCTCGGCCTCCCGATGCGACGGCGGACGTCGGATGGTTGGCAGCAGGTGCTCGCCGGTCCGTTCGCGTCGCGCGCGGAAGCCGACGCCGCGCAGCTGCGGCTCGAACGCGCGGGACTCGGAGGAGGGCAGATCGTCCCGGCCGCTCGCTGAGGTTTCGCCTGCAAGGCGGAATGAACGTTGCACCGATCTCGACCGGGGAGATCGATGATGAAACGTGTCACAGACCTTGAGCTCTACCGACAAGAACAGGGCGCGATCGGCTACATTCTCTTGTGGGCGATGGGCGTGCCCGCCTCAGTGCTGTTTCTCGTGTTCCTGATGCGTGGATGCACCTAGTGGCCTGTCCACACTGATTCAGTAACGGCAGGTCACGACGATCAACACAGAGCGCGCTGAGCTCGCGGAGCGAATCATTCCGAAAACCCTCCGCGTGCTTTGCGGCCTCTGCGTTGTACGTCGTATCGATGGTGCTGATTTGACATCCCACCAGGGCGCCTGCGATCGGGCGCCGCGCTCCGGAATCTAGTCTGCGTCCTCCCGACCGAGGCCACCCAAACGGCGCGGTGCCGGCAGGCCGACTCCCGGCTTCGCGTTACCGGCCGTAAAACCGGTGCCCGGATTGCCCCGGAATCGGCGCGCTCCACCGCGAGTCACGCGCGGAACACACTGCGCAATCCACCCGCCCGCACGGGCGTTGATGAAAAAAATCCAAATCGCTGAATCGCGACTGTTTTGACACGCGTTCGCCTGCGCTACGCGCCCGTCCGCCGTTGACTGCCGTGTACAACAGGCGTAAGGTCCGCGTCATTCGGCTTTCTTTCGAACCCCCGGCAGTCTTGTTCGAGTTCACCGTTCCGCATGATCGATCAGGAGGGATGAGCGATGGTGGCGATAAGAAGGGCGTGCGGGTTCCTAAGCTTGTGTGTCGCGGTCCTGATGCCAGCTGCGGCATCGGCTCAGAGCGCGATCGCCGGCGTCGTGCGAGATGCCAGCGGCGCCGTGCTCCCGGGTGTGACCGTCGAAGCGTCCAGCGACGTCCTCATCGAAAAGGCCCGGTCGGTGACGACCGACGGGTCTGGCCAATACCGTATCGTCGATTTGCGGCCGGGCATGTACGTCGTCACCTTCACCCTCACCGGCTTCCAGACGGTCAGGCGGGAGGAGATTCAGCTGCCCGCCGATTTCACGGCGAACATCAACGCGGACCTGCGCGTGGGGGCGCTCGAAGAATCGATCGTGGTGACGGGCGCCACGCCGGTGGTGGACGTGTCGAGCACGGCAAAGGTGCAGGTGCTCACACGCGAGGTGCTCGATTCGGTGCCGACCGGCCGCACGATTCAGGGGCTCGCGCAGCTGATTGTGGGCGTGAGCCTCAGCTCTCCTGACGTCGGCGGGTCGCGGGCGATGCAGCAGACCTACATGGCGACCCGCGGCCTCACCTCCGCCAACAACATCGTCACCGTGGACGGCCTGATGATCAACGGGCTCGACGGCGACGGCGCGGTGCAGCAGTACCTGAACAACTCGATGGTCGAGGAAATGGTCTATCAGACCAGCGGCGCCGGGGCCGACGTGTCGCCGGGCGGCGTGCGGCTGAACGTCGTGCCGAAGGACGGCGGCAACACCTTCAGCGGTTCGTTCTTCGGCGCGTGGAGCGACGGCGCGTGGCAGAGCGACAACTTCTCGCAGTCGCTGAGGGATCGCGGGTTGCGTGCGGTGGACAAGATCGACCGCATCTACGACTTCAACTTCGCCGAAGGCGGGCCGATCCTGCGCGACAAGCTGTGGTTCTTCGGATCGGCGCGCGCCTGGTCGGTGAACTCGCCGATTGCCGATACTTTCTATCCGGACGGGAGCCAGGGGATCGACGACCAGAAGATCAAGAGCGCGGTGCTGCGGTTGACGTGGCAGGTCACGCCGCGCAACAAGTTCGCGATCTATTACGACGAGATCGACAAGTACCGCGGCCACGGGATGAATGCCGGCGACGATCCGCTGACCGCGTCTCAGGTGTGGACCTCGCCGCGCTACAACGACTCGGTGGCGAAGTGGACCTCGACGCTCAGCAACCGGCTGATGATCGAAGGGGGCTTCTCGTTCAACTACGAGCAATACGTCATCACGAACCAGGACGGCGTGAACAAGGACGCGTTTACGCCCGAATGGTTCGCCGGTGCGAGCCGCAGAGACGCCGATCGCGTCACCCTCCGAAGCGGGCTGGCCAACTGGGGCGGGCGCTATCCGGATCGGTTCAACCTCGCCGGATCGGTGTCGTACGTCACGGGGTCGCACACCTTCAAGGCGGGCGTACAGGACAACTGGGGCCCCTACGTCAACACGCGCGAGACCAACGCGGACCTGCAGCAGGTCTACCGGAGCGGACGGCCCGACTCGGTCGCGATCTACAACACGCCGGTCCGCTACAAGGAGCGGCTGAACGCCGACGTCGGCATCTTCGCGCAGGACACGTGGACGCTGAAGCGCCTCACGATCAACGGCGGCCTGCGGTGGGAGTACCTCAACGCCGAGGTGTCCGAGCAGCAGTCGGGCGCGGGACGTTTCGTCGGAGAGCGGCGGTTCGACGCGATTCAAATGCCGATTTGGAAAGACTGGGCGCCCCGTTTCGGCGTCATCTACGACGCGTTCGGGAATGCGAAGACGGCGCTCAAGTTCGGCGTCAACCGCTACAACGAATCGCGCACGACACAGTTCGCGAACCGCTACAACCCTCTGGGCCTCACCTCGGCTACGTTGAGCTGGACCGACCTGAACGGCGACGATGTGGCGCAGGGCGCCGTGGGTTGCGCCTACCTCACCGCGGGTTGTGAAATGAACTTCGCGCAGATGCCGGCGAATTTCGGCCGACTGTCGCTCAGCCGCGTCGATCCGGATTTCAAGCGCACCTACAACATCGAAACGACCGCCGGCGTGCAGCACGAGCTGCTTCCGCGCGTGTCCGTCGGCGCCACGTGGTACCGCCGCACGTTCCATCGGCTGCGGATCACGGACAACCTGCTGATCAGCACAGCGGACTACACGCCGGTGCCGATCGTCAGCCCTCTCGACGGCGAGGTGATCACGGCCTTCAACCTCGATCGCGCGAAGCTGAGGGACGTGGACAACTTCGACACGAACGCCGGAACGGACCGGCAGCAGATCTACAGCGGCATGGACTTCACGCTGAACGCGCGGCTGCCCGGGGGCGCCACGATCTTCGGCGGGTTCGTCACCGAGCGGACGCTGCGAGTCACGTGCGACGAGCCGGACGACCCGAACACGCTCCGCTTCTGCGACGACCGGGAGAACGACATTCCGTTCCGGCCGCAGCTGAAGCTGGCGGGCACCTACATGGCGCCGTGGCGCATCAACCTGAGCGCCTCGTTCCAGAGCCTCGCCGGGCGTCCGACGGGCGGGTTCTCCACGACCGGCTTCAACGTGAACAAGATCAGCGGCCCTGGCTACGGGGACGTGGGGAGTCCCGTAGGAACCCAGTGGCTCATTTCGCCAACCACGCGGTACCCGGCGAACTGCACGGCGCCGTGCACGCCAGGCGGCCTGGTGATTCCGGGCATGACGCAGTCCTCGCTCACCATTCCGCTCGTCGCGCCGGGCACCGAGTTCCTGCCGCGGCTCAACCAGCTCGATCTGAGCGTCGGCAAGCAGTTCCAGATCGGCCGGCTGCGGCTGCAGGGGCAGCTCGACGTCTTCAACGCGTTCAACGAGAACACGATCCTGGGCGTCCGGTCGACGAACTTCGCGACCGCGGCCTACGACGTGCCCTCGAGCGTCCTGCAGGGAAGGATCGTGCGCATCGGCACGCAGCTGCGCTGGTAGACTCTCGTCAAAGAAGGCCGAGTAGATCTTGACAACGCGTTTTCGCGCGGCAAGATCTACTCGACTCCTTCGCTCGCCCGGCGGTTCGGTGACCGGCGATTGCGGCTCGCTGGTATCGTGTGTAGGCTCAATCAACGATCGGCACCCCACGAACGAAACCGGAGAGCGCGCTGAGCTCGCAGAGAACACTTCCAAAGGACTCTCTGCGTGTTCTGCGGCCTCTGCGGTGTACGTCGTATCGGTAGTACTGATTTTCGAGGACATCCCACTAGGTCCGAGGTGCGATCGCCGCAGACGCTGCGCAGGCGACCCATCATTCCCAACATGCAGCGCTGCGGAGCACGACATGATGCGATCTGTTATCGGGAAGGCAGCCCTGCTGCTTCCATCCCTGCTACTGGTGCCGTGCGCCACTGCGGCGGCCGCGGATTCTTGCCCGGCGCCGGTCACCGCCTCGGGGACGTTTCACGAGCTGCAAGTGCCTGGCGCGACGAATACGGATCCGCTCGCCATCAACAGCGCGGGTGACATCGTCGGCGCTTACGGCGACGCGCAGGGGCGGGCGCACGGGTTCCTGTATCGCAACGGGATGTTTCACACGATCGACGTTCCCGGCAGTTCGTCCTCGTTCGCCGCCGACATCAACGCGTCTGGCACCATCGTCGGCAACTTCGGGAGCCGGGCATATGTGCTGCGGGACGGATCGTTCACGTTCATCGACGCGCCCGGAGCGTTCGCGACCTCGGCGACGGCCATCAACGACCGCGGAGCCGTCGCAGGCCTGGCACTGGAGCCGAACGATTCCGACGGCAGAGAAGTGGGATTCGTGCGCGGCCGCGACGGGAGCTTCGAGCGAATTGCGTTCGACGAAGTAGCTGGTGTGGGCGTCCGGGACATCACCAATCAGGGGACACTCCTGGTGAACGCCGATCTATCGCAGCTGCTTCGCACGCGCGGCGAATATGAAACGATTCAACCCTGCAGTGCGTCGGACATCATCATCAGGCTTACCCGGCAGAAGCACTTCGTGGGCGCGACCTTTGAACCGTCGCTGCAGATGTCGTTTGGGCTGGTGCACACTCACCGCCAGTACACCCTGTATCAGTATCCCGGAGCCGTGAGCACGCTGCTCAGAGACGTGAACTCGGCCGGACTCGCCGTTGGTCAGGCAAACGATCCTGTACGAGGCTCGATCGGTTTCGTGTTCGTCCCCGAGTAGGTGCCGGGGAGAGTCTCCACGATCATCGGACATCTGTCTCGATCCTGCTTTCCGCGACATCTGTCGTCCGCAGCAGGTTGCCGCGCATCCGGCGGTAGCCTCGCTGCTGCGCCCACAGGTCGAGCGGCACGCTCGCCAGATCGTCCACGAGCGGCACTGCAAGGCCGTTCGTCGTCAGGTCGATGGTCTTGAGATAACTCCGGCAGCTGTCGCAGGCCTCGATGCGGACGTACGGGAACACGTCGGCCGTGTACACGGGCAGGGCGTCGAACCGGTGCTCCCCGCACTCGGCGCACACGACCCGCCTGTACCGCCACTCGGCCAGACATCGCGCGCAGACGAGCAGGCGGCTCGCGCCCTGGCCGTCCTCGCGCAGCGCACCGACGAGCGGGCGGCCGGAGCAGACCGGGCATCGCGCCCCTGGTTTGACCGATTCGTACGGGCCGTCCGAGGAGCCGAGCCGCCATTCGGCGGCCGCTGCCTCCGCATACGGCTGCAGTACCGCCTCTAAAACAAATGCGATCGCGGCATTCTCGTCGTCGTCGCCGTCTTCGGCGAGGAGAGACTCGCGCATCAACGCCGTCCAGTCCGGCTGCACGGCGCGAACGGTGCCGGCGAGCGCAGCGAGGCGCGTTGGCGCGGCACGTTCGAGCCAATCGAGGAAGCCGGGCACCTGGGCGGCGGCGGATTCGAGATCTATCAGCCTGGTCCACCTGCAGGTGGACCCCACGCGGGATGACCCCACGTACGACCCTGTGGACCCGGTGCCCGATGGTGTGGCCCCAACGCAGTTTGAGCCCATTGGCGGTCGCTCCCGCTGCCACTCCGCTAGCCGGGCGTAGAACTCGAGGATCTCGGCGGAGCCGCGGTGCTCCGCCGCGAGCGCGCGCGCGCGTGCTATCCGGGCGTCCCAGCGCGATGCGGTGTCAGAGGCCATCGGCCCCGCCGCGCGATTCCGGACTCCATCGCGGATGATGGCGCCTCGCCCACTCTTCGGTCACATCGCCGTGAACGATCGCGTCGAGGCCGCCGGGGACGACCGCGACGCCCATGTACACGTGAACGATAAAGCCGCCAATCGTCGCGAGCGCGGCGACGGCATGGACGAAGGTCGCCAGCGGGCGCAGCGCCAGCAGCTCGGAGGGGACTGCTGCGACGAACCACATGACCATGCCCGACGCCAGCAGCGCCAGCGCACCGAACGTCATCAACCAGAACAGCATCTTCTGGCCGTAGTTGAACCGCCCGGCGCCGGGTACGCCGCGATCGTCATTGCGGATGTAGGAAACGATCGCCTTGCGCCACGCGCGGTCGCCGGCCGTAATGCGCATATCGCGCCGCCAGAGCGCGAACATCCATGCGACCGCGCCGCCGAACACGAGGCCTGCCCACGGATGGAGCACTCGCGACAGATATCCGCCGCCGAGCACGACCGCAAGCCAGTAAAGCGCGGGCGTCCAGAACGCGAGGCCGGTGAGGAGCAGGTACAGGTACGACGCACCTGATACCGCATGAATCAGCCGTTCGCGCACACCGTAGCGCTTCACCGTGTGGAGGGCGGTCACAACGTGCGCTCCTCCTGGCGCGTCTTCTCCCCTCCCCGCGCTCGGCGATCCGCGTCCTTGCGTCCGAACCGGATGAAGTGCACAGCGGCCGCCACGAGGCCGCCCATCATGGCGACGTTGCCGAGGACTTTCAGCGGCCCTTTCCACAGGCGGACGGCCAGCGGTATCGTCGGATTGAGCGGAAGTCCGTACAGCTCGGGCCGGTCGCCGAACGCAAGAACCGTGACGACACCGGTGCCGCCGACACCGGGCGGATCGTAGACGGCCGCGTTCGCAAACCCGTTCGCCTTGAGCTGCCGCACGCGCGCGTCCGCCACCTGCAGCATCTGGTCCTTCGTCCCGAACTGCAGGCAGCTCGTCGGACATGCCTTGACACACGCCGGCTGCAGTCCCGCCGACACGCGGTCCACGCACATCGTGCACTTGTAGACCCGCTTCGTGCTCGCGTGAAACTTCGGGACGTTGAACGGACAGCCCGTCATGCAGTAGCCGCAGCCGATGCACTGGTCCTGCTGAAAGTCCACGATGCCGTTGGTGTACTGGACGATCGCGCCAGGAGCCGGGCAGGCGATGAGGCAGCCCGGTTCGGTGCAGTGCATGCACTGGTCCTTGCGCATCAGCCAGCGCAGCGCGCCGTCCTCTTCGTGCTCCCTGAACTTGATCAGGTTCCAGAAGTTCGCCGTCGTATCGGGCAGCGTCTGGTACGTGCCCATCTGCACGGTTGTTTCCGGCGGCAGATCGTTCCACTCCTGACACGCCACCTCGCACGCCTTGCAGCCGATGCAGGTGGAGGTGTCGACCAGCTTCGTCACCACGGGAAGCAGGCGGACGCCTGGCGCAGGGGCCGACGAAGCGGAGACGCGTAGGAGTTCGAGAGCCATCAGGATTGTCTGAGACCAACGATCACCGCAGAGCTCGCAGAACAGTACGCCAATGAACCCTCGGCGGGTTCCGCGTGTTCTGCCGTTAACGTCGTGGCACGCGCGTCGTCAGTCATGGGAAGTTTGCCGCTTAAAGCTTGTCGAGCCTCACCAGGAACCCTTTGTACTCGGGCGCGAACGAATTCGGATCGACGACAGTCGGCGTCACGAGGTTGGCGAGCGAGCCGCGCTGCTCTCCGCGCCCCAGGAAGCCCCAGTGAATCGGGAACCCGATCTGATACGTGGTCCTGCCGCCGACCTGCATCGGCTTGATGCGGCGCGTCACCATCGCGCGACCTTCGATGGAGCCGCGCGCCGATGTGACGCGAACGCCGTCGCCGTTTGCAATCCCCCTTTCACGCGCGAGCTCCTCCGGGATCTCGACGAAGAACTCGGGCTGGAGCTGCACGCTGTACGGGTTGTTCTTGGTCCAGTAGTGGAAGTGTTCCGTGAGCCGATACGTCGTGCACACGATCGGGTACTCGTCGGCGGTGCCGAGCACGTCGAACTGAGTGCTGAAGGGCTGCAGGGCCGGGTTGGCGCTTTGCGACGGATGGAGCGCATTGGGCGCCGGCGACTCGGCCGGCTCGTAGTGTTCGGACCAGGGGCCGTCCACGAACTGGCCGGGCACGAACAATCGCGCCACCCCTTCCGGCAGCATGATGAAGGCGCCGAGATCCGCATCGGGCCGGCTGTCGACGGCGTAGTCCGGCGTGTCGCCGACCCACCGCTCGCCGTTCCACGCAATCCCCACGCGCGAAGCGTCCCACGGCCGGCCCTCGGCGTCGGCCGAGCAGCGGTTGTAGAGAATGCGACGGTTCGCCGGCCAGCTCACGCCCCACTCGGGGTAGCGGCCCAGGCCGCTCGGGTCGGCGTACGAGCGGCGCATGGTCAGGTTGCCGGCATCGGTGTACATCCCGATATAGAGCCAGTTGCCCGACAGCGTCGACCCGTCGGCGCGCGCGTCGAGAAAGCGCCCGAGCTGCTGGCCCGAACGCAGGATGACGTTGCCCGCCGCATCTCGCACGTCGGCGGCCGCCCAGCCATTCAGCTCGCGGCACACCTCGTCGAGCGACGGACTGCTCGGATTCGTGTACCACCAGTTCAGCCCGCGCACCGGTTCAGGGTAGCGTCCGCCTTCTTCCTGATACAGCTCGCGGACGCGCAGGAAGATGCGCGCGACGATCTCCTGGTCCGCTTTGGCCTCGCCAGGCGGATCGATCGCCTTCCACTTCCACTGAATCCATCGCGCCGAGTTGACGAACGAGCCGTCTTTCTCCGCGAAGTTCGCCGCGGGCAGCAGGAACACCTCGGTGTCGACCTGTTCGGGTTTCAGGTCGACGAGCGACAGGATGTCGGATCGCCAGAAGGTGGCGGTCTCCTGCTCGAAGTTCTCGGCCACGACGAGCCATTTCAGTTTTGCGAGCGCGGCAATGGCTTTGCGGGAATGGGGGCCGTTGCTGACCGGGTTCATCCCGAAGCTGAGGAAGCCTTCCATGTCGCCGCGGTACATGCGATCGAAGATGTACGCCCAGCTCCAGTTCTCGTACGCGCCCGGTCCGACTTGCGGAAGCTTCGGGTGAAAGTTGTAGGCGAAATCGTTCTCGGGCGTCGCCGCCGTGCCGTAGAACGCCTTGAACTGACTCACGACGAAGCGGTCGGTATTGGACCAGAAGTTCATCGACGCCGGCCGAAGCGCCGCGGGCGTCGCCGACTTGACGAAATCGCCCAGCGAGGGATGATCCGCCTTGGGGATCGGGATGTAGCCGGGCAGGTTGTGGTAGGCCATCCCGCAGTCGGTGCCGCCCTGGATGTTGGCGTGGCCGCGCAGAGCGTTGAGGCCTCCGCCGGGCCTGCCGATGTTGCCAAGCAGCAGCTGCAGCATCGCCGCGGCGTGAATGAGCTGGACCGAGTGGCTGTGATGCGTCCAGCCGAGCGCGTACAGGATGGTGCCGGCCCGCTGCGGCGTGCCGGTGGAGGTGATGAGCTCGGCGGCCGCGAGGAAGTCTTCCGGGCTGCAGCCGCAGATCGTCGCCACCATTTCCGGCGTGTAGCGCGCGTAGAAGCGCTTCATCACCTGGAACACCGCCCGGGGATGCTCGAGCGACGGATCGACGCGCGCGAAGCCGCGCTCGTCGAGCTCGTACGTCCAGCTCGATTTGTCGGTGTACGCGCGGCGTTCGCCGTCCCATCCGGAGAACAGGCCCGCCTCTTCGTCGAAGCGGTACTGCTCGGAGACGAGAAACGACGCGTTGGTGAACAGGCGCACGTACTCGTCGTGATGGCGGCTGCGCGAC
>WUUC01052218.1_pt1 | contig 10638 bp, 7 predicted proteins | sample 6278441 | NCBI WGS metagenome assembly WUUC01 (sample SAMN13675441, study PRJNA597444) | soil metagenome | isolation source: soil | place: USA: Washington | collected 2017-10 | reverse complement strand
TGCCGTTGACCAGCCATGGCAAAGTCGACCAGCAGGCGCTCCCCGCACCAGACGAGATGGCGTACGTGGCGCGCGTGTACGAAACTCCGGTTGGCCACGTCGAAGCCGCGCTTGCGACCATCTGGATGACAGTGCTGAAGCGCGAGCGCGTCGGTCGCCACGACAACTTTTTCGAGATTGGTGGAGACTCGCTGCGCGCCGTCCATGTCGTCAAGCTGCTCGAGCAGATGGACATCAACATCTCGGCCGTGGACTTGTTCATGCACCCGACGATCGCATCGCTGACGAACGACCTGATCGCGGTTGGTGCATCCGCGCTCTCGAACACCCCCATTTGCATCAGACCGGGCGGTGCAGAGCGGCCGCTCTTTCTGGCCCCCTCCGGAGTCGGCCAACTGTTGTACGCCCCGGCTCTCGCGCCTCACATCGATCCCGACATTCCGATTTACGGCCTGCCGCCGATGCCGATTCACGAGACGATGTACCGAACCGTCGAAGGGATGGCGATGCGGATGTTGCGCATGATTCGTGCGATTCAGCCCACGGGTCCGTACCGTGTGGCGGGCTGGTCCTTCGGCGGTATCCTCGCGTACGAGATCGCCTCGCAGCTCATTGGTGCGGATCAAGACGTGGATTTTCTCGGTGCCTTCGACACCTATCACGAGGGAAGTGGCAGTGTTGCGGACATCGAGTCGCGGATCACCTTCGACGATCGGCAGATGCTGCTGCGCCTCATCGAGAGGAAGGTGTCCACCGGCGGCAAGGAAATGGACGTGTTGGACGAGTTGCGGCTGAACGCGCAGACGATGGATCTGACAACGTTCATGACACGGTGCCGAGACCTCGGCCTCCAGCCGGCAAGATATCAACACCTGACGCCCAAGCAGCTCGAGCAGACCTTTGCCCGCGAGCGCGCACATCTCGTGGCCAACTACAAGTACTACGTTCAGCCGTTGCCGATCGCGGTGTCTCTATTCGTGGCTCGAGCCAGCGACCCGACCTGTCTGCCAGGGTGGATCTCCGTCGTCGCCTCAGAGCGACTTTGCGTCATACCGGTCGATGGGGATCACCAATCGATCATGCGGGACCCGAAGGTCCAACCGTTCGGTCGTCTCGTGTCGGAACGCATCCTCGAGGCGGCCGAGAATTCTTGCGACATTCCAGAGCGTCGCTATTCGCCGGTGGCGGTGCTGCAGTCCGGGCGACCGGACATCTTGCCTCTCTTCTGCATCCCTGGTGCGGGCGCGAGCGTTAGCAGCTTTGTGGAACTGACCAGTGCCCTCGTTAGAACCCAGCCAATATATGGGTTCCAGCCCCGCGGGCTGGACGGCGATCTCGTGCCGCACGCGACGGTTGAAGCCGCAGCGGAGTGCTACCTGCAACACGTCGACCAACTATATCCCTCCGGGCCGGTGCACCTGCTCGGGCACTCGTTCGGCGGCTGGGTAGCTCTTCAGATTGCGCAACTGTTGGTCGATAGAGGCCGCAGCGTCGGATCGCTCATCATAGTGGACAGTGAAGTTCCGGATGCTGCCGGCGATCCGATTCGAGAGTTCGACAACACTGAAGCGATCATGAGATGGGTCGACACGTTCGAGCTCGTCTTGGGGTACCCATTGGGAGTAACGCGAGAAGAGATCGGCTTGCGACCGCCCGCTCAACAACGAATAATTCTGCACGGCCGTCTCGTTGGCAAAGGCCTGATGCCCGTTCAATCCGATCCAGACCTGCTCATCGGTCCGTTGCGTACGTTCGCGGCGGCGATACGAACGCAATACATTCCCCGCCACCCCTATCCGGGGCCGGCGCGGCTCGTTCTCGTCGATGACCCGCGTCTGGAGCATGCGGCCAACCAACGAAATCACTGGGAAGTTCTGAACGGCTGGAGAGCGCTGATTCCGGCTCTTTCATGCACACACTCTCCGGCCAATCATATGACTGTCTTGAGAGCTCCGCATGTTCAGACGCTCGCGAACCTGATTAACGATCAACCGGCGAAAGTCGCCGGTCGCACTTGACGTAAGCTGTCGGTCGTCACTCCATTAGCAGCCAGCCACGCAGCGTCAGTCTGGCAAACACGGTACCACTTTAGCGCGCTTAGCGTGATGCGCGGTTGTTCCACGCCGCGCGGTTAGTCGAACACACCTTGACAGGCAATGCCACAGTTCGATCGGCGTGCCGGGCCCGTCTGCGTGTCTGGCGCTACATTCCCGCCTTTCTCGTCCTCACGTGGCGGACGAGTTGGGGCTTCACGACCATCATGGTCCTGTTGCGCGCCTTCCGGGCGGTCGTGCCGGTGGCCATGCTCTGGGTGGCCAAAGAGATCATCGATGGCATCGTCGCGGCGACACGCGACGACGCGTCTGGAAGCGTGGTGTGGTTCGTAGCGGCGGAAATCGCGCTGGTCATCGTCAGCGAGGTCCTCGCGCGCGCGTCCATCCTCGTCGAAGGTCTTCTTGGCTACCTCCTCACCGACGACGTCAGCGCGCGGTTAATGGAGCACGCAGCGCGCCTCGATCTCGAAGACTTCGAGAATCCGGCGGTCTACGATCAGTTGGAACGGGCGCGTCACCAGACGGCAAATCGCGTCGGGCCGCTCTCGCAGTTGCTTGCGCTCGCGCAGGACGTCATAACGCTGGGCGGTCTCGCCGTCGTGGTCTTCTCCTACAGTGTCTGGCTTGGGCTCCTTCTTGTGGCGGCGGTGGTACCGCTTTTCGTCAGTGAAGTGCACTTCTCGATGCTGGACTATCTTTTCACGCTCCGCAACACGCCCCAGATTCGATTGCTCACATACTGGCGACACATCGCCGCGACAGACACGACGGCGAAGGAAATGCGCACGCTTGGGCTGGGACCGTGGCTGGTCGGCCGGCATCGGCGGCTCGCCGCTCGCATCTATCGCGAACGCGCGGCTCTGGACATCCGAAAGAACGCGGTCGCTATCAGTTTGTCGCTCGTTGCCATCGCCGGCTACTATGTGGCGTACATCCTGCTCGTGCGGGCAGCGCTCCGCGGCGAGATTTCGATCGGACAGCTGACCATGCTGGCCGCCTGTTTTTCTCGGACGCGCGATGTCGTACTGCGGGTGCTGCTGGCCGCCGGTGAGCTGCATGAGAGGAGTCTGTACCTGCAGGATCTATTTGCCTTCTTCGAGATGCGGCCGCGTATCGAGGCGACCAGCGGCACCGAGCGCGTGCGGGTGCCGGTGCGGGAGGGCGTGGTCTTCGACGATGTCAGCTTTCGGTATGCGGGATCTGATCGATGGGCGATTGAGCATGTCAGCTTTCGGGTGAGCGCGGGAGAGTGTCTGGCGCTGGTCGGCGAGAACGGTGCGGGCAAGAGCACCATCGTGAAGTTGTTGGCACGTCTCTACGATCCGACCGAAGGCCGGATTCTCCTCGATGGCCGTGACATTCGCGACTACGACGTCACATCGCTTAGGCGAGCGGTCAGCGTCCTATTTCAGGACTTCATCCGCTATCAGATGCGCTTCGACGAAAACGTCGGTATCGGCTCACTCGAGGAAACCGCCGAACAACTCCACGCAGCGGAAGAGAGTCCATCTGCGTCGGAACCGCCGTCCGTGCCCGCGTCCATCGTTCTCGCTAGCGAGCAGTCACAGGCGTCGGCCATCGCCTCGCGACTCCCCCAAGGTTATCGGCAGATGCTAGGTCGCTGGTTCAAGGGAGGTCTGGAGCTCTCGGGTGGCGAGTGGCAGAAAGTGGCACTCGCCCGCATGTACATGCGCGTGGAGTCGACGCAGGTTGTCATTCTCGACGAGCCGACGGCCGCGCTGGACGCTCGCGCCGAGGCGCTCGTCTTCGAGCAGTTTCGTGGGCTGGTGAGACAACCCGCCGCAATCGTCATTTCTCACCGGTTCTCCACGGTCCGTATGGCCGATCGCATCATCGTCCTCGCGGGGGGGCGCATCATCGACGTCGGCACGCACACGGAGTTGATGCAACGACGCGGTCTCTACGCGGAGCTGTTCGAGATCCAAGCCGCGGGCTATCACTGAGAGCTGGGTCTCGCGAGATATGTCCCTGCGGTATACGAAGTGTGGCGGTTCGGAGAGCGCCCTGGAGCGTTCGACGCGCCTGGACGAGTCGTGGCGGTCCTTGGTCTCGAGCGGCGAAGCGAAAAGTGGAGGAAATGAACCGCTAAAGCTGACGGCACGTGAGCCCGCCACGACAGCATCATGGTTTACGCGCAATGACCCAGAATCGCGGCCATCGGCAGATTCTACTGGCGGCGATTTTGCGTGCAGCGCGGAACCCTTAGTGTGGGAATTGATATCGCGTGCCACACAAACGGGCGTGACATCCGCGCTCAGACATGAATCGCTCTCCGTAATGATCGCCGTCACGAGACGTGATTTTTAGTGGTGTCGTCGCAATTGCCAAACGTAGCTGATATACGGTGCCATCGAGGATGTGGACGAGATACATTGAAGACTCAGCATCCACCGCTACTTAAACCAGGCCGAAGAGTCGTTAAGGACGGGGTCGCCTGACACCATCGACTACCGAACGCGAGCGTAACCCCTGATTCGCTTCCACGCGCAGTTGCAACAATCGGGCCGTTGGGTGCATTGGAAAAGAGCCAACGCTAGAAAAACAACACGGCATGCCTCAAAGCGAGAACAGAATGACGTACGAGTGCTTTGCTGAAGCAATGAACGCCCGGTCAGTTGCCGTGAGGAACTATTCACGGCTGCGTGATAACGAAGGTACTCAGGGACAAGCGTTGGGCCAGTGTTCGGGCGACGAAGCAGCCAAAACATGATGCAGAGAGTTGACACAGGCGCGCATGGCAAGTACGCAAGTCGACGAGTGACGTTCGAGTACTCATACCCCACAACAGTGTTGGCGACGGAATTGGGCCGATTCTGGCCGATGAGCTGCGCATTATCGACGGTGCACATACTGTTCAATTCGCTGAGCGAGTGATCCACTCGTAACGTCGCAGAACTTCAGGACAGTGGCTCTAGCGCTCGTCACGGCAAATGGCGCGTGGCGTACGAATCTGCGGAGTGCCGGAAGGCGTCGGTCTAATGCGACACTATCGACTGTGGTAGGCAACGCGGCGTTGTGTTAGGGTGGGCTGCGACTTTAAGTAACAGGCTACTCTAAGGCACCCACACGCCTGCAGGTTCTCGAGGTATTTGCTGCCGGTGGCACCAGTTCATCATCTTATTACAAGCAAGAAGTTGCTTTAGATTGTTGTGCGCAAGCTGCGGCTGACCGCGTCTGTTGTGGCGGCGAGTCCGGCCGCTACCTTAAGGAGGACATGTGGAGACGTTAACGCTGAAAGCCGAAACAAGCCGGCTGCTCGATCTGGTCATCCACTCGCTGTACACCCGGCCAGAGGTCTTTCTTCGCGAGCTCGTGTCAAATGCCTCGGACGCGCTCGATCGGTTCAGACTGGATGCGATGCTGACGCCAGAGGTGGACGACAAAGTGCCGCTCGAGATTCGTCTCGAGGTGAACGCTTCGGCACGAACCCTCACCATCCGCGACAATGGGATCGGAATGACGCACGACGAGGTGCTCAAGTATATCGGCACCATCGCAAGTTCGGGCACACGGGAGGTTGAAGCGCAGCTGAAGGCGCGCCCGGACCACGGCCAGACCATTGATCTGATCGGCCACTTTGGCGTCGGCTTCTACTCCTGCTTCATGGTCGCCGATCGCGTGACGCTAGTCACCAGGCGGATGGACGAACCGTTGGGCACCCAATGGGAGTCCGAAGGCGATGTTCAGTACACGCTGACCGACGCCGCTGACGTGGCGCGAGGGACGTCGATCACTCTGAAGCTCAAACCAGTCGATCGCGAGGCCGGTATCGAGGACTATTCGGATCGATGGATCCTCTCGCGCATCGTCAAGCGATACGCCGATTTCGTCACCTACCCGATCGTTTACGTCCGGTCGCCGGGCGAGGCATCGGGTGTTCTCGGCGCCGAGCCGGCCGTCGCTTTGGAAACGATCGTGCTGAACTCGATGAAGCCGATGTGGACGCGTGCCGGCTCTGAGATCAAGCCAGAAGAGTACGTAGAGTTTTACCGTCACATTTCGCAGGACCTGACCGATCCCCTGATGCCAATGCTATTCAAGGCCGAAGGGCGGTGGGAGTACGCGGCGCTTCTGTTCGTGCCGTCTGAGGCACCGTACGATCTCTACTATCATGGTTTTGCGTACGGCCTGCAGCTCTATTCGCAAAGAATGCTGATCGTCGAGAACTGCTCGGATCTCCTGCCGCGCTATCTGCGTTTTCTGAAAGGCGTTGTTGATGTCGCCGATGTCCCGCTCAATGTGTCGCGGCAGACGCTGCAGCATGCCCATCATCTGGCTAGCATCCGCAAATGGCTGACGAAGAAAGTCATCGACGCGTTGAGCCGGCTGGCCAACGCCGATCCGGACAATTACCTGACCCTCTGGCGGCACTTCGGTCGCGCGCTCAAGGAAGGCGTCAGCGAAGATCACGACAACAAGGATCGTCTAGTACCGCTGCTTCTATTTGAATCGTCATTCGACGATGCAAAGCTGACGACGCTGGCTCAGTACGTCTCGCGCATGAAGGAGGGCCAGCAGGACATCTTCTATCTCGCCGGCGAGTCGCGCGGCTTAATCGAGCGTTCGCCGCACCTCGAGGGGCTCCACGCGAGGGACTACGAAGTGCTCTACCTAACGCAGCCGGTTGACGAGCTGGTGACGCAGGCGCTCCACGAGTTCGAGGGGCATCGGCTGCGCTCGGCGGCGAAAGGGCAGCTCGATCCCACGCCAGCACAGCCTGATGCGTCGGACGAGGACGGTCAGAAGCAGGCAGCCGCGCTCGCCGACCTGCTCGAAGCGCTGGCGAAGCACCTCGAGGACAAAGTTCGCGACGTCCGCGTCTCGAAGCGGCTGACCGTTTCGCCCGCGTGCCTCGCCGGCGAAGAATTCGACATCAGCCCCCATATCGAGCGCCTGCTCAAGCAGAACGCTACGACGCACCGGCGCACGCTGGAGTTGAACCCGAAGCATCCGATCGTGTCGCGGCTGCAAGCAATGTTTACGAAGAATGCCGCGGATCCAGCCATCAAATCCGCCGCCCACATGCTGTTCGGCCTGGCGCTTCTCGCGGAAGGCAGTGAACTCCCCAATCCGGCGGCATTCAGCAGTCAGGTGACGGACCTGCTCGCGCACTCGCTCGGCGCGGCACTGGCACCCTAGAGCCGAATTTACCCGCTGCAGTACTTACTAATCCGATACGCTGGATGCGTCGACGCGAACCTGCGCGTGGTTAGTGAAACCCTTCCTCCCGGCAAGCGGTGCGCCGGCAACCGAGCGGCGCGCAACCGCTGTTACTGGATACATGTTCGCCTTCTTCGCCGGTGGGATGTCCGTCAAAGTGTGGCTCACGTGCGGAGCCCATCGCGTGCTCGACGTTCGACAAGTCTGCGATACCGGCCATGATATCAAACCGCACCGGCCGACCGCAGTAGGCGACATGGTCAAACCGTCGTGGCGTTGCTCCGATCGGTACGAGCCGTTTCGAAGCGAGTCTGAAAGGCTCCGACGCGTGATCATGCTACCGCCGTGGCTGCCAGACAGCATGCAAGTTACGAAGGCGTCATCCGCAAGGTGGCCTCGCATGGCGAGCTGACGGCGTGAACTCCTTCCGCATTTGTTAAGCATCAAGTTGACGCCGTCAGCGACAACAACACGGGCGTGGGCACGATTCCTCGGCGATCCTCAGCGCACGGTGTGAGTGTTTTCGGGCGACCGGTGTGGATCGAGTTGGTTACAAGCCGGTGCGCCCATATTTAATTGCCACACCGTTGTTTATAACGCCTTTGTGTCGTCCATAACGGTTCACCGAACCTAGGGAGATACCATGGACCAGCTATCCCAATCGATACCCCGGTTGAACTCTATAGAATTGACTAGCGCAAGATTTTCCTCTGAGTACTACCACTCCCGACCGGTGTGCATCTCAGATGTAGTCCCTTCATGGAAGGCCTACACCTCGTGGAGTCCTGAATATCTACAACATATCTTGAAAGACACACCTGTGAAAGCTTCGTACAATCAACGTGGCGTATTCGATATCGGCGCCGGCGAACACCACGTAATGCCGTTCGACGACATCGTTAAGCTGATCCTGTCGGAACATGGGTGCAAGTACTATGTTCAGCAAAAAGCTCTCCTGGTAAACTTTCCTGAGCTGCTACATGACATCGATGCACCGTACCTGCTCGACGCGACGCGTCAGTTAAAGGTTGTGAATCTATGGTTTGGCGGTCGCGGTTGCCGAAGTCCCCTACATAACGATCGTCCTGACAATTTCTTTTGCCAGGTCTTCGGGTCAAAGCGAATCATCCTCTTTCCACCCGATGAGGCGGAACACCTCTGTCCATTCAGGGACGACGACCGTCGTTCTCACTGCAGTCAGATCGATGTATTTAACCCAGACGAAAAGCGGTTCCCATCATATAAGATCGCGCGGCGAAAAATGTTTGTCAGTCAAGTCGACCCCGGAGACATGCTATACATCCCATCGAAGTGGTGGCATGCCGTCGAATCGCTCGATGTAGCTATATCGGTAAATTTCTGGTGGTATGGGCGCGAAATAGAGTCGCGTCGAGAACTCTGAAATGTCGTTCAAGGACTACGCCGCAACAATGCCAGCACCCACTAGGGAAATGGCCCTCGCAAGTTCATCGTGTCGCCATGGCCAAGGCGGCCCTGAGCACGTCGCGCGAGCTGTAAGGACGAGGGCCCATGGGGGGAGGGCTGGCCTGTGCGCACGTTAGTAGCATCCAGATGACTAAGCCGACGACGATTTCAGGCAAAAGGAACTGCGACGCAGCGTCACTATGGAAGACAACCGTGAGACGGCGCCTGTTCGTCGTCGACAGCATTCATAGATGCCGACCACGGCTCGCTTTTAACAGAGTCCGCCGAACTCGTTGAGTAGCACGGATTCAGAACGACCAGGTCCACTCGCGTCCATGGAGAAATCCTGTGAGCTGTGAAAAGGCCGGCGATGTGCAATGCTCACCAAGTTGGCAACACGTTTGAGGGCACGGTAATCGCTTGACATGACTAACAGGCAATAGTCTCGCAGCCGGTGAGCGCAAATGATCGACACGAGGCGAACGGTCGTTCTTGCCGCGCCAAGCTGTTAGCATTACGAGTGAGGGGTTATGTTCGTCGCCGGTTCACCTGAAGCGGGGCGCCGATGAACTATCAAGAGCACGTTGATTTGTGGTACGTATTCTTCAACCATATTGATGATTTAGCCCTGCTGGGTCGGTATCGCGAACTGCTGACCGACGATGAGCGCGGCCAGGAGCGGCGGTTCCACTTCTCGGCCGATCGGCGGCGCTACTTGGTGACGCGAGCGCTCGTGCGGACGACGCTGTCTCACTATACGTCCATACCTCCGCAGGCATGGACGTTCTTGACTAATAAGTACGGAAGGCCTTACGTTGGTAATGATGACAAGCTGGCGAAGAGCCTTTCATTCAGTATCGCGCATACGAATAGCCTAATCGTGCTTGCCGTGACATTTGATGACATGGTCGGTGTCGACGTGGAGAACATCCTCCGCCCTGCGGCGCTCGACGTAGCGGGTCGGTTCTTTGCCGAGGCTGAGGTGACGGCCCTGAAAGCGCTGCCCGCATCGCTGCGGTGTACTAGATTCTTCGAGTATTGGACGTTCAAGGAGGCTTACGTCAAGGCGCGCGGTATGGGTTTGTCGCTCCCACTGGATCAGTTTGGGTTCCGTTTTGAGTCCGACGATCGCGTTGGCTTCTTCATCTCCCCGGAAATCGGCGACGTGCCCTCACGCTGGGAGTTCTGGCAGATTCGCCCGTCCGCGGAGTACGTCGTCGCCCTCTGCGTCGAGCGACCCAGGGGGTCACGCCGCGTCCTGCGGATGAAGAAAGTCGTTCCGCTGAGCATGGAGGAATCAGTGAACTATAGAGTCCTACTGAGTTCAGAGTAACGCCGCTGATCAGTGCCAGCGGTGTTCCCGACTGTTACCTACTGAAGAGGCCGTTTCTGTTGTCGCCGTTGATGTTGAGGCCAAACCGCGGTGCGCTCCACCGCGATAATCTCCATGCTGCTCTCGCTTCTCAAGACCTTCGACGGGATGGTCCGCTGCGCGCCGCACTGCACATTGATGTGCTGGTTACTCTGGTAGTGCCCGGTCATCCTCAAATCCCTTGTTGGACGTGAGCACGGTCGACGCGTGCTCGTAGCGACGCGTCATCAGCTGAAAAAAGAGCATCGCGCCCGTGCGGCTGGTGGACGAGCCGATCGATAAGCGCCGCCGCCATGACGTCGTCGCCAAAGATCTCTCTCAGGCCGGTTCGACTACTCGAGTGGGTTGGTGATTTCCGCTCTTTAGAATCAATGACTTGCAGTTGGTGGACCACACCGGAGTCGAACCCGGTACGCTTCGATCTCACAAACAGCGACCCGGCTCATTCCTTTAGGCGTCTAATTACGTGTTCAACGAATGGCAGCGGAAGCTCTACGCCGGCCAGGCAAGTCGCACCGACCGCTCGAGCTGATCTTGCCGCGCTTTCACCCAGGGCGCATAGTGCTTCTCGGTGATTTTCAGCGAAGAATGCCCGAGCAGCACCGA
>WUUC01019109.1_pt1 | contig 10639 bp, 13 predicted proteins | sample 6278441 | NCBI WGS metagenome assembly WUUC01 (sample SAMN13675441, study PRJNA597444) | soil metagenome | isolation source: soil | place: USA: Washington | collected 2017-10 | reverse complement strand
CCTGCTAGAGTCTCCAGAAGCACCACCCAGCGATCCCCATGAAGTGGCCAAGATCCAACTGGGTAGTACGGGACTCTATTGGGTTTCCGAATCATTAATGTCCACACTGCAGCAGCAGGGGCTGTTGGTCCATACCGCAGAAGCGCGGATCACCTATGCAGTGCGGCGAGTGATCGCCCGCTATGCCAAAGAGTTTATCGGCATCCAAGAGACACGGTTTTTGATGGATGCGATGGAGTCACGCTATGGGGAGTTAGTCAAAGAGCTACAACGACAGGTACCGCTTAGTCGTATTGCAGATATCCTGCAGCGCTTAGTCGAGGAGGGGATCTCAATCCGCGATCTACGCACAATTTTTGAGAGCCTGATTGTCTGGGCAAGTAAAGAGAAGGATGTGGTCATTTTAGCTGAGTATGTGAGGGTCGCTTTACGGCGTCACATTATTGGACATCACCGTAATGAGCAGGGGGAGATCAGCGTTTGGTTAATTGGTCAGAGGATTGAACAGCAGATCCGCGAATCGATTCGCCAGACCTCAGCGGGCTCCTACTCCGCATTGGATCCCTCACACACTGCTGCCATTTTAGCAAAAATCAAAGAGAGTGTAGGGCATCAACAATCGGGAGTATTACTAACCGCAATCGATGTTCGTCGTTATCTGCGCAAAATTGTCGAGCATGAACTATTTGACTTACAGGTACTGTCATACCAGGAGTTAGGGGATGAGGTCCCGCTACAGGTTTTAGGCAATATCGAGCGACTAGATAGCGCGTAATGGGTTAATGAGTGAAATGATGCGCCCCCTAGATCGACAACAATTACAGGCACTGTTGACCAATAGCATGCCTGTCCCTAAACCTAAAGAGAGTGCCAAACCGGTAGTGACCCGGTATGGCCGGTTAACCGAGGTTGGACCGACGCTGCTCAAAGCCTACCTGCCTTGGGCACGGCTAGGCGAACTTTGTCAGATTTTGCCACAGGAGATACTGGCTGAAGTGGTGAGTCTACAGGGGGAGATTGCCTTTTTGTCACCTTTTGATCAAGTGACTGGTTTACAGTGTGGTCAGCGGGTATTCGCCAGTGGCGCGCAGCATCAGATTGGCTTGGGATCTTTTTTATTAGGTCAAATCGTCGATGGCCTTGGCCGGCCGCTTGAGGAAGCTGTAGTAGGGAAAGTAGAGGAGTGGCGTCCCCTTGAGAGTCCCGCGCCGGATGCCATGAGCCGGAAGCTCATTGATACGCCATTGCCACTAGGGGTACGCGCCTTAGATGGCCTGTTGACCTGTGGTCGTGGGCAGCGGTTAGGGATTTTTGCAGCCGCCGGTGGTGGAAAGAGTACGCTGCTGAGTATGGTGTGTGACGGTACTGCAGCGGATATCGTGGTGCTGGCTTTGGTCGGCGAGCGCGGTCGGGAGGTTCGAGAATTTTTAGAGGTCGTAATGAGTCCAGCAGCGCGCCAACGGAGTGTCTTTGTCATTGCCACCTCTGAGCGTCCAGCCTTAGAGCGGCTTAAGGCCTCTTTTACCGCGACCACGATTGCCGAATATTTTCGTGACCAAGGGCTTGAAGTTTTACTAATGGTGGACTCCCTAACGCGCTATGCTCGGGCAGCTCGTGAAGTGGGGCTGGCGAGTGGTGAACCGCCAGTTGCTGGCGGATTCCCACCGAGTGTCTTTGCCATGCTGCCACGGTTGCTGGAACGAGCAGGCCAAGCGGCGCGCGGTACCATTACCGCCATCTATACCGTATTGGTAGAGGGTGACAATATGAATGAACCGGTGGCTGATGAGGTTCGTTCCATTTTGGATGGCCATATTGTTTTATCTCGTAAGTTAGCCGAAGCCAATCACTATCCAGCCATCGATATCGCAGCCAGTGTGAGTCGGGTGATGAGCCAGATCACCACACCAGCACATCAGCAGTTGGCGGGGAAATTACGGCGCTTAATGGCCTTATACCGGGAGATTGAGCTTTTGGTTCGGGTCGGTGAGTTTCAACGAGGCCAAGATGCTGAGGCAGATGAGGCATTGAAGCGTTGGCCGCTAATCAGGCAATTTCTCTGCCAAGAGACGGATAATTTGTGTGATTTCGAGCAGACCTTATACCTATTACACAGAGTGGTCGCTGGGCCATGTTAAATCAGCTATTAGCCTTGAAACAGCGGCGTGAAATGCGGATCCGTCAGCGTATTGCTCAGTGTGATCAAGAGATCCGACAGCTTCAGCAGCAACAGCAGCAGAGTATCCAGCAGCAAGTCGAGTTGTGGGAGGCGTGGCGCCAGGCCAACGCTCAACAGCAGCAGGTGCCTGAAGGGAAGCTCTATCGTGTCCAGCAGCATTTATCTGATTTTTATCAGCGTGATCAGGGCATAAAGCAACAACAAAAAGCATTACAACAGGCATTGGAGCAGGTTACTGCAGAACGATTACAACACAAGCAGGGATTACAACGTAATCGTGTTGAGCAGGAGAAATTAACTTATGTTTTGGAGGAGTCGTCATGAGTACGAATCCATCGATTACCGGATGGTCTCACAGCAGCGTAACAGGCCAGGGGCGCCTACCACATCCCGCATTATCAGCCCAGAGATCCTTTTCTGGCTGGCTATGCTCACCGGTTGAAGCCGTGGACAGCGCTTTACAGCAAGCGTTTGAGCAAGAGAGTGAGTCCCAACGTCAGCAGCGCCAGCAAGCGATAGTACAAGCGCTGCAAGAGCCGGGGGGACTCTACCGTGATGCTCTGCGACTGATCCGTCGTGATCAGGGTATCGGCTTAACTTGGCAGCTAATCAATGGACCGCTGGCTGGACTACTGATTAAGGCTGAGCTAGCTGACGGAGAGCTGCGGCTCTCATTATCGGTGAGTGATTGGAGTCACTACCTCTGTTTGTTAGAACAAAAACCCCACTGGTTAACCCTGCTCAGCCGTGGTGGTTATGCCATATCGCTGGAGGTGCACTATGTGGTGTCCGTCACATAGCTCAGCCTGGATCGCCTTGAGTCAACACATTGGAGATGGACGCGTTCAAGCTGAGGGAGGGTTACGATTAACGATGGAGCGGCAGGGTGGAGCTGGATTGATCTGGTCTTTGAGAGTAGCCGGCCAGCGCTGCCAGGCTTGGTGTGAGGAGAGTGCCTGGTGCCAGTGGATAGCACCATTACTCCCAGCACCGACGTTGGCGCACATTGATAAAGCGCTGTTAACTCCGTTAGCACTTTGGAGTTGGCAGCCCTTGATGCAGCTGTTGGCGGATGAGCCGTGGGGTGAGGCGCCGTTGCAGATCACACCACCCACCGAGGGCACTCTGGTTGAATCGTGGGATCCACAACTGATCTTAGTGCGTGAGGATGCTGCACAGCTGGCACTCCGCCTACTGGATTGGCCCGCCCAGTGGTTGATAGAGCGTAGCCGCTCCTGGATGCCAGTGGACAGTGGATCTCGAGTCCCGCCGTTAGCCATCAGTGTGGTAGCAGGGTGGTGTCGGCTGCCCGATCAAGTGCTGGAGACGATACGTTTAGGTGAAGGGTTAAGGCTCAGCGGTCCGGTCGATTTGTGGCACGGAGAGGCTTGGTTATTTCAGGAGCAGCCCTTGGCCAGAGTACGATTTACTAATACACAGCAAGCTGCAGTAGAGGCTATCATGGCAGAGCACAGTGACTGGCCACCGGAGATGGGCAACGCGGTACAGGCCTTGTCGATCACCGTTGTGGCAGAGATTGGACAGCTGTGGTTGCCGTTAGATCAGCTCGCGGCGCTGCAGGTGGGTGAAATCCTGCAAGGAGAGTCATTATTTGAGGGAACAGTCCGTTTAAAGGCAAATGGTCGTTATCTGGGGAGTGGCCAGCTCGTTGAAGTAGGCGGCCATTGGGTTGTACAGATTGACAGCTGGTTTAACCAACAGCCTCTGAGACTCCCCGAAGAGAGAGTCGGAGAGGAGCTGGCAGCCAGCAGATTGTCACCCTCTGAGCCAGAAACAAGCGCCGCGATGTCTGCAGTATTGATCAATCAAGAACCGGTAGTCGATGCTTTACTTCAGGAGAGCAGAGCCGCGGTTGGCGCTACTCAGGTGGAGCCCCTAGAGAGCGCTGTGGAGGAACTAGAGGAACCAGAGGAACCAGAGGAACCAGAGGAACCAGAGGAACTAGAGGAACTAGAGGAACTAGAGGAACTAGAGGAACTAGAGGAACTAGAGGAACTAGAGGAACTAGAGGAACTAGAGGAACTAGAGGAACTAGAGGAACTAGAGGAACTAGAGGAACTAGAGGAACTAGAGGAACTAGATGAGGTAGGTGAAAGTTCGACGACTGAGGCAGCCAATAATGAAGAGACAATCGTTACGATCCTAGGGCATGACGGAGGGGAAATCGTTGAAGAGGAGAGTAGCGTGGCAAGAGAAGAGGCGATAGTCGTCAAGCAAGGCATCGCCACTATGAGATCAGATCAGGCTACCCTGCATGAGCAGTACGAGCAGGCTCCAGCGACCGCAACGGGATCTAGCCTACCGGAGAGAGCTGCGGACGCGGCGGATACTACCCCACCGGTCATGATGCCGCCCAAGCCGCCGCGCCCACCTAAAGCGCTCCGAACTGCCATGAACAGTATGGCCAAGGCGGTGGTGGGGCGTCGTAAACCGCCTAACCCACCAACGGTCTAATACAGCAATTTTAATGGAGAGGTAGATGAGCCCAGATCAGCACCCGGATGAGCCTAGCGCTCTCCCTGTCGCAGCGGATCCTGAGCTTTCACGGATCACCGCAGCCACTGAGACGCGGAAGGGCACCACACCGAACGCTGTGCGATTTGCCGTGACGGTAGAACTTCCAGTCGCTCAGTTACCTCTGGCGCAGCTGCGATTGCTGGTGGCTGGGCAGCAGTTAGTGCCGTCAATACCGCTCACTCCTGACGATCTTCTTCTGCAGGTCAATGGCAGCCGCTTGGGCCGTGGAAGCTTATTGACGATCGATCGGCGTTGGGCTCTACGGATTACTCAGCTAGGAGCCACGAGTGAATCTCTTTGAACAGCCCTACTCACTGATTGTACTACTCTCCCTACTCTCGCTGCTGCCGCTATTGGTCGTGATGGGAACCACCTTTTTAAAAATAGCGGTGGTGTTGTCGCTGCTACGCAATGCTATAGGGATTCAGCAGCTGCCGCCGAATATGGCGCTCTACGGCCTATCACTGATCTTAACGCTGTTTATCATGGCACCGGTTGGCCTAGAGATCAGTGATCACTTGGAGAAGCAGCCGTTGGATTGGCAAGCCCCACAACTGTTTCAACGGATTGATCGACAGGTACTGCAGCCCTACCGGCTGTTTTTAAGTCGACATACGGATCCTAAGCAGATCTGCTTTTTTAGCAATATCGGTCAGCAGGTGTGGCCGGAGCAGTATCGTGCCCGGTTGGCTCAGGACTCATTACTGCTTTTACTGCCCGCATTTACCCTCAGTCAGCTGGTAGAGGCGTTTAAAATAGGACTACTGCTCTATCTTCCCTTTATTGCCATTGATCTGATTGTCTCCAATATTCTGTTGGCGATGGGGATGATGATGGTCTCACCGATGACCATTGCTTTACCTTTTAAGCTGCTGATTTTTATCTTAATTGATGGCTGGCAGAAACTGTTGAATCAACTGGTGCTGACCTACGCATGAGTGAACGACTTATTATCCAGTTGGCTCTCCAGTTGTTGTGGTTAGTCTTAATCCTCTCATTGCCCATTGTGATCACCGCCTCGGTGGTTGGGTTGTTGGTGAGTCTGTTTCAGGCACTGACTCAGCTACAAGATCAGACACTACAGTTTTTGATTAAGCTGATTGCTGTGAGTATCACCTTAGTGGTGACCTACCCATGGATGGGAGAGACCCTACTGAACTACACCAACTTAGTCTTTAAACAGATTACCCAGATGGCTCCTTAGGTGGATCAGTGTCTTGCCGTACTGCCGGCGCTAGCCTTCGGTATGCTGCGGCCGCTTGGAATGTTTGTTTTTTTACCGCTGTTTAGTGCCCGTAGCCTAGGGGGCGCGTTGCTTCGCAATGCTATTATCTTAGCGATCGCCTTGCCGGTGATGCCGCTAACGAGTGAAGTCGCTTCTGTAGGGTTCCAAGATTTAGCGCTACTGGTGCAGAACTATGGGCGTGAACTCCTGATTGGGATGTTGATTGGTTTTGCTGCTGCTATCCCTTTTTGGGCCTTAGATATCGCCAGTTTTATTATTGACACCATGCGTGGTGCGGCCATGGGGACCTTGCTGAACCCGCTATTAGGGGAGCAATCCTCAATTTATGGGATGTTATTCTCACAACTCTATGCTGTCCTATTTTTAGGCTTTGGCGGTTTTCATGAAGTCTTAACTACCCTGTATACCAGCTATACGGTGTTAGTGCCGGGTCACTGTATCGTTTTGAGTGAGCAGTTATTTCTAATCCTCAAGCAGTGGTGGCTATTAATGTTCCACTTAGGCCTTGGTTTTGCGCTACCGGCCATGCTGATTATGATACTGGTCGATGTTGCCATGGGACTACTGAATCGCTCAGCTCAACAGTTGAATGTATTTTTTTTAGCGATGCCGATTAAAAGTGCCCTAGTATTGCTGCTACTGGTAGTGAGTTTAGAGAGCGCCTTGCAGCTCTATCGACGCCACATGGCTGCGATCACTGAACAGGTGTTACAGCTGCTGAGTGTGCTGCGTGAGTGAAAAAACCGAAAAGCCCACTGAGAAACGCATACAAGATGCCCGTAAAAAAGGGCAGGTGATCAAAAGCCAAGAGCTAGTCATGGGGGTTCAGCTAGCAACGCTGCTCTGCTATTTGATTTTTATAGGTCCAGATTTCTATCGTGGGCTGCAGCAGTTATTAGATATCACCTTAGCTGCCTTAACGTTACCGATGCAAGCGGCGCTATCTACCGTGTTGGGTGCTTTTTTCAGCGTGATATTACATTTTATCGGCGGCATGGTAGGGATACTTATTCTGGCGACCTTGGCTGCTTTGCTTGGCCAAGTGGGTTTTTTACTGGCGACAGAAGCGCTGACGCTCAAATTAGAGAAGCTCAATCCGGTAGCCAATCTCAAGCAGCTATTTTCGTTATCTAACTTGTTTGAGGTGGTTAAAGCGCTGTTTAAGATCATGCTATTAGGGCTGATTTTTACCTATATTTTACGTCAGTATATTGGCACCTTTCAATTTCTACCGAACAGCGAACTTGTGGTTGCTCTGCCACTGGCCGCCACCTTGATCAGCTGGCTCTGGGGCACCTTGGTGGGCTGCTATGTGGTTTTTGCCTTAGCTGATTACGCTTTTCAGCGGCATCGCTTGATGAAGCAGCTGCGCATGTCGAAAGAGGAGATCAAGCGTGAGTATAAAGAGTCGGAGGGCAATCCAGAGGTGAAGGCACGACGCCGAGAGGTGCACCGTGAGATCCAGAGTGGTAGCTTATCGGCGAAGGTTAAGCAATCGACTGTGGTGGTCAAAAACCCCTCGCATATTGCTATCTGTCTCTACTACCGTTCGGGAGAGACCCCACTGCCACAGCTCCTAGAAAAGGGGATTGATCAGCAAGCGCTGCAGATGGTGGCGTTGGCGTTGCAGTTCGGAGTCCCAGTAGTTGAGGATATCCCATTAGCCCGTGCTTTGCTAGAGGAGGTTGAAGTGAATCACTACATCCCTGAACATCTTTTTGAGCCGGTTGCGGTACTGCTACGGCTGGTCTTGGGCTTGAGCTACCGCAACCCGGGCGCGTGTACTGATGAATAAAAATAGGGCCCTGACCGGAGAGGCGGATCCTCCGGGCAGTTGTCATAATGGGCTCATCAGTTAACAAAAGTCATTGAATTTAAAGCGGTAACAATAAGGTATGGGTTGGGCTAATCGCTGATTGAAGGCCAACGGAAGATCGTTATCATGCCTGCAATAGCATGCTACCGACAGGATCAGTCATGAGCTTTCCGGTCGCTGTTGTTGCTAAAAAAATTCAAGTTTAATGAGGAGACGGTTATGACCCAGAATGAGATCGCAGCAGCAGTTTTCCCGAGCCATTATGCTTCAGTTTATTCACAACATGAGCAGGCTGATCGCTATGGACATAGTGCTTCTACCGAGAGAGAGTATCGTTACGTTGATTCAGACAATGGCTTACTGTCAGATCAAAGCACCAGCGCCTCAGATTTGGGAGAGCAGCACCACAACGTCTCTTTAGAGCACCGCAGACTAAAAGCGATGCCGCCAGTAGAGTATTCCACTCTACAGACACTGCAAGAGACGCTGGAGAGTGTCGCTGAGTCGACACACCAGGTGATCGCGGGTGCTCAAATCCTTGGGGAGCGGGTGGGTGCTGTGACAACACCCCTTCTCGGTTCAATCAGCCGGGGTGTGACCCAGACCTTTGTGGATGCTCAGCAGTATGAGAGCTGGGCCTCAGAGAGTGTAGAGAGTTGGGGTTGGAATGAGACGAAATTTGGTTATGCGAGTGGTTTAGCGGTGCGGAGCGCGAGTACCCTGGTGGGTGGCGCCGTGGGGCTCGCTCATGGCCTCTGGGCAGGGGGAAAACAGGCCTATGATAACTATAACAATGAAGGAGTCTGTAAGGGGGCTTGGCAGGCTATCTCCAATGCCTTTTATGCTTGTGAACCGACCCGTTTTTCAGCGCCTGTTGCCTAGAACCATCCTGCTAAGCGCTATTGAAACGAGCACTTGCAGCGCCGGGAGGCGCTACGAGTGAGTTGAGATCCACGATAACCTGCTGTGAATGAGTGATTAGGGCCGTGAGGCAGGGTTGGCGGGCTAGCACTTGCTTGTAGCTTAGTGTGGCTGCCTATGTGAAACGTCAACAGCACCCAACGAGATCCTTATCATTGACATAGTCCCAATAGGGGACTATTCTACAAGCCATGAAGATAATCTCTGTTTCGACGCTGAAAGCGTTTTGGAAATCCTATCCTGACGCAGAGCAACCATTAAGAGCCTGGGTTGACGAGGCTAAAAAGGCCAACTGGAAAACCCCATCAGAGATTAAAGAACAGTATCGTAATGCCAGTGTTCTAAAAAATAACCGTGTAGTATTTAACATTAAAGGAAATAGTTATCGGCTAATTGTTTCCATTTTTTACCCGACTGGCTGGCTGTATGTAAAATTTATCGGAACACATCAGCAATATAATGTTGTTGATGCAAATACGGTTAACCTGGAGTAAGACAGTGGTGGATATTAAGCCTATCAGAACAGAACAGGATTACAGGTCAGCGTTGAAGGCAGTCTCAGTATTATTTGATAATCAGCCTGATTCTCTCTCTCCCGAGTTTGATTTTATGGAAGTGATGGTTTTACTGATCGAAGCATATGAGGCAGAGCACCACCCTATTGACCCTCCAGATCCTGTCGAAGCTATAAAATTCCGTATGGAGCAGAAGGGACTCACCGCGAAAGATCTCGAGCCAGCAATAGGCCGAGTTAACCGCGTTTATGAAGTGCTCAATGGTAAGCGCAATCTGACCTTGCCTATGATACGCAAGTTACATCAGCAATTTGGAATACCTGCCGAAAGCCTTATTAGTGCTTGATGAGTGCATATGGGGATATGCTGGACTCAGCGGCAGTGGTCTACAGGTTTATGGATTAGCAGGCCTAGTCGGTTACAGCAGTTCGGCTTTACGGCGGGCTAGGCCATTCGGTAAGATCAGCGGACACTAGATAGCTTCACTAACGAGAGCCTTAAGCGATATGACTTCTGCTCACTTCCAAGCCAGCCCCCGCCCTCTGGTCGTGCTATTCAGCGGCGGACAGGATTCGACCACCTGTTTGATCCAGGCCTTACAGCAGCCTGAAGTGAGCTCACCAGAGCAGATTCACTGCCTGACGGTGGATTATGGGCAGCGCCATTGCGCAGAGATTGCGGTCGCCCAGGCTTTGGCAAAGCAGTTGGGTATTGTCCACCATCGACTGTTGGATGCCACTATTCTGGCACAGTTTAGTGAGAATAGCCTAACCCATCAGCAGCTCGCGGTGCCTTCCCAAGTCGATCAAGGGATCCCGAACACCTTTGTTCCTGGGCGCAATATTCTATTTCTCACCTTAGCGGCCATTTACGCCTATCAAGTGGGGGCCACTCGGATTATCACAGGGGTGTGTGAGGTTGATTTTTCTGGTTATCCGGATTGTCGGGATGCCTTTATTCAAGCCTTGAACCCCGCCTTGAGCTTAGGACTGGGCGGGCCAATGCAGATAGATACGCCGTTGATGTGGCTGAGTAAGGCGGAGATTTGGGCGCTAGCGGATTACTATGGTCAGTTGGCGCTCGTGCGCCAGCAGACGCTCACCTGTTATCACGGAGAGCTGGGCGACGGCTGCGGCCGCTGCCCAGCCTGCCAGCTGCGCGCCCAGGGTTTACAGCAGTACCTTAGTGATCCACAGCATTATCAGGATAGATTACAGCATTTCTGAATCGATGTGGCATAATGTAAGGTCAGAGGGATTGTTGATGAAAACCCATGAGTAAGATTGCATTACAAGAGATGAGAGAAGCAGCCCTAGAGGCTCGAAAACAAGGAGTAACTTTTTCCAAGATAGATCACCTTACGCACAATGGCGCCATTTTTGCACTCAGCCAGCGCATTATCATTGGTATGCCGAGATCTAGAT
>WUUC01009363.1_pt1 | contig 10640 bp, 6 predicted proteins | sample 6278441 | NCBI WGS metagenome assembly WUUC01 (sample SAMN13675441, study PRJNA597444) | soil metagenome | isolation source: soil | place: USA: Washington | collected 2017-10 | reverse complement strand
AGGACATCCTCCAGGACACCGACGTGCTGGCGCGCCTGGGGGGCGACGAGTTCGGCCTGCTCCTGCCGCGCTGCACACTCGCCGAGGCGGAGCGGCGCCTCGGCGAGCTCCACCGTGCCCTCCAGGCCTTCCGCTTCACCTGGCGCGACACGACCTTCCCCGTGGCGGCGAGCCTCGGGGTGGTGTCGATCAACCGCGAGTTCAAGACCATCGCCCAGTTGCTCTCCGCCGCCGATCATGCCTGCTATGTCGCCAAGGAGAAGGGACGCAACCGCATCCAGGTCTACCAGGAGGACGACGCCACCTTCGTTCGCCGCCACGGCGAGATGAACTGGGTGGTGCGCATCCAGCAGACCCTGGAGCAGAACCGCTTCCGCCTCTTCGCGCAGCCCATCCAGCCGCTCTCGCCCCACGTGCCGCACGGCCTCTACTTCGAGGTGCTGCTGCGCATGGTGGAGGACGACGGCCGCATCCACCTGCCGAGCGACTTCATCCACGCCGCCGAGCGCTACGGGCTGATGCGCAGCATCGACCGCTGGGTGATCAGCAACTCCATCCGCACTCTGATGGCTCAGCCGCACCCCTTCCTGGACCTCCTGGCGACCTGCTCGGTCAACCTCTCGGCCACCTCGCTGGGAGACGAGGGCTTCCTCGATTTCATGGAGGAGGAGCTCGACCGCTCGGGCGTACCGCCGGGCAAGCTCTGCTTCGAGATCACCGAGACGGCGGCGATCGAGAACCTCCCCCAGGCCGAAAAGATGCTCTCCCGCCTGAACAGCCGGGGCGTCCGCTTCGCCTTGGACGACTTCGGCACCGGCATGTCCTCCTACGGCTACTTGAAGGACCTGCCGGTGAGCTTCCTGAAGATCGACGGCAAGTTCATCAAGGACATCGTCACCGACCCGCTGGATAGGGCGATGGTCGAGTCCATCAACCAGGTCGGTCACGTCATGGGCATCCGCACGGTGGCCGAGATGGTCACCAACGGCGCCGTGGTCGAGCACCTGAAGGCCCTGGGGGTGGACTACGCCCAGGGCAACTGGATCAGCCCGCCCCGGCCGCTGGGCGACGGCACGGGGCCGCCGTGAAAAATCCCCGCCGTTGTTGAGCCGGAACCGCCGGATGGCGCTATACTAGGTAGAACGTGCTCAGAGTCCTGATACTCGATGATGAGTCGATGGTAGTCGACATGCTCGCAGCGTGCCTGCGCATGCCGGGGCTCCACCTGACGACCTGCCTGGAAATCGAGGCCGCCGAGGCCCTCCTCACCTGCTTGCGTTTCGACATCGTGGTCACCGACCTTTCGGTGTCGCGGCTGGGCGGCCTCGACGGGATGCGGCTCGTCCGCTTCGTGACCGCCAACTTCCCGGACACGGCGGTCTACGTCCTCTCCGGCTACGTCGACCAGGCGGTGCGCGAGCTGTGCGCCGTGCTGGGCGTCACCGCGGTGCTGGAGAAGGCCGAGGGCTTGGCGCAGTTGCGCAACCGGCTGATCGAGCGTCTCGCCGCCGTCGCCGGCGACACCGCGGACGAGGCCGCGGAGGTGCAGCAGGTCGGCCTCCTCGAGGACTTCCTCGTCACCGGCAACATCCACTCCGTCCTCCAGCCGGTCGTCCGGCTGCGCGAGGGGGGAGCGCCCTTCGAGGTGTTCGGCGTCGAGGCGTTGGCGCGCGGCCCCTCCACCTCGGTGCTCGGCAGCCCCGCGCTCCTCCTCGCCTACGCGGCGCAGAAGGAGCTCCTGTTCGAGGCGGACATGATCTGCATCCGCGCCGGCCTGGTCGAGGTGCGCCACTTGAACGACGCGGTGACCGTGTTCCTGAACGTCCAGCCGCGGTCGCTCACCAACCCTGAGTTCACCGAGAAGCTGTGCGAGGCGGTGCGCGAGGCGGGGTTGGAAGAGAAAACGATCGTTTTGGAGCTCACCGAGCAGCAGACGATCGTCAATCCCAGGGCTTTCGCCTCCACCCTGCAGAGGCTCCGCGAGCGCGGTTTTCGCATCGCCCTTGACGATTTCGGCGAAGGATCGTCGAATTTGAACCTCTTCCAGGACCTCCACCCCGATTTCCTCAAGATCTCCGGAACCTTCTGCCGTAACCTTGCCCACGATCACTTCAAGCAGATCATCGTGCAGAGCACCGCCGAGATGGCGGCCCGGGCCGGCACCGCGACGGTGATGGAGGCCGTCGAGACCGCCGAGGACGCCGAGGTGCTGCGCCTCCTGGGCATCGATTACGCGCAAGGCTACTTCTTCCTCCCTCCGCTCCCCGGCCGCGAGCTCGCACAGTCGCTGCGGGTGGGGATCGTTCGGCCGAACCGGCCCGGCATCGACCCCCTCGGAGCGGTCCCGCCCCTCGTCCCCTAAAAAACTCTTCCCTAGATTTATTTCTTATATTTATTGCAGGGCGAGTATCTCGATTTAGTTTGAAGACAGAGTCACGGTTGAGTTAGGCTGCCGCACCTAAGAACTGGGCGCGCAAACGCGCGGTTCAATGAAGTTCATTCTTTTTGGGGGGATCCAGATGATTACACACCTCGCCTGACGGCCGTACCTCGTCTATCCATTCGCTATCGCTTTCGTTGTTAAACTTAAATTGTGCGGGGGAGCTGTCCCCTGCCTGGGGAGATTACGCCAATGTCGATTCACGAGTTCCATGCGAAACTGATGTCCGTCAGCGAAGAGTGCGGCCTGCTGGGAACCCTGCGCAAGCTGAGCCTGATCGAAGATCCGAAGGCCATGTTGAGCGATGACGACACCGTATCCAACGACTGGATCATCTGGGGCGAGGCCAGCGGCAGCCCGAGCCAGCGTCTGGCCGTGGTGGAGGCGTGATCTAGAAAAGCCGGCGGGCCCCGGGAGGGCGTCCCATTTCCGGGGCCCGCTTGCACTCTGTATCTGAGAGATAACCAATGCGATTCAATGCCCTCAAAGCGCGGTTCCGATCGCTCCCGGAGGTCGCCGCCTGGCCGCTGATGAGCGAATTGATCGAAAAGGTCGGGCACCGGGAGTCGCTTTCGGTCTGGGAGTATCCGGTCGCCGCCTGCCAGGCCGTCGGCGGCTCCGCCGAGGCGGCGCTTCCCGGGGCCGCGGCCGTGTTCTGCTCGGTGATCAGCATCCACCTGGTCGACGACATCCTGGACGAGGACCCCGCCGGCGAGCACCACCGGCTCGGAGTGGGCCGCACCGCCAACCTGGGTCTGGCGTTCCAGGCCGCGGGCCACCGCCTTCTGGACGACCCCACCGTGGCGCCGGAGACGCGCGCCGCCCTCCAGGCGAGCTTCGCCGCGATGTCGCTCGCGACCTCCTTCGGACAGGATCTGGACACGCGGGACCTCCACAGCGAGGAGGAGTACTGGCGGGTGGTGGACGCCAAGACTCCGCCGCTCTTCGCTGCGGCGTTCGAGATGGGGGCGCTCCTCGGCGGCGCGCCGGCCGGGGTGGCGAGCCAGCTCGCCGACCTGGGGCGCGCGCTGGGCCGTTACGTCCAGGTGAGCGACGACCTCTCGGACGCGCTGCAGACACCTGCCAAGGCCGACTGGAACCGGCCAGCGAATAATCTGCCAATCCTTTATGCTATGACGGTGGACCACGCGGACCGCGACGAGTTCCTCCGCCTTTCGAAGCGCGTCGAGGACGCCGAATCTCTCAACGGGGCGCAGAAGATCCTGCTGAGAAGCGGCGCTGCCAGCTACTGCACCCTCAAGCTGATCCAGTTCTCGCAGGAAGCCGCCGAGATCCTTGCGCGCATACCCCTCGCGGATCCGGAGCCCTTGGCGCGGATCCTCGGCGAGCACAAGAGGCCTTTACGCAAGCTCCTCTCCTCCGTGGGGCTCGATGAGCCGGCGGCTCTCGTCCCCTGAACGCCGATCGGGAGATCCTCCGAGGCCCATACCGTGAAAACGCTCATCGAACGCATCCCTGCGATCCGGCGGGCGCGAGCGCCTCCACGCCGCCGCCATCTCCCGTTGTCGTCCCTGACGCCAACCGTTTCAACAACCCAAGGGCTGAGCCCTTTTGGGAGGGAGATACGATGTCATTCCATGATTTCCATTCGAAGCTCGTGTCAGATCAAGACGCCAATCTTCTTTTCACGGCTCTGCGCAAGTTGAGCCTGCTGGACGATCCCAGGCAGATGACCGAAGAGGAGCCGGGACCCGGCTGGATCGTCTGGGGTGACGCCGGAACGACCGGACCGCGCCTTATCTTGGCCGAGGCCTGATCCGGCCTCCTCAGAGACCGGCCCTGGGGATCGTCGTCTGCCGGCCGGCAGTGTTCGCAAGGCCTCGGGGATTCTCGGCATCCCGAGGCCTACGAACCTCCGCCGGGCCGCGGTTGGACGCGGAGCGCCTGAACCTGTTATAAAGTCTCCCGACAAGTTCTCTGGAGAAACAGGAGGAGCGCGTGGAGCTCGGCGCTCCACGGGGTCGCCGCCCGTCCATGGAAGGCCGGCACCTCCTGGGGCGACCTCCTAGCCTGAGCATGGACACCCGACAAGCCTTCTCACTGAAGACGGCCGATCTGCTCTGGATTGCGGTCTGTCTGCTCGTCCTCATCGCTTGCCTGTACTATCCCTTCGTCGGAGCCTCTCCTGAACTGGGCTTCACCCTGAGCCCAGCCGATGGGAAGGTGGCCTCCGCCTATCCCTGTCCCGATCCTGGGGAGTGCCTCCGGATCGGGGATCAGTTGATCTCCATTGGAAAAATCCGTTACGAGGATTTCGCCCGCGATCGAACGATCGAGTTTCTTGACGCCTTCAAGGCGACTGGGAAAGCGCGGGTCCGCATCCTGCGCGACAACCGGATCCTGAGCTTCGAGGTCCGCCTCAAACCGACCGAGGAAGGGGGGCTCAAGCAGGTCCACTCCTTCGTCCTCTTACCGCTGACCTTCTGGATCATGGGCACCATCGCCGTCATCTTCCTGCGACCGCGGGACGAACGCTGGCTGGTCCTGGTCCTGTTCAGCTACGTGTCGGCCATCTGGACGGCCACCGGCCCGGGCTCGTCTTCTCATGTCGCAGGGTCGGCGATCGTCTTCCACGTCTTCATCTGGCTCTTCCTGCCGCTCTCCGTGCACCTGCACACCATCTTGCCCAACTCGCTCTTCAACCCCAGGTTCCGCTGGACCCTGCTGACCGCGCTCTACGGGTTTTCGCTCGTCCTGATCGTTCTCGACTCGCTCTACCTGCTGAACGGCATCAAGTACAGCTATCTCTGGTGCACGGTGATCGGTGTGGGGTTGTCGGTCCTTCTGCTCCTGTCGCGCCTCTTTCTCCCTCTGGAGCCGGCCGCCAAGGTGGCCGTGCGCATCATGCTGTACGGGATCGTCCTCGGCATGGGGCCGTTCATCCTGTTCAACGGAGTCGTCATCCTGTTCTTCCTGTACACACGGTTCAAATACTGGGAGCTCCGTTCCCTGTACCCGTTCATGACGGCCATCTCGCTCATCTCGATGCCCATCCTGCCGATGAGCTACATCTACGCGATCTACAAGCACCACCTGGGGGCGCTCGAGTTCCGGGCCAACCGCCTCCTCGGGGTCTACAGCTTCCTCGCCATCTCCATCTCCTGCTACGTGATCGTCATCTTCTTCCTGAGCAGTCAGTGGGCGTCTACCCAGGAGGGCTTCCTCGCCTTCGTGCTGATCGTCTCCCTGGTTTTCGTATCGAGCGTGCCGCTCCTGCGCAGCCGCTTCCAGGCGATGGTCGACCGTCACGTGTTCGGCATCAAGCACTCGGCGGAGGACGTCATCGGCCTCGTCTCCGAGCGCATCCCGACAGCCTTCGACCGGACGGTCCTCGCCGGTCTGGTCGCAGACGAGATCCTCCCGACGCTGCTGATCCGCCAATCGGCTCTCTACCTCTTCCAGGAGCCGGGCAAGGAGACGCTCTACGAGCAGGCTTTGCCGGCAGGAGAGCGCGAGCCGACGGTCGGAGAGCTGGAAGCGCTGCTGGCGAAGTCCGGGCGCTATCTCACCCCGCAGGCGGGCGGCGCCCCGCGCTCCTGGGTGCGCCTGGTGATCCCGCTCGCCATCCAGGCGCGGACGATCGGGGTCTGGCTGATCGGCCGCCGCGACCCGGACGACTACTTCCCGGCGAGCGACATCCACCTGCTGTCGACGGTCGCGAATCAGATCGCCCCCATGGTCGAGAACATCCGCCTGTACGAGCGCGCGCAGCAGGAAATCGCGCAGAGGAAGGCGGCCGAGGAGGAGATCCGGCGCAGCGAGGAGCGCTTCCGCACCCTGTTCGAGGCGACCCTCGAGGGCATCGCCATCGTCCGCAACGGGGTCGTCCTCGAGGTCAACCAGGCGCTCCTCGCCATCTTCGGCTACTCGCCTGGCGAGTTGATCGGCCACCGCCTGGCCGACCTGGTCTCGGACGGCGCGGCGGCCCTCTCCGCGGTGCCGCGGGAGAGCTCGGGGATCAAGAGCGACGGCTCCCGGGTGGACATCGAGGTGGCCGGCAAGAAGTACGTCTTCCAGGGGGAAGACGTGATCGTCGTCGCCATCCGCGACATCGCCCAACGCAAGCGCAGCGAGGCCGAGACCAAGATGCTGCAGCGCCAGCTCCTCCTGTCGCAGAAGATGGAGGCGATCGGCCGCCTCTCGGCGGGCGTCGCGCACGACTTCAACAACTGCCTGCTGGCCATCTTCGGCTACAGCGACCTGCTCCTCGACAGCTACCGCGAGGACCCCTTCCTGGCGCGCAACCTGAGCGGCATCAAGGAGGCGGGGCAGAAGGCGGCGGCGCTCACCAAACAGCTCCTGGCCTTTGCCCGCCGCCAGCCGCTCGAAACCCGGGTGCTGAGCCTGAACGAGATCGTCTCCGGCCTCGAGAAGATGATGCAGCGGCTCCTGGGCGAGGACATCACACTGGCCTCCGAGCTCAACCCCGACGTCGGCAAGGTCAAGGTCGATCCGGGCCAGATCGAGCAGGTCGTCGTCAACCTGGCGGTCAATGCCCGCCACGCGATGCCCACCGGCGGCCGCATCACTCTGCGGACCCAGCCCCTGGAGGTCGCCCGCGGAGCCTCCCCGCCGCACGCCGACCTCCCTCCCGGCTCCTACGTGCTCTTGACCGTGGCCGACACCGGCACCGGCATGGACGCCGAAACCCAGGCGCGTATTTTCGAGCCCTTCTTCACCACCAAGGAAGAGGGGACCGGGCTCGGGCTGTCGACCGCCTACGGCATCGTCCGGCAGAGCGGCGGCTACATCTTCGTCGACAGCGCGCCGGGCCGCGGAGCCTGCTTTTCCCTCTACCTGCCGGTGACCCGCGAACGGGAGACCCAGGCGTTCGGCGTGGCCTCAGGCCTGAGCGATACCGGGTCCGAGACGATCCTGCTGGTCGAGGACGAGGACGAGGTGCGGACGGTGCTGCTGCAGATCCTCGGGAGCAAGGGGTACCGGGTGCTCGCCGCCTCCTCGGGGGACGAGGCGCTGGCGATCGCCGCGCGCCACCAGGGCGACCTCCACCTGCTGCTGACCGACGTCACCATGCCGCGGATGAAGGGGACGCAGCTCGCCGACCAGCTCCTCGACAGACGGCCGGACACGCGGATCGTCTATATGTCGGGCTACAATGAGGAGCCACTTTCAGAGTCCGGGAGGATCTGCCTGCAGAAGCCGTTCACCCCGCAAGTGCTGACCCAGACGGTACGCGCCATCCTGGACGCGCCCGAGGCCGAGCCCATTAGGAAGGTGGCGCAGGGCTAGGGCCGCGGCGGACCTTTTTTCTCGCAAAAGGAGAGCTGATGTCGGAGATCGCTGCAAAACAAGCGGCCGGGGGGAAGACGACGGGGTTCGTCCGCGAGCTCGGCCTGCTCGACTCGACCATGATCGTGGCGGGCTCGATGATCGGGTCCGGCATTTTCATCGTCCCTGCCGACATCGCCCGCCAGGTGGGCTCGGCGGGTTGGCTGATCATGGTCTGGGTGGTGACCGGCCTGCTCACCATCGCCGCCGCCCTCTCCTACGGGGAGCTTGCGGCGATGATGCCGAAGGCCGGCGGGCAGTACGTCTACCTGCGCGAGTCCTACTCGCCTCTCTGGGGGTTCCTCTACGGCTGGACGCTGTTCCTGGTCATCCAGACCGGCACGATCGCCGCCGTGGCGGTGGGCTTCGCCCGCTTCCTGGGGGTCCTGGTGCCCGCGATCTCGCCCACGGCCTGGATCGTCCCACCCATCGTCATCTCGGACGGCTACGCGCTCAGCCTCTCCTGGCAGCAGGCGATCGCCATCCTGCTGATCGTCTTCCTGACCTGGCTGAACACGCGCGGCATCAAGCTCGGCAAGCTGATCCAGAACACCTTCACCTCGGCCAAGACGCTGTCGCTCCTCGCCCTCATCCTGCTCGGCCTCTTCGTGGGCCGGAACGCCGAGGCGATCGCCGCCAACTTCACCGATCTGTGGACGCCGCTCAACGCGTCTCCCATCCGGCCGGACCTCCCCGGGGTGGCGCCGGTCGCGGCCACGATGGGTGCCTTCGGCCTGTTCGTCGCCTTCTGCGTCGCCCAGGTGGGCTCGCTGTTCTCGTCCGACGCCTGGAACAACATCACGTTCACCGCCGGCGAGGTGAAGAACCCGAAGCGCAACGTCCCCCTGTCGCTCGCTGCCGGCACGATCCTGGTGATCGGCCTCTATATCCTGGCCAACCTCGCCTACCTCTCGACCCTGCCGCTGTCGGCCATCCAGACGGCGCCGGACGACCGGGTGGCGACGGCCGCCCTGCAGGTGATCTTCGGCCCGGCCGGGGCGACGATCATGGCGATCGCCATCATCATCTCGACCTTCGGCTGCAACAACGGGCTGATCCTGGCCGGCGCCCGCGTCTACTACGCGATGGCCTGCGACGGCCTCTTCTTCCGCCGCACGGGCCGGCTCAACGCGCGGCACGTGCCCGCGTTCGGCCTCGCTCTCCAGTGCGTCTGGGCCTCGCTCCTGGTGCTCCCCAGAACCCGCCTGCGCGACGAGGCGGGCGCCCCGCTTCTCGACGCGACGGGTGCCGCGCAGTACGGCAACCTCTACAGCAACCTGCTCGACTACGTCGTCTTCGCCGTGCTCATCTTCTACATCCTGACCATCGCAGGCATCTTCGTGCTGCGCCGGAAGCGCCCGGACGCCGAGCGCCCCTACCGCGCGATCGGCTACCCGGTGGTCCCGGTCCTCTACATCCTGGCGGCGGCCACCATCCTTCTGGTGCTCCTGGTCTACAAGACGCAGACCACCTGGCCGGGGCTCGTCATCGTGCTGACCGGTATCCCCGTCTACCTCCTATGGCGTAAGCTTGGCCGACCAATCCCCGCTCCGGCGGGAAATTACGACGCATGACGCGTGAAGAAGCCGGGCGGACGTCCATCGGGGACGTCGCGCGGCGGCGACAGATCATCTCGTTCGACGCTTGACTCTGGAGGTCCGTACATTCATGGCAAACCACTTTTTTGCCAGAAAGCCACTGAAGCTGCTGCTCGAGGAGGCCGCCGGCGAGAACCGGCTCAACCGCATCCTCGGCCCGGTCCAGCTCACCGCCCTAGGCATCGGGGCGATCATCGGAGCGGGCATCTTCGTGGCGACCGGCGCGGCGGCGCACAACGTCGCCGGACCCGCCCTGATGCTCTCCTACGTGGTCGCCGGCATCACCTGCGTCTTCGCGGCCCTCTGCTACGCGGAGTTCGCCTCGATGGTGCCGGTCGCGGGATCGGCGTACACCTACGCCTACGCCACACTCGGCGAGCTCTTCGCCTGGATCATCGGCTGGGACCTCGTGCTGGAGTACGCCGTCGGCAGTGCCACAGTGGCAACCGGCTGGTCAGGCTATTTCCAGAGCGTGATGGCCAAACTCGGCATCCAGCTTCCAACGTATCTGCGGGAATCGCCGTGGCGGTACGACGCGGAGGTCGGCGGCCTGGTGTCCACCGGGTCGTTCATCAACCTGCCCGCCGTCCTCGTCGTGGTCGTCGTCACCGCGGTCCTGGTCAAAGGGATCAAGGAGAGCGCCAGCTTCAACGCCGCCATGGTCGCGGTCAAGCTGGCCGCCGTGCTCTTCGTCATCGGCGTCGGCGCGTTCCTCGTCGATCCCGCCAACTGGCAGCCCTTTGCTCCGTACGGGTGGTCCGGGCTCAGCTTCTTCGGCACCCCCATTGCCGGGCAGACCGACGCGGGAGGCGCCCCCGTGGGGATGCTCGCCGGGGCGGCGATCATCTTCTTCGCCTACATCGGCTTCGACTCGGTATCCACGCACACTGAAGAGGCCAAGAACCCGCAGCGCGACGTGCCGATCGGCATCATCGTCTCGCTGGTGGTCTGCACGGTGCTCTACATCGGCGTTGTCGCGGTGCTGACCGGCATGGTCCGCTACAACGACCTCGACATCGCCGCTCCGGTGAGCGACGCTTTCCGGCAGAAGGGGCTCGGCTGGGCGGAGGGCCTCATCGCCGCCGCGGGCGTCGCCGGCATCACCTCGGTCCTCCTGGTCATGATGCTCTCCGGCCCCCGGGTGTTCCTCGCCATGGCGCGCGACGGCCTGGTTCCCAAGGGCTTCTTCGGCGACGTCCACCCGAAGTTCCGGACGCCCTGGCGCTCGACGATCCTGATCGGCGGCTTCGTCATCCTGCTCTCCGGCTTCCTGCCGCTCGACGCGCTGCTCC
>WUUC01101863.1_pt1 | contig 10642 bp, 9 predicted proteins | sample 6278441 | NCBI WGS metagenome assembly WUUC01 (sample SAMN13675441, study PRJNA597444) | soil metagenome | isolation source: soil | place: USA: Washington | collected 2017-10 | reverse complement strand
CTATCAGATTGTTCTCTTTACTTAAAAGATTTTTTTAACTCTTGTGGTTCTGATCGTTGTTTAACTGACAATTTTTCATCTGATGAAATTAATAGAATTAAAGAAAAGGGATTAGAACTATTTTCCAGAGAAGAAAAAGCATCCATTCTTGAAAGGATGGCAAGCTTGATGAGAAAAAGAGTAGAACAAGAGTATGAAAATCCTGAGATGGCTCATAAGCATAGTGATGTATTTCAAAATGTAAAAAGTGACGAACATGAAAAATTCCTAATGAACTATATGCAAGCGATACAAATGAGCAATATTAAAGAGGGTGTAAAGCAGCTTTCTGGTACCTGTGTTTTTTCTAGACCTCTATGGGAATGCATTGAAAAAGATGATTGGAAAAAATATTCTATATACTCTTATGAGGCACTCCAATCTGGGTTTCGCTCAACCAATACAGTCAAATTTGATACAGATAATGCAGAAAATGAAAGAGTAATTAAAACTCAAAAATGTGCAGATCTGAGCTTTACTCCTTTTGGAATGGCAAATGTATTACAAAGATCTCAAGCTTTGAAAGAGGGGCGCCATAAAAGTTTAGAAGTTTTTTAAGATACTTTACTTATTACTACTATCATTGGCGGTGTAATCACTTTTCAACCAGATCCTAGAGCATCGAAATTATTACTGGAAGAGCATGCAAACTATTCAAATAATAGATGGAAATATAGAAGAGCGCATATCGTTGAACCCCAATCGAACTCCTTAAAAGTTCTAAAGCTGACTTGAGATCGGCACATCCCAGGATACTTTCCCGAAAGGAAGTGTCCTTTATCATTTTTAACGGCTCAAGTAGTGTTATGATAGCTTTTTGTCTTTAAACTCAAGGTTCTGAATACAAAATTCAAACTAGTCGTTTTTCATTCACATCCTCAAAGATTTCTTTAGATCGCTGGGATATAAGCTTAAGACCATATTCGCTGTAACATGGAAGCTTTCATCCGCTTTGGTTTATCCATCTCTTAGATGCTCGCAAATTCACGATCATTCTTTGAGTCTGCAAAAAACCGCATCGATCATAAACATTTTACTTAGCCATTGATGGATTTGATCTTTCTTTCCTCAAACAATTCTTTAGCTCTTGGTAAAATAGCCCTTCAGATTCGTAAATATCCTTCAGATATTTGGGAATTTCTTTGGATGACTTCGTGCGAAAGGCTGCTTCACCTCTAGATTGCAAGTGGTATTAAATCTAGAGCTATTAAATAATACCTTTGATTCTCCATGATTCTGCTATTTCACTAATAATATTTAAAAATGGTGAGAGGCTGCATCCAAGTTTTGTTAGACTGTAGCTAACTTGTGGAGGGATCGTGGGCAGATAGTCTCTTTTAACCAAACCAAAAGATTCCATTTCTCGGAGTTTATCTGTGAGGACTTTCGATGTAATTTTTGGAATTAGTTTTTTTAGTCTTCCAAACCTAACTTCTCCATTTTTTAAAAGAACAATGAGAATATAAGAACTCCAACGTTGCCCTACTAGTTTCAAAAAAGCCTCAACAGGACATTCTGAAAGACGCTTTATGAGTTTTTCTGATTTTTTCATGCTTTAAATCCAGTTACTTTTTTGTACCTACTATACAAATAATACCATAATTTGTCATTCTTGATTTCAAGTTTTAAGATAAGGAGTGAAAATGAATATAACCTTTCTAAACAACCAAACAGATGTTGCACTATCAAAATTGAATTGTAAAGAATCTAATGCCTATACATCAGTTCCAAAACAAAAAAATTGTTCTATAGAAATTCTTTTACAGCCATTTAGACTAAATGCCTCACTCTCTTTGAAAAATCGATGTGTGATGGCCCCTATGACACGTTGTTTTGCTAATAATGGTGAACCTAATGAATGTATGGCAAAGTATTATGGTAGAAGAAGTGGGTTTGGATTGATTATTAGTGAAGCGACAATGATTAACAAAGAGGCCTCAGGATATCCAAATACTCCTGGCATGTTTTCAGAATCTCAAGTCTCGAAATGGAAGATAGTTTGTGATAAGGTACATCAGAATGGAAGTAAATTTTTTATTCAACTTTGGCATGCTGGTATGATGTCTCATTCAATATATAGGAATGGAAAGCAACCAATTGCCGCTTCTGATGTCATTCAGAACAATGGAGTTATTCCTAGAACAAATAAAAGTTTTACATACCAAGCTCCAAAGCCTATGGATAAACAAGATATGGAAGAAATAAAGAAGTCATTTCGGGAATCAGCCTTAAATGCTAGGAAGGCTGGTTGTGATGGAATTGAACTTCATGCTGCTAACGGATATTTACTTGATTCTTTTTTACATTATTATTCAAATAAACGGAATGATGAATATGGAGGAAATCCTGAAAATATGGGCCGCTTTCTTTTAGAAATCATTGATGAGTTAATTCTAGAGATTGGGTCAGAAAGAATAGGTATTCGACTTTCCCCATTACCCGTATCTGGTATGAATAATATGAAAGAAGATATTCGTGATTATGAGGTATTTGGCTACATTCTTTCGGAACTTAAAAAAAGAAAGATTGCTTATGTTCACGTTTCAGCGGACGATGATATCAAAGATAATGGTCAGCTAGGCATACCAGTCTCTCATTTTTTGAAGAAACATTTTGATGGAGCAGTGATTGGGTGCGGCTCATATTCTATAGAAACTGGTGCTGAAGCTATTAGCGAAAATAAATTTGAATTACTGGCCTTTGGAAGACTTGCAATTGCAAATCATAATCTTGTGGAGCTTATAAAAAATAAAGAACAATCCAATATTTTAACTTTCAACCCCAAAATGTTAGAACAACTTAATTAATACCAAAAATAAAAACTAGGAAATAATCTAAAGATATATTTAATCAAAATTTTTTGAGTAATTCAAACGAATCAAGCAATTAAATTTATTGATATCCAATCTAAATCTCTAAAAGTTCTAAAGCTTTCGTGGAATCGCGCAAACTATCATAGATTTAAAAACGAAGGTACTAACGAAATCTTCACTAAGAAGAATAACAAAAGACAAGATAAGCAGAATCCTCCAAGTTCCTCACTGATAACTTCTATTCTATCTTTTCTTCTTCGCGGCACTTCCACGTTCTAATTAGCAAAAATCAATTTTTACAATAAATAAACAATTTATTAATTAGAATATTAAAATTAGTTGTTAGTATCTTCTTTATTAAAAATATTAGGAGTTTAATAATGTCAATTAATATTTTAGACCGAAGTCCCTTTGCTGTTGAAGTTGCTGCTCGCGAACCTCGCAAACACCATAAGAAAAAAAATCATAAGGACAGGCGGGTACAGCAGACAGCTCAACAGGCGTTCGAAGTCACCGCCTTCCCAGTTATTAACCAACAACCTTTTCCGCCGCTCTTTCTTGCAAATCTACCGCCAATGCAGATGCAAACACCACATAACCCCCTCCGGCCTCTTCAGTTGGAACAAATTAGACAGTGCGTAAAGATGAATCCCCCCTTCCTTCAGGATAAGACGGCATTTTATCCCGCGACTGGAAATCAACCTCCGATATTTTTCATGCCGTTTCAAGGCTATTTTGCTTTGGCAAAAACTATAATAATTTCTGCCAACAAAACAGTATATGAAGTAGTTAATATCGATACGGAAGAATTAAGAGCTCTTGCGTTGATTCAAGTGACAAGTGAAAATAGTCATCAGATAAACAATGAAAAATATTTTCATCAGAAGTTTTCAGAGGTCGATCCTCAACAGGAATTTTTTGTGGCGGGCAGTATGGGAGATTTTTTAATTGATCAAAGATTGCACACAGGATTTCTGATGCCCCTAATGAAAGGCGGCGATGTGGCGAAATATTTGAATAAACATCCCGAAACGAATGGTGAGCAAATAATGCAGATGTTCGCTCACATGCTCCAGAGCATCGCCATCATGCATCATCAAGGCATTAGGCATGGAGATATTAAAAGAGAAAATTTTCTAATTAGAACAAATCCATTGAAGCCTAAAATTTCAGATTTTGGCACTTGTTCTCTTTCTGATCCGCGGATAAAAGCTGCCCTTAACGACCCAAAGATCCGCTCTCCAGAGTTTGTAAGATATGGAGGGTTGGGTACAGGAAGAAAAGCGGATATCTGGGCTTTAGGTGTTACGCTTGCCGAAATGTTTGGTGCATCTGATAAAGATCTTTTGGGATTAGGATCTGCGGTTAATTCTATGGATGACAACCTAATCCATCAATGGACGCAGCACCTTGCAAACTCTATTAGTTTAAAAAACCCTCATGCGGGTAATGTGATCCGCAATTGTTTGCATGTGGATCAGCATCATAGGCCGGATATTGACCAATTGATGTTGATCGCCAAAAATCAAAGTATTGTTGCATAATGCGTTCTTAATAACTTTGATTTATTGGCAATAAAGATTGATGTCATAAAACAATAGATTGGACCGAACCTCCTGAAAAATCGATTGTCTCACCAGTTAGAGCATAGGCCAAAAATTCCTTAAAATCCTTGGAAGAGATGATCGAATTCCATGGAACGTCACACTTGTCAGAGCGGTCTACCGGAATGGTGGATGTACTTTGAATTTTCAGATGAAAACTGCCTACTTATTTCACCCTAATGACAAGTTAACTATCTTGGTCAATCATCCTGAGGGTTTTACGGCCTTTTATGTCGATTCCAATGAAAAAGGGCAATTCTTCTTTGAAGATAGGATCTATTCTAATCTTGATGAACGCTGTTGGAGACCGAGCGTTTGTCCCCTGCAAGCTGCATGAGATGAACAAAATGGAAACTCTTGGCAAGTGGAGGCAGCCGATTGCACATCTACGAAATTACAAAATTAGGTGATCTCACACTGACTGCAAATGAGATATGGAAATGCCTAGTAATCTAACGTATTTTTCACCTGCTTCCGTATTTTCTAATAGGGATGCTGCGACCTTATAAATTATCTCTTTATCTTGCATCGGATTGTCCATTGTTAAAGATCGTGTGACTGTTTTAAAATCTCGATAACGCACCTTAAGTGTAACTGTACGACCCAAAATTTGATTTTTTTGGAGCCCCTTCTCCACTTTTTCGGCAAGCATTCTTATAATCTGCAGCAATTCTTCTCTTTCATTGAGATCTTTTTGAAGGGTTATTTCTTTGCCATACGATTTTCTGATTCGATGTGGATTCACAGGACGCTCATCCAAACAGTGTGCCAGCCGATAAAAAAAATCCCCTGATTTCCCAAAATCCTCGATCAACGCCGCACGCTCCCATTTTCTTAGATCTGCTCCAGTAAGTATTCCTCTTGTAATCATCTTTTTTTCAGTAACCTCACCGATTCCATAAAATTTTCTGATAGGCAATTGTTCAATAAACTCAACCGCTCTTTCCGGAGGAATAACAGTCAACCCATCCGGCTTCCTCCAATCCGAAGCAACCTTTGCTAAAAACTTATTAAAGGAAACGCCAGCTGAAGCTGTCAAGCCTGTACACTGCACGATTTGCTGTTTAATCTCTTTCGCTAACTTAGTGGCCAAGGATTCCCCTTTCTTATTCACTGTCACATCTAAATAAGCTTCGTCCAACGAAAGCGGCTCAACTAGATCCGTATACTCATAGAAAATTTTACGAATCTCCTGTGAGACAGAATTGTAAACTTCGAACCTCGGTCTGATAAAAATTCCCTGGGGACACAAATGGTAGGCGCGTGAAGTAGACATAGCAGAATGTACCCCAAATTTTCTTGCTTCGTAGGAACATGTTGCCACGACTCCTCGTTCTGAAGGATCTCCCCCTACGATGACTGGTTTGCCTTTCAGGTTTGGATTGTCTCGCTGTTCGATGGCAGCATAGAAAGCGTCCATGTCAATGTGAATAATTTTCCGCATAAATTTATTTCAGCAAGTTAATCATGCCGGTGGCAGCTGCCCGTATCCGTTTTCTCTTGTCATAATATACTATGTGCCCTAGCTTTACTACAAATTGAGCAATATCTGGCACGTTAACCAATATGTAAAAACTATTTAGGTATCTATGGGAATAAATATTTATGATCCAAAAGGCTTTCGCCTCCCCTATCATCCTGAATCGAATTGGCGCAATATTTCTTCTCCTCAGGAGGTTCTCCCCTATCCAGAAAAAAACCGAGATCAAAAACAAGAAAAAGAAGAGCAAAAGCTTAGTGGACTTGCCATTGATATTTTAGAGAAATCTAAAAAGCAAAAGTCAAAAGTGCAGCTTGCAAAAAAAGAAGATGGCTTACTTTACGCTTACCAAATTATGAAAAAGCCTGTGGTCACATTGACAGCTGATACTTCAATGCATGACGCCTGGAAACTTATTAGGGATCATCGCTTCAGACATGTCCCTGTAGTGAATAAAGAAGGACGTTTAATCGGAATACTTTCAGATAGGACGCTTTTAAGGGAAGCATCCATTTTTGAAAAGTCTTTGGAGTATGACTTTGAAAAAGTCGCAGTGAAGGATATTATGACACAGCCAGTCTTAACAGCTCATCCTCATACAGAAATTAGTTATATTGCGAAGATCTTCATCAATGAAAGAATCGGCGCTATGCCAGTCATTGACGATGATCACAAAATCCTAGGAATTCTTACACGAACCGATATCCTCCGAACTATTGTCAAGATAGATCTTTTTGAGATGCGTATATAAACAATGCAGGCGGCATTAATCAACCGCGAAAACCACTGAGCTCTGTTGGTGAATTAACAACGAAGCCATATAAAACTATCATTAATTCCTAGGGGAAATTATAATTTGCGCTATGAAACGCCATAGTGTAACAGCTGTTATTTTTTCCGAAGACAAGAAAAAAATATTAATTATCAAACGAAGAGATGTTCCTGTTTGGGTGATTCCAGGCGGCTCGATTGATAACGGAGAAACTCCTGAAGAGGCTGTGGTAAGAGAAATTTTCGAGGAAACAGGCTGTCATGCCTCAATTTGCAAGAAAGTTGCGGTGTATCATCCTATAAACCGCTTAACAAGTACAACTCACTTATTTGTATGTGATATTTTACAAGGAAGCTTAAAAACTGGCAAAGAAACCCGCGAAATCGGCTATTTCGATCTGCAGGACCTTCCAGATACATTCTTTTTTGTACATAAGGAGATGGTCCGAGATGCACTACAAAATCATTCCCGAGTAATCGAAAAGGATTTTTCTCAAATTACTTATTTCGAAATACTTAAATTCTTTTGCCGTCACCCTATTATGTTCATTCGATTCGTATTTTCTCAAATAGGAATGCCTATTAACTCTCAATAAAGAAAAGCACTGAGGGAAACGGATGTTATATAAAGATTACCCTGGCAATTCCTCGCCCCCTACGGGCGAGGCTACCAGAATAAGAAACCTGCGGTACACAAGATTATCTTGTGTCATCATGAACATCTTAGGGTCTGAAATATACTATTCTTGAGTCCGTCAGTTTTCAGGAACTAGGATCATTAGAAATCAGTCGCGCTTTGTATCTAAAATTTTTAAACAATTCCAAAAAAATGATCAAGAAATATTTTAGCAAATATCTGGATGAAGAGAATTGCCGGATGGTTTACAATCAAAGAAAATAAAGAAAAGTCTATGATTTTCAAAATCTTAAATCTCAAACCTTCAAGTCTTTTTGAAGAGATTTTCCTACGTTCTTGGTGGGTTGTTTTATTTGGTTTATTATGTTTGATGCTTTATGAACAAGGACAAAAGCATCGAATAGTATTTTTTGAAGAGCTAAATGTAAAATTCTTGGAGCTTCAAAGAGAAAGAGAGAACGCTGAAAAGTTAAATCGAGAACTCATGCTTCACATCAATAGCCAAAGCGATCCTGCATTTGTAGAGCTTACTTTAATGAAAATCCTTGGAGTCATTTCTGAGAGGCAAGTAAAAATATATTTCTGCGATAAAAGTCCTTATGGAAAATGTGCATTCTTTTCTGATACAGCAAATCCTTCTCGCAAAAAACACTCATAGAGCCTAAAGATGATTGAAACTATCATTCTCAGTACAGTAATTCTAATCTTTACACTCGCCTCTGCCTTTTTCTCAGGCACCGAAATAGCCCTTTTTTCTTTATCACCCATGAGAGTTAAAGCCTATAAGCATGATCCTAATCCCAGAAAGCGTTTGATTTCAGAACTTCTGCATCAGCCACGAGATCTTCTAGTAACGGTGTTTATGATGAATACACTAGTCAATATTCTTCTGCAAAACGCTGCATCAAAGATGTTCGGCACTCAAGCAGGTTGGGGCCTTAAGGTGGGTGTGCCTTTGGTTTTAACTTTAGTTTTTGGCGAGATCATTCCAAAAGTGATCTGTATGCAAAACAGCGTTGCTCTTTCGTATTACGTTGTTCCAATTATAGACTTTATTCATAGAAAACTTGCTACCCTTAGAAAAATTACGATTGCAATTACCTTACCTATTTCAAGAATCTTGTTTTTTTATTGCAAAAAGGAGGAGAGCATTTCAGAAGAAGAACTCGAGCATGTCCTGGAAACTTCAGAAAAACATGGAGTATTACATCCCGAAGAAGCGCATCTAGTTTGGGGGTATTTAAAGCTTCACAGCTCAACGGTCAAAGAAATCATGGTTCCTCATGAAGATATAATTTTCTATGAAATCAGCGAACCGATTACAAAATTAATCCATTTATTTGTAGAGCAGGAGTGTACTAGACTGCCTGTATGTGAAGGAAGTTTAGATAAAGTCTTAGGCATTATTACTGCCAAGCAGTTTTTCCTTAATGGTCACTCCGTAACAAATGGAGCAGAACTTAAAAAATGGCTTTTCAAACCATTTTATGTTCCTGAAACAACCCACATCCATCTGCTTTTACGTCAATTGGAAGAAAAAAAAGAGGTAATGGCTCTTGTTGTCGATGAATATGGCAATGTCACAGGTCTTGTGACTCGAGAAGATATTGCAGAGCAGGTGATTGGTAATATCGTTGATAGGAGGGATCAAAAACCACTTTATACAGTAGCTGGAGAAGATGAAATCATTGCCAGTGGAAAATTGGAATTATCAGAATTCAACGAAATCTTCGATGTCGATCTTGAAAGTCCAACAAATATGGTTACTATCGGTGGATGGTTGATTGAGAAAATTGGAGAAATCCCCAAAGGGAGCTCTTCTTTTGAAATAGATAATTTTCTCTTCCAAGTATTAGCTGCAGATCGCAAGAGAGTCATCCGATTATATATAAGAAAACTTAAAAAACCTCAGAAGAAATAACAAATGATATTGTCTGCACTTTGGTGGTTATTTTTTAACTTGTTATCAATAGTCCTTCTAGGATTCTATTCGATGATGGAAATGGCCTGCGTCTCTTTTAATAAAGTGCGGCTGAATTACTATGTATCGCAGGGCAATAAAAGAGCTAAATGGCTTAGTTATCTTTTGCGTCATCCATTCAGATTGTTTGGTACAACTTTAATTGGAGTCAATGTCGCGATGGTCGTTGGTTCTGAGTGCGCCAGAGAATTTCACTCGTCAATAGGCCTGAGCCCCGATCTTGCACCTTTGTCTCAAGTAGCGTTGGTGGTCATTTTTGGAGAATTGGCCCCTATGTTTGCAGCACGACATTATCCAGAGTATATAGCTATGATGGGTGCACCCATGATTTATGCCTCAGCCAAAGTTCTCTCTCCAGCATTGTGGTTAATAGGCTGGGTTACAAAAGCGGCAAATTTTCTGATAAAAGGAAAAACCATCCAAACTGATATCTTTTTAAGCCAAGAGGAGCTCCAAAAAATTCTTGAAGAAAAAGGAGAACCTATGGCGGGTGGAGACGTTCAGGAATTTAATGTCATTACTCGTAATATTTTTAGCCTCCGTCATAAGAAGGCCAAGGAAGTTATGACTTCATTAGATCTAATACCGCGACTTCCTTCTAATGCAACCATTGCCCAAATGAAAGAATTAATCAAACGTACAAATGCTGACTTCGTTACAATTTATTATAAAGAGTTTTCTAACATAGTTGGAATAGCCTTTCCTCGAGATCTCATTCGGATACCAGACAACAAACGAGTTCGAGATTATGCGAAACCCCCATGGTTCGTCACAGAAAATACTCCATTAACGCAACTTCTTCATCAGTTTCAAAGGAACAACGAAAATGTTTCCGTCATTCTCGATAAAAAAGGAAAAGCTAAAGGTTTGATCGCTCTTGAAGATTTACTAACCGAGATATTTGGCGAAGGAATTTACAAACCTTCTGATGAGAAGAGTTTGTTTTTTATGGAACGTACATTTTCAGGAAATATGAAAGTTGGAGAATTTAAGGAGCAGTTTGACGTTATACTGGATCCGGATCCAGACTTAACATTGTCGCAACTCATGACCAAAGTGCTTGGAAGGCATCCAGAAGAAGCAGACATTATCTATATAGAACCCCTAGAACTAATTGCCAAAGAAACATCGCTGCTTGAAGTCAAGAGCGTTATTGTCAAAACCCGTCCTACCCCTTAAATTAGGAATCGATAAAACTTTAAATTGAATTTAGAGATTCTGATAAAGTTTAACTAGAATTCTAACTGCTTTTTGAAGAAAAGGATCTAATCCTTTTGACAACCTTAGAAATAATCTGGATTGCAGTCTCGATTTCTT
>WUUC01081515.1_pt1 | contig 10642 bp, 4 predicted proteins | sample 6278441 | NCBI WGS metagenome assembly WUUC01 (sample SAMN13675441, study PRJNA597444) | soil metagenome | isolation source: soil | place: USA: Washington | collected 2017-10 | reverse complement strand
AGGGGGATACGGCCATTTCCAACGGCGCGCAGGTTTCGGACACGCCGGGGCCCGAACCTGGAAAGCACACGGTAGTGTTCGCGAAGACGAAAGCGATGTCCACCTACCTGGTCGCGCTCCTCGTGGGGGATTTCGTGTGTCGCGGTACGACAGCGGAAGGTGTCCCGCTGCGGGTCTGCTCAACGCCCGACAAGAAGGACCTGACCGGGTTTGCGCTCGAAGCGGCTGCCCAACAGCTGAAGTTCTATAACGAGTACTACAGTGTGGCGTACCCGTTCGGGAAGCTCGACATCGTAGGCATTCCCGATTTCGCGGCCGGCGCGATGGAGAACACCGGAGCCATCACTTTCCGCGAGCAGTACCTGCTTGCCGACCCCGAGCGCGCGTCGCTCGAGACGAAAAAGAATGTCGCGGCCGTGATGTCGCATGAAATCGCGCACCAGTGGTTCGGCGACATCGTGACGATGAAGTGGTGGGACGACATCTGGCTGAATGAGGGATTCGCGACGTGGATGGCAAACAAGCCGCTCGCGGAATGGAAGCCCGAGTGGCATGTCGAGCTCGACGAAGTCGAGGAAACGCAGACGGGCCTGGCGCTCGACGCCTTGCGCGCGACACGCGCGATCCGCACCCAGGCCGAAACGCCCGAGGAAATCAACGAGCTGTTCGACCCTATTGCGTACGAAAAATCTGCGGGCGTGCTGCGCATGGTCGAGAACTTCGTTGGCAAGGACGCGTTCCGCAACGCAGTCGCGTCGTACATCAGGAAGTACGCGTTCGGCAACGCCGCCGCCGAGGACTTCTGGAACGAGGTCACCCGCGTCACCGGTAAGCCGGTGGACCGCATCATGGCGAGCTACGTCGATCAGCCGGGCGTGCCGGTATTGCGCGTCGCATCGGCGTGCCAGGGATCGTCCACGATCGTGAAGCTTCACCAGGAGCGGTTCAGCGGCGCTCCCACGGCTCCGGCTCCGGCAACGAAGCCGTGGACCATTCCCATCTGCTTCAAAGCGTTCCCGGACGCACCGGCATCGTGCCACGTGATCTCGAAGGCGGAGGAAACGTTGACCGTGCCCGGCTGCGCCGCCGGCGCGTACATCAACGCAGGCAGCGTCGGATACTTCTTTACGGAGTACTCGCCGGAGGACGTGCGAGCGCTGGCGCGCAAGGCGCGTGGTACGCTCACGCCCTCGGAGCGCGTCGGCCTGCTTGGCGACGAGTGGTGGATGGTCCGCTCCGGCCGCCACGACGTCGGCGTGTTCTTCGATCTCGCGAGCGCGCTCGCCAGCGATGCCACTGCCGCCGTCGCGACCGGAATCGCCACTCGTCTTGCGCACGCAGCGGAGTACTTCGTCGCGGCCAGCGAGCGAAGCAGGTTCGAGCAGTGGATCCGGACGCGGTTCGAGCCCGTGTTGAACACGCTTGGTGTGCCGGGCACCGGGAACGACGAACTGGAACACGAACGGCGTGCCGCGCTCCTGCACCTGGTGGGCATCTGGGGCAGGTCAGCGGATGTGCAGCGGCGCGCGCGCCAACTGGCCGACGCCTATGCCACGAATGCGTCCACTCTGCCCGGCACGCTCGTGCCCTCGGTGCTGCAGGTCGCGGCGTATGGCGGCGACGCGTCGCTGTACGACCGGTATCTCGCCCGTCTCGAGCAGCTCACCTCGCAGCCCGAGGAGTATTACCGGTTCTTCAACGCACTGTCTCATTTCGACGAACCGGCTCTCGTCGCGCGGACGCTCGAACTTGCGATGTCGTCGAAAGTTCGGACGCAAGACACCGGCACTCTGCTCGCCGGCCTGCTCGCCCGACCGTGGTCGCGGCAGCAGGCGTGGACGTTCGTCAAGGAGCACTGGCCGCAACTGACCGAACGCCTCGGCACCTTCCAGGGGATCCCGACGATCGTGCAGGCGACTTCGAACTTCTGCACCACGGAGGCGGCCGCCGACATCGAGCAGTTCTTCAAGCTGCATCCGGTACCATCTGCCGAGCGCGGGATTGCCCAGTCGATCGAGAAAATCGTCGCCTGCGCCGCAGTGGCCGAGCGCCAGTCCCGCCCGTTGTCGAAGTGGTTGACGGAACCGTAGCCGGGCCATGCCGGCCCGCTCTCCCCTACCCCCGTATAATTTCGCCACGTGTCATTGGCCGCTGGTTCCACCCTAGGTCCCTACACTATTGCTGAGCCGCTCGGTTCCGGCGGCATGGGCGTCGTGTACCGCGCGAAGGACGCTCGCCTGAACCGCGACGTCGCCATCAAGGTGCTCGCGTCGCACCTCACCGGCGACGACACGGCGCTCGTACGATTCGAACGTGAAGCGCAGGCGCTCGCCGCGCTGTCCCATCCAGGCATCGTCGCCATCTATGACGTCGGCCATCACGAGCACTCCGCGTTCGTCGTCATGGAGTTTCTCGAGGGCGAGACGCTGCGGTCGCGGCTCTCGGCGGGACCGCCCGGCACTCGCAAGGCGATCGACTACGCGGTGCAGATCGCCTACGCGCTTGCCGCGGCTCACGAGCGCGGGATCGTGCACCGGGACCTCAAACCGGAGAACGTGTTCCTGTGCCCCGACGGACGGGTGAAGATCCTGGACTTCGGCATCGTTCAGCTGGCGTCCGCATCGGCGGCCGCATCTGCTGAAACTGTTGTCGCCGCCGCGACACCACGTGCGACGGCGCCGAACATGATGGTCGGCACGGTTGGTTACATGGCGCCGGAGCAGGCCCGTGGCCATCTCGTGGACGCGCGCGCCGATATCTTTTCGCTCGGAGCGGTGCTCTACGAGATGGTGACCGGACGCCGGGCGTTCGACGCCGAGACGCCCGTGGACGTGCTTGCCGCGGTACTCCACCGCGAGCCGCCTGAAATCAACATCGATCTTCGTGTGCCTCCCGCACTCGATCGGATCATTCGACGTTGCCTCGAGAAGCGTCCGGAGGAGCGCTTTCAGTCCGCTCGCGATCTCGCGTTTGCGCTCGAAGGTGTGGGCTCCGGATCCGGAACGCAGGCAGTTCCGGCGACGCCGGAGGAAACCCGTCGGGTTCCCCTGTGGACGGTCGCCGTTGCGGCGTTGCTTTCGCTTGCGGCGGGCGCGATCGGGGGCGGGCTCATGACGCGCGACTCGGCTCCGGCTCCCACCGCCGGTGCGGTGCGTTTCACGTTCGACGCGAACCGCGGCCAGGTTCCCGAAATTTCCGTTTCGCCGAACGGGCGACACCTCGCGTGGACCCAGATCACGAGCGGCGGCCGGCGGGGCGGGCTGTGGGTACGCCGGTTGGACGGTGCCCAGCCCACACTCCTCGATGACACACCATCATCGGGAACGGCGTTCTGGTCACCAGATGGCCGCGAGGTCATCATCCTCGACGGCTCCCGGCTGATGGCGATCGACGTGGAACGCGGCGGGCGCCGCATCCTGGCCGACCTCGATCGAGGGGCGGTCCCGCTTCGCGGCGGCGACTGGCTGGGTCAGACGCTTCTACTTGGAACTGGAAATACGATCTGGGTCCAGGATCTCGGCAACAGGACTGCATCTCGCGCCGTGACGACACTCGAAGGACCACGCGAACGATGGCACGGCTGGCCGACGCTGCTGCCGGACGGACGCCGCTTCTTCTACACCGTTGGTTTGGCGGAAGGTGGAACCGAGACCCGCATCGGGTCCCTCGACGGCACGGCCCCCGTGCGCGTGGCGCTGCCCGGCACGACGTCGCGCGTTCGACTCGACTCGAGAGGCTACCTGGTGTTCGCGCAGAATCGCGTCCTCTTTGCGCAGAAGGTGGATCTCGACTCGGGCGACTTGCAAGGGGAGCCGGTTCGACTCTCCGGCGAGGTGTTCCAGAACCCTTCAACCGGCTGGGCCGCCGTGGACGTATCGCGCAACGGCGTCCTCGCATGGCGCGCACCCGGCGTGGACGACGCGCAGTTCGAGGTGGTGGACCGGGAGGGGCGGACGACGGGAGTGATCAACGAGCCGGACGCGTACACGAACTTCGACGTCTCGCCGGATGGCAGCCGCATCGTAGCCACACGCCGCCGCGGCGAGAGCGGCGGTGTGCTGTTCCTGATCGATCCTGCACGGAGCCTCACGACGCCAATCTCCGAGCAGAACTCCGCTGCGCCGATTTCCGATCCGACATGGTCACCCGATGGCCAGATGATCGCGTATCGACGCAGCGGCGCGCTCGTCACCCGCAACGTCTTTGGCGGCGAGGAGCGAATAGTCAAGGAGTGGGCCGCCTACCCGGACTCGTGGAGCCGCGACGGCAAGTACCTCATCGTGGGCAGGCCCGTCGGGCCGGATTACCAGTTGTGGGCCGTTGCCATGGACGGCAGCGGCGAGGAGATTCCGCTTGTCCAGGGCGTATCGCTGGCGGATGAAGCTCGATTTTCACCGGACGGCAGATGGGTCGTGTTCCATGCGGCGGTCGCGGGCGCTCCGGAGGTCTTTGCGATCCGATTCCCGTCAACGGGCGAGCGCTGGCAGATTTCAACCGATGGCGGCGTGCAGCCGCGGTGGCGCAGCGACGGACGGGAACTGTATTACCTCGGACCCGACGGACAGGTGATGGTCGTTGCCGTGCCGGACGGCGACCCGACGAAAGCGCGGACACCAGAGCCGCTCTTCGGACTGCGCCTCGATCCTTCACCGGCGTTCGATCAGTACACGCCGCTGCCGGATGGGCAGCGGTTCATCGTCCGCCGTCAGCTGCGGCCGGGCGGCGCCGACACGGCGCCGATCAGTGTGATCGTGAACTGGCCGGACACGCTCTCGCGCTAACCAGCGTCACGCGCGGACAACCTCGGCAATCAAGCGCTGAAGCACATCCGGATCCGCGGGTTTGGTGAGGTGGTGATCGAAACCGGCTTCGAGGGCGCGCGCCTTGTCCTCGTCCTGACCCCATCCCGTGAGCGCGACGAGCACGATATGTCCTCCATGCGCCTGGCGGAGAACGCGTGCCGCTTCGTATCCGTCCATGCGCGGCATCCCGATATCGAGAAGCGCGAGGTGCGGTCGGAAGTCGTCGGCGATCGAGACTGCCTGGATCCCATCGCTCGCCACCCGCACGTCGTGGCCCGTATACGCGAGCATCATGCGAAGCATTTCGGCGGCGTCCGGATCATCTTCAGCTATCAAAATGCGCCGCGAGGCTGCGATTGCCGGGGCGTGCACGGTTCGGTCCCGGCCCCGCTCCTCCCCTGTCCCCTGGCTGATCGTAGGCAGCCTGATGTTGAAGCAGCTGCCGCGGCCCGTCCCCTCGCTGCACGCCTCGATCGTCCCGCCATGCATCTCGACGAGACGCCTGGTGAGCGCAAGGCCGATGCCCAGCCCGCCGCGCGCGCGATCGAGCGAGTGATCGAGCTGCGTGAACATGTCAAACACCTGCGGCAGGAGCTCTGGAGGAATGCCCACGCCGGTGTCGGTGACGCTGACGACGGCCACGTCGTCACGGACCGATGCCGTGATCCCGATCCGGCCGCCGCGCTCCGTGTACTTCACGGCGTTGATCAACAGGTTCGAGAACGCCTGGGCGAGGCGCGTGAAGTCCGCTTCGAGCCACACGGCCTTGGGAGGCACTTGCACGTTGAGCCAATGTCCCGCCGCTTCGACGTGTGAACGCGCCGACTCGACGGCACTCTGGATGACTGCGCGCACGTCGATCCGCTCGCGCCGCAGTTCCATGCGGTCCCGGTTGATCCGAGCCACGTCGAGGAGATCGTCGGTCAGGCGAACGAGCTGCTGCAGTTGACGCTGCATCGTAGCAATGGCCTGCGGCCTGACGGAGTCGTCGTTCGGAGCAATCTTCAACAGCTCGAGGGCATTCCGAATCGGCGCGAGCGGGTTTCGCAGCTCGTGCGACAGTGTCGCGAGAAACTGATCCTTGCGTCGATCGACTTCCTTCAGGAGGTCGGCTGCCTTCTTGCGCTCGGTCAGGTCCACGCACACACTGATGCACCCGGTCACCGAACCGGCATCGTCGTAGAGCGGCTCGACGTCGTTCTGCACGAACACCACGTGGCCGTCCGGGCGTTCGATCTCGATCTCGTTACGGACCGACGTCTTGTGCCGCATCGAGTACTGCATCGGAAGCTCCTCGGGCGGGAGCTCCTGACCATCGCGACGGATGCGGTAGGGAGGGGTCTGGCCGGGCGGCGGCGTCAGCGAGATGTTCGTGCCCGGCGCGACGCCGAGCAGCCGGGTGAGCGCAGGGTTCGCTGACACGAACCGGCATTCGGGGTCGTGCGCCACCGCGATTGGAACGGGGGCGCGCGAGAGCAGCAACGTCAGCGCGTGCAACCGCGCGCGCAATTCTTCCGGGCTGGCGTCCTCGAGAGAATCGAACGCGCCGAGCTCGTGCGTGGACATGTCGGCTGATGCTAAGCTTTCAAAACGGAGTGGCAGAATGCCAATCTACGAGTACCGCTGTACCGCTTGCAGCCACGAATTCGAAACGCTGGTCCTTCCGGGAACCGTACCGGCCTGCCCATCGTGCAAGGGCGAGGAGCTGGAAAAACTGATCTCCATGCCGGCCGTGAAGTCCGACTCGACACATGCGCTGGCGCTCAAGGCGGCGAAGAAACGGGATACGAAGCAGGCCAGTGAGAACGCGCGGGCGCAGCGAGAGTACGAACTGCATCACAACGATTAACGATCAAAACAAAAAAACGGCAAAACGACAATTCACAAAAGAGCGCTGTGAGTGCCGTTCCGCCGTTTTTCCAGTTTCGAATCTCGTACTTCTTTCGTCTTTCGTCGCAGCCCCGGCTGGCGGGCCGCTGAAACTCAGCGCGGCCTGCGAGGACGCAGAGGATGCGCGACGACTGTCAGACGCTCGCAGCCCGTGCACCTTTCGCCACCGGGCTGCTAGGCCTTCGCGGCGGTCGTCATCTCCGGCGCAAGGTTGAGATCCATGGGCGCGGTGCTGTCGCCTAACTTGTCGATGTCGTCCAAGCCGAGCATGTGAGCCACGGTCAGCAGGGCGTTCGACATCGGCGTTTCGTCGGCTGCCTTGATGTGCAGGTTGCCCTTCAATTGCCCGCCGGCGTGACCGGCCAGGAACAGGGGGCAACGCTTGTGGTTGTGCACGTTGGAATTCCCCATCGGGGAGCCGTACAGCACGATCGAATTGTCGAGAAGGTTTCCGTCGCCATCCGGCGTGTTCTTCAGCTTCTCGAGGAAATACGGGATGAGGCTGACGTGGTACTTGTTGATCTTAGCGTAGTCGGTGATCCGGTCTTCACGTTCCTGGTGATGTGACGCGGAGTGGAACGCCGCTTTGACGCCGCTCTCGGCATAGATGCGGTTCGACGCATCGCGCCCGAGCTTGAGCGAGAAGATCCGCGTCGTATCCGACGCCCAGGCGAGCGCCTGGAGGTCAAACATGAGCTTCACGTGCTCGGAGAATGAATCCGGCACGCCCACCGGAGCGCCCGGCAGCTCACGCTGCTCGCCGCTCGCGTTGAACGCCTCTACTTTCTGGATGCGGCGCTCGATCTCGCGAATGTCGTCGAGGTAATCCGTGAGGCGCGCGCGGTCCGCCGCCCCGAGCGAATGTTTCAGCCTCGCGAGGTCCTGCGAGATCCAGTCGAGAATGCTGCGATCTTCGGCCCTCCGTTCCGCCCGCTCTTCCGGCGTCGCGCCGACGCCGAACAACTGATCGAAGGCCGTTCTCGGGTCCCGGATCATCGGCAGCGGTTCGGTCGGTGATGCCCAGCTGATCGTGTCGGTGTACACGCATGAGTAGCCGTACGAACATCCACCCGCCGCATCGACGTTCTCGATGCAGAGCTGCATCGAGGGGATGGGGGTGTCCTGCCCAAAGCGCTGGGCATAGAACTGGTCGAGTGACGTGCCGACCTTCACGTCCGAGCCCTGCGTCTGCCGAGGACGCAATTGCGTGAGGAAGACGGCGCTCGACCGGAAATGATCCCCGCCGATCTCCGGTGGCTCGAACGCTTCGGCGTTGCGCACGTCGGTGTTGCTGATGATCGTGAGGTAGTCGCGGTAGGGCTCGAGAGGACTGAGGCTGCTCGGCGTCAGGTCGAACGCGTGTCCCGCCTGCGCGGGCGACCACATGTTCTTGGACAACCCGAACGCCGTCGCGCCCGCGGAGCCGTGGACCATCTCGATGGCGGCAAAGCGCAACCGCTTGCCCGGCGTGCTCGCCCAGGCGCTGCGCGCCGGAATCATGGCCTCGAGCAGCGGCAGCGCGACGGTCACACCCATACCGCGCAGGACCGTGCGGCGGGAAATGTGCTTTTGCGTGATGTACATTTCGCCCTTACCTCTTCTCCGGGTTCGCGGCGTCCGTGGTGAGTGTGTCGCCGTCGGCCTTCATCATCTGGAACGCCGGGCTCTTCACGACCCCGAGCACGAATGCGGACATGCGGTGATCGTTCCGCGCCGCGTCCCTGACGATCGTGCGGATCGCGGGCATGTCGTAGTACTCGACACGGCGGCCCAGCCCGTACGTCATGAAGCTCTCGGTGAAGCTCAGGAGGAAGGCATCCTTGTGCTTCACGAGCGCAGCCCGCAACCCCGCCGGACCCGCCATTTTGGTCCCGTCATAAAGGTCCCCGTTCGCGTCGACCGGTACTTCGTTGTCCTTGATCCGCCACGCTCCGGTGACGTCGAAGTTCTCGAGCGCGAGACCGAGCGGATCGATCACGCGGTGACACGAGCTGCACGCGGGGTTCTTGCGATGCTCCTCCATCCGTTCGCGGACGGAGAGGAACTTCGCGCCTCCGACAGGCTTGACCTCGTCGAGCTCCGGGACGTTTGGCGGCGGTGGTGGCGGCGGCGAGCCAAGCAGGACTTCCATGATCCACTTGCCGCGCATGACCGGCGATGTCCGATCGCCGTTCGAGGTGAGCGTCAGAATGCTGCCATGGCCGAGCAGCCCTCGGCGGCTTTCGTCGGACAACTGCACGCGCCGGAACGCGGGCCCGGTGATGTTCGGAATGCCGTAATGCCGCGCGACGCGCTCGTTGACGAAGGTGTAATCGGCCGTGAGGAGGTCGAGGACGCTGCGATCCTCCCGGACGATGCTGTCGAAAAATAGCTGCGTCTCGCGCTTCAACGATCGGCCGAGCCCCTCGTCGTAATCGGGATACAGCAGGTAATCGGGAATGATCTTGTCGAGGTCCTGCAGCCGCAGCCACTGAGATGCGAAGCGCGTGGACAGCGCTTCGGATCGTCGATCCGCCAGCATTCGCTTGACCTGCTTCTCGAGGACCGTGGGCGTCTTGAGGGTGCCGTTCATCGCTACCTTGACCAGCTCGGCGTCCGGCACCGTGCCCCACAGGAAGAACGAAAGCCTCGATGCCAAATCGATATCCGTTACGCGGTATGGCTGGCCCGGAGGCATGATCCGCGGTGTTTCCTCGAAGCGCACGAGAAAGCGCGGGCTTGCGAGGATCGCCTGCAGAGCGAGACGAACGCCGTTCTCGAAATCGCCGTGGACGCGTCCCTGGTTGTAGAAACGCATCAGGTCGGCGGTTTCCTGCGCGCTCAGCGTGCCGCGATACGCCTGGGACGCGAGCCGCGTAATGATCTCCTTCGCGCAACCCACCTCTTCGCTCGCCACCGTTGGACGGCAGACGAACACCTTGCGGCGGCTTGGGGTATCCGACACGCCGGTGACCTTGTGCGGACCCGTCACGGTGAAGTCGCGCAGGTGCGGCAGCACCGTGATGCCGTAGCTGATGCTCACGTCGGCCAGCGTGTTCTCGGTCGGGATCAGGAGGTCGTCGATGGGCGCCTCAAAGAGGTTGACGAACGCCGCCGATACGCGCTGCGGACCCGCCTTGACGTAGATCGGCGGGCTCACGAGCGTGAGCCCGTTGCCGTCGCCTTCCTGGATGCGGCGGTTGACGTCGAGGAGCGCAACGCGCTCGCCATTGATCGAGACGTCCACCTGCTCATTCTTGTCGAGCACGGCCATCGTCGCCTGCCCGTAGAGGCCGCCCAGCGGCTCGTTGTGCAGCATCATCTTGAACACGTACTCGCCGTCGGCCGGGAACGTGTGCACGACCGAGATGCCGCCGCGAGTACCGAACGGCGCGCCTTCGACATGCTGCATCTGCGAGAGCGTTCGGCCCAGCTTGTACGTGACCGACGTGGGCGCCGCCTTCCGATCGCCGATCGCGAGACGGCTCACCTGCCCTGCGGCGCGCAGGTAACCTTCCAGCAGCGTCGGCGAGAAGGTCTGGACGTCGGCGACGTTGTCGAAGCCGTGGCTGATCGTGTCTGGCGGCAGATAGGCGTTGACGTCCACCTCCACGGCGAGAAGGTCGTGCACAGCGCGTCCGTACTCCGCGCGGTTCAGCCGCTGTGATGGACGTGAGCCGGGATTGGGTTCGTCGGCCGCGGATGCGTCGATCCTGGATTCGAACGCGCTGGCGAGCGCCGCAATCGTCGCGGCTTCGGGACGCTTGACGCCGGCCGGCGGCATCATGCCCGCCCGCAGCTTGCGAATCATCTTCTCGGCGACCGGCGCGTCGGCGACCACGTTGGCGGCGTCGAACGAAGCCAACGACAGCCCGCCGGCCTTCATCTTGTCGCTATGACACGACGTGCAGTACTGCTTCACGAGCGCGGTCTGCGCCTCGGGCGTGCTGAGGTCGGCGCCATGGGACGCT
>WUUC01071618.1_pt1 | contig 10642 bp, 3 predicted proteins | sample 6278441 | NCBI WGS metagenome assembly WUUC01 (sample SAMN13675441, study PRJNA597444) | soil metagenome | isolation source: soil | place: USA: Washington | collected 2017-10 | reverse complement strand
GGACGACACGCGGGGCGGACGGTGGGGCGCTGGCGTTGACAGGAGGCTCGGGATCGGAGCTATCGCGCAACAGAAACAGGCCGAACACCAGGACGGCAACAACCGCCCCTGCCGCGAGCATCGCTCGATTCATCAGGGGAAATCGTAGCCGATAATACGTTTATGGCAGCACGCCTCGCTTGTTTGGTCGCCATCACCTGCTTCGCGCTCTCGGGAACCGCTTCGATGCAGGTCGCCGTGGCGGAATGGTTCCAGTGGCGCGGGCCGAATCGTGACGGGCACTCGGCTGAGACCGGGCTGCTGCAGACCTGGCCGAAATCCGGACCGCAACAAGTGTGGCGCGCGTCGGGGATCGGTAACGGCTATTCATCGTTCTCCACAGCGGGCGGGCGGCTGTTCACGCTCGGCGCACGGGGCAACATCGAGTACGTGACCGCGCTCGATCGCGCGACCGGCCGCAAGGTCTGGGAATACCAGAACGGGCGCCGCTTCGAAAACGATCGCGGCGATGGACCCCGCAGCACGCCGACCGTTGAAGGCGATCGGCTGTACGTCTTCGGCGGCAGCGGCGATCTGACGTGTCTCGAGCACGCCACCGGCAAACGCATCTGGACCGTGAACCTCGTCCAGAAGTTCGGCGGCAACAATCCCTATTGGGGCTACAGCGAATCGCCGTTGATCGTCGGCGATCGCATTCTCGTCAACGCCGGCGGCAGCCGCGCGTCTATCGTGGCGATCTCGAAGACTGACGGCTCAACGCTGTGGCAGCAGCACAGCGACGGCGCCGGCTACTCGTCGCCGATGCTGATGCGCACCGGCAGCCTCAACCAGGTGATCTTCTTTACCGACTCGCGCACGATCGCCGTCGATCCGCGCGACGGGCGATTGTTGTGGTCGTACAACAAGGCCGCCAACGGCACGGCGAATGTCGCGACGCCGATCGTGCGCGGCACTCGCGTGTTTGTATCGTCGGATTACGGCACGGGCGGCGCGCTGCTCGAGGTGCGCGCGGCGGGCAACATTGCGACCGCGAACGAGGTCTATTTCACGCGCGACATGCGCAACCACCACTCCAGTTCGGTGCTGGTCGGCGATCATCTCTATGGCTTTTCGAGCAGCATTTTGACCGCGCTCGCCTTCGATACCGGCAAGCCGGCATGGCGCGATCGCAGCGTCGGGAAGGGTTCGCTGATTTTCGCCGACGGTCGTCTCTATCTATATAGCGAAGACAGCGTGGTTGGCCTTGCCGAAGCCTCGCCTGCCGGCTATCGCGAGCACGGACGGTTTACCGTTCCGCAACAGAGCGGCTTGCCGACGTGGAGTCATCCGATCATCGCAGCCGGTTTGCTGATTGTTCGCGACCAGGACACCGTGTTCGCGTACGACGTCAAGAATCGATAACCCACCTTGTAAATCACCGTTCGAGCGGCGCGCGCACAAATCTGTGATCGCAGAAAAGCAAGCGCTGCGGCCGATGCCCTCCACAAAGCCTTGGCAAAGCTGCGCAATGCCGAGCTTTCCGAACGAAATCGAGCTCTCGGGCGCAAGAATTTTCAAAGAAGGGGGTTGCGGAGAACGCAACAAAACGACAGAATGCGTCTCTTCGCGACATTTTTAGTGTGCAGAATGCCGTGCGTTCGGTTTGCGCGCAGGCTTCGTTTTACGTGGTAGGACTCAGCCCCCCGAGGTTTTATGAGACGACTATTCGATCGCTCGCGTCGGCCGGATGTATTGCGTCGCCCCTTTTCCGCACACAAGAGAGTACATCGTGCGTTCGCGGCGGTACGGTTGCGGACGCGGGCTGCGTTTCTCGTCGTCGGCCTCGCAGCGCTCTTTGCGCAACAAGGCGGTCGCGCCGAATTCCACCATGCAGGCGACGCGCTGCCGTTTCGGGGCGGGTATCTGATCACCGGCGACTATGAGGTTGGCAATTTCACCTTCGACGCGCCCGCCGGCGGTTACAAGACCGGCACCGTTTCAATCAGCGACGTGCCGGCGAATGCCGACATTACCGCGGCGTTCGTCTACGGAGAAGCGATCTCAGCCAATACGGTGCCCCAGCCCGATCCCCCGGCCCCACCGAATCCCGTCCCGACTGGGATGTGGGCCGACCGATATTTTGATCCGCAGCTCGAGTTTGGTCAGGCAAACCTTCCGCTCGAGCCTGTCCCATTTGGCACAGCAACGTCGCAGGCGCTGGATCCGCTTCCGGGAGACCCAGTCGATCCATTGAGCGGCCTCGCGGGATGTTCGGCAACCCCCGGCCAGAAGCTCACGATGTTTCGCGCTGACGTCCTCAGGTTCCTGCCACTGCAATTGGACGCGAGCGGCAATCCGACGGGTAGACGGCTCGTCAACGCAGCAGATCTGGTAGCGGGCAATTTCGGTCCACTCACGATCAAAGTGCCGGAGGTAACGACGGGTGCGACTCTCGTCATCGTCTATCGCGATGCGACGTTACCGCTGCGAAAGATCGTCGTCTACGACGGCGTCCACGTTCAACCGCCCGCCAGCGCCGCCGACCCCAACCCGGTGATGTCGCAGACGCTGCGCGGAATCTACGCGTCGGACACGGCGTCACCGTCCGCCAAGATCACGCACATCCTCGCAAAAAATCCGAATCCTAACGGAGTGTTTTCGTTCAACAACACGCCTCTTGCCGAGCTCGTTGCGGATGCGGGAACCGGACGGACCTGGGCATCACCCACAGTCAATGCGACGCCTTACATGCCCGGTAGTCCTCTCCCTTTGGAACCACAGTACGGAGAGGTCGCCAGGACAACTTTCACACACACCGATGCAGCCAGCGCCGCGCCTTATGACTGTCGTGCCTGGGGCGCAATCATCTTCCGCACCAACATCGACGACACGGACAAGGATGGTCTGCCAGACGGTATTGAAGACGTGGTCGCCGGCGTGACTGACGCCGATGGGACGCCGCTCCCGAATCTCAAGGCGATGGGAGCCGGCTCCGACCAAAGGGACTTGTTCCTCGAAATCAGCGCGATGAAAACGGAGGCAACCCTCCAGAATCCCGTGCAGTATGGCTTTCCAGTCATTGCTCCGTACAGTGAAAGCGTCCCGTTTGTGAAGGATGAAAAGGGACACAATCACATGCCCAAGCCGGAAGCGTTGCAGATGCTCGGTGATGCATATGCGGCGGCGCCGGCACAGCCCGGGGGCGTAGCCGGCATCAGGGTGCACTTTGACGTCGGCCCGATTGCCGCGTACCACAATCTCGACCCGGTTGGCGGAACGTACGCGTCAACCGTAGCTGACGGTTACCTAGTACCAACAGCCCACGCGCGCGGCGGTGAGATCTCGAAGGAGACGGCCTGCACGCCCGACCCACTGGCCATCAACGGCGTTGCGCCGCGGTGGCTCTGCCAATTCGAACACTTCCCGGGCACCGTGATGTGGAAGGAAGGGTTCTACGCGCACCGCGAAGGATTTGTTCAGCTCGACGGTACCGAGTTCGCATCGACAACCGAACAGGCAGAGACTTGCAGTCAGACCCCGGCTGCGTGCCGCCGACGCTTCGATCGGAATCGCAAAGACCTTTTCCGCGACATGCTGTTTGCGCACGCAACGGGAATTCCGAAATCGTCTCACCCGTGCCTGGAGGGGGACGGCGTAACAGGCGCGGATTGGGGTGAGGGCACGCCGTTGGTGTGTGCAACTGGCCACTCGCGCAATTCCGAGTTCTACGTTCCTCAGAGCTTTTCCGGCAAGGCCGATCTGCCGGGCGGCGACGCCATGGTCACGCTCGGCCTGTGGGATCGCTTGAACTTCACGACATCGAATTTTTTCCAGGCGTCGACTGCGTTGCACGAGCTCGGCCACACCATGGATCTTCGCCATGGAGGCGCACCGGCGACAATCACGCCGACCGCCAGTGGTCCGATAGTCAAGTACGAGCCCAACTGCAAGCCGAACTACCTGAGTGTGATGAACTACTTGTATCAGTTGCCGGGACTTAGAGCCGATAGCGAGATCAATCCCGGCGGCGGCGGCATTGGCGTGCGACGTCTCGATTACTCCCACCAGACGCTCGATGAACTCGACGAAATTTCCTTTGATGCCCCGACTTCGTTTGGCCAAACGGTCCCGACGTATCGGCCCGCCTGGTTCATGCCGGCGAACAGTACGCTGGGAAGGGATCAAGGAATTCGGCCGGCGCAACGGCATTGCGACGGGTCACCGCTTTCAGACGCCGAGTTCGCGAAGGTCACAGATGGCACGGGGCTTGGTCGATATGATGCCGAGAGTGGTACGGCGCCAATCGACTGGAACGGCGAACCTACGTTCGACCAATTTCCGTTTTTTCAGGACATCAATTTCGACGGACTTCTGACTGGCTCCTTCTTCTTCGTGCCCGGCCTCGAAGGGTTCGATGATTGGGGGCACGTCCAGCTGAACCAGACCGGCGCCAGAAGAACGCCACTCGGATTCTCGCAGGGGTTGTTCGGCGACGCCGGACTCTTCGGAGACGGCGGCCTCTTCGGAGACGGCGGTTTGTTCGCCGACGGCGGCCTGTTCGCCGATGGCGGTGTCACTGGTGATGCCGGTCTCTTTGCCGATGGCGGATTGTTTGGTGATGGCGGTTTGTTCGCCGACGGCGGCCTGTTCGCCGACGGCGGTGTAATCGATGGCCCCGACGCCGGCCTGTTCGGCGACGGCGGGCTGTTCGGCGACGGCGGCCTGTTCGCGGACGGCGGTCTGTTTGGCGACGGCGGCCTGTTTGCCGATGGCGGTCTGTTCGCCGACGGCGGCCTGTTCGGTGACGGCGGCGTCTTCAGCGTCGGCGACAACGGGCTCTTCGGTGATGGCGGCCTCTTTGGCGACGGCGGTCTCTACGGCGATGGCGGCGTGTTTCCGGAGATCTTCCGTTCGTTCGCCCTCGAGTTATTCTTCGCGCCCGGCCCGACCAACTTCACAGCCTGCATCCTCGGCGATAGCGGCCCGAACGGATGCACGGGGACGTACTTGGACACTGAAGGGGATCCGCAGCCTCAGCCCGGACCAGGTCACCCGTTCTACCACCGGGTCTATATGACGTGGGATCCGCCCATCTTCGGCGACGACTTTGGCGTAGCTCTGAGCAGCTATACGGTCCACCGTGTTACCACGGTCAGCAATGTCGAGTCGAAAATCCAGGGTATCCCGGCGGACCAGACGTGGCAGATCGATGGCGAAGAGCTTCCTGAGAACGGCGTGTTCCGCTTCTCGGTGACCGCGGAATTTGGTGAGGAGGTCGGCACCAGTAAGAAGTCGACATCCGTACTCATCAACCCGACGAAGAATGCGGCGCCGATGGCGATCGCTGACGCCTATAAGTATCCAGCCGCTCCGCCTGCCGGCGGTGTGTTCCTGGTGCCTCCCGGCACTACCGAGGACGGCGTCCTCGAGGTGACCACGCGCGAGGTGGGGCTGCTCGCCAACGATACCGATTCGGACACGGCGCATCAGTTCTTGATCGCCGCTGCAGTCAGCACCGCTCCGACCTTTGGGACGCTCGGCACCGTCGAAGATTCAGGTTTCCCAGGCGACGGATCGTTCACATACACTCCCGCCGCGCACACCATCGGCGACGATAGCTTCGGGTACATCGCGAACGACGGAACGTGGAGTCGCGCTTCTGCCTCGCTCGACGCCGGCTCGACCCCGATGAGCACGAACTCGAGCCCGGCGACCGTTGAGATCAGCGTTCTCTCTCGCCGGACGACGACGCTCCTGACTGCAGCGCCGAGTCCGTCGGTCTATGCCGGCGCGCAGCCGAACCTGAATGGTCCGGTCACGTTCACGGCAAGCGTCATTCCCGATAATGTGAACGTGCTTAATCCTCCGGCGTGTTTCGACGCTGCGAGCAGCACAGGTACCAAACCGTGCTGGAACGGTGGGTATCCGACCGGCAAACTCGAGATCTGGGAAGTGACGGCCGCAGGCGCTCACGTGGGCACGGCACCAATTGCCGAATTCACGCTCGCGCCTTCCGACAACGGAGTGGTGACCTTCACAACGCCGGCGAAGTGGGAAATCTTCTCGCCCGGCCGGCACTTAATCAGGGCGGAGTACAAAGGCACCAGCGCCGATGGCTCCGGACCGATCAACAGGCAATCGGTGAACGTCGCCGGGTACTATGGCAGCACGTCGGGCCCGTGGACGCAAGACGTCTATCTCAGCGGCCTCGTCGGCCTCAACAGCGTGACGATCGGCTCGGGCAGTGCAGTCGCTGACAGCTTCGATTCGTCGGCGGCCGGCTATGCGGTGCCGCAAAGCAGGGCGAGGGTATTGAGCAACGGCACGATCACGCTCAATGGCTCGACAGTCTTTGGGAACGTCCTGTCCGCGAATGGGGCGGTCATCCTGGACAACGGAAGCACTGTCACTGGCGACGTCACGGCCCTGAGTATCTCCGGTTCGGGAACCGTCACCGGGGACAAGACGATTCACGGCTCGGCACCGATGCTACCTGTCGTGCCGATCGCGCCGTGCGCTCCGTTTACCAATCCGGGCTCGGCGATTACCGGGAATTACAAGTACGATCCCGCGACCGGCAACCTCACCGTGGCGGGGAATGCCGTCGTCAACCTTGCAGGCGACTACTGCTTCGGCGCGATTACTATCACCGGCGGCGCGATCATGCAGGTCACTACCGGGCCGGTAACGATCCGACTGAACGGCGTGCTGAATGCCGGCGGTAGCAGCTTCGCGAATACAACGGCGAGAGCCTCGAACCTCCGGATCGAGTCGAGCTACACGGGCAGTGGGGGCGTGCTCTTGAAAGGCAACAACAACGCCTACATGACGCTCTATGCGCCGGGTACCGATGTGAGCTTGCAGGGCGGCATGATCTTTGGCGCCGTCGTTGGAAAAACCCTCACGGTCCAGGGCGGCACGGCGGTGCATTACGATAACGCCCCCTCCAGCGCCGGGTGGACGATCTGGAGCATTTGGGCGCGTTTCTTCGACTTGCCGTTCTATCCGTAGGTGTGGCGTCTGTGTCGAGGCCGGCTGATATGCCGGCCTCGACGAGGCGTCGGCACGCGGACGTTCGGGTGCAGGGTCGCTCAGAATTGATTTTCTCTGTGCAACACATGCTATGATGCCGCCGCTTCCTACAAGGACCTCAACGACGGGCCATCAATGATTTGCGCGCGCTGCGGCGGCCAGGTGTCGGCGTCGAGTCGTTGCTCGCGGTGTGGGGCCGCGCTCGATCAAACTGTCGCGACCGGCGTCCTCACCCCGCTTCCCGACACTGCAACTTCACTCTCGGTCGAGGGTGCGAAGGGCGCGACCACGTCGCTGCCGTTCCCGTCTGAGCTCCCGACGGGTGTTCTCGACGGCCCCCCAACTGGCATCGGCGACGCTCCGACAGGTTTCGACGGCAGCGTGCCGCCGGTGGCGAGCCGCGGCCCACTCCGACCCGGGCAGGCATTCGGATCGCGCTATCACATCATCCGGCCGCTCGGCGTCGGCGGGATGGGGGCGGTCTATCAGGCGTGGGATGCGGAGCTCGGCGTTGCAGTCGCGATGAAAGTCATCCGGCCCGACACGATGCGGGATCCGCTCGTGGCCGCGGAAATCGAGCGGCGCTTCAAGCGCGAGCTGGTACTGGCGCGGCAAGTCACTCACAAGAACGTCGTACGCATCTACGACCTCGGCGAAATCGACGGCATCAAGTACATCACCATGTCGTACGTGGACGGCGCCGACCTGGCGACGCGCCTCGCGCGCGACGGGGCGCTGCCGGTGACCGAGGTGATGCGCATCGCGCGGCAGGTCGTGGCCGGCCTGGTAGAAGCGCACAAGGCCGGAGTCGTTCACCGCGATCTCAAGCCAGCCAACATCATGATCGATCGCGCCGGCGATGCGCTCATCATGGACTTCGGAATCGCCCGCTCGTCAGGCGGTCCGAAAAACGATCGCGACGTGGCGATGCTCGTGCCGGCCGGCGTGCGCCAGATGTCCGCCGACGCCACGGTATCCGGGTCGGTCGTCGGCACGGTGGCCTACATGGCGCCGGAGCAGGCGACCGGGCAGGAGGTCGATCAACGCGCGGATATCTACGCGTTCGGCTTGATTCTGTACGACATGCTCGTCGGTCGCCACCGGGCTCAACATTCGAAGAGCGCGATCGAAGAGCTCCAGGCCCGAATGCAGGCGGCGCCGCCGCCCGTGAAATCGATCCTGCCTGAAGTTCCCGACGCACTCGATCAAGTCATTGCGCGCTGTCTCGAGCCGGATCGCGACAAGCGCTATCGCACCAGCCTGGAGCTGGCGGCCGTCTTCGATCGGCTCGACGACAACGCGATACCGATTCCGGAACCGAGGCGCGTGACACGGGGCATGGTCGCCGCGAGCGCGCTGCTGGTGGCTGCGTTGGTGACCGGCACGTGGTGGTTCACGCGCACCCCGCCACCGCCGAAGCAGCACGAACCGGTGGCGGTGTTGATCGCCGATTTCGAAAACAAGACCGGCGACCCGGCCTTCCACCATGTCCTCGAGCCGATGATCAAGCGCGCGCTCGAAGAGGCGACGTTCATCAGCGCGCACGACCGCAAGGGCATTCGCGATGCGTTCGGTGTGGCGCCGCCCGAGAACATGGACGCCGCCGCCGCGCGCGAGCTCGCCGCCAAGCAGGGAGTGAACATTGTCCTCTCGGGCTCGATCGCCAGTGACGGCAGTGGCTACGCGATTGCGCTATCGGCGATTGAGACGGTGACCGGCAACGTCATCGCCACCCTTCATGACCGGGCGCCCTCCAAGGACCAGGTCGTGGTGGCCGCGACCAAGCTCGTTGCGTCGGTCCGTCAGGCGCTCGGCGACGACGCGTCTGACTCGGCGCTGTTCGCGATGACCAGCGTATCGGCGATGTCGCCGGAAGTGCTGCAAAACTACGCAGCGGCGCGCGACGCCTCGTCGAACTTGAAATACGACGAGGCGCGAGCCTACTACACCAAGGCCATTGATCTCGATCCGAAGTTCGGCATTGGCTACCAGGGCCTCGCGGCGCTCGCGCGGAACCAGAATCGTACCGACGAAGCACAGAAGTACGTCACGGAAGCGCTTCGCTATCTGGATGGCATGACCGAACGCGAACGCTACGCAACGCGCGGCCTGTACTACACGCTCTCCGGCGATTATCAGCAATGCGTGACGGAATTCACCGACCTGGTCAACAAGTACCCCGTAGACGTTCTGGCTCACAACAATCTGGCGTTGTGTCTCACCTACGTGCGAAACGTTACCAAGGCGCTCGACGAGATGAAGCGCGCAGTGGAACTCGTGCCGAGGCGCGCGCTGTTCCGCATCAACCTGGCGCTGTATGCCAACTACGCCGGCGATTTCGCCACGGCCAGCGGCCAGGAGGAGATCCTTCGTGAACTGGGCCGGCCGCAGTGGGCGCTGTTCAATCGCGCCCTCGCTCAATTGGGCCAAGGTGGGCTCGACGAGGCCGCATCGACATACGAAGAGCTGGGTAAAACCGACGCACTGGGTACCTCGTGGATGTCATCGGGATTGGCCGACCTTGCTCTTCAGGAGGGGCGATTCTCCGACGCGGTCCCGATTCTCGAGCGTGGCGCCGCAGCAGACTTGAACGCCCGTAATCACGAGAAGGCGGCGCAGAAATTCGCGGCCCTCGCGCACGCGCACCTGTTGAGGCAGCAGAAGGCGGCCGCAATAACGGCCGCCGACAAGGCGCTCGCCACCGACAACGTCGTGAAGATTCGGTTCCTGGCCGGCAGGATCTTCGCAGACGCCGGCGACTTGAAACGTGCCGAAGCGGTCATCGCCCAACTCGCGGCGGAAATCTACGCCGAGCCGCAAGCCTACGCGAAAATCCTCCAGGGCCTGCTCGCGCGGAATCGCGGTGAGGCGCGCCAGGCGGTCAAACTCCTGCTCGAGGCGAACACGCTTCTGGATACGTGGATTGGCCGCTTCGATTTGGGTCGGGCGTACCTGGAGGCAGGCATGCTGCCCCAGGCGGACTCGGAGTTCGACCGCTGCATTCAGCGCCGCGGCGAGGCGCTGGCGTTGTTCCTGGACGAAGAGCCGACGTACGCGTTCTTCCCGCCGGTTTACTACTACCGCGGCCGCGTGCGCGAGGCGATGAACACCGCCGGATTTTCCGAGTCGTATCGCGCCTACCTGAACATCCGCGGCAAATCCACCGAGGATCCGCTGGTACCCGACGTCCGCCGCCGCGCGGGTACCGCGCCGTAACCGCCAAAACGGTGGATTGCGCGGGTGGAACCGGCGTGGTCCCACCCGCGTATCGGCAGCGGATGCGTTACTTCGTCGGCTCGCTGGACGGCGGGACAATCCCCTTTAAGCGCATGTAAGTCACGAGATTGCCGTAATGCTCCCAGACGTGTGAGGTGTTGAACGTCAGGATCGAAAACCGCGGCTGGGAGCCGAGGAACGTCTTTACGACCTCCGGGCTTCTCGTGTTGTCCATCGATGCCCAGGCGCTCTCGCAGAACTCGAATGATGCGGCGAGCGTTTTCTGCAGGGCGGCCTTGCCCTTGCCGCCCGTGCTCTTTTCAATGCCCGACATCGGCGGCTTCGTGCTGCTGCCGGCGCCGCAAATCCCGAAGTTGCCGTCGGCGATGTGCGCAATCAGCTGCCCGAGGCTGCG
>WUUC01099081.1_pt1 | contig 10643 bp, 10 predicted proteins | sample 6278441 | NCBI WGS metagenome assembly WUUC01 (sample SAMN13675441, study PRJNA597444) | soil metagenome | isolation source: soil | place: USA: Washington | collected 2017-10 | reverse complement strand
GCGCATCCCTCAGGTACGCAAAGCCCTCGCTTCCGTACGAGACCGGATCGTCGTCCTCTTCCGAAAGCGAGAGCCAAAGATAGATACGGCGTAAACGGAGTCAACAACTTTGCGGAGCACGCTGTGGGCCCGTTGTTGCAAAATCTGGAGACTTTGACTCCTGAGCTTTCTTAGAAAATCCCCTTAACAAACAAAAGCAATCCCACAATCGCAAGTGGGACACCCACGATGGCGCCAATGATCGTCAGGCTGACGAGCACGCCAACGATCATCAACACGATGCCGATGATCATCGCCACGAGCCGGCCTGTCATTTCGACAATGACTGCCAGTAATTTCCAGAGCGCCACAAAGGGCCAGAGATACCACGGGGTGTTATGTCTTTCATGTGCAGCCATTTTGACCTCCAAGTCAAGAGATGATCGGTAAATCACGATGTTGACGATTTGTGATTTACTGATTATGGGGTGATAGTCACGGCCAAGGAGCGGAGCAAGCCCAGTGACTATCACCCGATAAAACATACGTTTCTACCTTACAAAAGTAGCAAACAGGATTCGCGGGACAAGCGGTATAATGCCCTCATGCCTCCAAGAAAGAAACAATCCATTGCACCTGTCGTCGAACAGGCGATTGAGCCGGTCATCGAACCAGAAGAACTGCCCGAAGATACACCAACCATCCAGGAAGATACGGTCACCTTCAAACGCAGCCATTTTTACTCTGTGCTGACGGTGCTCGCCTTTGCCTCCGGTATCCTGCTGGGCTATGTGGTCTGGGGTGTGGACGCGGCCGCGGGAACTGCCCAAACGGCGAACGGGGCTGGCGCGCCCCTCCAGGCGCCGGCTGCCGAACAGCCCGAGTTCAGACGCTATGATATTCCCACCGAGAATGCCTATGCGATCGGCCCTGCGGATGCGCCGATCACGATCGTGGAGTTCAGCGATTATCAGTGCCCCTTCTGTCGTCGCTGGCACGACGAAGTGTACGGGCCGCTGCTGGCGGCATATCCGGGTCAGATCCGTATGGTCTATCGCCACTTGCCTCTTACATCCATTCATCCGGATGCGATGTCCGCCGCGGAAGCTGCCATGTGCGCCGGCGAGCAGGATGCCTACTGGCCGTTCCATGAGAAGCTGTTTAGTAGTGAGGCGCTGGGCAGCGCTACCTACCTGCAATATGCGCTGGATCTTAAGTTGAACATGACGACGTTTGAGTCCTGCTTAAATGGCCGTAAGTATCAGCAAGCGGTGCAGGCAGATAGCGACTTTGCCATCAATCTCGGCGTGCGTTCGACACCGACCTTTTTCATCAACGGCATCGCCGTCGTGGGCGCACAGCCGCTGGATGTCTTCCAACAGGTGATCGACAAAGAGCTAGCCGGAGAATTTCCGCAAGAGTAAGTTTCTCGGAGCGGCTATAAAGGTCGCTCTGATTTTTTAGTTCCGAGACGTTGCCGTAGAGTCGACCGGATTTGGGTGAGAGCGTGCGTACGCACGCTCTCACCCAAATCCGGATAGTTATACAGAAATTCCTAAAGCCTGATTTTTGGAGGAGAGATGAAAAAGTTCGTGGCTGTGGCTGGCAATATTGGTGTTGGCAAATCTACCCTGGTGGAGTTACTGAGCGTGCGCTTGGGCTGGGAGCCGTTCTTCGAGCCGGTGACCGAGAATCCATATCTTGCCGATTTCTATGCAGACATGGACGCCTGGTCGTTCCATTCCCAGGTCTTCTTCCTGGCTCACCGCCTGCGCTCCCACTATGACCTGGCACAGCACCCGGCATCGGTCGTCCAGGACCGCAGTGTGTATGAGGACGCCGAGATCTTCGCCCAGAACCTCTATCTTCAGGGGCACATCCAGCTCCGTGATTATCAGACGTATCGTGAGTTGTATGAGACTACGATGCAGTTCCTACCGCCTCCAGACCTGGTCGTGTACCTGCGTGCCTCCATCCCCACGCTTATGAACCGCATCACGAGCCGCGGCCGCGCCTACGAGCGGACGATCTCCCCCGACTACCTGCAGGGGTTGAACGACCTTTACGAGCAGTGGATCGACAACTTCACCCTTTGCCCCGTGCTGGCCGTCCCCGCCGACGACCTGGACTTTGTCTCTCACCCCGGTCACCTGCGCCTGATCACGCAAAAGGTGGAAGATAAGCTGACCGGTAAGGAAGAGGTGGTCTTCGAGGCAGAAGAGATGGCACGCGCGGCGGAGGATTAAGAATTTAAAACCGTAGGGGCGACCCTTCCAGATTAATCACGTAAATTACGCTGACGAATCGAGGCGGGTCGCCCCTACTTTTATTTAACCAGTTAATCTACAAACACATTCCATTTGCCCGGGCTTTCGGGCAGGAAGCGCTCGTTGTACCAGCCATCTCGATCCCAGTATGCTGGGTTCCAGATGTCGATCCCGAAGGGTGGGCACTCCGCCAGCACGAAGTCATTGGGCAGCGTATCGGCAATGGGGCAGAGGTTATCGACATCGCCGGAGGTAGGCGGATTGATGTTGCTCCCGCTGATCGAGTTCTGCAAGCCAGGCGTCGGGAAGCAATTATTATTCCAATCATCTAGCCCGCCGTTATCGGGCAGGCGGCAATAGGACTGGTCCGGGAAGCGTACCACGCGGTAGTTGAAGGCGTCGCCCAACTGTCCGTTCGGCATGATCAGGCGGACACCATCGCCGCCGTCGCTGAGGAGTAGCTGAGTTTCACTTCCATAAAAGACCCTGCGCTCGCCAGGTCTCATGGTAACGGAAGGCAGGCGGAACGGGGTGGAGCCGATATTGACCTCGTCGTCCAGAGTGTAGCCGCTGAGGTTGACGTCGATCACGCCGTGGTTTATCAGCTCGATGAACTCATCGCCCACGTTGACCACGCCGTCGGCATTCCAATCGTGACCCGGGCGCGGCACGAACTCGTTGATGGCGATCAGTGGAGGAGGAGGCCTGAGAGTTGGGATGCGGGTGGGCGTACGCACAGTAGTCGTTCCCACCTGATGTGTCTCAGTATCAAAACTACTCGCATGTGTATTGTCACCCGTATAGGCGGCGCTCAGTATCTTTGTCCCGTTGGACGTAAATTTCACAGTACAACTGCCTGTGCCTGAAGCATTCAGGGTAATTATACAGTTTGTATTCGCCCCGCTAATATATACTCTGCCGGTAGGTGTAGTCGCTCCCCCGGTGACTCTCACACTCACACTGACATTCCCATTAATGACAGATGGGTCAGGGCTGTCACCAGTAATAACCGTCGTGCTCGTGCTGGGGGCGGGTCGGGGAGTTCCACACAGACTCAAAGGGGATCCGTAATTGTGAATCGAGCCCGAATTCGCATCCTGAAAATCACTGGAGTTATCGTCGGTATCCACGCAGCTATCAGATGCCCCTCCGTTCAGGCGTTCGTAGCTTTGATGGGTGGTTCCGGTTAATGGCGGCAGGGGTGTACCCTCCTGGTAAGTCGAACCTTGACTCATCCCTACTTCGTCGACGATTTGATCATGCTCATCCAGGAGAGCGATCCCGCCATCGTCGGAAATGGAAGTGCCATACCTGACGTTAGGACTGGGAGAAGAAGGAGTTGTAGAGGTAGTGTAGCTATTATGGGCAAACAGATAATATTGACCGGAGCGCAGAAGTATTCCGGCGGGAACGGTCGCCCGTTCCTGTACAGTTCCGCTGCTATTGGAAGCACTCAGGGTCCACCCACTGATGTCAACTGCATTAGAGGTTGGGTTGTAGATTTCAACAAACTCGTCACTTGCTCCATCTGGTCCTCTAGTCCGAAATTCGCTGATGACGACATTTGCTGCAGAACCCGTAGCAGGAGTATTGGTGGCTGTTGGAGTCCTCGTCACAGTACCGGTACTTGTGGGTGTTGCAGTATTCGTTGCTGTTCCCGTAACAGTTGGTGTACCTGTATCAGTGGGAGTGCTTGTCGAAGTAACGGTATTTGAGAGAGCAATCGATGTAGATGTGAGATTTGCTGCCACAGTAGCTGTAAGTTCTGCAGGAGTAAGACAAGCGCCGGTGAACGTAATATTATCTAATCGTAATGTACCATTTGTATTGCTTGCGCCATACGCGTACAAACGGAAATTTGCATTCGCATGATTACTGACTTCTGGAATAGGACTTAAATCAAAAACTAAATTATGAAAATTTGAGTCATTATTTAAGGTTTGCGAATTATAAGGAATAAAATTCACCCCATTCGTTGAGTAACGAAGTTCTATAGTTGTTGGTCCACTACCTGTGGATCTATAGTCAAATGCAATTCCAATCGATGTTCTACCGGATGTTGGTACCAGTAAATTTACATATTTGTTATCATCCAGTCCAGATGTCCAGGTATCAAAGGTGACGGCACGCCCTGGATTTCCCCCAGCAAATGAAGGAGCTGGCAGAGCAGACCCCACGGAAAATGTTCCTGATCCAAAAGAAGGTGTTACTACATCACCCGTAAAATCCCACTGTGTAATTGTTGTACCAGTACAAGCTGTTGCCTGCATTTGCGGCGCCGCACGCACGGGAGCACTGACCATAGGCAGCGCCAGTCCTCCGCACAGGGCGGTGATGAGCAAAATAAAAAAAAGACTGCGCCAGAAACCTTTTGGTTGTTGCATAGAAAAATGCCGCAGGGATCTATTCTATATCCCTACGGCATTATAAACCACCCTACTTAATTCGGATATGAATTACTTGCGCGGCTCGATCACAAGTTTGATAGCTGTGCGCACTTTGTCGTCGATGGCTACGTCTGCGAACTCGGGTACACAGGCCACGTCGATGCCGTCGTTCTTCAGATATCCTGTCGCCAATACCAGAGCTTTGATCGCCTGGTTGACCGCTCCCGCCCCAATTGCCTGCACTTCCGCTCGATGATGTTCACGAATCACCCCGGCAATCGCGCCGGCCACAGCAGACGTACGGGAGTTTGCCGATACTTTGATCACATCCATGCCGAACCTCCCAGCTCAGAGTGTATATGTACTTTGATTGTACAAGATTTATCCTTTCTATACAAGTTCTTGGCAAAGGGACCAGATGTATGCAAGTTCAGCTATCAAAGAAATCATTGTCTGTGGCTAAAGTCTGGAATGTATCCCAGTATTTATACATATAGTTTAAGAATAGTAATCGTAGTAGGGGGTGTGGATAGTGTGGATAAATCACAATTTACCATACAGGTGGGATGCCGAACATGGGCTCATCCCAGATGTTGGGCTTTTCAGTAACCGGGGGCCTTGTTCTCCTGTGGACAGAATTCTGAGGACTTACCCACAGATTTATCCATAGAAAAAGCCACTTTCTTATCTAATCCACATCTTGGAGAAGGCCAAAGACCACGACCATATATGGGGGTATAGGTTTGCGGACATTTTCCACCGAGTTTGTACTTCTCCACAGCGAATGCCAGTTATCCACAGATAATCGCGACTTATCCACAACTTGGCTGTATCAGAAACCTGTATGGGGAATTACCCTGCCCCCTAAATGTAGGAGGCATTGGGTCGGCTTTGGAGCAGGTTTTCGTGTAGGGACTAGAATTTAATCCACAAACATCGGTTCCGGATTCCCAAGGACGGGTAGCGGGCTGCTGACGTAGATGTCCAGGAAGGCAGCCACGGTTGCAAATTGTTCGCGTACATCCCAGACGAAAGGCGACCCATTCCAGTAGCAGTGGATCGCTTCGACCCCCAGCGTATCCAGACCAAGAATATTGCAGAGGAATAGCGCACGCGGCAGATGGAATCCCTGCGTGACCAGCAGAGCACGATCCACCCCGAAAATGGCTTTGGCGCGGTAACAGGTATCGTAGGTCCGCCTTCCGGCATAATCCAGGACGATGGCTTCGTCTGGGACACCGATGGAAAGAGCGAACTGCCGCATCGACTCGGGCTCGTTGTAATCTGCAAAACGGTTGTCGCCGCTCATCAGGAGTTTTTCGACCTTGCCGGAGAAATAAAGCTCGGCGCCGGTCAGCACCCGATCGCGTAGCATGGCGGTTGGCGTCCCGTCCCGGCGGATTCCCGCGCCAAAAATGATGGCAACCCGTCTAACGGGCGCATCCGGCTCCTGGTACATGCGGTTGGCGGCATGAGCGCCTGTGATGAGTCGTGGCAGAAGCACAATCGCGAGTGCCAGAGAGGCTATGTGAAGCAGGTGACTCCAGATCCATTGAAACATACGCTTCAGCATGATTGGCATTTTACACGATGGACGTACGGGAGAATTTTTTTCACATCCTGCAAGCTTAAAATAATATGAAAATGATACAATGCTGCTATGATTTCATCCTTGTTCGCGGACCATTCATTAAGAAAGGAATTCATCCATGTTATTCTATCCAGAAGAAAGGGGACAAGGACTGATCGAGTACGCAATCATTCTCGTGCTCGTGGCAGTTGTTGTGATCGCAGTCGTGCGCCTGATCGGGCCTAGGGTGGGAAACACCTTTAGCATGATCAACAGTTCCTTGTGAGGAACTAGGGCGGCGAACGAGAGAAGCGTTATCCATCGATAACGCTTCTCTTGCTTTAGAACCATTGCTTAAAAGTCGACGAAATATATCGCATAACATCCAGGGAAAAGGGGGGATTTCCCTACCGAAATTATTAACAATCTTGTAAATGTTATGACCTCGCAAGGGGTTGAATTTTTGTTTAAAACAGATATACTGAGAAATAGTTCTGAGGGTGGTCCTCAGGCACAAACAATTACATTAGAAAGGATTCCTATTATGTTATTTGCACCCAAAGAAAAAGGCCAGGGACTGGTTGAGTACGCGATCATCCTTGCACTCGTAGCGATCGTCGTCATTGCCGTTATGCGCTTGCTGGGGCCCAAGATCGGTAACACCTTCAGCACGATCAATAGTTCCCTGCCGTAACCTGCTCGTGAGAGCAATCTAAAAAGTCCCGTCAAACGACGGGACTTTTTTGTTGGCATACGTCAGACGTACTTTTCGCGCATGACTGAACTGATGTAGTCCATCATAGAAACCACAATAGCAATGGCGATCATCTGCGCGCTGGCAGCGCGGTAGTTCAGCAGATTGATGTTTTGGATCAGCACGAAGCCAATCCCGCCGCCGCCCACGATACCGATGATCGTTGACATGCGTACATTAATATCCCAGCGGTACATGGTATAGGAAATATACGGTGGGACGATCTGAGGGATCACCGCGTAGATGATCGTCTGCAGGCGATTGGCCCCCGTTGCCTGGACGGCTTCCAGTGGACCCGCGGAGATGCTCTCCACCTGTTCCGAATACAGCTTGGCAAGGCTCACAATCGTGTGTAAACCCAGCGCCAGCACGCCGGCAAATGGACCAATGCCAACCGCGATCACAAACACGATAGCCATGATCACGGCTTCTACCGAGCGCAGCGTGTTCAGGAACGTACGCGTGATGGTGTAGATCACAAGTCCAATCGGCAGGGTGTCCTTGGCCCGGGTGAAGATCGCGAGCAGCAGTCCAAGAAGGGCGCCGACTGTAACGGGGCCCCAAAGCGTGTAGGCAGGGCGTCCGATCTGGTACAGCCATTCGACCAGCAAGCCGATCAGACCGAAGATCGTCGCGCCCGCGACAGCAGCAAGAACAAGGTTGATCAATTTGACGCTGGCCGGGTTGCCTTTCTCTGAGGCCCGCTGTCCCATGCGCGATAGAACACTGCTCAGCGCAGCACCCGTCGCGAGCGCCCCAATCGCAGGCGTTGTCACGCGCAGGATGTCACTGACCTGGAAGAGGAAGGTAGCCAAAAAGCCAGCCGCGCCAAGCGACTCCCGCAGAGCCAGACTGATGCTTGCCGTGAGCTGCGCCAGTTGGAAAAGCCAGAACAAGCCGACGATCACAGCCACGAACAGAGCCAGCAGGCGTGTCATGCGTACTGCCGGACCCGGGATCCTGATCTCCTCCTGCGGCATTGCCCAGCGAAAGAGGAACCAGGGAATGACCGGCGCAATCACAACGCTGGCGAGGTTGATCGGGAGGCTGCTCGTCGTCGCGGCGATCTGACCGATGCGGTTCACGATCAGATACCCAATGGCGATACCGAGCGGCCAGCCGATGACAGACAGCGCGATGCTGGCAAGCGGGCTGCGCACAGACCTCATCAGGTTCCGCGCGGCGATAAAGCTCAGCGGGATAGCAAGCGCTGTTCCCAGCGTAGTTGCCAGGAGGGCAAGGAACACCGTCTCGACGATCTTTTCCCAGGTGATTCTGGCGGTTTCGGTGAAGCGTGGGATGCCGATATTATGTCGCATCGTAGCGCGGATGAATTGCACATCCTCACTCGGACGATCCGGCAATTCCAAGGTGGTCACAAAATGCCCGTCGGCGTCGGTTTGCGCGGTGACGTTGCCGAGTTCCACGGGATTGGCAGGGTCGTTACCCGGCACGAAGCGCACGGGACCATTGGCGTTCGGAAGGAAATTGAAACCCTCTACAGTGACGGTTTGCTCGGGCTCAGCACAGGCGGGCGACACGGTAACATAGGGGCCGGAGGTATCCGGCGCAGGAATCTCGGGAGCGGCGCCATCCGCGGGACAGGTCACGTAGACCGGCCCCATCGCCTGTTGTTCCTCCTGCTCAAACTCGAAGATATCGGGGCGCGCCAGGGCACGCGTCACGCGCTGAAGGCTGTTCTGGCGCTGTTCACTGCGCAGCTGTGCAAGGTCAATATCTGTGATCTCGAACCCATAGGCAAAGATAATCAACACCAGCAAAACCACCAGACCAGTTCGGATGGATTTCCAGGGAGAGGCTTTGTGATTTTTCATGGCTTAACCTACCCGCTCGGCATCGCGGCCGTAAATATCCTTGAACTTCTGGTCATCGATTTCCTTCGGTAAGCCTTCGAAGACTAGTTTGCCCTGATTCAGCGCGATCACCCGGTCGGCGTAACGATGGACGAGGTCGAGGAAGTGCAGACTGCACAAGACTGTCACACCATCGGTCTTGTTGATCTCTTCCAGGTGTCTCATGATGCTGTGCGCCAGGACAGGATCGAGGCTCGCGACTGGCTCGTCCGCCAGGATCATCTGCGGGTCCTGCATGAGAGCGCGAGCGATGCCCACGCGCTGCTGCTGCCCACCGCTCAACTCATCCGCGCGCTGATCGGCCTTTTCGGCGATTCCCACACGCTCAAGCTGCTTGATGGCTTTTTCTATATCTTCTTTCGGGAAACGATTGAAGAAGCTCCACGCCGGATTCACATACCCTAACCTGCCGGCCAGAACGTTCGTGATGACTTTGGAGCGATGCACCAAATTAAAATGTTGGAATACCATGCCAATACGCCGCCGGATTCGGCGCATTTCCTCCGGTGTGGCAGCCGTGATATCCTCCCCATCCCAAAGGATCTGTCCGGCGGTGGGGTCGATCAGGCGGTTGATACACCGAAGCAGGGTCGATTTGCCAGAACCACTCAACCCAATGACAGCCAGGAACTGCCCTTTGGGCACCTCAAAGGAAACATCGTCCAGTGCCTTCATGCCGCCATCATAAATCTTGGTCAGGTTTTTTACTTGGAGCATAGTCTATTCTCATTATCGATGATGTGTGTCGCATGTTGCCCCTCTATTATATATAAAAAAGAAAATGATTTTGAATGAGTACAATTTCGGGCAGAGACCATAGTCTCTGCCCGAAATTTAAGTTACACAAACTGGATTATCGGAGCGATTCAATCGTTGTTCCGGATTCGGCAACGAGCTTACGCACGAAGTCGTAATCGGCATCAGTGGCGGGCTCCAGGCCAGACCATCCATAGAAGTCTTCACTGCCGATGGACGTTGCCCATTCTTCGGTCTCGGCGAAAGCGACCAGTGCTTCTTCGATCTGGGTGCGCAGCTCAGCCGGGAACTCGGGTGCGAAGGACAGAGTGTCGTTGGGGATCTCCGGGGAGAGCGTCAGGATGCGGACCTTCTGTACAACATCGGGGAACTCTTCACGGATGTTGGCGCGGGCATCGAGCACACGATAGCCTTCGCACAGAAGCTGGCTTCCATCGTCGTTGAGGGCACAGCTGCTGACATCCACAGGTACTTCGGGATCATCACCGATCGCCCAGGCCTCAGCACCTTCGGGAGCAGCCCATGGGCTGTAGAAGGCAGTCGCGAAATCGGCTTCGCCGTTGTAGACGGCACGCACGGATTCGGGATGACCACCTGCTTCGAGGGTTTCACCCGGGGTGATGCCAGCTTCTTTCAACTGCACGAACGGGACCAGGTAACCGGAGGTGGAGCCGGCATCAGGATAGGCCCACTTCTTGCCCTCGAGATCCTCAAGGGACTGAATGTCGCTATCGCGACCGACGACGAACATGGTCCAGTAGACGCCCCAGCCGCGGCGAACGGCTTTGAAGGATACATCGACACCACACAGATCATTGGCGAGCACGTAACCAAAGGCGGGGATAAACGCCATGGTGTCGGTGGGGGAAGCACACATCTCTTCGATGGTGGCTGCATAGGAAGTCGGAACGCTGACTTCGAAGGTCAGGCCGGTCGCTTCATTGAGCGCAGTTGCCATCACCTCACCACCGGTGACAATCACATTCGCATCCACCGAGGGGACGAACAACACTTTGATGGGATGTTCAGGCGTGCCAATGTCTGAAGTCGCGGCCT
>WUUC01032819.1_pt1 | contig 10645 bp, 8 predicted proteins | sample 6278441 | NCBI WGS metagenome assembly WUUC01 (sample SAMN13675441, study PRJNA597444) | soil metagenome | isolation source: soil | place: USA: Washington | collected 2017-10 | reverse complement strand
TCGTCGCTGACATGCGCACGCTCGCTTCCAGCCGGACCGTGGGAAAACCCGATGTCCGGTTGATAGGGGGGCGGGTGGAGACGTACCGCGACCCGAGCCTGCATGAACAGGGGTGAAGCCCCGGCCTGCGTGAGCCACGGATGGCCCGGGCAAGCAGGACACCGACGGTGGCGCGCCACCCGCCTCCCCGACCGCCGGGTGGGGCCGGGCGGGCCCTGCCCGCACTGCGACGAGCCGGTGGCCGTTGCCGACCTCCTGGCGCCGGCGTGATCGGCCGTGGAGATGACGCGCCGCCTCGGCGGCGCTTCGACGGCCCTCCGGCCCGCCCACATCAGCACCGCCGCGACGACGAGGACGTCATGATCTGGAGAGCCCGACGACGTAAACCAACCGCGCGAGCCTCTACGAAACCCGGGGCGGTTCATTGAGCAGCAGGCCGTGGCGCATGAGCGGACGCAGGCTCGGAAGGACCGACCTGGTGAGCAGGTCCGGGTCGACGGCGAAATCGACCGCCACCCCCGCGATGACCGCCTCGAGCCGCTGGGCGCCGTCGCATCCGCCGAGGACCATCGCCGCAGGCAGGTCGAGCGGCTGGCGCCAGCACAGTCCGCGTGCCAGCCGGGCCTCGAAGCAAGGCCGCGCACGCGGTTCCGCGAGGTCTGACTCTGCGACTACAAGTGACGGCGCCGGCCGCCACGCTCGCCGCAGCAGTGCTGTGTCGGTCTGGCCCTCGAGTGCGAGGATTCGATCGAACTCGCACTCAAGCTCGGCGCCGCACGGGAACGTGTAACGGTCCGGCGCGTCCTCGATCCGGACGCGGCCGGGCCGCCCGCCCGCGCGCTTTCGCATAGTGATTAAGCCGTAGCCGACGCCGACGACCTCGTGTCGCCGGAGCCACGCCATCCACGCATCGTGTTCAGGACCGCGCGGCGAGCCCGTTTCACCGAGCCACTTGGACACATACACGGCGGCCGCCTCGGTGGTCTCGTGGAGGACCCACACGTCGCACCCCGACCCGGCAAACCAGCCCGCGACGTGCTCCGCCCAGCCGGCACTGGTGACCGGCCAGTTGGCGAGGAACTGGCCAGTACCGCCGGGCGCCAGCGCCGCCGCGATGCTGCCGGCCAGGTGCGCGCAGGCCGCGTCGCCCTCGCGGCCGCTGTCGCGAAACAGGTGGTCGAGGCCCGGAGAAACCACGAAAGGGGGGTTGGAGACGATGAGGTCAAAAGGCCCGCCCTCCAGGTGGTCGAAGAGGTCACCCTCCGCAAAGACGACGTTGTCGACGCCGTTCAGGCGCGCGTTGAACCGCGCGAAGGCCACAGCCCGCTGATTGGCGTCAATTCCGACCACGCGCTCGCTGTGCGCGGCGCCGAGGAGCGCCTGGAAACCGCTTCCGGAGCCGATGTCAAGTGCAGTGCGCACAGGGCGGCGGATCGTCAGCCCTGCGAGGGCGACGGTTGTGGCGCTGACCCGCATCACAAAGTCCGTCCGCTCGGCGCGCCCGCGCAGGTCCGATGCCAACAGGAGCCCGTCCACCGGCGCGACCGTCACTTCGGAGCGCAGGAGGCCGCCGTCGAGCGTGGTGAGGCCGGCGTCGAGAAGAGCCTCGACCCTCGTCGGAGCGAGCGCCTGCACGGCGGCTGGCAGTTCGGCCGGCAGCTCGGCAACGAAAAGTCGCACGAGCGTGGTGAGCGGGCGGCCATCGCCGAGCAGGAGATCGAGCGAGGAACGGTCTCCGCGCTCGAGGCAGTCGCCGCCATTTGTGCCCAGCAGACCATCGACGGCGTCCGGCGTGAAGCCGTGTGCATCGAGCGCTGCACGGAGTGGCGGTGCGAGGGCCATCCACCGCTCAGCGTCGCGCGAAACATCACCGTTCTTCGTCATTTTCCCTGGAGACTGATATCAAGAACGTCTTGACAGCGCAGTCGAATTCCGCAAAACTTTTCACCCATCTAAAGCGCCGGCTTGAGTGCGGGAACTCGCGGCGTCCGCTTGGTCTCTTCCTGTCGCAGGCGGAATGGCGGAGAGCGGTGGCCAGGTCCGTCAGCGGCGAAGCGCACGCTTGGCTGCGGGTCGCTCGCGCTCAGCCGCACCCCTCGAGGGAGGCTCGGTGTCCGAGATCGATCTGTCAGGGCTCGACAAGCTGGCGCCGGAGGCGCGCCGGCGCGTGGCCGAATCCCTAAAGCAGACGCTGGAGGTCGAGCTCGCTCGCGCCTCGGCGGGCATCGTCGGTCCTGAGGCGATGGCCCACTCGAGGTCCAAGGGGTTCTTCTTCAGCCGCTCGAAGACGAGCGACGCGCTGCGAGACATCGTGACCAACCCGGCCGACCGCTTCCTCGTGGAGAAGGTGGAGTCGCTCGACGACGCTGCCTTCGCGAAGTTCGCCGACCGCGTGGCGACACTGCGGAAGATCGCGCGCGAGGAGTGATCGCAAGAGCATGCCGCGGGCGAGCGTGACGCAGACCCCGTCGCGGGCGGGCGCCTCCCCGTGGGCCTGGCGCGTGTCGGCCAGCGGCTGGTACGCAGACGTCGCCCGCGGCTTGGCCGTCTGGCAGCCGGATCCCGCGCTCGAGGTCGACAGTGTCGTGCGCGACCGACTCGTCGAGGCGGCGTGTAACGGCGAGGAGTGGCTCTACCACCCCGTGCTATGCGCAGTCACGCTTGGGCAGCGGCGCCTCGGTCGCGACCTGCGCCTCGTCCTGTGGGCGGGCGCGCACAGCGAGGACCGCGCGGACCTCGGCGCAGTGACCGTCCCGGGACCGACGTGGGCGTGGGCCGCGGACGGCGGCCGGCTCGTCGAGCGCGGCCGTCACGACGTCGTCGAACTCGGCCGGCGCGCCTGTACGCCGGCGACCGAGCCGCTGGTCCCGCTGGCGCTTGACGTCTGGATCGACGCCGTGGGGCTGCCGCTGCCGCCCGAAGTCGTCGCCTATGAGGAGTGGAGCTGGGCGCACCATCAGCCGCTCGCGCCCGAAGAAGGCGCGCACCTGCGTCATGACGTCGTCCGATTCCTCCGCGCCGCGCGCGCCCTCCAGCAGCTGCACCCAGACTGCAGTGACTGGGTGACCGGAGTGACGAAAGTCGTGGTCCCGCTCTACGGCACCTCCGGACCGCGATTCCGGTCGGGCTCGAGCGCGGCACTTCCCGGGCTCGTCTTCACCGACATCGATGGGCCGATCACGCAGGTGCTCGAGTCGCTCGTACACGAGTCTGCGCACCTGTGGTTCTGTATCGCCGAGACCGAGTGCCCGCTGATCGATCCCGCCCACGACGGCCGTTATCGGTCACCGCTGCGCCCGGACCCGCGGCCGCTGCGCGGGATCTTCCTCGCGTTCCACGCCCTGGCGTTCATGGGCGCCTTCTACCGCGATTGGGCGGGGGTGACCCCGGCCCGCGACGAGGCGCTCGATGAGCTCGAGGCCGTGCGCTCGCTGCGCGACGATGCGGCGGCAACCCTTGAGTCGGCCCGCGATGCGTTGACGGACGCTGGCGCCCAGTTCCTGGACGCGACGCTACGGCTCCCGGTAGCCCATGCCGGATGACGACCTAGCCGACTGCGACGACCCCGTCGTCGCAGTTCTTCCAGAGATTCTGTCCTTCGCGCCAGGGATGGGCCTTGTCGCCGTGCGGCGGCGGTTCGTCGTGCTGGCCAGCGAGGCGCTCGGCCGACGGCTCGGGGTCGCGCGCGAGGGAAAGGCGATCGCGAGGCGGATCAATGAGCTTCCGAGCGACGCACTCCTTCGGCTGCTGTTGGCGCCCGAGACGATCCATCGACTGCTGTGGCCGGAACTGCACGACGGGGCGGAGGTCACCTGCTTCTTGCGCCGGGCTGCAGAGGCCGAGCACGCTCGCCTCGGCAACGAGCACAGCCTCGAGGCGCCGACGTGGACGGCACTCGGCGACGTGCTCATCGGCGGGCCGGAGGACGTTCCAACGCTTGCGCTGCACGACTTCCCGCCGATCGTGCTCGGCGATCCGATGCATCGGCATCCGACTGCGGCCGAGACCGCGACCGGCGTCCGCTGCGACGGAGACGGCCTCCTGCCGCCCGGCGCACTCCCAGGCGTGGTGACCATGCTGCGTGAGGCGCAGCTTCGGATCCGAACGAGCGGTGACGAGATCTGGGCGTTCGCGCGCGAGCTCAACACGACGCTCGTGCTGCGCACGGGAGGGAGTGCAACCGCTTCATTCGCTTCGAGTTCGCCCGAGCGCTACGTCGGACGCTCGAACCTGTGGAATGCCCACCACCCCGACGTCATGGCCGCCGATTTGGCCGAGGCTATGGTCCACGAGGCAATCCACACGGTGCTCGACTCCGCTGACGCGCTTCTGACGCGCGCGACACCGTCTGGGACGCGGTGGGTGACCGACTCAGCGCTCTACGACGGCGTGTCGCGGACCGAGTCCGCCTGGACGGGCCGGCCGCTGGACGTGCCGACCTACGTCCACGCTTCACTGGTGTGGTACAGCCTGCTGTGCTTCTGGACGAGAGCCCTCGTCGCCGGAGGGTTCGATGCCCAGACGGCGAAGGGGCGGGTCGTGCGCGCCGGGGCGCCGTTCATGCGGCGCGCTGCGCTGGCGCCTTTGCGGCCGTTCCGAGACTCAATCCGGCCAGACGTCGTCGCTCTGCTCGAGCGTATCGAGGAGCAGGTCGCCGAGGAGTTCGAAGCCCTGTCGGGCAGCACGGCGGCGACATGACCACCGTCGCCCCGCTGCACATCACGCTCAAGGTCGTATCGCGCTGTAACCTGAACTGCAGCTACTGTTACGTCTACAACAAGGAAGACCAGACGTGGCGCGATCGGCCGGTCCGAATGTCTGATCAGGTCGTCGCCGCCACGATTGACCGCATGCGGCGCCACTGCGAGCGCTCGGGTCAACGCGTCCTCCGTGTCGTCTTCCACGGCGGCGAGCCGATGCTCGTGGGTGCCAAGCTCTTCGACGCTTGGTGCCATCGCCTCGCCGACGGCCTTGCGGACGTCGTCGATCTCAGGTTAGCGATACAGACCAACGGCACACGCGTCGATGATGCTTGGATCGACGCCTTCGCGCGCCACCGAGTCGTGGTCGGCGTCAGTATCGACGGCCCGCCCGAGGTGCATGACGCCTTCCGCGTCGACCGGCGCGGACGCGGTACGTACGCAGCGACTGTGGGCGGGATCGAACGCCTCGCTGCCGGTGGGATACCGGTGTCGATCCTGACAGTGGCGCAGCTGGGCGCCGATCCGTTACGGGTTCATCGGCACCTACTCGGCTTGGGTGCATGCCAGATCGAGTACTTGCTCCCCGACCACACGCACGAGACGATGGCCGCTGTACGCGCGAAGTTCGGCCCGGCGCCAGGCGCCGATTTTCTGATTCCGATCTTCGACGAATGGTGGACGTCAGGAACCATGGATGTGCGCGTTGGGCCGTTCGTCGCGATCGCCCGTGCCATCCTCGGGGGCGAGTGCGAAGTTGATTTCATCGGCAACCGCCCGCTCGGCTACGTGTTTGTCGAGACGGATGGGTCAATCGAGGGGCTCGATGTCCTCCGGGTCTGCGCGGAGGGCCTGGCGCAGACCGATCTCAGCGTCTTTGACCACGACTTCGGCCAGCTCGCCGAGACCAGCTCGCTGCACCGGCAGGCCGTGTTCGACGGCATGCCGCTACCAGAGGGCTGTCGCGCTTGTCCCGAGTCTGGGACCTGCGCGGGCGGTTACCTGCCCCACCGCTGGGCGGCCGGGCGGGGCTTTGATAACCCGTCCGCCTGGTGCGCGGACTTACTGAAGCTCTTTGCGCACATCCGGGCGCGGCTCGACGTAAGCCACGAGGAAACGGCGCTCCGCAGGCGAGCGCTGGCCGAGATCGCACTTGAAGCGCTGGGGACAGTCGCATGAGAGTAGCTCCCGTCGACTTGCCGGTCGGTGGAGGCCACGAAGCCGTCGGGATCAGGGCTATGCCGGAGGTGCTGCGCTGGCAGGCTGCTAGCGTCGACGCGGCCCGGGTCCATGAGGAGTACGTGCTGTTGCTCGGCGACCGGCTCCGCGCGATCCTCGCGACCACCCACGACGAGCCACTTACCGCGAGTGTGAAGCAGGCGTTGAGCAGCCTTCCACGCGCTGCCTGGATGCGCTTCGTCACGGCGCCGCAGGTGAGCTATCGGCTGCTGTGGCCGTCGCGCCACGAGGGGGCGCCCACGTTGCAATTCCTCGCGGCGGCGCTTCTCGTCGAGCTGGCCGGCAATCGGCCCGGCGACGTGCCGGCTAAGGCGCTGCCCGGACGGGACGCGTTGTGGTCGGTGCTCGGCGACGGCTGGCTAGACGGCGACGGCGAGTTCGTAGCGGGTCCGGCGCTGTCGGCATTCCCGCCGATGGACGCCGGCAGCCCGCACGCACTGGCCATCGACCTGGAGGGCCTGACGGACGAAGTCCGCGATGCGCGCGCGCCCTACGACAGCGGCCAGGTCGGCCGCTTGCTCAGGGAGCTCGCCGGCGTGCGCGACGCCTTGGCGGCAAACCTTCCCGATGTGCTGGAGTTCGTGACCACCTTCACAAAGGTGCTCGTACTGCAGCCTGATCCCGACGCGCCGAGTGCGTTTTCGACAGGATCGTCAGCGCAGTATGTAGGCCGGTCCGTGTTCGGCAACCCGCACTTGGTGTCGGTCGACGCTGCGCTGCTGGCCGAGGGGCTCGTCCATGAGGCGATCCATTCGTACTTGTACATGAGCGAGCGGCTTGAGCCGTGGGTCACTGACCCCGAGCTGTACGGGCCCGAGCACCGCACGCGGTCGCCCTGGACAGGGCATCCATTGCCATTGCGCTCCTACCTGCAAGCGTGCTTCGTTTGGTACGGGCTGCTCAACCTTTGGGCGCGTGCGGTTAGCGGGGGCGCGTTTGCGGCCGGTCGCTGCCGCGACAGGCTAACGCAGGCCGCGCGAGGATTCCTCACCGGTGGCGTCTTGGATCAGATCGAGCCGTTCCGCGCCGGAATCACGCCCGAACTCTTCGAGGTGATCGGCCAGATCGAGGACGAGGTTGTCACCGCGGCGAAGGCCGTTTCTGTTGCTGACTGAGCGCACCCCGCCAATCAGTGACGCGCTGGATGCCCTCGCGATCCCGCTCGACGGAGACGATGCCGAGGGCTGGCGCAGAGTGCTCGGCACGCCGGTGCGTAAAGAGTACGTCGCTGGTACGCATCGCGCCTGCCCGCCGGCAGATACGCTCCAGCGCATTCGCCCGCACCTCGCGTCAATGGGTATTACGCGGATCGCGAACGTGACCGGCCTAGACCATATCGGCGTGCCGGTGGTGATGGTCTGCCGGCCCAACTCGCGCTCGCTGTCGACGTCGCAGGGCAAGGGCTTGGACCTCGAGGCGGCGATTGTCGCCGGCGCCATGGAGTCCGTCGAGCTTCACCACGCTGAGCGGATCCTCCTGCCCCTGATCCTCGCAAGCATGGCTGAACTCGGCCAGTCTCGTCGTCTCGTCGACGTCGCGGGGCTGCCGCGCATCGTCAACAGCCGCTTCCACCCTCACCTGCCGCTGCTGTGGGTGCTCGGTCACGATATCCTCGAAGGCGCCGGTACGTGGCTGCCGTTCGAGGTCGTGCACGCGAGCGCGGCGGTGCCGGCGCCCGCCGGCAGCGGTTGCTTCGCTGCAACCTCGAACGGCCTGGCATCGGGTAATGAGCGCGTTGAGGCCCTGGTGCACGCACTGCTCGAGGTCATCGAGCGGGACGCGACCGCTGTGTGGACGGCGCGTGGCGACGCCCATAGGGGGCGGACGGCGATCGACCCGAACACGATCGGCGACCCGGCCTGTCGGTGGGTGATGGAGGCCTGCGCGGCAGCCGGCACCGACGTGGCCGTGTTCGACACCACCGGCGACACTGGCATCCCGTCGTTCCTCTGCGAGCTGAGCGCGGTACAGCACGATCCTGACGCGTCCTCCGTCTTTACGGGGCTCGGGTGCCACGTCGACCGCAGCGTGGCGCTTCTGCGGGCGCTGACAGAGGCGGTTCAGTCGCGGCTGACGCTTATCGCCGGATCGCGAGACGACCTGTCGCGGCGCGACTACCGGGTTGGTGAAGGACCGTCGCCGGCGGGCGGGCGCCCACGGCGGTCGTTCGAGGCAATCCTGGCGCCGCCGGCCACTGAGACCTTTAATGAGGATCTCGAACTCATCTGCGACCGGCTGCGGGCGATCGGGGTTGAGCAGGTCGTGGCGGTCGACCTCACGCGGCCTGAGTACGGAATCGCCGTCGTGCGCGCCGTTGTTCCGGGGCTCGAGGGCCCCGACGACGACCCCGAGTACGTGCCGGGCCGGCGGGCGCTTATTGCACGGGGAAGGACCTGGTGATCGCGGTCTTCTTGGGGCCGACGCTCGCGAAGGCAGCGGCCGCCGACGAACTCGACGCGCTCTATCTCCCACCGGCGGCACAGGGTGACGTGTACCGCGCGGTCCGGCACGGGGCCACCGCGATCGGCATCGTTGACGGTCTCTTCGGCCAGGTGCCCAGCGTCTGGCATAAGGAGGTCCTCTGGGCGCTCTCCGAGAACGTCCCCGTGTACGGCAGTGCGAGCATGGGTGCGTTGCGCGCGGCAGAGCTCAGCACGTACGGAATGGTCGGCGTTGGCGCCATCTTCGAGGCATATCGCGATGCTGCGATCAGCGACGACGACGAGGTGGCGCAGGCCCATCTGGGCGCCGCGGACGGGTATCGCCCGACCTCGGTGCCGATGGTAGACATCCGGGCCACACTGGAGGTCGCCGAGGCGGCCGGCGTGATCGGCGGCGCCACGCTCGACGTTCTCGTGGCGGTCGGCAAAGCTCTCTGGTACCCGGACCGCACGTATCCGGCACTCATCTGCGGGGCGCGCGGGCGCTGTGACGCCGGTGAGCTCGATGCGTTCTCCGGCTGGTGGTCTGCTGGCCAGGTGAGTCGCAAGCGCGAGGATGCCCTCGCGATGCTGCGCCGCATGCGCGCCGACGCGGCGGACGGGATGTCACCTAGCGGACCGAGTTTCTGGTTTGAGCGCACGGCGCTGTTCGACGAACTCATGCGGACGGTGGGAGCGCTCGACTTCGGCGGCGTGCCCACCAGGGCTGCGGCCGCGCGCGAGCGCGCGGACTTTCTCGGCAAGGACGCCGTGGGGAGCGCGCGTGACGCGGCCCTGGCGCGCGTGCTGGCGCTCGAGGAGGCGCGGCGTCTGCGCTACGAGGTCAATGACCAGCGGCTTTATGAGGCCGTGGCGGGCCTCCGCGCCAACCACGGACTCGTCGAGCCCGATGATGTCGAGGCCTGGATGCGTGCCCATGACCTAGACGCCGGACGCTTCGTCCGCTTGGCGGCCGACGAGGCGCGCATCGCCTGGGTGCACGGCGTGCTGGAGGCTGAGGTTGACGCGATGATGCCGGACCACCTGCGAGTCACCAACCAGTTCAAGAGAGGAGGAGCAGAGTGACGTCGGACCACCGGCACTTCTTCTCGCCCGTCGACGTCTGACTCGTCCCCTTCGCTGCCAAGTTTGGCCGCACGGAACAGGATCTAGACGACCACGCGCTCGAAAACCGGCTACGGGACGACTACGCGCGCGCGCACGGGCACGACCCAGAGGGCAACTGGATCCTGATCGTATTCGCGGACGGCTCGAGCGAAATCCATCGATTCGAGAGCTTCGATGACATGTGGTGCTGCGAGTTGCGGTCGGCTATCGGCGCCATGCTCGACGACGATGTCCGTGCGCTTGAGGCCCGACACGCGCCGGTCCGTTAGCTACTTCCCCTCGAAAAACGGCTCTGCGTGAGCAATCAGGGGTCCGGCGAGGGCGAGTCGCTCCGGGACCGGCCGTTCGGCCTCCGGTTGCTCGGGCGAGGGCCACCATCCGGTCCAGGTTGTGGCTCAGGACCCCCAGGCCAGCCCAGATGCGGGCGCCGTCATGGCCTTTGAGGCGCGATCGGGCCCAGCCGCGCTGGCGTTTGAGGGCGCTGATCCTGCCCTCGCTGCCGCAGCGGAAGCGATAGCGCCGACGCCAGGCGCGGGTCGCCTCATGCGGGGCGGGGCATCCCACGCGCGGGATGACGCGGTCGGGCGCCCCGCCGGGCGAGCGCCTGATCGGCGGTCTCGTTGCCGTAGCCGCGATCGGCAAGCACCGTGCGCACCCGCATGCCGACGTCCTGGGCGGCGGCGATCGCGGCCTTGAGCGTCTGGGCGTCGGCGGGGTTGCCCAGGTAGATCTGGTGGGAGACGACGAACCCCTCGGCGGTGTCGCCCACCGAGGCCTTGTTGCCGCGCACCACGAGCTCGCCGCGGCGCCAGTCGAGGTCGTCGAGCTCGAGCCGCGCCACCTCGATCGAGCGCAGGCCGAGCCGCGCGAGAAGGAGCAGCATCGCGGCGTCGCGCAGCCCGTCGAGCGCCGAGCGCTCACAGCCCGCCACCAGCCGCTCGACCTCGGCGTGCGTGATCGTCTGCGGAATGGCGGTCTCCCGCCAGCCGGCCGCCGAGGGGAGCGCGTCCGCGAGCGCCGGCCGCGTCAGGCCGCGCACGTGCAGGAAGCGCAGGAGCGCGCGCAGCTCGGCGACGCGGCCCTTGGCCGATCCGAGCGAGACGCGCGCGCACTCGCGCACGAGGTACGCCGAGAGCTCGGCGCCGCCGAGGCGCTCTA
>WUUC01008202.1_pt1 | contig 10647 bp, 8 predicted proteins | sample 6278441 | NCBI WGS metagenome assembly WUUC01 (sample SAMN13675441, study PRJNA597444) | soil metagenome | isolation source: soil | place: USA: Washington | collected 2017-10 | reverse complement strand
TGAGGAAGATGTTGAACATCCCCTTCTGCGCGTACTGCGTGCAGATCTCGACCACCTTCTTGCTGTCCTCGACCGACGCCCGCTCCACGCCTTCGAGCCGGATGTTCGCCTTGATGAATTCGACGGCGCGGTAGGCGCCGGTCGTGACGGCCTGCGTCGAGGCGCCCGTGAACCAATAAATCACCGCCCCGCCCGTGATGAGACCGAGCAGGAAGGGCGCGTGCAGCAGCGACAGCCGCTCCAGGTTTTCCGTCAGCCCATTCGTCAGCGCCACGATGATCGAGAAGATCATCGTCGTCGCCCCGACGACGGCGGTGCCGATGAGCACCGGCTTGGCCGTGGCCTTGAACGTGTTGCCAGCGCCGTCGTTTTCCTCGAGCAGATCCTTGGCCCTGTCGAACTGCACATTGACGCCGAAGTCCTTTTTCAGTTCCTGGTGGATGCCGGGAATCGTCTCGATGACTGAGAGCTCGAATACGGACTGGGCGTTGTCGGTGACCGGGCCGTACGAGTCCACGGCGATTGTGACGGGCCCCATGCCGAGGAAGCCGAACGCGACGAGACCAAAGGCGAACACTGCCGGCGCGAGCATCAGGTCCGACATGGCCGTGCCCGCCGCGCTCACGAAGTACGCGATCGACATCAGCGCCACGATGCTGAGACCCAGCCAGTAAGCGCTGAAGTTGCCGGCGACGAAGCCGGAGAGGATGTTGAGCGATGCTCCACCTTCACGTGATGAGGTGACGACCTCCTTGACGTGGCTCGAGTCGACCGACGTAAAGATCTTGACCAGCTCCGGGATGATCGCGCCGGCCAGCGTGCCGCAGGTGATGATCGAGGCCAGCTTCCACCAGAGCGTCCCGTCCGTGCCGAGATCGCGAATCAACGCGTAGGACACGATGTAGGTCAACACGACCGAGACAATCGACGTGAGCCACACGAGCGTCGTCAGCGGCGCTTCGAAATTGAAGCGCGTGGCCGTCCCGTAGCGCGCCTTCGCGAACGCCTCGTTCAGCATGTACGAGCCGGCGCTCGCAATGATCATCATCACGCGCATCACAAAGATCCAGACGAGCAGGTTGACCTGGGTGACCGCCTCGGGCACTGCCAGCATGATGAAGGTGATGAGCGCGACGCCGGTTACGCCGTAGGTCTCGAACCCGTCGGCGCTCGGGCCCACCGAATCGCCGGCGTTGTCGCCCGTGCAGTCGGCAATCACGCCTGGGTTGCGCGCATCGTCTTCCTTGATGTTGAAAACGATCTTCATCAGGTCCGATCCGATATCGGCGATCTTCGTGAAGATCCCTCCCGCGATGCGCAGCGCCGCGGCGCCAAGCGACTCGCCGATGGCAAAACCGATGAAGCACGGGCCGGCGTAGTCACCCGGAATGAAGAGCAGGATGCACAGCATGATGAACAGCTCGACGCTGATGAGCAGCATCCCGATGCTCATGCCCGCCCGGAGCGGGATCGCGTACACCGGATACGGGCGCCCTTCGAGGCTGGCGAAGGCCGTGCGCGAGTTCGCGTAGGTGTTCACGCGGATGCCGAACCAGGCGACGCTGTAGCTGCCAAGAATGCCGATCACGCTGAACAGCAGGATGATCACCACGCGGGACCATTCGAAGCCGGAGAGAAACCCGAAGTACAGGACGATGATCGCCGCGATGAACAGCTCGAGGAACGCGAGGAACTTGCCCTGCGTGATCAGGTAGGTCTTGCACGTCTCGTAGATCAGCTCCGAGATCTCCCGCATCGACCGGTGCACAGGCAGGTTCTTCAACTGGTTGAGGATCATGAGGCCGAAGAGCACCCCCAACGCCGAGACCACCAGTCCGCCCTTGAGCAGCGTGCGGCTGTTGTAGCCGCCCACGTCGGTCTGCCCGAGATCCGGCAGCACGAGGTTCGCTTCGCCGCCGGGCCGATGCGCGCGTTCGGCTTCCTGCGGCTGTTCGGTGGCTTGCGTCGCCGGTTCCGGTTGCGAGGCGCCAGCAGCCGTGCCCGCAAGGCCCAGCATCATCAGCAGGAGCGCAGCGGCGCCGCCCGTCCTCCTCATCAACGCGATCATGAGTCTCCTCTGCCTAGTGGTAACAGGTCGTAGGCCATAGGGTACGGACGCCCTACTTCCTACCTTCAATCCGTTCCGGCAGCGACATGCCACCGGTCAGAAATATCCGAATGGCTTCCTCGACGCTGATGTCGGGAAAAAAAGCCTTGTCGCGCGGGTACAGCGCGACGTCGCCAAGATACAGGTGGTTCGTCGGCACGTACACCGCGATCATCGGCTCGAGGCCGCGACCGCGATCGATGGTGAACTCCTTGGTAAGAAAGCCCATCACCCAGCCGCGGTACGGATCGTCCACCATCACCACACGCTTGAACCCGTACTCGTTGTCGGGCGAAAACGCCGCGACGAGCTGCTTGACAGGCGAGTAGATCGTCTTGAACACCGGGACGCGCGCCAGGTAGCTTTCGGCACGCGCCAGGACCCGCCGCCCGAACATGTTCGTGGCCACTGTGCCGACGAGCAGCACGAGCAGCGCCGTGAGCACCAGCCCGAGTCCCGGCACCTCGCGCCCCAGAAGACGGGACGCCAGCGGCGCCGTGAAACGGTCAATGATACCGAAGATCCAGACGAGTGCCGCCACGCTGATGACCAGCGGCACCGTGACGAAGAACCCGGCGAGAAAGCTCCGCCGCAGCCACTGCATCGCGTGCACTTACCACCCCCACCCGGCGGCAATCGCTCCAAAGAGCGCCAGCCCCAGGGCAATCCGGTACCAGGCAAACGGCGCGAAGCCTGCCCGCCTGACGAACCCGAGGAACGGTCGGACCACGACGAGCGAGGCGAAAAATGCCATCACGAATCCAATACCGATTTCGAGCGCTCGCTCTGCCGAAAGGTAGTCCTTCACGTCGATGAGGTTCTTCACGAACGCCCCGATCATCGTCGGCATGGCGAGGAAGAACGAAAACTCCGCAGCCGCGGCGCGGTCGAGGCGCATGACCATCCCGCCGATGATGGTGGCGCCGGACCGGGACACGCCGGGAACAAGCGCCAGCATCTGGCACAGGCCAACACCGAAGGCCTGGCCGAGCGGGGTCTTCTCGGCATCAACCACGGTTGGTTCCGGCCGGAAGCGCTCGACGAGCAACATCACGACACCGCCCGCCACGAACGCGCCCGCGATCACACGGGGGCTGTCATAGAGCACCGTCTGGACGTAATCGGCTAGCAGGGCGCCCGCCACGAGGGCAGGGATGAAGGCAACGAGGATCATCAAGGCAAACCGGCGCGCGTCGGGATCGGATGGAAGGCCCATCACGACCGTGGTGATCTTCACGCGGTACAGCCACATGACCGCGAGGATCGAGCCGAGCTGGATCATCACCGTGAAGACTCCACCCGGATCGTCGTAGTTCAGCAGGTGACTGGAGATGAGGAGGTGCGCCGTCGAGGAGACCGGCAGGAACTCCGTCAGTCCCTGCAGGATTCCGAGCAGCGCGGCGACGAGGTAGTTCAAGGAGCGTAACGAATTAAGTGATCAGGCATTAGGTGATTCAGCGCTTCATATTGGCCGATTTCACGCGTTGTCTGGTCGGCGGTCAATCACCTAATCACTTAATCACCCAATCACCCAATTCAGTATGCCCTATGACGCCCTGCGTCCCTTGCGCGCCGGTCGGACGCTCGTCTCTGCCGCGGCCGTGGTGGACTGCGCCACCTTCCCCTTGCGGTGGCTGAGGATGATCGCAATCGCCGCCGCGATGAACACGGTCGAGTAGGTCCCGCTGACGATGCCGACGAGCATCGTGAACGCGAAGCCTTCGAGGACCTCGCCACCAAAGAGGTACAACGCCAGGACCGACAGGAACGTCGTGCCCGCGGTGATGATCGTGCGCGACAGCGTCTGGTTGACGCTCAGGTTGACGACGTTCTCGAGCGGTTCGCGGCGCATCGTCCGCAGGTTCTCACGGACGCGATCGAAGATCACGATCGTATCGTTCACCGAGTAGCCCGTAATCGTCAGGATCGCAGCGACGATGTTGAGCGACAGGTCGTAGCCGAAGAACGCGAGGAACGCGACCGTGACGAACACGTCGTGCAGCGTGGCGGCAATCGCGCCAAGGGCGAACGATGGCCGGAACCGCAGCGCGATGTAGATGGTGATGCCGACGAGCGACGCAATCGTCGCGTAGATCCCCTTCCGCTGCAGGTCTGCGCCAATGACCGGCCCGACTATCTCCGTCTGGCGCACCTCGAACTTCGGCAATCCCGCCTTCTGCAGCGCGTCAACGATCTGCTTCGAGCCCTGTTCCAGCGTGGCCCCCTGCTCGACCGTGTTCATCTGCGGCAACTTGATGAGGATCTGGCGATCCGCCGCTGCGCCGAACGACTGCACGGCCTTTTCCCCTGGGATCGCCGCGTCGATCGCGCGACGGACGGCGTCTTCCGTCACGGGCCGCTCGAACTGCACGACCACGTGCGTGCCGCCAGCGAAATCAATGCCGAGCGGCAGCCCGCGTGTCGCGACCATGACGGCTCCCGCCGCAATGACGACGAGCGACAGGCCGATGGCGTGCCACCGCCACTTGATGAAGTTGTAGTTCGCGTTGGTGAAAATTTGCATGATGACGACCTAAATGCTCAACGTCGCGGCCCGGCGACGCGACAGCACAAGTTCGAAGACAGTGCGGGACACAAAGACCGCGGTGAACACATTGGCCAGGAGCCCGATCGTCAGGGTGGTCGCGAAACCGCGAATCGGACCAGTGCCGAACTGGAACAGGAAGGCCGCCGCGATGAGCGACGCCACGTGCGTGTCCACGATCGTCCACCAGACGCGATCGAAGCCGGCATTCACGGCGGCACGAACACCCTTCGCCGTCGCGAGCTCTTCCTTGATCCGCTCGAAGATGAGTACGTTCGAATCGACGCCCATGCCGATCGTGAGGATGAAGCCGGCAATGCCTGGCAGTGTCATCGTGGCGCCGAGGTAGGCCATCAGCCCGAGCAGGATGAGTAGGTTGACGACGATCGAGACGAGCGCATTGACGCCGGTCAGCTTGTAGTAGACGAGCATGAACAGGACGACCAGCGCGAGGCCGCCGAGCGCGGCGCTGACACCCGCGCGGATCGAATCGCGGCCGAGTGAGGGACCAATCGTGCGTTCTTCGAGATAGTCGAGCCGCGCCGGCAGCGCGCCGGACTTGAGCGTGATCACCAAATCCTGCATCTCTTCACGCGTGATGCCGGTAATCTGGCCGCTGTCCGTGATCCGGCTCTGGATGGTCGGGGCGGACGTCACGCGATCGTCCAGCACGATGGCGAGCCGGCGCCCCATGTTGCCCTGTGTGAAGTCGCCGAACCGCACGGCCGCGTCCTGCTTCAACGTGAAGCCCACGGCGGGCTGGTTGAACTCATCGAGCGACTGCTGCGCCGTGCGCAGGTCGCGACCCGACACGACCGCTGCCTTCTTCACTGCGTAGTACGCGGTCCCCGGCGTCGCGCCGCCCATGTCGCCATCAGCACGCCCGGGAATGACCTCGAGGTCGGACGGCAGGTTGTTGTTGTAGGCCTGGAGCGCGGCCTCACGCGTGGAGAAAGGGCCCTGCTCGACCACCTTCAGCTCGAGCATCGCCGTAGAGCGGATGATCTCCTTGGCCCGTTGCACGTTGCTCACGCCCGGGAGTTGCACCAGGATCTGCTCGTTGCCGCCGTGTCGCGCGACGATCGGCTCGGCTACGCCCAGTTCGTTGACGCGGCGTTCGATCGTTTGCAACGCCTGCTGCACCGCCTGGTCGCGCACCTGGTTCGCGATGTTCGGCTTCATCGTGTAGGTCAGCGTGCCGGCACCCGATGAGCGGTCGAAGACGGTTTCCGCGTCCGCCGCGGCGCGCTGCACGGCGCCAGTGTCCTGCACTCCTTCGACACGAAGTTGCATCGGACCCACGACGGTGACTGTGCCGGCCACGTTTTCGCTGCGCAGGCGCTCGCGCAGGCGCTCGGCGGTCAACTCCGTCTCCACCCGCAGCGCATCGTCGGTCTGCACGCGCAGGACGAGGTGGACGCCGCCTTTCAGGTCGAGGCCGAGGTTGAGCTTCTGCTCGGGTGGGTAAAACGCGAACACTGACAAGGCGATCACGCCGACGATGATGAGAAGTTTTGTTCGGAGGCTCATGATTCTTTTCGAGCCGGCTCATGCCGACTCCCACGTACAGATTGTTCCCGCCCCTAGGGATTATTGGTTGTCCGCGACCGGGGCCTGCCCCTGGTACCCGACGATGGCGTTACGGGCCACCTCGATCCGGACGTTGTTCGCGATTTGCAGCTGCAGGGTGCTCTCGTCAACCTTGGAGACCGTGCCGTAGATGCCGCCGGACGTGATCACCTTGTCCCCCGTTTTAAGGCCGGACTGAAACGTCACGACCTTCTGCTGCCGCTTGCGCATCGGCAGCACGACGAGAAAGAAGAAGATTGCCATCACCAGTACGATGGGCAGCATCTGCACCAGCGGACTGGGCGCACCTTGCGGCTGCGCCATGGCCAGGATCCAGGGAGATCCTACGTCCCAAAGCCCAATTCCCAAGACGGAATGACTCATTGATCCGACGACAGGCGGGAAGCCGCGCGAAGGAACTCCTGCCTGAACTTTTCGAAGGTCCGAAGCGATATAGCGTCCCTTATCTTACGCATCGTGTCAAGGTAAAAGCTGAGGTTATGCAACGTGTTAAGGGCGCCCGAAGTCATCTCGCCGGCCATGTACAGATGACGCAAATATGCACGTGAGTGCGTCCGGCATGTGTAGCAACCGCACGCTTCATCGAGCGGCCGATCGTCTTCGGCGTAGCGGGCGTTCTTGATGTTCACGCGGCCCTCGCTCGTGAAGAGCTGCCCGTTCCTCGCGTTGCGGGTAGGCATGACGCAGTCGAACATGTCGATGCCGCGCGCGACGCACTCGACGAGGTCCTCGGGTGTTCCCGTGCCCATCAGGTATCGCGGCTGATCGTGCGGCAGCACGCGGGCTGTGTCGGCTACGACCGAGTACATGAGTTGCGTCGGCTCTCCCACGCTGAGGCCGCCAATGGCGTAGCCTTCGAATCCGATATTGACAGTGGCGGCGGCGCTTGCGAGGCGAAGCTCCTGGACGACGCCCCCTTGAACGATCCCAAACTGTGCCTGGCCGGGATTGGTAATGGTCACACCATTCACCCGACCGTTGCGGAGCTGATCGAGCCGCTCACGGCAGCGGCGCGCCCAGCGCACGGAGCGTTCCATCGAATGGGCAACCGCGGCGCGCTCGGCGGGAAACGCGAGGCATTCGTCGAACACCATCGCGATATCCGACCCCAGCCGGGCCTGGATGTCGACTGCACGCTCGGGCGTGAGCATGTGCAGGCTCCCGTCGAGATGCGACCGGAACTGCGCGCCCTCTTCGCTGATGACGCGGCGCTCAGCGAGGCTGAACACCTGGTATCCGCCGCTGTCGGTCAGGATCGGCCGTGTCCATCCGATAAACCGATGGAGGCCCCCGCGACGCGCAATCAACTCGTCGCCGGGCCGGAGAAACAGGTGGTAGGTGTTGCCGAGGATGATCTGCGCATCCAGCGCCTCGAGGTCTGCGTGGCGGGTGGCCTTCACCGCGCCCTGCGTGCCGACGGGCATGAATGCCGGCGTCTCGACCGTGCCGTGCGGCGTATGGAACTCCCCGAGCCGAGCGCAACCATCGGTGTGGCGAAGGATGAAGCTGAACGGGGAAGACACCGTTATATTAGTACTTTAACGTGAAGAAACTCCGCGTTGGCGTCATCTACGGCGGGCGCTCCGGCGAACACGAAGTGTCCGTCGCATCCGCTGCCTCCATCATCAAACACCTCGACCGCGGCCGTTACGATCCCGTGCCCATTCGTATCGAGAAGGACGGTCGATGGACGCTGGCCGACAAGCCGCCGACCGTCATCAAGGCTGCGGATGTGATCGAGACGGCCCGCGTGCAAGCCGCGCGACCGACGCGGCCGGGCCGCGAGGCGCACCTGGTCGCGCATCCCGGCGACGACACGGTGTTGACGATCGAACGTCGCGACGGTGGTACGGTCGCCGAGCAGGGCACGTCGGCGGTTGTGACCGGCCTCGGGCTCGATGTGATCTTCCCGGTGCTTCACGGCCCATACGGTGAGGACGGGACGGTGCAGGGGCTCCTCGAGCTCGCGAACGTGCCTTACGTGGGGGCCGGAGTTCTCGGATCCGCGGTTGGCATGGACAAAGCCGTGATGAAGCAGCTCTTCGCGGCGCACGGGCTTCCGCAAGTGCAGTACGTGGTCACGATCCGCCGCGAGTGGGAACGCGACCACGCAGGGGTGACGGCGCGTGTCGAGCGGGAGCTCGGATATCCCGTGTTCGTGAAGCCCGCCAACCTCGGATCGAGTGTTGGTATCTCCAAGGCGCGGAACACGACCGAGCTTGCCGAGGCCGTGCGAACGGCCGCGGAGTTCGACCGGAAGATCGTCATTGAAGCCGCCGTACCGCATGCACGCGAGATCGAAGTGGCCGTGCTCGGCAATGACGACCCGCAGGCGTCAATCGCCGGCGAGATCGTGCCGTCACGCGAGTTCTACGATTACGAGGCGAAGTACCTCGATGAGGGATCCACGCCGCTGATCCCCGCGCCGATCTCCGACGCGCAGCTCGCCGAGGTCCGCCGCATGGCCATCGCCGCGTATCGCGCCGTGGACTGCGCCGGCATGGCGCGCGTGGACTTCCTGATGAACGGCGACAGCGGCGCGCTGTACTTGAACGAGGTGAACACCATTCCCGGTTTCACGACGATCAGCATGTATCCGAAGCTGTGGGAGGCGACGGACCTGCCCTATGCCGAACTGATCGATCGGCTGATTCAGCTCGCCCTCGACCGTCACGCCGAAAAGCAGCAGTTGCGCACGAGCATCACGTGAGGCCGGTGGCGATCGCGCTGGCGCTCGCCCTTGGGGCCGCGCACGGCGGACCGCCACTCAGGGGTCTGACCGGCGCCCCGCAGCTCGCCCGCGTCTACGACACCATCTTCGACGCCCGATTCGACGACGTCGCCCGGGAGCTCGGCAAGGCGTGCCCGCCATCGCCCAAAGAGATCTGCATCGTGCTCCAGGCCGTGTCTCTCTGGTGGCAGATCCAGCTGGACCCCCACAGCCGTGCGCTGGACGAACAATTCGAGCAGAAGGTGAATGCCGCGATCTCGATCGCGGAAGCCTGGGTCAAACGCGAGCCGCAGCGCGCCGAAGCGTGGTTCTATGTCGGGGGTGCGTACGGCGCGCGCGTGCAGTGGCGCGTCCTGCGCGGCGAGCGGGTCGCCGCGGCGCGCGATGGCAAGCGGATCAAGGACGCGCTCGAGCGGGCGCTCGAACTCGATCCCGACATGCACGACGCGTGGTTCGGTATCGGCCTGTATCACTATTACGCGGACGTCGCGCCCACAGCTGCCAAGGTGCTGCGGTGGCTGCTCTTTCTTCCCGGCGGCGATCGCGTGAAAGGCCTGCAGGAGATGCTGCGCGCGCGCAACCAGGGCGCGCTGCTGCGCAGCGAGGCCGACTACCAGCTGCACGTGTTGTACCTCTGGTACGAGGAGAAGCCCGACCGCGCACTCGAGTTGCTGGAGGCCTTGCGGCTGCGTCATCCCGAGAACCCGCATTTTCTGCAGCTCATCGCCGAGGTGCAGGACGTCTATCGACACGACCTCACCGCCAGCTTGCGCTCGTGGCAGTCGCTCTTCATGGCGGCGCGGCAGCAGAAGGTCTCGATGCGCGCGATGGCCGAGGCGCGCGCGCGCCTTGGAATGGCGCTCCAACTCGATCGCCTGTTCGAGACCGATGCGGCGATCGAGCATCTGCGCGCGCTGATCGCCGACCAGCCCCCCGTGCCATGGGAAGCGATGCCACAAGCGCACTTGCAACTGGGGCAGGCGCTCGATCGGCTGGGTCAGCGCGACGAAGCGATTGCCGCATACCAGGCCGTGCTCGCCGCGACGGCATCCGACGATCCGCTCGAGCTTGGCGAGCAGGCGCGTGAAGGACTTCGCCGGACGCCCGACGCGCAGGCCGCTCTCGCCTACCGGCTCTCGATCGAAGGGTGGCGCGCGCTGGAGCGAGGGGACCTCGCGGCAGCCGAGACCGCCATCGAACAATCGATCGCGTTGCGGCCTCGTGATGCGGTCACGCGCTATCGCCAGGCACGCTTGCTGCAATCGCAGCGGAGCGACACCGAGGCGTTGCAGGTGCTCGAGGCGATCCTCGCGTCGCGCGCGGCCACGCCGCCGACGATTTACGCCTTTGCCTGTGTCGACGCGGCCCGTGTCTTCGAGCAACGCGGCGATCGCGCGCGCGCGATCGACCTCTATCGCACCGCACGCGACGTCTTCGGCGCCGATCAACGCACGAAGGACAGCGCCGATCGCGCGCTCACGCGTCTCCAGGCACCATCGCCGCGCATCCGCCGCTGAAGTTCGTCGCGCGGCGATCGAGAGTGTTGGTCAGCACGCGCGACCGCGCGCGTACGACGTGGATTTTTGACAACAAGCAAGCTTTTGTGCTTGACATCCAAAAAATCTCACCCATAATCTACATCTGGTATGAGGGTGGATGGCTCAGCCCACCCGT
>WUUC01216909.1_pt1 | contig 10648 bp, 6 predicted proteins | sample 6278441 | NCBI WGS metagenome assembly WUUC01 (sample SAMN13675441, study PRJNA597444) | soil metagenome | isolation source: soil | place: USA: Washington | collected 2017-10 | reverse complement strand
GCGCCCGCCCCAAAGATTCTTGGATTCACTCATCGTCCACCATTCCCCCGCGGCATTCTATGGAGTCCCCTCAGATAGCGAAAGCGCCCGCCCGCGCTCAAGGCGGCGCGCGTGTCCGGTTACGTAAATCTACTAACAATCATACTTCCGTAAGCCGTTGTCAGTACTAAACTAGGCGCTGGCTCAGAAGTGAAATAGCTGCCGGACATCATTACCTAAATCTACTAACGGAGGGTACATATTACCTAAAACTTATAACAAGCCTACCAAAACGTCATGACCTAAAGGGGGAGAGGGAACTCAATAAAGGCTATTCTTCGGACATGGTTTTGGCCTCCTAGGATTTGAAGTGTGAGGAACTATTACTGAAAAATTGAAGATAGAGATCGCTAAACCCACCTTGCTTGAATGTTCTAGGCTAGATCCCAAGGCGGGCCCTTGAAGTATATTCAAAGACCTATCCAGAGATTCTACAATGTCGCAAAGTAGGTCCAGTTTCCGCGATTATTATACCGGCTAAGAAAACAAAATTAGTGGCTTCCATCGTTCCACTTGGCGCGTGGCTACGTTCACAACCGCATGGAGAAATCTTGTAAAGCAAGAAAACTTGTTATATATAAGCAAAGTTCTAGCCACTTACTCACAAAGAGAATCCTATGGCTTTAATAAACTGTAAAGAATGCCATGCATCAGTATCCGACCAAGCACTCACGTGTCCGCATTGTGGCTATCCATTAAAGAAAGCAGAAACGCGTGTTCTTGAAACAGGTCAAAGAGGCGATAGGGTGTTTGACCAAGCGAAGCTCGATGCTCTTTTGGATGAGGGTTGGAAAGTCGTTAATAAACGTGTGTATGACGAATATTACAACTCTGATGGTCAGTATACTTGTCTTAATTACTTATTATACTGGAAAGGTATAGCTAAGTCCGTAAATATGCGCTTTCCAACAAGGAGAGATTATGAGTTTCCATTGGATTTACGAATCCGAGCCTATTTCCAAACATGGTAGGAGTCGAGTAGGCGGTGACGATGGTCTGTATCGTATTAAGGTCTCTAAAAAGTACCAAGACGGTAGAAAAGAACTGAGCCACTACATGGATGGAGAATTTAATAAAAAGGTGGCGTTACAAATAGCTAGTGAAAAGAACAGCCAGTTCCGGTCTCAGGTTTTACAGGTAAGCTAACGATAGTCTACAGTCGGCGACCGTTAGCCTCACGCGTCTTTCAGTCAACCTAGCGGGTTTTTAAGCACGTCGCCGGCGAGTTTCGGCATATGCAGCTATTTTGAGCGCTTCCCACTATTCTTTTTGAGTCCCTGCGCGCTGATGATTACCGACCAGGCTGATCAAATTATGAGCGCCTTTTCGGGTTTGCTCCGACGCGGTTGATGAAAAATAACCGGGGAAAAAGAGGCAGAGGCTACGACCATTTCTCAGCGATCTGGTGGGAGATTGCCCAGACGAGATATGTCTTGTGTGCGTGCGTTTTTGTATTCGGCCTCTATAGCCGTAACAGAGTGCCAATAGTAGCGTGTGCCTTGGTCTACGCCACGCTGCTCACACTGATGGGCTTTGTTGACGCCCGCACGCTGCAACTCAAAAAGACGAGATTTGCCCCGGCCTTCACAGACATAATCTTCATATCTTTAATCATCCTCTATTCGGGGGGCGTCGAAAGCCCCTGGTACCTTTTTTATCTTTTCCCGATCATCTCCGTTTCGAGGTATCTGGGGTACCTTGGGAGTCTGATCATAGCGTTCGAGGCGACGATCTCTTACCTCTTCTTGTACGCGGCCGGGTCGTCTGGCCCAGCCCTGCCCCTGTCGTTATTAGCCCTGAGATGCGGGACGTTCGTAGGGATAGCTTTCATGGCCGGGAATCTGGCCGCCAACAGGCGTCGCGACGAGGAGCGACTCGTCAAGACCTTCGAGAGGATTGACCACGCCATGTTGTCAAACATGGAAGCCCCGAAGGTCTTCGAGCTGATTCTCAGAGAGGGGCTGGAGTTGACCGCTTCTGAGATGGGACATATCAGGCTGATAGACGGTGAGACGCAGGAATTCATAGGGGTCACCGCTGTCGGGCAGCCAAAAGAGCAGGACTGGGGGCTGCGTCCCCTGGATGACGGCTTCTCACGGAAGGTTATCGACTCCAAGGAGTCCCTGATTATCCCGTCGATCAGTAGATATCACTTAGTCAAATACCTCGGTACCTACTTCCGCCTGTACAAGCCGAGGCCGAGGTCGGCGCTCTTCGTGCCCATAAAGTTTAGGGGAACGGTCAAAGGTGTGATCGCCGTCTACTCGCGGCACAGGTTCCACTATACCAGACGCGAGAAGAGCAGGCTGGAGAGCCTCAACACTCTGATAGCGATGGCACAGAAGAATACCGATCTGCTGCGAGAGCAGCAGGAGTTGGTCAGGGAGCAACAGGAGTTGGTTAGGGAGCAGCTGGAGCGGTTGGAACTGCTCTATCAGATCGGGGAGCAACTCAAGGGGGAGTCGGCCCTTGACGACTTGTTCAAGAAAGTCGTGGAGCTGATTTACGACAAGCTCAACCCTGAAGAGGCCGCGCTGTTCGTCGTTGGCGACGAAGACGGGGAGACGATCAACAAGGTCGCGGTGAAGGGGTCGACCGAAGAGGTGACGCGGCGGCTGGCCGCCATCGAGCAGTCCTACAAAATCGGCGAGAGCTTAGTCGGGAAGATCTTCAAGGAGAGGCGGCACGAGCACCTGTCGGATGTCGAGAGCGTCGAGCCGAAGGTCGAGTACGTGGACGAGTACAGGGAGTTGCTCCCGTCCCGCAGGATACGCCACTACATCGGGGTGCCGCTGCTCAGGGGCGAGGAGATTCTGGGCGTCATCAGGGTCATCAACAAGCGCGGGGCCGGCTACTCATACGAGCAGGGCGAGTACGAGCTTTCCGAATCCGGGTTCGACAACGACGACTTGCAGGTGATGCAGACGATAGCCAGCCAGGTGGCCGTGTCGATCCAGAATGCCAAGCTGCTCGAAAAGTACGACGAGGCCAAGAAGTATTACGAAAACCTCGTGCTCAACTCCCCCGATCCGATCATCGTGCTGGACGAGAAGCTAAACATTAAAGCCTTCAACAGGGCGTGCGAGAAGGTCTGGGGGTACACCGAGGAGGAGGTGAAGGGCATGCCGGTCGAGGACTACTGTGAGTCGCCCCAGCAGGTGAGCAAGATCAGAAGAGAACTGTTGGCGGCCAGGGGCGACGGGTACAGGATAAGGAACTACCCGGCCAGGATCAGGCACCGCGACGGGACGACCATCATCCCCATCAGCCTGTCGGCCTCGCTCCTGCGCGGCGAGTACAAGAAGCTGTTTTCGACCGTCGGCGTGTTCAAGGACTTGAGGGAGTTGCTGATGCTGAAAGAGCGCATCGTCGAGTCCGAAAAGATGGCCGACTTCGAAAGGGTCGTGCGTACGGTGGGGCATGACATAAAGCACAGGCTCGGCGTCATCTTGAGCAACGTCAAGGTGCTCATGTTGCAGTGCGACCAGGAGAGAGCGCGAGAGCGCTACGACATGTACACTGACATCGCGGACTCCGCCTTGTATTCGAAGGATACGATCCAGTACATGCTCATGGCGGCGAAGCCCAGGCCGCCCGAGAAGAAGGTCTCGTACGCTGAGGAAATCTTCCGCGAGAGCAAGGAGAGGATGTGGCGGCGCGCGAGCTCCGCGAGGGTGGAGTTCTCGATCAGCCTCCCCGACGAGGGCGACGACATCTTCGTAGACCTGGATCAGATGAGGCAGGTCTTCTGGAACCTCTACAATAATTCGTTGGACTCCATCGCGGAGCGGCGCGGACTCGACCCGACTTTCGAAGTGGGGCACGTCGGGGTGTCCGCGCGCGTCCGCAGGAGCAGCCTCGACATCTCCTGGCGGGACGACGGCATGGGCATACGGGATGAAGACCTGCCCTACATCTTCGACGCCTACTACACGAGGAAGCAGGGCGGCTCCGGCCTAGGCCTCTTCATCTCGAAGAGCATTATAGACATACACGACGGCCAGATATCCGCAGAGTCCAAGTACGGCGACGGCACTTGCTTCACGATCAAGCTCCCGCTCTGGAGGGGCGACGGGGACGAGGAGTAGAAACTTCATGCGCTGGAGAGAGAAATGCTGAGACCCAGACACCTTATATTGCCGCAGGGCTTCACCGAGCTACCCCGAAGCGGCGGCACCAACTCCCCTCAGCCGAGTAAGGGCCGGAAGGGACGCGGGCGGCGCTCGCAGTCCGAACTGGAGGAGATGAAGGAATCCGTCAGGAGTAAGAACTACAGGATACTGTTCGTGGACGACGATAAACCATTCAGGGAGGCGACCGCGCGCTGGCTCAGGCTGGATTTCGGCCTCGACGTGGTCGAGGCCGAGTCCGGGCGCGAGGCGCTCCGGAAGGTAGAGCAGGACGACCCTTACGACTTTATCTTCCTGGACCTCATGATGCCGCCCGGCATAGACGGCGTCGAGACCTACCTCAACCTGAGAAACTTCAAGCCCACGGCGCGCGTGGTGATGATGTCGGCCTACTCCGACAGCGAGCTTTGGAACAGGGCGGTAGATCTGGGGTTCAAGCCACTACACAAGCCGCTCACGGAGGTTACGGATTCCCTCATAGAGATTTTCGGTGGCAGCGGGGGCGAGCAGGGATGAAGAGAGAGATAATCATCGTCGAAGACGAAGCGTCGTTCCGCCGCGTCATAAAGCAGGCCCTCAGGGGACGCGGCTTAACCTTCCACGAGGCAGACTCGATCGGGCAGGGCGTTAGGCTGCTCGACTCCGTGCCGGACGCGCAGGTCGTCCTCCTCGACCTGGCGTTCCCCGGCGACGACGGCACGAAGCTGCTTGAGCACATAAAGGAGCGGTCCTCGAAGTACAGGGTCATCGTCCTGACGGGTCACGACGAGAAACTCGCGGCGGAGAGGGCCGCGGGCTACAACGTCTTCTCCTACCTCGCCAAGGCCGAAGAGTCCGCCAACCAGTACCTCATCTTCGAGGTCGAGAAGGCGTTCTGGGACCTTGAGAGGGTGCTCCTGACCGAAAGGCTGGACAAGCACTTGGAGATACAGAGGCAGATAACCTCCGACGCGGCGCTCGATCAGGTCTTGAATCTCACGTGCAAGGGCGCGCTCGAACTGGTCGAGGGCTACGCCTGCCACATCCGCCTGCTCGACCTTCAGAAGGGCGACTTCGCGCTCGTCGGCTGTCAGGCGAGGTTCCCCGACGCGCGGGCCGCCTTCAGGGCGCGGGTGACGACCGACGACGTCTTCTCTGGCCGGGTCGCGAAGAGCGGCAAGTTTGAGAACATCCCCGACCTCCAGATCGACCCGGACTTCCTGGAGATGAAGAGGCAAATGCTCGCCGGCGGCGTGAACGAGGACGTGAGGGCATACCTCGACCGGGTCAAATCCGCCTACATCGTCCCCATCTCCACGAAGATTTTCGAGAGCGAGGTGGACGCCGTCTTCAATATCAGCAGCGCCGTGGAGGGCTACTTCGACGACGCCAAGAGGCGGCGGCTAGTGGACGAGTTCGTCACGCAGGCCGAGATCGCGATCACCAAGAACTGGCTGGACATTAGGCGAAAGGAGATTCACAAGGACTACAGCGACAGCAGCAACCTGCTGGTCCGTGTGAGCAAGACGGAGAACGACCTCGACAGAATCTACGACATCGTCTTCGAGGGGATTTCGAAGATAGTGAACCCCGAGATGATCTCCATATTCCGCTACGACGAGAGGAGCGAGAGACTGAAGAACGTTGCCGAGTACAGGGGCGGCAGCCGCGTCCGGGACGTGAACGAAGTCGTCAGGCCGGAGGAGAGTCTGACGGGCAAGGTCTTCGCGAAGGGGAAGACGATACGGCTACCCAACTCGCCGGACAAGACCAAGCCTACCGAGGACGACCGCTACGACCCTTGGAACGAGCAGGTACACCGGAAGAATATACCCAGCCACATGATCGAGCACTACCTCGCCGTCCCGATGAAAACGGGCGACAAGCCCAAGCCCGTCGGGGTAATCAGGCTCGTCAACAAGAAGTCGGCTTACTACCATGAGTACGTGAGCAAGGGCGAGCGGGGGGGCGAAAAGATTAGCCGGCAGTGCCTGCTTGAGAGGGGGTTCAGTCAGGACTGCCAGACGATCTTGGAGATCATCGCCAACCACCTCGCCGTCGCCCTCCAGAACGCCGACCTCGTCGACAGGCTGAGCTGGAAGATAAGACAGCTCCAAACGCTCACGGATGTCGTCAGGAGGATCAGCTCCGACTCCGAGGGCAGCCTCGACAAGCTGCTCTCACTGATCGTGGACAAGACCGCCGAAGTCCTGCACGCGGAGGTTTGCATGCTCTTCCTAAAAGAAGAGCAAGGGGACGAGGTAACCCTCAGGGAGTGCTACGGCATGCCGATGTTGCAGGGCATCTCCTACAAGCTTGGTGAAGGGAAGACGGGGACGGTCGCGCTCACCGGCGAATCAATCCTTGAGAGTAGAGCGGAAAAGGAGTATGACGGGCTGTACGACGACCGAGTCAGGCCTTACCTGCGGCCCGACGAGAGGGGCGACAAGGAGATAAAGTCGTTCATGGCCGTCCCGATTATTACGCTGGAGCGTAGGGCGGGCGAGAAGCGCAACGGCGAGGACGGCGGGCCGGGCGCGCGCCCGCCCTCTGAAGCCGGCGGCACTTACTCCGAGGAGGAGAAGATCATCGGCGTGCTGAAGGTCTTTAACAAGACGCAGGACGGCTTCCTGTTCGACGAGGACGACCTGAACATATTCGCGACCTTCGCCAGCCAGATTGGCGTCGCGCTCGCCCTCGCTGAGAGGCACACGGACTTGTCCGAGCTGGTCGGCGGTGTGTGCCACGAGATACGCGGCAAGCTGGGCACGGTGCAGCTCAACATTGATCTGATTAAGGAGACCCTTGAAGCCTCCGACGGGAACTCCCTCGTAGGGCAGATAACCGACAGGATAAACCGCATCACCAACGCGGCGAGCCAAGCGAGGGTGTTCGTAAAAGACCTGCTGGCGTTCTCTGCCAGTCACTTCGAGCACAGGCAGCAACTCGACATCAACACGCTCGTGAAGGAGGCCGTCAGCGAGATACAGGCGAACTCCAACAACATCAAGAACGTTGAGAACATAGAGATGGTGAAGGACTACTTTCCGGGGGAGGTGGTCTGCGACGTTTACAAGACGCCGTTCATCCACATCATCCAGAACATCGTCATCAACGCGTACGAGGCGATGGACGACAAGAACAAGCGGGGGACCCTGACGGTCACGACCTCGAAGGACGCCTCCGGGAAGACGGCCTTCATAACCATCTCGGACACCGGCAAGGGCATAAGCGAGGAAGACCTGCCGAACATATACAAGGCGAAGTTCTACAAGAAGCCCGGCGGCAACGGGCTTGGTCTCTGGCTAGTGAAAAAGTACCTCCCGAAGATGGACGGCATTATCTCTGTGAAAAGTCGGCTCAACCATGGGACGACTTTTACCATCCAACTTCCGACGGTCAGCCCGGAAAGTCAGGGGGCGCAAAATGAGTAGAAAAATCGGTGTCCTAATCGTCGAAGATTACGAGGACACCCGCAACACAATAAAGGACGTGCTCTCGAAGCTCGACTGCTCCTTCTTCGAGGCCACGGAGGGGCAGGAGGCTCTGGACCTGCTCAGGCGGCAGGCGATGGACGTGATCGTTCTCGACATAGGGCTGCCCGGTATGGGCGGCCTCGACCTGCTGCGCAAGGCCAAGAGCGACGGGATGACTCTGCCCCCCGTCATCGTCATAACCGGCGAGCCGGCACCCTACGAGAAGGATGCGAGCGAACTGGGCGTGCGCGAGTACTTCGAAAAGGACGACCTGCCAATCAAGAGACTGAGGGAGGCGGTGTTCGAGGCGGCCACACGCGGGGAGGAGAATGAGTAGGAAGCAGAAGATTCTGATCGTCGAAGACGATCTCACCATGTTGCAGACGATCAAGGACATTCTGTCGGGGCTGGACGCCCGGCTGGACGGAGCGGAGTCGGGCGAGAAGGCTCTGAAGCTGATAGAGAAAAGCTCTTTCGACGTGATCGTTTTAGACCTGACGCTGCCGGGCATAGACGGCTTCGAGACCCTTCGGAGGGCCACGAAGATCAGGCGCGACCTCGGCCCGGTCGTCGTCCTGACCGCCGCCGCCGACTCGCAGACAGGATTCACCGCCGGTAGGATGGACTACGTGTTCGAGTACCTGACGAAAGACCAACTGGGGGCGAAGATGCTCAAAGAGACGGTCGTCAGGGCCTTGAACCCAGACTTTAACTCGCCCAACGCGAGAGTCAAGCCCTGCTTCAGGCACAACAAGCTCGGCTGTTTCGAAAACGCCCCTGTGCGGCGGAACCTTGTCTTCGTCGGGATGCCCTTCTCGCAGATGGACATCTACGAGCATGGGATCAAGCCTGTCGTCGAGACGCTGGGGCTTGTCTGCTGGCGCGCAGACGAGGACTTTAAGACGGGCGACATAGCCTGCAAACTGAGCGAGACCATCCAGTCATGCAGGATCGCGGTGATGGAGATATCCGAGTTCAACCCCAACGTCTATTTCGAGCTTGGGCTGGCGTACGGCTACGGCGTGCAGGTCGTCCTTCTGAGGAGAGCGGACGCGCCCCCGGTTCCAACGGACTTGGCCGGCATCCTCTACCTTGAGTACCGAAACATCAGCGACCTCAAAGAGAAACTGGTGGCCTTCCTGAAGGCCAACCTTTAGCCCTGGCGTGTCCGAAGTCTCCCGAATCGTATGGCCGAGAAGAAGAAAATTCTAGTGCTCGACGACGACCAAGAGTGGCTGGATAATGTCGAGACCATCCTCGCGCCTACTTACGACCTGACGCTCTTCAAAGAACCCGCGCTGGCCGAGGAGTCGGTCGCCGCGCACGACTACGCGCTCGTCATCATAGACATGCGGCTTCCGGGCGTGACGGGCATGGAGGTCTTGAGGAGGATGAGGCAGTCCGTCCCCGACCTGCGCGCGATCATGCTCACGGGGCACGCCGACGTTGACTCTGCCGTCGAGAGCATGAAGACGGGCGCGCTCGATTACATATCGAAGGGGACAGAGAATCTGCCCGGCATACTGAGGGCAAGAGTCGAGGAGGCGCTCGGGCGTATGGCATCGCGGCGCGAGCCGGAGGCCGGAGGCGTCGCGGCCCTGATCGCCAAGGGCGAGAGTGCGGAGTTGGAGTTCAAAAGTTCGGCCCGCTGGGACATGCACGCGAACCGGCCAAATAAAGACCTGGAGAAAGTCATAGTTAAAACCGTGGCGGGTTTCCTCAACTCCGAACGCGGCGGCACGCTCCTCATAGGGGTGGATGACAACGGGGTGGTCGTCGGCCTCCGGCGCGATTACGGGACGCTCGGTAAAAGACCCAACCGCGACGGCTACGAAAACATGTTGATCTCGGTGCTCCTTGACGCCTACGGTAAGGACTGTAGCCCCCTCATACAAATAACGTTTCACAAGGTGTCGGAGGAAGACGTCTGCCAGATTTCCGTAAAGCCTTCGCCGAGGCCCGCGTTCGTCAAGGACGAAAAGGGAGAACACCTCTACATCCGCACTGGCAACTCCACGAGGGCGCTTTCCACGAGAGAGGCCATCGAATACTGTAAGACTCGTTGGAAGTAGTTCGAGCCCGCAACTCGACAAAACCGCAGACGTAATTTGAACCGTAGATTTGCCGGAGCGATAGGCTCGTGCCTGAACCTTTTAGCCCTCGCGCGCAGCCGTCGCATTGGCACTTACAGTTCGGGCGGGGCGTCAGTTCTTAAAGCTACTTACTCCTCACCGCTCACGACAGGAGCATTAGATAAGGTGAGACAACTCTTCATTCCTGAACAAATAATGGGCGACATCTCAGACACGGAAACACAGGAAAAATATATATTTTAACCTTGGGAGCACTTTTAATCTCGGTTGAGACTCTCCGCTTATTTTCCGTGCGGTCTCTGGCGCTTCTAAAGCTCGGATGCCTCGCCCCCATCTTGGAATTGGTTTTTCAGAAAGAAGTCAGTGAACGCGTTCGTGAAGAGGCACTTTGGGGACTCCGTACAATTCTTGGCAGCAAGGCAGAACCATATCTCTTAACGGCGCTTGAAGACCCATCACCTCATATCAGAAAAGAAGGCGCTTGGAACTTTATGTATATGCCCCTAGAAGTTCTTGCAAATGCTTTGCCTCGTTTACAAACAATGATGAAGAAGGATGATCCGGATGAAAACGTGCGGTCAACCGCGAAAACTACCGTAAATTATTATGATGAAGAGAGGGCTTGAAGTAACATAACTGCAGGATTGGCGACTCCGTTGCGCGGTGTTGTTAATACTTTTAGGTAACAGAAGTTAATAGTTTTACGTAACCGGAGTGCGCGGGCTTGCAATAATACAACGATACTGGTATTTTATGCATCTATGCGTTAGTTATGCAAATCTGGTGCATAGCAGATTGAGTATGGACAAGGAAAAGCGGCAGCAAAAAATCCTGGGGCTGATTCGCGGGCGGCGGATCGGGACGCAGCAGGAGTTGGCGGCGCAGTTGGAGCGGGCGGGCTTCGCGGCGACGCAGTCGAGCATCTCGCGCG
>WUUC01189522.1_pt1 | contig 10648 bp, 10 predicted proteins | sample 6278441 | NCBI WGS metagenome assembly WUUC01 (sample SAMN13675441, study PRJNA597444) | soil metagenome | isolation source: soil | place: USA: Washington | collected 2017-10 | reverse complement strand
TCGTGATCGCGCTCGGCTCGAAGAGCGGCGAGCCGATCCCGACGTACGCCGAGGACGGCACCTGGACCGGATACATGCGCGATGGGGATGGCAAGCCGGTCTTGAGCGTCTTGTCGGCCCAGGCCGAGCAGCAGCTCAAGGCCGTCGCCGAGAAGACCGGCGGCAAGTACTACGCGCCCGCGCGCGGCAGCATCGGCATCGATGAGATCCGGCGCGAGCTGCGCGGCATGAAGCAGAGCGAGCTGCAAGCGCGGCGCGTGACGGTGCACGAAGAGCGCTACGCGTTGGTGCTGCTGCTGGCGTTCCTCGTGATCGTGCTCGAGGCGCTGTTGCCCGAGGCCTGGCTTTTGTCGCGCGCGCGCGAGGGGGCCGCGTCATGAAGCGCGTGCTCGGGCTCGCGTGCGTTCTTCTGTGCGTGCCTGCGGCGGTGCTCGCGCAGAGCGAAAAGCCCGCGCCCGCGTGGCTGCGCTCGAAGAACGGCGACGTCGAGCGCGGCAACGAGAAGCTCGCGGCGGGCGACGCTGCAGGCGCGCTCGAGGCGTACGACAAGGCGGCGCGCGCGCTGCCGAACGAAGCCGGCGTGCACTTGAACCGGGGCTTGGCGCTGCTCAAGCAGGGCAAGCTCGACGCGGCGCGCGAAGCGCTGCGGCTCTCGACCGACTCCGCGGCGGGCAGCCCGACGGTGCGCAGCGATGCCTTCTACGACTTGGGTGTGGCCTTTTACCGCGACGCCGAAGCCAAGATCGCCGGGCAGAAGGATCAGGAAGCGCAGCAGTCGTTTCGCGAGGCGTCGGACGCCTTCCGCAAGGCGCTGCGCCAACGGCCGGGCAGCGCCGACGCCGCGTACAACTACGAGCTGGCCCAGCGCCGCATCGTCGAGCTCGAAAAGAAGCAGCAAGAGCAGCAGGACCAGCAGAATCAGGACCAGCAGAATCAGGACCAGCAGAATCAGGACCAGCAGAACCAGGACCAGCAGAATCAGGACCAGCAGAACCAGGACCAGCAGAACCAGGACCAGCAGAACCAGGACCAGCAAGCCAACGGCGACAAGCCGCCGGAGCCGAAGCCGGGCGAGGACAAGCAGCAAGAGCCGCCCAAGCCTGATCCCAAGCAGCAGCAGCAACCACAGCAGGAGCAACAGCAGGCGCAGCCCGAGGAGAAAGATCTTCCGTCCGATGTGAAGCAAGCGCTCGATGCGCTGCAGCACGGCGAGAAGAACCTCGAGCAGCAACGCGCCATGCAGCGCGCAGGCGGCCAGCGCCGTCCGCCGGAGAAAGACTGGTGATGCGCGCGCTCACGTCGCAGCTCCAGCTCGCGCTGGCTTTGCTCACGCTGGCTTTGCTCAGCGCACCGGCGCACGCGCGCGCCGACGTGCGGCTCGACGTGCGCACCGACCGCAGGAGCCTGTCGCTCGACGAGACGCTGACCGTGCAGATCACGGTCGAAGCGCGCGGCGGCGGCAAGCCCGAGGTCACGCTCCCGGCGTTCGAAGGCTTCGAGGTCATCAGCGAGCAAGAGCAGCGGCCCACGCAGCTGAGCTACTCGTCGAGCAAGGGCATGATGGTGCAGTCGTCCGTCATCCTCACGCTCGTGCTCAGGCCCCTGCGCGCCGGCGCGCTCGTGATCAAGCCGGTGTCGGTCGAGCTCGAAGGGCAGCGCCGCGCGTCGGCGCCGCTGTCGATCACCGTGAGCGCGGGCCGCGCGCCGCAAGCGAGCGGCGAGCCCAGCGCGAGCAGCGACGCGCCGGTGCAGAACGCCAGCACGGGCGGCGGTCTCGACCTCGCACAAGTCGAGGAGAACGCGTTCTTGCGCGTCGTCGCCGACAAAGCCAAGCCCTACGTCGGCGAGCAGGTCACCGTCACGATGTACCTGTACCTGCGCAACCGCGTGCAGGCATCGCCCGCGTTCGAGCTCGAGCCGACGACCGATGGCTTCTGGGTGCACGACCTGATCGAGCCGGGCCAGCAGCCCAAGCCCCAGCGCCAGATCGTGCAAGGCGCCCAGTACACCGTGTATCCGCTGCGGCGCTTCGCGGCGTTCCCGCTGCGCGCGGGCGCGCTCAGCATCGGCCCGCTCGGGCTGCGCATCGATACGACGAGCCTCTTCGATGTGTTCTCGCAGCGCCGTGGCGAGACAGTGCTGCAGCGCCGCAGCGCGCCGCTCGGCTTCGAGGTGAAGGAGCTGCCGGCGAGCGACGCCAAGGGGCCGATCGCGGTCGGCCGCTTCGAGCTCGAGGCCAAGCTCGACCGCGATCAAACGGCGACCGGCGATGCGGTGACGCTCACCGTCGCGGTCCGCGGTCAGGGCAACGTGCGCAACGTGTCGCTGCCGACGCCGCAGCTGCAGGGCCTCGACGTGCTCGAGCCCGAGGTGCGCGACCTGATCGAGGCGCCCAATGATCGCGTCGGCGGCACGCGCGAGCTGCGCTTCCTGATCGTGCCGCGCGCGCCGGGCCACTACACGCTGCCCGCATTCGGCTTCGACGCCTTCGACCCGCAGACCGAGAAGCACAGCCGCATCGAGAGCAAGCCGCTCGTGCTCGACGTCGCCGGCAACCCGATCGCGGCCGCGCCGAGCGCGCCTGCTGCGGAAGAGCCCGCGCAAGCCGACGCGCCGCCGCCGGTGCCCGATCACGAGTGGCGGCCGATTCGCACGCAGAGCGCGCTGCTCCGGAGGCGCGCGCCGCTCGCGACCGAGCCGTGGTTCATCCCGCTGCTCGTCACGCCAGCGCTGCTCTACGCGGGTTGGTCGGTGCTGCGCGGTGCGCGGCGGCGAGCTGAAGAGCGCGCGCAAACAGCGACCCACCGCGCCGATCGCGACGCGCGCGACAAGCTCGCGAGCGCGGCATCAGCCGCTGAGCGCAACGACGCAGCTGCGTTCTTCGCCGCCGCCGCCGGCTCGGTGCTCGCGACGCTCGAGGCGCGGCTCGAGGCCCCAGCGACGGGTCACACGCACGGCGAGCTGCGCCGCTATCTCGTCGAGCGCGGCATGGACGAGACGCTCGCGCGAGAGGTGGTCGAGCTGTTGCAGCGCGCCGATACGCACCGCTTCGGCGGCAGCAGCACGAGCGCGAGCCTGAGCGCGGAGCTGGTCGCCTTGCGCGGGCTGCGCGAGCGGCTCGCCGGCTTTAGCCCCCGCCGCATGGAGGCCGCATGACCTCGGCCATCCGCTACGGCGTAGTGCTCGGCGTGCTCGGCGTGCTCGCGTGCGCGGGCCGCGCGCAGGCCGAGAGCCTCGAGCGCATCTTCAGCGCCGGCAACGAGGCGTACTTCCGCGGCGACTTCGACGCCGCGATCGAGCGCTACGAAGCGCTGCGCAGCGCGGGCGTGCACGACCCGGACGTCGAGCTGAACCTCGCGACGGCGCACGCACGCAGAGGCGAGCTGGGGCGCGCCGTGCTCGGCTTCGAGCGCGCGCTTTGGCTGCGCCCGGGCGACGATGGCGCCGAAGAGGGCCTGCTCGCCGCGCGCAACCTCTTGGCCAAGCGCCGCGCCGACCGCGAAGGCGAGGCGGAGCTGCGCACGCGCCCGCCGCTCGCCGAAGCGCTGGTGCGCCCGTTCTCGGCCAACGCGCTGGCGCTGCTCGCTCTCCTCTTAAGCGCGCTTGCCGTCGGCTGCTTTGCGGCGCTCGGCGCTTCGCGCCGAGCGGGCGTAAAGCTCGCGTTCGCGATCGCCGCACCGCTCGCCGCGCTCGGCCTCTTCTTGGTGGGCGCCGGCCTGGCGGTGAAGCTCGAGCTACTGCGCGAAGGCACGCCGGCGATCGTGCTCGAAGAAGGCGCTGCCCTGCGCGAAGGCCCCGACGACCGCGCGCTGGTCCGAAAGAAGGCGCTCGAAGGCCAAACGGCGCGCATCCTGAGGCGAGAAGGCCGGCACGTCGAAACGGTGCTCGAAACAGGCGCCCGCGGCTGGATGGACAGCAAGGATCTCGGACGGTTGCGTCCGGATTGACAGGGCACAGGCCCGAGACGAGGATGGCCGCCGCATGAAGAAGACGACTCACACGGTGCTGATCGCCGACGACGATCCGGAGATCTTGACCCTCACGCGCAGCTTGATGCGCCGGCGCGACCTGCGCGTGCTCGAGGCGACGGACGGCGACGAGGCGATGCGCATGGTGCTGGAGAACCGTCCGGACCTCGTGATCCTGGACGTGATGATGCCCGGCCAGACCGGCTGGGAGGTGTGCCGCTCGATCCGCGAGACGGAGAGCCTCAAGGACACCGGCGTCATCATGCTCACCGGTATCGGCGAGAAGATGAATGAGATGACCTCGCCGCTGTACGGCGCCGACGAGTACCTCGACAAGCCTTACGACCCGAGCGAGCTCGACAACGTCGTCACCCGCGTGCTGCAAAAGCGCGCCGCTGCGAGCTGAGCTGAGTAGGAGAACGAGTGATGCTTCGCATGTCCGTTGCTAAGAACAGCGCCCTTCTGGGCTTTACGATTTCAGTTCTGTTGCTGGCCCTCACCGGCTGCGGTGAGAAAGAGAAGGCCGAGAAGCCTGCCGCGCAAGAGAACACCGAGCCCGCGGGGCCGCAGAAGACGCACGGCCTGACGCCGGAGCAGGCCAAGGAGCCGATCGCCAAGGTCGGCGAAACGGTGATCACGGTCGGCGAGTTCGCCGATCGCCTGGCCAGCCAGTCGCCGTACTTGCGCGCGCGCTACAACAGCCCCGAGCGCAAGAAAGAGTTCCTCGACAACATGGTTCGCTTCGAGCTGCTCGCGCTCGAGGCGCAGAAGCGCGGGCTCGACAAGCAGCCCGAGGTCTCGCGCGTGCGCCGTCAGATGATGGTGCAGCAGATGATGACCGAGCTCTTCGACGAGAAGGGCGTCAAGCTCAGCGACATCCCGGACGCGGAGATCGAGGCCTATTACAAGGAGCACGCGGCCGAGTTCAACAAGCCCGAGCAGCGCCGTGCCAGCCACATCCAGTGCAAGACGAAGGCGGAGTGCGAAGGCGTGCTCGCCAAGCTCAAGGCCGGCAAGGCGGACGACATGGAGCTGTTCCGCAAGCTCGCCGAGCAGCACAACCAAGACCCGGCCACCAAGGACCGCCAAGGCGACTTGAGGTTCTTCTCGCAGGCGCCCGCAGAGGGCGAGACCGCGCCGCCCAAGGCGGTGCGCGATGCGGTGTGGACGCTCGGGAAGAACGGTGACGTGCACGCGACGGTCGTCGAGAGCGAAGCGGGCTTTCACATCGTCAAGCGCACCGGTGAGCGCCCCGCGCTCGCGCGCACGCTCGATGACGCGCGCCGGCTGATTCAGAACCGGCTGTGGCGCAAGAAGCGCGAAGAAGCGATCGACGCGTTCGTCGCGGACCTGCGCAAGAAGGCCGAAGTCAAAGAGAACGCCGAAGCGCTCGCGCAGGTTAAGGTCGACCTCTCGGATGCACCGAAGGAAGAAGGGCCCGCCAAGCGCCCGGCTCCGCCCGCTGTGGGCACGCCGTGAACCTGGTAGGCAAGACCCTGCTCGCCGCGGCGGCGTTGCTCGCCGCGGCGCGCGCCACGCCCGCGCACGCTGAGCCGATCGAGCGCGTGGTCGCCGTCGTCAACGACGAGGCCGTGCTGCTCTCCGATTTGCGCCGGCGCGCGGCCCCGTACCTCGAGCATGCGCTGCGCGGCGTCACGGCCGAGACCGATCAAAAGGCGCGCATCAAGGACCTGTACAAGACGCTCGCGCAGCAGTTGATCGACGAAGAGCTGATCGAGCAGACCGCGCGCAAGATGACGATCTCGACCTCGAGCCTCGAGGTCGACCAGGCGATCGACAACGTGCGGCGCCAGAGCCAGCTCGAAGAGCCGCAGTTCTGGGAGGCCGTAAAGGCGCAGGGCTTCACGGAGAAGCAGTACCGCGACGACGTCCGCAAGCAGCTGTTGCGGCTCAAGGTCATCAACCAGCGCGTGCGTTCGCGCGTGAACATCAGCGAACAGACGGTGCGCGACGCGTACGAAGACCGCATGCGCCAGGCGCGGCGCTCGCAGCGCTTCCATGCCTCGCACGTGTTCTTGGCGCTTCCCGACGGGGCGAGCGCGACCGACGTCTCGACCGCGATGAAGCGCGCAAGCGAGCTGCGCAGCGGGCTCACGGCGGAGACCTTCGAGGCAGCGGCCAGCCAAAACGGCGGCGGCGACCTCGGCTGGCTCGATCAGGGCGATCTGCCGCATGTGCTGGAAGAGGCGTTGCTCGGCCTGAACGTCGGCGAGATCAGCCAGCCGGTGCGCGGTCCGGCCGGCGTGCACGTCTTCCTCGTGCGCGAACGCCAAGCGGGTAAAGAGGGCGTCGCGACGTTCGAAGAGAGCCGCGCGCAGATCCAGCGCGAGCTGCTCGACCGCGCGATGCAGCGCCAAGAAGAGCTCTTCCTAAAGGGCTTGCGCCGCGACGCAGTGATCAGCACGCGACTGTGATGCAGCGAAAGCACGCGGCGAGCCTCTTGTGCTTGGCCGCGCTCGCCGTCGCACTGCTCGTGCGCGCGCCAGTGCTGCAGGTCGGCCTGGTGGACGACGACTACATCCAGCGCGCGATGCTGGAGCACGCGTTCGTGATCGAGCGCGGGCCGCTCGACCTGTACTGGTTCGGCGGGCGCGACGCGCAAGAGATGCGCGCGCTCATGGCATCGGGCTACTTGCCGTGGTGGACGCACCCCGAGCACCGCGTTGCCATGCTGCGGCCCTTCGCCAGCGCGCTGCTCGCGCTCGAGCACTCGCTCGAAGCGCGAGCCTCGACGCAGCACTTCATCGCGCTGGCCTTGCTCGCGCTGACTGCGTTCTGCGTGCGCCGGCTGCTCGCCTCCATCTTGCCGCTCGGCGTTGCATCGCTCGGCTGCGTGCTGTTCGCGCTCGATGAGGCGCACGCCTCGCCGACCGGCTGGCTCGCCAACCGCGCCACGCTGATCTCGCTCTTGCTCGGTGCGCTCGCGCTCGGCAGCTACATCCATGCTCGCGGCGCAGGCGCGAGCCGCGGCGATCGCGCGCGGAGCGGGCTGTTGCTCGCGATCGCGTTCGTCTCCGGCGAGTACGGCTTCTTCGTGCTCGGCTACATCGCGGCGTTCGAGCTCGTCGAGCGCCGACCGGGCGCGCGCGCGGCGCTGCTCACGGCATTCGGGCTCGCGGCGCTGACCGCGCTGCTCGCGGCCGCGCTCGGCTACGGCGCATTCCATTCCGGCTTCTACGTAAGCCCGCTGCAAGACCCGCTGCGCTTCGCCAAGGTCGCAGCGGTGCGCGTGCCCGGGCTCTTGTTCGACCTCGTGCTCGGGCTGCCGTCCAACTACATCGACAGCGGTGTGCCGCTGCGCGAGGCGCTGCTGGCGCAGGGCGTGCTCGACCCGGTGCAATGGCACCGCTTGCCGAGCTACCGCGTGGTCGCGTTCTTCACGGCGCCGCTCGTCTTGGCAGGCCTTTTCCTGGTCGTGCGCGCGCTCGTGCGGCGCAGGGCCGAGCTCGCTCCGCTGCGCTACCTCGTGCTCGGCGCGCTGCTCGCGCTCGCGCCCGCCGCCGGCGCGACGCCCTCGCCGCGCTTGGTGGGCGGCGCGGCGATCGGCTTCGCAGCGCTGCTCGCAGCGCTGATCGCGACGCTCTTCGACACGCTGCGCGCGGCCAACGCTGCCCGACCTGCGCGCGCGTTCGTTCGCAACGTCCCGCAGGCCGCCGCGTTGCTGGCGCTGATCGCGCTGCACGTGCTCTTGCCCGCGGAGCGCGCGTACGCCGCGGCGCTCGGCATCGGCGCCCGCGCGCGCGCCGCCGAGCACTGGGCGCTACGCGCCGAGATCCCAGCCGAGCTGCCGAGTGACGCGCAGGTCTGGCTCACGTCAGCCTCGGACTTCACGACCGCGGCGCACATCGCGTGGGTACGTCGCGAGCACGGCTTACCGCGCCCGATCGTGCGTTGGCTGAGCGGCGCGAGCCGGCCGCACGACCTGGCACGCATCGACGACCGCACGCTCGAGGTGCGCGTCTTGTCGACCGATCCGGGGCAAGCCTTCACGGGCTCGCTATACCGACCGGACGACGCGCCACTCGCGCGCGGTGATCGCGTCGAGCTGCCGAGCTTTGCGGTCGAGGTGCTCGACACCTACCGCGGCGACGCGCGCCGCTTTCGCGTGCGCGCCGATCGCTCGCTCGACGACCCATCGATCGTCTTGATCTGCCCCGACCCCAAGGGGCTCGTGCGCTGCCCGATGCCGCCGACCGGCTCCACGCTGCGCCTGCCGCGCGCTCCGCTGCCTTGGTCCGGCCCGAACCCCGCCTTTTCGCGCTCGCTGCGCAAGTGGTAGAAGGCGCCGTGTCGACCGCAAGCCCGGTGCGCAGCGCCCAGTGCCCCAACTGCGGCGGCCCGCTCGAATTCAAGCTCGGCTCGTCGAACGCGTGCATCTGCCCGTACTGCAGGTTCTCGGTCGCGCGGCGCGGCGTCGCGTTCGAAGCGATCGGCAAGATCGCCGACTTGGTGCCGACCGCCGCGCGCTTCACCGTCGGTGACGTCGGCACGATCGACGGCAAGCGCTTCACCGTCGGCGGGCGCTTGCAGCTCGATCACGGGCGCGGGCCTTGGGACGAGTGGTACGTCGAGCTCGAGCATGGGCGCTGGGGCTGGCTCGCGTTCGCGCAGGGCCGCTACTACGTCACGTTCCCGCTGCCGGCGGCGAACATGCCGCCGTACGAGCGCTTGCGGCCGGGCGACACCGCGACGCTGACCGCCGCGGGCAACATGCAGTGGAAGATCGGCGAGGTCGGACGCTCGACGTTGATCAGCGCCGAAGGCGAGCTGCCGTTGCCGGCCGAGCCAGGCGAGCAAGGGCGCTACGTCGATCTCACGGGCGACGACGGCTTGTTCGCGACGATCGACTACGGCGAGCAAGGCGAGCCGCCGATCCTGTACGTGGGCCGCGAGCACGCGCCCGATGCCGTCGTGCTCACGCGCGCGGCGATCGGACCGCGGCCGACCGAACGCACGGAGATGGATCGACTGCGCTGCCCGAAGTGCGGCGGGCCGATCGCGCTGCACGTGCCCGACAGCGAGCGCGCCACCTGCCCGAGCTGCCGCGCGCTGCTCGACTGCGATCACGGGGTGCTCAGCTACATCCGCACGCTCGACGAAAAGCGCAGCAAGCTGCTCGTGCCGCTCGGCAGCAGCGGCAAGCTGCAGGGCGAGAACGTCACCGTCATCGGCTTCATCGAGCGCACCACGACCGACGGCTACTCGTGGGACGAGTACTTGCTGCACGGCGACAAGGGCTATCGCTGGCTGGTCGAGGACGACAACCACTTCATGTTCGTGCGCGAGGTGTCTCCGGGCTCGGTCCGCGAGCACGTGCTGAACGTCTCGCTGCACGGACGCAGCTACCGTCGCTTTCAGCGCAGCACGGCTAAAATTAGCTACATCCTCGGCGAGCTGTATTGGAAGGCTGCGATCGGCGATAGCGCGGACCTCGCGGACTTCATCGCGCCGCCGTACATGCTGAGCAGCGAGCACAGCAGCGGCGAGCTGCACTGGTCGCACTGCACGTATCTGCGTGGCGATGAAGTCTGGAAGGGCCTGTCGCTGCCCGGCAGCGCGCCTTCGCCCGTCGGCGTCGCGCCCGCGCAGCCGAGCCCGGTGTCGCTGCGCTACTCCGGCATCGTCTGTGCTGCGTTGATCGGCATGCTGTGCTTGATGGGGCTTGCGGTCGGCCCGAGCAGCGAGCGCATCGCGAGCATCACGCTCTCGCCGGCGCAGAGCTCCGCGCTCAACGCGTCCGAAGACTCCGTGAAGTACAGCGAGCCGTTCGAGATCAAGCGCGGGCCGACCACGCTCGAGGTCGAGCTCGAGACCACCGCCAGCAATCAATGGGTCAGCGTCGCGTGCGCGCTGATCGACGAGCACACCAACCAAGTGCGCGAGTTCTACGCGGGCGCCGAGTACTACTTCGGCAGCTCCGGCGGCGAGAGCTGGAGCGAAGGCGACCGCGACGACAGCGCGTACCTCGGGCGCGTCACGGCCGGCACGTACGTGCTGCGCTTCGACCCGAAGTACGGCGATGCCGGCGCGCCGCCGAACGTCACCGCGCACATCCACGTCGGCCAGCGCAGCCCGGGCGTGTTCTTCATCGCGTTCGTGCTGATCGCGCTGCCGTTCGGCATCGCGGCCATCCGCAAGGCGGCGTTCGAAGCGCAGCGCTGGAAAAACTCGAACCTCGTCTCGAGCAACGACGACGATGACGACGAATAGCTGAGGCCAACAATGTTCGATCTGATCCGCAAAGCGCTCTACCCGGCCTTCGGCGTCGCCGTGTTGCTCGGCTACTTCTACATGGTGCAGCGCGGCATCGAGCCGTTCGAGGCCGAGAACGAAGCGCACGTCATCGCAGGCGTGTCGGGCAGAAACTATGGAGGCGCGCACTACCGCTCGCCTTCGGTCTTCCGATTTGGCGGCCTTGGAGGCAAGTGATGAACATCCAATGGGATCATCTGATCCACATGATCTTTCAGTGCATCATTTTCTCGGCGATCGGCCTCGTGATGTTCGGCATCGCGTTCCTGGTGTTCGAGAAGGTGGTGGGCGTCTCGATCCGCAAGGAGATCGGCGAAGAGCACAACACAGCGCTCGGCATCGTAATGGCAGGTGTCATGATCGCGCTCGCGATCATCGTGGCTGCGGCCACCGGAAGCTGAGGCCGT
>WUUC01166456.1_pt1 | contig 10649 bp, 11 predicted proteins | sample 6278441 | NCBI WGS metagenome assembly WUUC01 (sample SAMN13675441, study PRJNA597444) | soil metagenome | isolation source: soil | place: USA: Washington | collected 2017-10 | reverse complement strand
CGGCGTCCTCGGCCAGCTGCGCAAGCTCACGGACCACGTGCTTGGCCGAATGGCCGGCCCCGACGACAGCTACTCGCTTACTGGCATAGCGGTCGCGATGCGCATCGAGGACGTCGGGAATTCCGTACCTGATCCATTGATCAGCCTGGTCTTCGCCGGTCGCCGAGATACCCTCGGCACCAATGGGATTCGGAGCGAGCCACGTGCCGGTCGCGTCGATGACCGCGCGCACTGCTGCGCGGGAGACGCCACCACGGTGGCGGGTTGTCACGATGAACGGCCGGTGCGCGCGATCGTCGTCTCGTAGCTTGTCCACACCTTGGCGGGTGACACCGATGACGCGGTGGCCGAGCAGAATATGAGGCTTGATTGAATCGAGTCGCGCTAGCGGCGCCAGATAGCCGTCGACCAGCTGCCCACCCGTGGGGTGCGCCTCCGGATCCGGGGAAGTCCAGCCTTCGGCCTTCAACAGCCGCTGCGCGGCGCGGTCTATGTCGGTGCGCCAGGGTGAAAACAGCCGCACATGGGCCCACTGCCTGACGCTGGCTGCCACGAAGTCTCCGGCCTCGAAGACGACGAACGGCATGTCCCGTTCGGACAGGTGCGCGGCCGCGGCCAGCCCCACGGGACCCGCCCCCAACACGGCGATCGGATATTGCTTCGACATGATGCTTCCTCCTTGCTAGGCGTTCGCAAGTTCTGACGCGCAGAGGCGGAAATGGACGCAGCAGGTGGCCCGGGTGCATCCTTTTGCCAGCAACGACGTCTGAATGAGCGAGACCCATGCGAGGGGGAGTTTGACGATGATGCGGAGCCACGAAACCCCCGCGGCGCCCACGGTCGAGGACGTCTGGCGGCGGTTCGGCGCGGAGATTCGCGCCTTCGTCGGCCGCCGCGTCTCGGATCAACACCTAGCCGACGACATTGTCAGCGAGATTCTGCTTCGGGTGCACCGAAATCTTGACACCCTGACCGACCGAGAACGGCTCGCGGCCTGGCTGTTTCGCATCGCTCGCAACGCGATCATCGATCATTACCGCCGTGTCGGCGACGGCCGCGAAGTGCTAGATGCCTCGCCTGGCGACCGACTTGCCAACGATGTCACCGCGTACGACGACGACTACAGCGTCCATCGGGAGCTTGCTGCGTGCCTGCGCCCTATGCTCGGCCAACTGTCACCGGAATATCGACGTGCGCTCGAGCTGACGGACCTGGACGGCGTCACCCAGGCCGTCGCTGCCGAACTCGAGGGAATCACCGTGCCGGGCATGAAATCTCGCGTCCAGCGCGCCAGGAAGCGTCTCGCTGATCTGCTCGGCCAGTGCTGCGCGTTGACGTTGGACGGGCGCGGTATGCCGATGGATTACAAGCCTCCTTCGAATTGCGGTTCCTGCGGATGCGCCACCTAGACCGAGTTGGTGGCTATTTACGAATCGTGGTGGCCGATGAGGGTCGCTCGCCTGTTGTGTCCGGCGCCATGGCTCTGAGCCATGAGTTCACGATTTCGTCCAGAAGTTCAGGCTGCGATTGCTTGAAGCCGACCAGGAGATCAGCCAACGAATAGGTCAGCAACAGTGCCACTATTGGTCCGGCCAAGAGTTGTATGGCCACGATCGGGTCCATCCGTCGTAGAAGGCCCACTTGCATTTGATTGCTTAGGTATCCGATCAGGTCCGGTAGTCCGCGACCCATGGCATGTCGCATGGCCTCGGCGGTGTCGGGCCCGCCCTGAGCCGCTTCGAACACCATGTGCAAGAGCAGACCGACCCGTCCATGCATGGTCTCCGCGATGGCGTGTGCAACAGCACGCATGACGTCTTCCGGACACCCGTCCGGCATTGCGTCGATGACGTCGGCCACTGGCTCCCATGGCGAGAACTCTTGAATCAGCGCGTCGAACAGGGACGATTTGCCGGGGAACAGTCGATAGAGCGTGGCGCGGGAGACACCGGCGGTGGTGGCCAAGTCATCCATGGAAAGAGTCGCTAGCCCGTGGCGGCCGACTTGATCCAGTGCTGCGGCCAATATCCGCTGCCTCGCTGTGGTCTGTGACTTGCAGCCGGCTTCGCGCAGGAGCGCCGCACGGGTGCCGAAGAGCCGATAGAGGGTGCGGACCGCGACGCCTGCCGCGTTCGCGAACTCGCCCATGGTGGGCTGGCGACCGTCCCGGCACAGCTGTCGGGCAGCTGCCAAGACAAGATCGCGTGACGTGTCCCCAGCCATGGCGCTATAGTAGATGAGACGTCTCGTCTCATGACATGCCACGCGAGGAGTCGCGATGAAACGCAACGGTGTGCGCTGGTATCAGATGGTCTACCGCACGCTGTACCGGGTGGGTCTCGTCTTTTGGCGACGAAGCTCCCCGCCTGCCGATCTGGTGGCACTAGTCGAAGGGCCCGCGGCACTGCCGCCAGGCCGCGCTCTGGAATTGGGCTGCGGCGCTGGTACCGACACGATCTACCTTGCCACGCATGGCTGGGATGTCACCGCGATCGACATCGTGCCCAAGGCACTGGCCATCGCGCGCCGCAATGCCGCGGCGGCGGGCGTATCTCCGGTCTATGTCGAGGGCGACGTCACCCGCCTCGGGGATCTCGATGTCGGCGACGGCTATGCGCTGCTGCTGGACTTCGGCTGTTTCCACACCCTCCCTGAAGACCGGCGTCCAGGCTACGTCTCGAGCGTGTCCGGAGCGGCCGCACCGGGAGCGACGCTGCTGTTGTACGGCTTTGGGCGGCCCCCCAGGGCCGCGCCACTGCACGCCGGCGTCACTGTCGATGAGATCCGGCAACGCTTCTGCTCTGCCGGCTGGGACCTCGTAGACGCCGAACGCGCCTCGGTTGAAACGCCGGTTGTCCGCGGGGCTGATGAGCGTTTCGAGCTGTGGCGCTTCCGCCTCCGACGCGCCAATGGCGAGGCAGGTGTGCGATGACTGAATTCGTCGTTGACCGCGCAGCGCTGACCAACGAACTGGAACGCGCCCGCATCGACTTCCACCAGTTGTTGGCCGGCGCGAAGGGCGACGACTGGGCCAAACCCACTTCGGGGACTCGCTGGACGAACGAACAGTTGTTGTTTCACATGGTTTTCGGCTACATGGTGGTCCAGCGACTGCTGCTGTTGGTAGCCGTTTTCGGGCACCTGCCAAGCTCGTTCGGTCGCGCCTTCGCGCGGATGTTGAACGCCGCCACTCGGCCATTCCACGTTATCAACTTCCACGGAACCCGCCTGGCAGCACGCGTTTACAACCGCGACCGTATGGCCGCCAAATTCGATCGGGTAATCGACGTACTCGAGCGATCAGTAATCGCTAAGAGCGACAGCGCGTTTGGCCGCGGGATGTACATCCCAACCCGCTGGGACCCGTACTTCGACGATTACATGACTTTGGCGGACATCTACCGCTATCCCGGGCAGCACTACGACCACCACCGTCGCCAATTGACTCTCGAGGCCACACAGAACTGGATCCGCGAACGCCGGCGTAGCACCGTCACGGAACCTAGCTCAACGGGGTGAGCGCCTTGGCTACACCTTTCAGAGCGTTGTCTTCGACGCGGTAGTAGGCCCACTTGCCCCGCTGTTCGCGGGTGACCAGGCCGGCGTCGACGAGCTGCTTCATGTGGTGCGACACGGTCGGCTGAGACAGCGCTAGCTGCCCCGTGAGATCGCATACGCACGCCTCGGCCCCCTCGGCGGCAGCGATCATCGACAGCAACCTGACCCGCGTTGGATCGGCAAGAGCCTTGAAGATGTGCGCCAGCTGCTCAGCAGCGCCGGAGTCCAGCCTGCCGCCAATGAGCGGAGAGCAGCATACGACGATGTCGTCCGCGACGTCGGGCGTGGTGCGTGCCATGCGAAAAGTTTTGCATACATATTGACAATTGTCGATGTATCGATAAGGCTCGATACATCGAATACCTTCGATGTGAGGAGAAGACGATGTTAGAGCTGCCCGTCGCCGTGATCGGTGCTGGCCCTCAGGGATTAGCCGCGGCTGCCCACCTATTGGAACGCGGCATCGAGCCCGTCGTGCTGGAGGCGGGGAATGGTCCGGCCGCCGCGGTGCGAGCGTGGGGCCACGTCCGGATGTTTTCGTCGTGGAGTGAACTGATCGACGCCGCCGCTGCGCGGCTGCTTGAGTCAACGGGGTGGACGCCACCGAGCACGGGCTACCCGACCGGCCAGGAATGGATCGAGGGCTACCTTTCGCCGCTGGCCGCGAAACTGGATGGGCGAGTCCGCTACGGCACACGGGTCACCGGCGTGTCGCGGCGGGGCAGGGATCGGCTGGTGAGCGCCGACCGCGACGAGCAGCCCTTCGTCATCCACGTGACAGGTCGGGATGGCGCCGAATCCCGGTTCGGCGCCCGCGCGGTGATCGACGCGTCCGGTACCTGGCGTCAGCCCAATCCCGTTGGTGCGGACGGGCTACCGGCAATGGGTGAGCGAAACGCCGCGTCGACGGGCGCGCTGTCCTACGCACCACCGACAGAGGCCCAGACAGCGACACTTGCGGGCAAGCACGTCCTCGTCGTCGGCAGCGGACACTCGGCGATGACGGCCGTCATCGAGCTCGCCGGTGTCGCGGCCCGGCTCACGTGGGTGCTGCGCCGTGGAGCGGTGGGTGACACCTTCGGTGGCGGTGAAGCTGACGCACTGCCGCAGCGCGGCGCCTTGGGCCAGCGGGCACGCCGGGCAGTCGACGCGGGCCTGGTTGAATTGGTGACGGGGTTTCGGACCGAGCGCGTGGAGATGGTCGACGGCAGGGTGGTTTTGGTCTCAGAGGACGGCCGCGCTCTGCCTGGCGCCGATCAAGTGGTGGTGCTGACTGGGTTTCGGCCAGACCTGTCGTTTTTGAGCGAGATGCGCCTCGAGCTCGACCCGGTGCTGCAGGCGCCCAGCAAGCTCGCCCCCGAGATCGACCCGAACGTGCACTCCTGCGGCAGCGTGCCACCGCATGGCGCACAGGAACTCGCACACCCCGAGGCCGGGCTGTACCTGGTGGGGATGAAGTCTTACGGCCGGGCGCCGACGTTCCTGGCGATGACCGGATTCGAGCAAGTTCGTAGTGTGGTCGCCGAACTGGCAGGGGACCATGACGCGGCCCGCCGCGTCGGAGTGGTGCTGCCTGAGACCGGTGTGTGCACTGGCGCGGGCCTGGTCGTCGACGACACCGGTGAGGACACCGGCGGTGGCTGCGGTGTGACCCCGTCCGTGGAATTGACGTTGACTGGCAACACCTTTCCGTGATGACCTCGGCGCCGGTGGTCACGAAGGCAAGCACATCGGCAGACGGCGGGCTGCGCCGAGTGCTGGTGGTGTTGTGCGTAACCGAGATCACGAGCTGGGGAATCCTGTACTACGCCTTCACGGTGCTCTCGGCAAGTATCACTAGGCATACTGGGTGGTCTCAGTCGGCCGTGACGGCGGCGTTCTCCGCCGGCCTGGTGACTTCGGCGCTGATCGGGATCGCGGTGGGTCGCTGGCTCGACCGGCATGGTCCGCGGACAATCATGACCGCCGGTTCGGCGCTGGCGACCGTGTCGCTGGTCGGCGTGGCGGTCGCACCCAACTTCGGCTGCTTTGTCGCTGCCTGGGTCGCCGTCGGAGTGGCGATGGGTGCGGTGCTGTACCCGCCCGCGTTCGCCGCGCTGACGCGGTGGTTCGGGACACGCAGGATTGGGGCACTGACGGTGCTGACGCTGGCGGGCGGCTTGGCCAGCACCGTGTTCGCGCCGATCACCGCGGCCTTGGTGACGCATCTTGGCTGGCGTGCAACATATCTCGTGCTGGCGGCGGTCCTGGCCGTGGTGACCGTGCCCGCTCACTGGTTCGGACTCCGGCGACCATGGCCACCGGTACACGGGACACGTCCCGCCGAGGGGCCGACACGAACCGCGCGCAGTGCACCGTTCCTGGCTCTGACCGTCGCCTTTGCGCTGGCGTCCTGCGCCACCTATGCGGTGATCGCGAACCTGGTGCCCCTTATGACTGAACTCGGAATCAGCACGGGGGCGGCTGCGATCGCGCTGGGTCTCGGCGGGATCGGCCAGGTCGCGGGCCGGCTCGGTTACGGAAGCTTGGTCCGCAGAATCAGTGTTGTGCCCCGCACGGCGTTGGTGTTCACCGGCATCGCGGCGACCACAGCCCTGTTGGGCGTCGTTTCGTCGTTCGCGGCGCTGGTCGTCGTGGCGATTCTCTCCGGGGTCGCGCGGGGGATCAAGACTCTACTGCAGGCCACTGCCGTCACCGAGCGTTGGGGCGCAACACATTACGGACATCTCAGCGGCATCCTGTCGGCTCCGGTTACGCTCGCCACCGCCCTGGGCCCATGGATCGGCGCCGTTCTGGCCAGCATCCTTGGTGGCTATGGCCCGATGTTCTTGGCCCTCGGTGTCGTCGGCTTCGTGGCCGCCTTCATGGGCTTGGCGTCGACGACACGACCAATACGGAGCAGCTGATCGTGCACAGCGTTAGGGCACATGACGCGATCGTGAGGAGCGTTCTGCAATCGACGATGGGCGGCGGCCAGGCCAATCTCGCCGGGCGCGGATAATTCCCCCGCCGCGTTGTGGCCGGCGTGCCCGCATCGGAAGGTGGTGCCGCCGCGCTGCCGCAAGGGCATCGGGGCGGATCGCCGGAGCGGGATTGGTGCCACCGGAAGTCACACGCACTGAACAACGGCGATGCCGGATCGCGGCGGCGAGCTGGCTACGCGCAGAGTTCTGCGTGCAGACGAAGACCACGCGGTCGACTAATTCACCGCCGGTCGGTAAATGCGGACGTCACAGCGGACTCATTCGCAAATTGACGGCGCAAGCCGATAGCCGACGCCGCGAATGGTGCGAATCAACGGGCCATGTTCGGCGTCCGAGCCGAGCTTGGCTCGCAGTCGCTTTATATGCACCGCAACGGTATTCGTATCGGTTGCACGCCCCCACACGGCTTCACTGATCTGGTCACTGCTGGCAACGCGGCCACGTAGTTTGATGAGGTAGACGAGGACGTCCAGTTCGCGTCTCGTGAGGACGACATCGTTGTCGCGCAGCCGTACTTCGTAGTTGAGGGTACTGACCGTCAGCGGTCCTGCGGTCAGAACCCCGGTCGGGCTTGGCCCTGCGCCATTGCCGGCGAAGCTGACCACTGCTGAGGCGTCATACGGGCGCGTGATGACAGCTGAACCTCCCAAGGCAAGCGCGTGACGGGCCCTTGCTTGGTCACCGGGATCTGCACCGACTAGTACTGGCACGTCCGTGTGGTCGCGGACTGTCGCCACGACTTCGGCTGTGCTCACCGAGCCGTCGATCTGATCGGCGATGACAAGCACGATTGGCGCCAAAGCACCGACCTCGAGAAGCGCCGACGCTCCATCGCGACACAATGTTGCCTGCATCCCGTGAGCCTCGACCGCACGCAACAGCGGCTGGGCGATCCCGGCGTCCGAGTCACACAGAACCACCGATGCCGTTCTCAGAACGCCCTGTCGCTCGTAGGTAAACCCCGGATCGGACTGCGATGTGATAGTCACCAACCACCGCCCTTCCTCCGATACGCCTAATCGCTGGATACGGTCAGGCGGCGTCCTGATGTTGAGGAAGGCATCAGCCGAACCGGCCGCTGATGTAGGCCTCTGTGCGCGGATCCGACGGGTTCGAGAACAGCTTCTCCGTGGTGTCGAACTCGACAAGCTTGCCGAGGCGCTTGCCCTGCTCGTCTGCCTCTGCGGTGAAGAATGCCGTCCGGTGCGATACGCGAGCCGCCTGCTGCATGTTGTGCGTGACGATGATGATGGTGAACCAGCGTGCGAGTTCTTCCATCAGGTCCTCGATCTTCGCCGTCGCGATCGGGTCGAGGGCCGAGCAGGGCTCGTCCATCAGGATCACCTCGGGGCTGGTGGCGATGGTCCGCGCGATACACAGGCGCTGCTGCTGACCGCCGGATAAGCCCGTCGCATCCTGCTTGAGCTTGTCCTTGACCTCGTCCCACAGCGCAGCCCCCACCAACGCCCGCTCCACGACCTCGTCCATGTCCTTCGGCTTCATTCCGGTGACGCGCGGCCCGTAGGCGACATTGTCGTAGATCGACTTCGGGAACGGGTTCGGCTTCTGGAACACCATCCCGACGTGCCGACGCACCTTGATGACATCGACGTTTGCGTCGTAGATGTCGGTGCCGTGATACTTGATCGACCCGTGCACCTTGGCGCCGGGAATCAGGTCGTTCATCCGGTTGAGACAGCGCAGCACCGTCGACTTGCCGCAACCGGACGGCCCGATCAACGCGGTGATCTCATGCTTGACGAAGCCGAGGTTGACATTGCTGATCGCGACGAAATCGCCGTAGCTAACGCCGAGGTTCTCGGTGGTCATGATGCCGCCGGAGGCCGGCGACGTCGAGACTTTGGGCGCCCTGTGGGTCTGGATCTCGGCGAGCAACTGCTTGTCCTGCTCGTCGAGCTCTGGAGTCGGCGGCTGCCCTGGTGTAGTCATCTTGGCCCTAATTTCAGTCATCGTTCGTGTCTCTCTATAGGAGTATTACCAGTTTCGCCGGAATCTGTTGCGTAGCCAGATGGCAACCCCGTTCATCGCCAGTAGGATGAGGATCAACAGCAGAATCGTTGCCCACGCCAGATTCAGGTTTGCCTCCTCTGGAAGCTTCACAAGATTGAAGATCTGGACGGGTAGGACGGTGTAGCGGTCGAAGAAGCCGTCCGGGTTGACGGTGACGAAAACTGTTGCGCCAACAAGGATCAACGGTGCCGCCTCGCCAATGGCGCGGGACAGCGCGAGAATCGTTCCGGTCGCGATCCCGGACACCGCCGAGGGCAGCACCTGCCGCCACGTCGTCTGCCACTGGGTGGCGCCCAGTGCCAGGGACGCCTGCCGGATGTCCTGCGGAACCGCCCGTAGCGCCTCCCGGGTGGTGATGATGATGACGGGCAGAATAAGCAGCGCCAGGGCAACCGAACCCGCAAGTGCCACCGGCCCGATGCCCAGCGGTCCGCGGACGACGAATGCAAGTGTCAGGATGCCGTAGATGATCGACGGCACGGCCACCAGGTTTTGGATGTTCAACTCGATGAGCCGATTCCACCATTTGTCGTTGTCGGCATACTCTTCCAGGTAGATCGCGCCGGCGATGCCGATCGGCAGCGCCAGCAAGATCGTTCCCAACATGACCCACAGGGTGCCGAAGATGGCGGATTGCACACCCGAGCCGTCGGGTCGGAGCCGTGAAGGCTGCTCGGAGATCAGCGCCCAATCGAAGCGGGCCAAGCCCTCTTGCAGGATCACCAGGAGTACCGCCAGCAGAAACAGGCTCGCCAACAGCAGGCATGCCCAGAGCGCGCCGGCAAAGGCCACCGATCGGATGTCAATACCCTTGGAGCCCTTGAGGTTCGGGGCCTTTGCGACCGGATCTTCCAATGCGGTTGCGGTCATCAGTAGGCCTGCCTGTACTTGCGCACCAAATTGATGCTGAACATGTTGATCACCAGCGTGATAAGGAACAACAACGCGCCGACCGCGAACAGGGAGTAGTAGACCGGACTGCCCTGTGGGGCATCCCCGCTTGCTACCTGAACGATGAAACCGGTCATCGTCTGAGCGCCGACGAGGGGATTGAACGTGAATACCGGCTGGCTGCCCGCAGCGATGGCCACGATCATGGTCTCGCCAACGGCGCGTGAGATGCCGAGCACGATCGCGGCGACGATCCCGGAGAGTGCGGCCGGAAAGACCACCCGCACGGTGGTCTGCATGCGATTCGCCCCGAGCGCGTAGGAGCCTTCCCGCATCGATCGCGGAACCGCCGACATCGCGTCCTCCGACAGCGAGGCGACCGTCGGGATGATCATGAACCCCATCACGATGCCGGGAGACAGATTGTTGAAAATCTGTGCCTCCACAACGTTTCGGAGGATCGGGGTGAGAACCGTGAGTGCGATCACGCCGTACACCACCGTGGGGACGCCGGCCAGAATCTCGAGGGCGGGCTTGATCGCTCCCCGAATCCGATCGCTGGCGTACTCCGACAGGTACATCGCCGCTCCGAGCCCCAGCGGCACCGCGACGAACAGGGCGATCACTGTAGTGGACAGCGTTCCCATCACCAGTGGGAGCACGCCCCATTCCTTGTCTGTCCAAGACGTCTTGGACCCGAAGCCCGCAGTCCAGGTCGTTCCCGTGAGGAACTCGACGATGCTGACGTGTTGGAAGAAGGTGACCAGTGGGGCCAGCAGCGAGACGACGATCCCGGCCGTGATCGCGATCGACAGCAGCGCCGAGCCGGCGAGCAGGATCTTGATCACCTGCTCGCCGGGCCGCCCGCCCTGCGCCGTGAGATCGACCTTGTCGTTGATCCCGCGGTCCTGTGTGACTGCGCCGGCCGAACCGGGCGTTACGGGGCCAACGGTCATCAGCTCATCTTCGAATGAAGCGCCGCAAGCTCATCCTTGGCCGTCTGCAACTGTTCCTCGGTGAGCGGGATGAACTTCGCCGCTTCGACGATTTCTGTGTTGGAGTTGAGGTAGAAGTCCGTAAATGCCACCACCTGCGGCTTCTTCAGCGCAGCGTCCGAAACGTAGATGAACAGCGGCCGCGACAGCGGCTTGTAGGTGCCGTTCTGCGCGGTTTCGACCGAAGGCG
>WUUC01024984.1_pt1 | contig 10649 bp, 9 predicted proteins | sample 6278441 | NCBI WGS metagenome assembly WUUC01 (sample SAMN13675441, study PRJNA597444) | soil metagenome | isolation source: soil | place: USA: Washington | collected 2017-10 | reverse complement strand
CGGCCGGTGACGCTGTCGCCACCACCGCCGGCAACCTCCCTGCGCGCTGGGTGATCCACACGGTGGGTCCGGTCTATGCCAAGAACGAGGACCGTTCGGCGATCCTCGCCTCGGCCTATCGCCGCTCGCTGGAGGTCGCCGAGGAACTCGGTGCCCACACCGTCGCCTTCCCCGCGGTCTCGGCCGGCATCTACGGATGGCCGCTGGAGTCCGCCGCCGACATCGCCGTCACCACCGTGCTCGCCCACGAGGCGCACGCCGTCGAGGAGGTGCGCTTCGTGCTGTTCGGCCCGGACGCCTACGACGCCTTTGCCCGGGTGACGGACGCCTGACTCGCCCGGTCGGCAGAAGGCCGGGGAATCGGACACACTTCCCGCTGTTACATGCAGCGGAACACCAGCCACATCGGCCCGACGACGGGGACGACGGATGACCGTACGAACACTGCGCCGCCCCGGCCCGCGGCGGGTCGCCATGCTCAGCGTCCACACCTCCCCGCTGGACCAGCCGGGCACCGGCGACGCGGGCGGCATGAACGTCTATGTCGTGGAACTCGCCCGCCGCCTGGTCGCCCTCGACGTCGAGGTCGAGATCTTCACCCGGGCGACCCGCTCGGATCTTCGCCCCGTCGTCGAACTTACCCCAGGGGTCCACGTGCGCCACGTCACGGCGGGGCCGTTCGAGGGGCTGGCCAAGGAGGACCTGCCGGCGCAGCTGTGTGCCGTCACGGCCGGAGTGCTGCGCGCGGAGGCTCAGCACGAGCCCGGCTGGTATGACCTGGTGCATTCCCACTATTGGCTATCCGGGCAGGTCGGGTGGCTCGCGGCCGAGCGCTGGGGTGTCCCCCTGGTGCACTCGATGCACACGATGGCGAAGGTGAAGAACCTGACCCTCGCCGACGGCGACATCCCGGAGCCCGCGGCCAGGGAGATCGGTGAGGCGCAGGTGGTTGAGGCCGCCGACCGGCTGGTCGCCAACACCGACGAGGAGGCCGCCCAACTCGTCAGCCTCTACGCCGCCGACCCGGCCAGGGTCGCCACGGTGACACCCGGGGTCGACCTGCACCGGTTCTCCCCGGGCGAACGCGCGGCGACCCGGGCCCGGCTGGGCCTGCCAGCGGACGCCGTGGTCCTGCTCTTCGTCGGCCGCATCCAGCCGCTCAAGGCACCCGACGTCCTGCTGCGAGCCGCCGCCCGGTTGCTGCGTACCGACCCCGCGCTGCGTGCACGCCTGCTCGTCGTCATCGTGGGCGGTCCCTCCGGGACCGGATTGGCCGCCCCCGAGTCGCTGCAGCACCTCGCCGACGAGCTCGGGATTCGCGACCTGGTCCGCTTCGTCCCGCCGGTCACCCACGCCGAGCTGCCCCTGTGGTATCGCGCGGCCGACCTCACGGTCGTGCCCTCCTACAGCGAGTCCTTCGGGCTGGTCGCGGTGGAGTCGCAGGCGTGCGGCACCCCGGTCGTGGCCGCGCGGGTCGGGGGGCTGCCCACTGCGGTACGCGACGGCGTCTCCGGGATCCTCATCGACGGCCACGACCCCGAGGACTGGGCCCGCACCTTGGCCGGACTCGTGTCCGGCGAACCGGGGAGGCACCGACGACGCGCTCTGTCCGAGGGCGCGCGCCGGCACGCGGCACGCTTCGGGTGGGAGGTGACCGCCGCGTCGATGCTCGAGGTCTACGCCGAGGCCGCCCGCGAGCAGCTCCGCGTCCTTGACGCCAGGACACCCGTTGCGGTGTCCGGGCCGTGAACCCGGTGGCCTCAGCGGGGCCCGCAACGCCGCAGGAGGCGGGGGAGGTCCTGCGCGCGGTACTGGCCGCGGCGGAGCTCGAGTGGGAGGAACCGCGTACGGGGACCTTCGTGGTGACCTTGCCGGGGGAGCGAAAGCTGCGCACGACCTGCTCGCTCGTGGTGGGCGAACACAGCGTGTCGATCAACGCGTTCGTCGCCCGCCACCCCGATGAGAACACCGCCGCGGTGCACCGCTGGCTGCTCGAACGCAACGCCAAGACCTACGCCGTCGCGTTCACCGTCGATCACCTCGGTGACATCTACCTCGCCGGCCATCTGGCGCTGCACGCGGTGAGCGCGGATGAGGTGGACCGGGTCCTCGGAGCGGTGCTGGACTACGCCGATTCCTCGTTCAACACGATCCTGGAGCTCGGCTTCGCCACCGCCATCCGCAGGGAATGGGACTGGCGTACCAAGCGCGGTGAGTCCACCGGCAACCTCCAGGCATTTCGTCATCTCGCCGAGGAGCGTTAGTCTCACCCGCTGCCGGTGTTAACGCGCCGAGAACCCGTTCGCAATTTGTGGCACGCCGAGTCTGGAGGCGCCGTGCATCGTGCTGTCCGAGCCGTGATGCGTCGTGTCAGGAAGGTCCCCGTCCGCGTCGTCGCCTGCCTGATGATGATCACCGTGGCGGCCGGGATGCTCGCCACGCCCACCGTGGTCGCGCAGGCCGCCGACGTCGGTCCGGAGGCCGCCGCGCAGCAGGCCGCCGCGCAGCAGGTCACCGAGGCGGTTCGGTGGGCTCAGGAGTCGCGGGCTTCGGCAGCGGCGCAGCTGGCGGCCGGCTATCGGGTTGCGGCCGCGATCGAGGCCGGCCAGCGGGCCCGGGAATCGGCGAACACCGCCCGGCGGGAGCGAGCCGAGCGGGCCACCAGGGACGCGGTGCGCTCGGCGCTCCCGGGCTGCGACACCGCGGCGCCGGTGGCCACCTTCGGCAACGGTCAATGGCCCGATACGGCGCTGTGCGCTCTTCCCGGCGGCGGGCACTTCCTGCGCCCGCAGGCGGCCGAGGCCTTCGTGCGGCTCTCCTTCGACTACGCCCGGGTCTTCGGCGGACCGCCGTGCCTGACCGACTCCTATCGCAGCCTCGCCGGCCAGCGTCGGGTGGCGCGCACCAAGCCCCGCCTGGCCGCACGGGCCGGGACCAGCACGCACGGCGACGGGGTGGCGGTGGACCTGTGCGGCGGCGCGGAGAGCTACGGCACCCCCCAGTACGGCTGGCTGCGCGAGCACGGTCCGCGCTACGGCTGGGACAACCCCGACTGGGCCCGGGCCGAGGGCAGCCGTCCGGAGGCGTGGCACTGGGAATACACCGGGTAGGGGCAACCACGCGTCCCCGAGTGCGGTTTTCCATGATCGGCGAAGAAGCAGGGTGCGTAAGCGACCTCGATCTTCTCCGATCATGCAAACACCGGTGGAACGGGTCCGCCCTGCGGGGTCCCTAGCGGGGACCGCTGCGCACGACGGAGCGGGCCAGGAGCAGTGCGGTCAGGACGATGAGAGCGCCGGTCTGCAGGGTGAGGGCGCCGAGGTCGAACAGCCACTGCTCGGCGGTGGGTTCGAATAAGGGGTCGGCCCCGGGGACCGAGGGGGGTTGGAGGCCGATGGTGGCCGCGCCCGCGGCGTAGCCGAAGCGCGCGGGCAGCAGCCAGGACAGCTGCTCCAGACCCGCTCTGCCGGTGAGGGCGAACAGCCCACCGCAAAACACCAGCTGGGCCATCACTAGGGCGACCAGGGCCGGCATGGTCTGGTCTGCTGAGCGAGCGGCGGCCGATACAGCCAATGCGGCCACCGTCATGGCCACGGCGACGGCGGCGACCGCGGCGGCGATCTCAAGGCGCGCTGAGGGAAGAACAACAGGGGTGTCCGGCCCGCGGACGCGGTAGAGCGCCAAGAGGGTGAAGACGGTCGACTGGGCCGCGACGAGCGTGCTTAGCACCAACACCTTGCTGGCCAGGTAGGCCCCCGGATGCAGGCCGACCGCGTGTTCGCGGCGGTAGATGGGACGTTCGGTCACCAAATCACGTATGGACAGGGCTGAGCCCATCAGCGCCGCGCCGACGATGAGCACCAAGAGCCGTTGCTGGGCCTCGCCGGGTTTGCCACCGGAAGCGGCCATCGACAGGCCGGCGTCACCGGGGAAGGCATGCGCCATCAACGCGAGAATGACCGGCATCGTCACGAGCAGGATCAAGAACATGCGGTCGGCCGCCGCGACCGCCAGATTGCGGCGGGTCAGGGTCCACAGCTGCCGCAGCGGGGCGGGGCGTGGCGGTGTGGGGGTCTCCTCAGCCGGCGCGGGGATCTGGGCCAGGCCGGTGTGACCGACGAAGGCGGCGCGTGTCGAGGACTGGGCGTAGCGCTGCACCCAGGCGGGGTCCTTGAGCGCATCGAACGCCGCGGGGTAGTCCTGCACACCGAAAAAGGGCAGCAGCATGGCCGGTGGACCGAAGAAGGCGACCCGGCCGCCGGGGGCCAGCACCAGCACGCGGTCGCACACATCGAGGGCTAGGACACTGTGGGTGACCACGACCACGACCCGGCCGGCGTCGGCCAAGGCCCGCAGCTCAACCATGACCTGCCGGTCCAGACCGGGATCGAGACCCGAGGTGGGTTCGTCGAGGAACAGCAGGCGCGGAGCGGTGAGCAGCTCCAGAGCGATCGATGTTCGTTTGAGCTGCCCACCCGACAACGAATCGATCCGTTGGTCCTTCTGAGCAGTGAGCCCGACCTCGCCCAGGACCTCATCGATCCGGATCTCGCGGTCGATATCAGGTGGGAGCCGGAGGCGGGCGGCGAACCTCAGGGCCCGCGCGACGGTGAGCTGGCGATGGATGATGTCTTCCTGGGGGACCAGCCCCACCAGGAACCGCAGCTGGTCGTACTCCGCGTAGAGATCACGACCCGCCCATATCACGTTTCCCTCCCCTGCCGGGCGCAGCCCGGTCAAGGCCCCCATCAGCGTGGACTTGCCCGCCCCCGAGGGGCCGATGACCGCCGTCACGCTGCCCGCCGGGAGATTGACCGACACATCGTCGAGTAGGACAGCGCCCGTTGCGGTTGTGACGGTTAGGTGCCGGGCGTCCAGGGCGTGCCGGCGCGGCGGGGCCTTTGTCAGCCCGCGTCCGGTCCACAGGAACAGCTGGTTGCCGACCCCGATGCTGTCACCGTCCCGCAGCGTCATCGGTGCGCTGATTTGGTGTCCGTTCCGGTAGGTACCGTTGAACGAATCAAGATCCTCAAGTACGGCCTGTTGCCCCCGGTTGATGACCGCGTGCCGCCGAGACACCAGCGGGTCATCGACCACAACGTCGCACGCAGGATCCCGGCCGATCACGAGCCGGCCGCCGGTGGCATCGGGCTGGACCGCCGGCCCGCAGCGTAAGACCAGTTCCGGACCCTCCAGGTCACCCACCCGCACAACCAGGTCAGACTCGGCGTGCAGCACCGCACGGCTGCGGGCCGAACCGTTCACCCATGTCCCGTTACGAGATCCCAGATCCGCCATCTCCCAGCCCTCGCGACCGGGACGCAGCTCGAGATGCCTGCGACTGACCCGGTCGTCGGCCACGGTGATGTCACAGCGCGGGGCCCGCCCGACCAGCACAGCGCGGGAGGGCTGAAACTCCCACGCCTGGCCATCGAAGGTGACCTGCAATGGCCCCACATCAGGTACCGACCCGTCATGAACAGCCAACGTGATCCTCCCGCGAAGCGACGTACCCGGTTCTGAGCGACCCCCACGCCTCCAGGCGATCGGCCTCGGCCCGCCCGTGGCACCGGATGGGCACGATGTTGGGATGATCCAGCGTGGCGGCGAAACCCCGGTCGATGAACGCCTCAACCCGGCAATCGCCCACCAGAGTGCCGGGCGGCACGTATGCCGAGACCCCACGGTCCGAGGCCGAGCCGTTATTCGTCATTAGTGACCCATGCTGTACTCGAGGGCTGGGCTGGGCCGCGGCGACCAACACCAGCACGGCAACACGAAGGCGCGTCACTATACCGACCCCGCAGATTCCCCCCCGCGGCCGCCAATCCTGCCGACTGAAACTGTGGGGGTCTCTGCCGTAGAGGTAATCAGATCTTTGGGCGTTGGCACGCGGCTAGGCCACCGCCGGCGACGGCGAGCATGCCGACAAGGCTGAGCCAAAACCCCACGCCCACCAGCCGCGCGTACTGTCCCGCGCTGAAGAAACAGACACCGAGCAAGACAATGCCCGCCCCGCCGAGGCCCAGCACCGCGACACCACTACTCCTGCGCCCGCCCGAACGCAGCGACCGATCCCATAGTGCCCGGCCCGAGACCCCGATGGCCCCCACCGCCATCAAGGGCATCAGCCACAGCAGAACGCTCCCCCCCACCCCGCTGCCCGCCACCTGCGCCCCGGTCACCGAAAAAAAGAACAGTGACGCGAAGGGAAGCACGAAGAACGCCACCAGCGCGAGGATGGCCCCACCGACCGCGACGGCGAAGCCGGCCACACCCTGGGCGAACCCGGCAGTGACCGATGACCGAGCCGGGCCGCCCCCGCCCCAGTCCCGGTCGGGCTGGGTAGTCATGACGATCTCCCTGCACTCTGACATGGACGGGCCACCGGCCTGCCCTCTTCGGCTCCTGCGTCTTGCGGGGGAAGCCACCCAGCCCGCATCGGCGCTGGGTGCCGGGTGTCCTCAACATCCTCCAAGGGCCTACCCCGGTCAAGGCCATTAGGGCGCCCGGACCGATCGGCCCCGCCGCGTAGGCTGACGTGGTGGCGGCACTCTCACGGGAGCACGGCGAGGGACTCGTCCGCGCGATCCTGGGGAGGGTGCTCATCATCGGCGCGCTCGGCCTGCTCGGTGTGCTCGCCGTGGTGTGGGGGACCGCGGGCCCGGCCGTGGCCCACACCGACCTGGTGGCGACCGAGCCGGCACCCGGCGCCACCGTCACCACCCTGACCGCCGTTCGCTTGCGCTTCAGCGAGGACCTGCGCCCGGAGTTTGCGATGGTCGTCATCACCGGCCCCGACGGCGCACGAGTGGCCACGGGTTCTCCGGCGGTCCTCGGACGGCAGATTGCCCTGCCCGTCGCCGTGATCCCTGCGGGCACCTACACCGTCGCCTACCGGGTGCTCTCCGCGGACGGTCACCCCGTGGAGGGAAGCTGGGCCCTGACCTACGCCCCGGACGGGCCCGCACCGGCGGCGCCGTCGGCGCCCTCAGTGCCCGCGCCGCCGGTGCCGCCGGCCGCGGGTGAGGACCCCACCGTCACCGGCGGGGCGTCGCCGTGGACCATCGGGATCTGGGGTGTCAGCGGGGGGGTGCTCGCCGGTGCCGCGCTCGCCGGCGCTGGGCTCGTGCGACGGCGTCGCACACGAGACGATGACCGACGTGAAGTCCGATAGATCCGTCCTCACGCGCCCCGATCCGGTCACCGGCGGATCGGTGCCCCGGCGCGCCGTCGCCGCGACCGTAGCGGCCGCGGTGGGCGTGCTTCTCGCGGTGCTCGCCGTCGGCGGTGGGGCGGGTCCCGGCGACGACCTGCCCGGACTGTCGGGCCCGGGCGCCCTGACCCGCTGGGGGCTGCCGGCGGCCCGGCTCGGGTTCGATGTGGCCGCCGTCCTCGCCGTCGGGTTCATCCTCGTCGCGGTCCTGATCCCCCCGCGCCGCGGCGGTGAGCTGTCGGGAACGTCCCTGCGGGCACTGCGGGCCGCGACCTGGTGCGCGACGGCATGGTCCGGGGCGGCCATGGCCACCCTGGCGGTGACCAGCTCGGACTTCTCCGGGCTGCCGCTGCCCGCGGCGCTCGCGCCGGACATCCTCGGCACCGTGATCGGGCTACCCGCCGGGCGGGCCCTGCTCCTGGTCGCGCTCGCGGCCGGGCTGCTGGCCGGGTGTGCGGGCTTCGTCCTGACGATCAACGGCGCCACCCTGCTGCTCCTCGCGGCGGTGTTGACCCTGCTGCCGCCGGCGTTGACCGGCCACGCGGCGGGCGCCGCCGATCACGACCTCGCCGTCACCAGCCTCGCGGCGCACCTCGTCGCCGGGGCGCTCTGGGTGGGCGGCCTGCTGGCCCTGGTCCTGCTGCGCGTGCGCCGCCCCGAGCAGCTCACGGCCGCCGTCGCGCGCTACAGCACGGTGGCCCTGTGGTGCTTCGTGCTCGTGGGCATGTCCGGGGTGATCAACGCCTGGGTTCGCCTGGGCGCACTCACCGAGCTGGCCACCAGCGCGTACGGGCGGGTGGTGTTGCTCAAGGTCCTGGCCCTGGTGGTCCTGGGGGCGGCGGGGTGGTGGCACCGGGCGCGGACCGTGCCGTTGCTCACCACCGGGGCGGGGCCTGCTGCGTTCCGGCGGATCGCGCTGGTCGAGGCCGCGGTGATGATGGTCACCCTCGCGTTGGCCGTGGGCCTGTCGCGCACCCCGGCGCCGGTGCCCGACACCCCGCGCGTGACCGACCGGGCCGAGACCCTGCTCGGCTTCCCGATGCCCCCCCCGTTCTCCCTGGCCCGGCTGGTCACCGAGGCCCGCCCCGACCTGTTCTTCCTGCTCCTCGCCGGGGTGCTGGGTGTCCTGTATGCGCGCGGCCTGCTCGCGCTGCGCCGCCGAGGCGACCCATGGCCCCTGGGGCGCACCCTGGCCTTCGGGGTGGGGCTCGCGGTGCTGACCCTGGCCACGAACAGCGGGCTCTCGCCGTACGGCCGGGTGCTGTTCAGCGCCCACATGGTCCAACACATGCTGCTGGGCATGGTCGTCCCGCTGTGCCTGGTGCTCGGGGCTCCGCTGACGCTCGCCCTGCGGGCCTTGCCCGCGCGGGGCTCGCGCGAGGTGCTCCTCGCGGCGGTGCACAGCCCGCTGGCGCGCCTGCTCGCCAACCCGCTGGTGGCTCTGGCCATCTTCGTGGTCTCGCTCTACGCCACCTACTTCACCGGGTTGTACGAACTCGGGATGCGCACTCACGTCGGGCACGTGCTCATGCACCTGCACTTCATCGCCGCCGGCTACATCTTCTATTCTATGATCATCGGTACCGACCCGGCGCCGTCCCGCCCGCCGCACGTGTTCCGGATCATCGTGTTGTTCGCCGCCATGGTCTTTCACGCCTTCTTCGGCATCGCGGTGATGGGCTCGAACACCCTGCTCGCGGCGGGGTGGTTCGACGAGCTGGCCCGCTCCTGGGGGCCCTCGCCACTGGCGGATCAGGGGCTGGCCGGCTCGATCGCCTGGTCGTTCGGTGAGGTGCCGACCCTCGGTGTGCTCGGGGCCCTGTTCGTGCAGTGGATGCGCGCCGACGAGCGCGAGGCGCGCCGCGGTGACCGGACGGCGGACCGCACCGCGGGCACGGCTGCGGACGAGCACGAGGCCTATAACCGCTATCTCGCCGATCTCGACCAACGCAGCCGCCGGGGCGGCTAGCGCTGGCCGGGGTCTGGCGTCCGCAGCGCCTGCTGGGCGATCTCCCGCAGCGGTCCGGCCAGCTGGCGGTCCGGGATGATCGCCCGCCGGCCGGCCGCCTCGATCGTCCAGGTGAAGCCGTCGCGGGTCTTGCCCGCGCGCGCCGGCTGGTCCGCCGCGGCGACCAGCTCGGCCCAGCCCGCGGCGCCGAGATCGGCGTCGTCGAGTTCCACGACGCCGCGCCGGACGAGGCCGGCGACCCCGCCGCTGCGGCTGACCTTGACCTGCACCTCACCAGGGTGCCACGCCGACGGCCTCCCACCCAGCGCGGACGGCGTCCGGCACCTGCGGTGAGCCGGGGTATCGGCGCTGCGCGGCGCGAACCGCCCCGACCGCGAACTCGGCGAAGTCGGCATCCACGCTCAACCCGCCGCCGGTCAGCACGTCGTACCAAACCTGTCCCGCCCGTTCCCAGGCATGGCCGCCGAGCTCGGTCGCGGCCAGGTAGAAGGCCCGGTTGGGGATCCCGGAGTTCAGGTGCACGCCGCCGTCATCCTCCTCGGTCTCGATGTAGTCATCGAGGTGAGCCGGCTGCGGGTCCCGGCCGAGCAGCTCGTCGTCGTAGGCCGTGCCCGGGTCGGCCAGCGACCGCAGCCCCCTGCCCTGCACCGCCGGACCGAACAGCCCCGCGCCGATCAGCCAGCTGGCCTCCTCGGCGAGCTGACCGCGGTCGTACTGCTCGACCAGCGCGCCGACGACATCGGAGACCGACTCGTTCAGGGCCCCGGACTGCCCCCGGTAGGTGAGGTTGGCGGTGTACTGCGTCAGGCCGTGGGCGAGTTCATGGCCGATCACCGACAACGATGAGGTGAAGCGCAAGAACACTTCCCCGTCGCCGTCGCCGAACACCATCCGCTCGCCGTCCCAATAGGCGTTGTCATAGTCACGCCCGAAGTGGACGGTGGCATCCAGGGCCCGCCCCGCGTCGTCGAGGGAGGACCGGCCGTAGGCCTCGAGGAGGAAGGCGAAGGTCGAGCCGAGGCCGTCGTAGGCCTCGTCCACGGCGGGATCACCCGTGGGGGGCTGGTCCTCGGTCCGCACGGTGCGTCCCGGCAGCTCCTCGCGGTTGGCGGCGTCGCTGATCCGCCGGCGCAGGCCGGGGTCCTGGGACTCCCGGCGGGCGCGCGGGGAGCCACGGGCGGGGCGCGCCGCGCGCAGGACCCTGTCCAGCTCCAGGGTGTGGCGGGCGTGAGCGGCGAGCGCCGGCGGGCCGGCGCGAGCAAGCCGGGTCAGCAGGTGCGGCGGGACGATGGTGCAGGTGCCCGGTTCGATAAATCACCTCCCGTGCGAGGGCGGATCCGGCGTACGTCCTCGGTAGGGTTTCGCTCATGGCCGCCGCGACGCACACCCTGATTCTGCTCCGCCACGGCGAGAGCGAGTGGAACGCCAAGAACCTGTTCACCGGCTGGGTCGATGTGGCCCTGT
>WUUC01142238.1_pt1 | contig 10650 bp, 13 predicted proteins | sample 6278441 | NCBI WGS metagenome assembly WUUC01 (sample SAMN13675441, study PRJNA597444) | soil metagenome | isolation source: soil | place: USA: Washington | collected 2017-10 | reverse complement strand
CTGAGCCTTCTGCCGATAGAAGTCTGTGCCCTCACCACTGATGATGATGGACCCTCGCAACTGCTTATGCGTGGTGCGCCAACCACCCCCCTCAGCCTTTTCCTTGAGTGCTAGCTTGCCCTGCGTGATGGCCTTGCGAATCAGTTCCTCCATGCGGCTATCCGTTGCCACGTCATCAAACCACACGTAGCCAGAGGGATTGCCACTGAGCATGTCACGAGCAGTCGCAAGGGTCAGGTTCTCACCATCGTTTGTGGACCCTGCAAGCTTGCTGAACAACTGAAAGAAGACAGTCTTACCAACACCAGCACTGGCCTCAACCAGGATGCCAGGCAAGCGACCGTGCCACTGTCCTCTTAGCCACAGCATCATGAGCCAAGCACCTAGCTTGACTGTCTCAGCCTCATCCTGCAAAGCAAGCAAGCGTTTAAACCACTCACGCGCTTGAGCTAGGTCAGCCTCAAAGCGGTACGCCGTAGGCGCACTGAATGCAAGCTCATCCTCAGGATAGACACCAGAGAACAGCCGCAAGCCCTCAGCCGTTACCTCACCCTCAGGCAGCAGGAAAGCACCAGTCTCCTCACACCATCCATAGTGGTCACGCGACTGCCACACGGGAGGGTCTTGCGACTGCAAGAGCTTGAGCAGACGCACGCCGTACGCGGGTCGCTTGTCAGCCCTGTTCTCATGCAGCACCATGCCACGGCGCGCTAGCCACTCACGCAGCCTGCCCGTTGTGGAGAGCGTGACCGCACTGAGCCGCTGACCCTCAAGCACCGTGCCATCAGCCTTGTGAAAGTCCACAATCCACACTTGGTTATCGGGCAGGATGATGAGGCCACGAGCAGTGACACGGAAGTCAGAGAACGGCACGTATTCAACTTTATCACCACGTTCGATGGGTGTTGAATAGCCAGTGTCCCCAAGCTCAAAGAGCCATCCACGCGACTCATCATCTACGTTCTTGGCTGCCTTCTCAGCTTGCGCCTGCTGATGCTTGTCCCAAATGCCACGCTTCTTAGCCATCGCTGCGGGTGACAGCGGCTCAGCTAGTCCCATGTTGACCGCGTGAAGCATGGCCTCATAGTGCTCAACATCAGGACAGTAGCGAGCCAACCAACCCGCCACTTTGGACATAGCATCGTCACCCAAGTCATCAGCGTCACGGGGCATCGTGAGCAGCTTGACAACCTCGCTGTCAGCAGGCGATGGCTTGCGCCTAGTGGGTGTTGCCTTGTCAGGCACAAGCTCAGCAGGGAACGTGACAGGTGTCATGTCCACTGTGATTGCATAGCGGTTGCCAGACTTGTGCAGCGACGGGGGCAACACAATGTAGCCCTTGCCATGCTGGCGAGTATCGACGTTCGGCCATATCTTATTGCCGTGTGGTAGAGGCTTGGTGATGTTGTCTATATAGATCAGGTGCTTGCCCTTGCCGCTGGTATGTGTCAGCGTCTCAGGGAAATCAACGTCTGTCTCTCCGTCGATATCGACCACCACCCAATCTTTCGGGGGTGTCGCGCCGATGTTGGCCTCAGGCCACTTGGCCCACCAAGCCCTGATCTGCTCAGCGTCGCATGTGCCTACCTTGAAGCCAGCACCAACCATAGGTGCCTTGCCGATATCGTCAGTACACTGTGGCCCATCCTTCTTGTGGGTGTGTTCTCCCATCGCTGGCGAGCACAGTGGAAAGACTGGCCACCCCCGCCCGGCATACCAAAGTGCCCACTCAAGCAAGTCCTGAGTTTGGGGCTTTGTCAGCTTCATGGATTGCCCCTAAGTCAGCGACGGATCGTGGCACCCTTGGGGGTCTGCGTGGTGTAGTTGTCATAACTCATGCCATCGTCAAACACAACGTCACCCTCAGACAAGTCGAGTGACGACAGTCCATAGATACGCTGGCCCTTGCCCTCAACCTCAACCAGCACCCACATGACAATCAAGTCATAGGTGTTGTCACCCGTGGCAGCGTACATGCCGGGGGCAGCCGGAACCATTTGCGTAATCTTTACCGCCATTGTTTCCACCATCTTTCTCTCTTGTTTAAACAGTGTGTAGCGTGGCCCCCGTTGCGGGTGCGAGAGGATGACCATAACACGTCAGCCCGTTAAGGTCAAAGACCCCGGAATCTGTGCGCTGAGCGGAGCGCACACGGGACCGCACACGAGCGCACACGATTTTTGATCTTCCCCATCGAAGATCATGATTGATTGATGCCTGTCATTGCCTAAGATCATGTGCGCTCTGAGAGGGTCTGTGTGCGCTCTAGAGTCACCAAGTGTGCGCTCATGTATGAAGGCTATTTAAGCAGGTCAACCTAAGTCTGTGCGCTCTGTGCGCTCTGTGCGCTCTAAAACATGAGTCCCCTATAGGGAGTGTGTCAACGGCCAAAAATCAGGTTCGTGTGCAGACTGCTTGCGCTAGGGGGCCTTCATAGGATGAGACGAGCGCACACGGCTCACAGCCCCAATTGATCTTGCTAACCTGCTATGCTTATCTGACTAACCGCGCACCGAAAGGGGGTGTTTAAACATGGCTGTGGACCCGCAACGGAGGAACACTGACATGGGGATGAGCTTGCAATGGAACGCCAATCGCAAGCACCACCTTGACTGTCTTGCCAGTGGGATTGTGCCCCCGGAATTGGCTAGCACTGAGACAGGCGATGGCTTTTACATTGTCAGTCGTCACGCCGCAGGCACGAGGGCTGCATACGTGGTGCAAGCCAAGATTAGGAAGCAGTATCCCACGCTCGTGACCAAGGTCATCAATCAAGTTGACAACAACGATGTTGAGTGGGATGCTGAGATCAGGGCTAAGCGAAAGGATGGGGCTGACCGTGTGTCGAATCACTGAGGCAGACATTGAGGATAGTGCTCAAGCTGTAGCGAACATGCGCAGTGTGGCTGACCTTGATGCCCGCATGGGTGTGCTCAAGGACAGGGCCACGATGGAGGGTGGCAACCTCGCTGCCTTCCTTGTGCCGGTACCTGAGGGGTACACCAGTGAGGACACATCAGCGTTTAAACGTGTCCTGAGCGACGCGCTAGCAGCGGCCATCAAGTTTGCTGAGGCTGAGGTTGAGTATCTGCGTATGTGGCCTGAGCGGAGGAACCAAGCGTGAGTGTCATCTACGTCGATGGTAAGGCTCGTGAGATTGAGCGCGGTACGCTGGCTGACTTGCTGGCGCGCTGTCATCCCCTTGATGTGGTTGCGCTGGACACAGAGACATCAGGTCTGTTCATTGATGGCGACTACACAGACGCACCCCCCGCGCGTATGTCTGTCGTCTCAATAGCCTTTGTGGAGAACGACGGATCGGCATGGTCATACAGGTCGATGGCCTTTGCGTTCGATCAGGGCAGGGTGGGTGGCAAGCCTGGTCGATGGTTGGATGAGCTTGACGGGTATGAAGTCTTGCCTCATACGCCTAACTGTGGCCTTGCCAACGTGGGTGTACCTGTGGGCACCAATTGTGTTTGTGCGCCGTGGAATCTGAGTGAGGCTGATTGGCGCGCTCTCTGTGAGTGGTTGGCTGACAAGCGGATTGTCATGCACAACGCTAAGTTTGACCTTCACATCATGCGTGCGGGGCACCGTGTGTATGGGCAAGGCATTGACCTTGAGTCAAACGCGGTATGGGACACGATGCTAGCGCAGGGCATCATCAGTCCACTTGAGAGCAGCAGCCTTGAGCCTACGTCTGTGCGGCTGTTCGGCTATGACAGTTCTAAGGCACCCCACAAGGAAGCGGTCAAGGCTGCGCTCAAGAAGAATGGTGTTGGCCTGACGTGGCGCTATGACCTGATTGCTTGGGATGTGCTTGGTCCCTATGCAGACAGTGACGCGCTGCTGACAATCAAGCTGTTCTATTACCAGCAAGAGCAGATTGAGACTGGCTCTGTGGATGCCATTGAGCAGAACATCATTGATGGGTGGACGGATACCCCCATTGGTCGTGTAAGGACTGGTGAGATTCCGCTTGCTTACTTGCTGTACCGCATGGAACAGCGAGGGGTTGAGTTTGACGCTGAGGGCATGAGGGCTGAGGCTGTCAAGATGCAAGAGGAAATCAAGAGGCTTGAGCGTCAGCTACCATTCAGCCCCCCGAATGTGAATGCGGCTAAGCGCTACTTCTTTGAGCAGCTTGGCATTATGCCTATCAAGACCACGCCTAAGGGTGCGCCTAGCCTTGACGCTGAGGTTGCCGCACGCCTAGCGGCTGACAAGGTGCCTGGTGCTGCTGAGTGGGTACACCTTGCCAACCTCAATAGCGCACTGTCTAAGTGGTATCGTGCTTGGCCGTATAAGGCTGGCCCTGATGGTCGCATTAGGACGAACTTTAGGCAGGGTCGCATTGAGAGCGACAGGCCAGGGCAGACCAGCGGGGGTGCCATTAGTGGACGCTTGAGCGCTGAGCGTGTGCAGATGCAAGGGGTACCGAAAGAGTTTCGCATCCCTGATGGCATCAAGCCTGTCAAGGCGTTCTTTAAGGCCAAGCCTGGCTATCAGTTGTGGGAGCTTGACATCAGCAATGCAGAGATCAGGGTTGCTGCGTGGCTGAGCCAGTGTCAAGCGTTGGCGGACCGCTGTAACAGTGGGGCCAACATCCACGATGAGAACACTATGGCTATCTTTGGCATTGAGCCTGACCATCCACAGTGGGAGGAATACCGGGGGCTTGCAAAGATCGGCGTATTCAGTGACCTGTATGGCGCTGGTGTCAGGCAGATGAAGGCTCAGTTTGAGTCTGGCCTTAAGAAGGACTTCCCTGAGCGTGTTGTGCGTGACTTCAAGGCGAGGCTTGCTGAGGCTTACCCTGAGCTTAAGCGCACAGCTAGGGGTGTGCAGCGTAAGGCTGATCGGTCGATGGGTGGCTGTGGCTATGTCCGGCTAGTCAATGGCCGTAGGCGTTGGTTTGGTTGGGCTGAGAAGACGCACAAGGCTATGAATGCCTGCATTCAGGGTGGCGTGGCTGAGACGATGAAGGTATTCATGCTCATGGTTGAGCAGATGGTGCCTGGTGCGCTGCTCAATCAGGTACATGACTCTGTGTGGCTTGAGCTTCCCAATGAGACTGCGCTTGAGGACATTGAGCGGGTTAAGGCTGCGGGTGAGGAACTGTTTACCCGTACGTTCAGCACCCCCAAGCAAAAGGTTCTGTTCACTCTCGATGCAAAGAGGATCGCGTAATGGGACAGATTAGGCGTGATGACTTTTACCTGATGATGTTCTTGCTTTTGGGCACCATCAATCTCAGGTCTGATAGTGGATGGGGCACGGTAATGGGTGTGTTCTGGTTCGTGTGCGCCGCGTGGGTGTTCTTTGGGGGCAGGCGATGAGCAAGGATGAGGATGCGTTTAAACGCAAGCTTGATGAGGTTGCGGCTCAGGTCAACGCGGGATCGAATCCATTCGTGGGCATCCATGTTGTGAGTCAGCAGATGAGGGAAGCAGGCTTTTCGATGCTTGAGGCTTGCACCATCATCGGGGTTTGGATCGCGTATCAGGCTGGCATGGGAGGGGACCAAAAGTGAGCTACCTCAATCGCGCGAACGGCTATGCGCCAACGGGCAATGTGAACAGTGAGCCTGACCTTGTGCAGCGGCCACGCTTCACGAATAAGGTTGAGGTTAGCCTCATCGATTGGATGGGCAGGGATGGCGATATTGTTAATGCTGCCCGTGTGTCCACAAAGGGTGCCGCTAGCTTGGGTATGAATGAGGGTGCCCGTGGTCTGATTAGCTACCTCATGAGGAATCGGCATGGCACACCCTTTGAGCATGGGGCTATGAAGTTCCTTGTCACTGCCCCGCTGTTCGTGTGGCGTGAGCACCACAGGCACCGTATCGGGTTTAGCTACAATGAGGAGAGTGGGCGTTACAAGCAGCTTGACCCTGTGTTCTATGTGCCTGAGTTTGCGCGCACGCAAGAGGGCAAGCCTGGTCATTACAAGATGACTGACAGCCCCGGTGACCTTACTGCTCTCATGGAGCATGAGCTTGAATATATAGCCACTTATGCCTATGAGTCTTATGACAAGATGCTCAAGGCTGGCATTGCTCGTGAGGTAGCGCGTATGTGCCTGCCAGTGAACATCGTTAGTTCGTGCTATGTGACGTGCAACCCGCGTAGCCTCATGCACTTTTTGGGGTTGCGGAATGCGGGTGAGGCACAGCATGAGATCAGGGCTGTAGCGCAGCAGTATGAGGCTCACTTTGCCAGGCTGTATCCCGAGACTCACAAGGCGTTCATTGAGGGTGGGAGGGTGGCCCCGTGAAGTGGGTTGAGCTATGGGCAGCAATAGCCCATGAGAGAGTGCCTGAGGACACGCCTGAGAACAACAGGCAGGCTAAGCGGAGCATCCTCATTGCACTCAGTGTCTTTGTTGGCTTCTGTCTCTTGGTGGTGATCCTGTGAAACTAATCATTGAGCTTGATGAGCACGACGCTGAGCACATGCACTATCGAGCCAACAGCGTCAATGGTGGACATCTCTATATCCTCGTGCCTGATGACGGGGGCTATAGGGAGGTTGAGCTTGACAAGGTGGTGAAAGAGAATGAAGCCCCTGAACCACAGGTCTAGGTTTTGGGTGCAAGTGCTCGTGTGGACATTGGTTATCATGGCTGTGCTGTGTGGACTGTCAAAGGTGGTGCCGTTCTGATGGCTAAGGTTAGGCCAACGATCACAGGCAAGCTACGCAAGCAGGTCAATGCTGAGGCTGAGCGCTCAAGCTGTGAGCGTTTAAACGTGGGTGCCATCATCCATGATGAGCGGGGGGTGATCCTTAGCAGTGGCTACAATGGCGCGCTTCCTGGTATGCCGCATTGCAATCATGAGTGTGACTGTGGTGCTGGCAATGAGGCTCAGTCTCACGCCGTTGGGTGCGCGTTCATGCGTCCGTGTGAGGAAACCCTACACGCTGAGGCTAACGCGATCCTGTGGGCTGCTAGGCGTGGCATTGCGGTTGAGGGTGCCAGCATCATCACGACGCATAGCCCATGCTACTCATGTGCTCAATTCATCATTCAGGCTGGCATCAAGTCTGTCAGAGTCCTTGCCAACTATCGTGATCCATCGGGATTGATTCTGCTGCAAACGGCAGGGCTAACGGTACGCGGTAAGGATGACCCTGATGACTGAGCTTCCCGTTGCGTGGGTGTCGATCGATCCTGGTGACAGGCACGTTGGCTTTGCCACATGGGCTGGTGAAGACTGTACGTCTGCCACTGAGAAGACACCTGAGGAATGCATTGAGTTCCTTGAATCGTACGGTGAGCGCATGGTGCTAGAGGTTGTGGTCTATGAAAAGTTTGCCCTGTATGGGTGGAACGAAAAGAGCATGGCAGGCAATGAGTTTGAGACATGTCAACTCATCGGCGTAATCAAGTACCTGTGCAAGCGGTATGGGATGCACGCTGTTGGACAGTTCGCCAGCCAGGCTAAGCCCCTGTATCGCACAAGTTGGTTTAGGGGGCTGACACCTACTGAGAAACGCCGTATGCCCTGGTGGGGTCAAGGGGATCACGCTAAAGATGCATGGGCACACGGCATGTACTTTGTCAAGCACAGGAAGGCTCATTGATGACTGAGGCTATGTTTCATCGGGCTGAGAAAGAGCTTCACGCAGTATTGCTGACCATCGTGGATGAGTTTAAACGCGCTGCTGACAAGCATGGGGTGGCCAAGACCCCCGTGAATCCATTGATGACTGACGCTGTAAAGTTTGGCATCCTGGTTGAGGAGGCTGGCGAGGCGGCTGAGTTGTGTCCTTGTCATGGTCTGATGGTCAAGATGGGTGACATTGCCCGTGCGATGACGTATGATGAAGGGGACACAGAAAAGCTCAAGGCTGAACTTCTACAGGTGTCTACGATGGCCGCTACGTGGCTCGTGGGCATCCTGCTCAGGGAACAGCTTGAGGCTGACACAGGGAGCGTTTAAACGATGGATGTCAACAGCTTGCTACGGGACTTCAAGCCTTGGCTATACAAAGAGGCTTACAGGTGGGCCAGTGTCTATGGCCGCAACAGTCGTGACAATGACTACATTGAAGACTTGGCTCAAGAGGGGTGGGTGGCTATGTGGCGTAGCGGCCAGTCATTCGACCCTGAGAATGAGAAGGGGCTGACCCTCAGGCAATGTGTCCTTGCTGACGCACGCAGCCGCATCAAGCTTTGTGCTGCTCGTGGTGACAGCTTGGGACAGGGCAAGGAATTCAGCGAGCACAAGACACAGGCACGGGTGCCACAGAGCGCTATCAAGCATGTGCCTGACCTTGGCATTGAGAGTGTTGACCAAGACCCTGACATTGTGGCTGCGCTTGCCGTGGGTGAGTCGCTTGACTTTGTGGCACTTGCTTATCATGAGGGTGAGATCATGAAGGCAATCAATGAGTTGTCATCGAAGCAGCGCGACGTTGTGTATCTGCGCTTCTGGTGCGGCATGACACAGCAAGAGATCAATGCTGCGTACAACGTGGACAGTTACGCTGTTTGGCACGCTGCCAAGCAGGTGCTCAAGGTCAAGCTGTCGCACCTTGCGTCATACCGTGAGGCTGGCAAGCGTACGCGAGTCGCTGTTTAAACACACTGAGAGAGGAGCACAGCGATGGGACAGCAAGTCAAGTTTAGGGCCGATCAGCCGCTATTCAAGGCACAGGCATTGCGGTTCCCGCTGTGGCTGCACTTGCCCGCTGAGGTTATCCGGCTGCTGTGGCAATGGCATACCGCCACTATGCATCGTGATAACCCGCATCGTAATCCCTTGTGGAACGCCACGCTTCTACAGCCTGCCAAGCGCGCACACAGGCTTGCATATTGGTCTGGACGTGAGGTAACGATGCCGCCCAAGTGGCGACGTATCGCTGTGCGTAACTTCCTGTCGTGGTTCCTGATTGCGTCTCTGATTGTTGAGCCTATTCGCTCTTTTGTGTGGCCTAATGTGTTTGTGGGGCTGCGCGAGATGCTGATATGGGTGGGGCTAACGCTGGTGCCGTTCCTGTGGCATAACTGGTTGTGGATTCCTGTCATTGTGGCTGGCATTGGCTTTGGGTCTGTGGGCTTGCTGCGTGGCCTCAGGTGGGGTTTCCGGCGGTACAACCGTTGGGTCTGGTTGGGTGGGTGGCAACGGACAGGCGTGCTGCTTGCGCGTGGCTGTGCGGCTGCTAAGGGGTACGTGCTGAGTAAGGTGAGGAGGGGCACCCCGTGACTACGCTGATTGTGCTGCTAAGCCTGGTGCTGTTGGTTGCTGGTGCTTTGTACGCGCACGCACGATGGGTATATCGTGATGTCACTCTTGATAGGTGGGTGCGTCCGGCTGCTCAGGTGCTCGCTGACAACCTCCCCAAGAGTGGACCAGGCTCAGAGGATGGGGGCTTTGTTGCGGTAGCCCAAGAGATCAGGGCTAACCCTACAAAGTACATCAGGCTACCTAGGCGATTCCCTATCGCTAACACTGACCTCAAGTCTCATGTGGTCTGCTATCTGCCTGTGTCACCAGGCAGTAACGAAAAGACTAAAGAGCGCATGGTTGCTGACCTTGCTGCCCGCTTGGAATTGGGTACGTCACCCTCTGCGGAATGGCGACACAGGGGGCATGGGGCTGAGTTGAGGCTGTGGCCTACCCCTAGCTTTGGTGAGCCTCGCACTGTGTATGACTATCTGCCTGCTATTGAGGCTGAGTCTGGCAACCCTCACAGGGTAGTGCTTGGCCTTGACCTTGAGGGACAGCCGGTAGTCTATGACCATGTAATCATGGGGCCACACATCAAGGCTAGCGCGGGTAGTGGTGGCGGTAAGTCTAACCTGTATCGATTCCTTGTACCTCAGTACATTCGTAGTGGTGCTCAAGTCATTGTGCTTGATGTCAAGGGTGTCTCTATGCTTGACCTAGCGGTTAACCTGAGGTTTAGGAATATCAAGTATTACAGCGAGGCTGAGACGTGTCACAATGCGTTTCAGGCTGTCTTTGCTGAGCTTGAGCGACGTAGGCGTGAGGACATTCGTGCGCGTCTTGATGGACGTAAGGTAGCATTTACTCCGTTGCATGTGGTGATGGAGGAAGCTAATACGCTCATGGCAATGCTCAAGGACTTTTGGGAGTATGCCAAGACGATGCAAGAGGAGGCAGCTAAGCACAGTCCTGCCGTTCGCTCGATGCATTATTCGGTCTACATGGGACGTGAGTTCAGCATCTATATTCACGTTATTGCACAGCGTGCTGAGGCTGCTGTGTTCGGGGGTGGGGCTGTACGTGAGAACTTCAATGCGGCTCTGATGTCCAAGTGGGACATGCGTACGTGGAAGATGCTTGCGCATGGACACAAGTACATCCCTCACCCTATGGACTGGTCATGGTATCTCGTCACCTCAATGGGTGTGACAAGGTATCTGCCCCCGTCTTTGCAGGACAGTGATGCTGCTTTGATCGCTGACCTTGAGAACGTGCCTGCCCTTCCGTGGGCACCTGAGATTGAGGATGTGCCAGACGTTCAGGTCACCAGTGCCCTTGACTATGCGCGTACGGGTAATGTGCCGCTGGCATTGACCAACCTCCCTAGCATTGAGTTGGCTGTCACCATCACACTCAAGCAGGCACATGAGTTGATGGTCAAGCATGGGCACGCTATCCCTTACAGCGTGGTTGAG
>WUUC01115931.1_pt1 | contig 10650 bp, 9 predicted proteins | sample 6278441 | NCBI WGS metagenome assembly WUUC01 (sample SAMN13675441, study PRJNA597444) | soil metagenome | isolation source: soil | place: USA: Washington | collected 2017-10 | reverse complement strand
GCTTACGTGCACGTGAAGCTGGCCGAGCGAGTCGAGCGGATCGCGACGGACGACAGGCACGGCGCGAGCTGGCTCGCGAAGGAGGCCGTCGAGGCGATCGTGGAGGCGGTCGAGCTCGGCGAGGACCCCCTCCCGCTCGCGCGGGAACTCGTCGGCGCCCGCCCTGCGATCGGCGCGATCGCCGGCGCCGTCGGCCGCGTCCTCGCCGCCGGGCACACGCCCGAGCAGACTGTGGACGAGGCGCGCGCCCTGATCGCCGCTCGCGAGCGGGCGGGCCGGGCGATCGCGGTGCAGCTGACCGAGGAGCTCGCCGGGAAGACCGTCATGACGCACTCCGCCTCGGCGACGGCGCGCGAAGCGCTCCTCTACGGCCGGCCGGACCGCGTCGTCTGCACGGTCTCGGAGCCCGTCGGCGAGGGGCGCCCGTTCTCCGAGGAGCTCGCGGCGGAGGGTCTCCCGACAGAGCTCGTGCTCGACGAGGACGCTGGCCACGCAGTCGCCTCGGTCGACCTGCTCCTGCTCGGCGCGGACACGGTCTTCCGCGACGGGTCGCTCGTGAACAAGATCGGAACCCGTGACCTGACGAGGGCGGCCCGAGACGCTTCCGTGCCGGTGATCGTCGCCTGCGAGGTCCTCAAGCTCTCTCCGGTCGCGCCGGGCAAGTCCGACGAGGAGCGCTTCGACCTCACGCCGCCTGATCGGATCGACCGCTTCGTCACCGAGGAAGGCTCCTACGCTCCCGCTGACATCGGCGCCCTCGTCGACCGGACTCCCTTTCTGCGCGAGGGCTGGGCCCTCCTCTCGGAGATAACGGCCGGGAGCTAGATCGGCGCGACTTCGCCGCGTCGCTCGCCCGTCGTCATCCAGTCGTTCGTCCGCCGGAGGCCGTCCTCGAGCGCCACGTCCGGCTCCCACCCGAGGACCTGGCGGGCGCGCGTGATGTCGGGCTGGCGGACCTGCGGGTCGTCGATCGGCAGCGCCTCGAAGACGATCTCGCTCCGCGACCCGGTCACTCCGATGACCGTTTCCGCGAGCTGAAGGAGCGTCATCTCGTTCGGATTGCCGATGTTGACCGGCAGGTGCTCCTCGCTCTGCGCCAGCAGCACGAGCCCCCGGACGAGGTCGTCGACGTAGCAGAACGAGCGCGTCTGCGAGCCGTCGCCGAAGACCGTCAGCGGCTTGTTCTCGAGCGCCTGTCGCATGAACGTCGGGATCGCGCGCCCGTCGTGCGGGCGCATCCTGGGGCCGTACGTGTTGAAGATGCGGGCGATGCAGGTGTCCACGCCCTGCTGACGGTGGTAGGCCATCGTGAGCGCCTCGGCATAGCGCTTGGCCTCGTCGTAGACCCCGCGGGGGCCGATCGGGTTGACGTGCCCCCAGTAGGTCTCCGGCTGGGGATGCACCTCCGGATCGCCGTACACCTCGCTCGTCGAGGCTAGGAGGATGCGGGCCCGCTTGAACTTCGCCAGCCCGAGCATGTGGTGAGTGCCGTAGGAGCCCACCTTCAGCGTGTGCAGCGGGAGGCGCTGGTAATCGATGGGGCTCGCCGGGCTGGCGAGGTGGAAGACGACGTCCACCGGCTCGTCGACGAAGAGCGGCTCGGTGAGGTCGTGGTTCACGAAGAGGAAGTCCCCGTTCCGGATGTGCTCGATGTTCTGGAGCGAGCCCGTGTCGAGGTTGTCGACGCAGAGGACGCGCTGCCCGTCGGCGAGGAGGGAGTCGCAGAGGTGCGAGCCGAGGAAGCCCGCTCCGCCCGTGACGACGGCCGTGCTCATCGGCGGGATGATAGTCCGCGCCCCGGAGCGCCCGCCACTTCGCTGCTCCTGCGAATGTAGCCCTGGCGAACGCGCCACGCCGGCGAGCGGCGGACCACCGCCAGCGCCGCGCGCCATGACGCGACGCGCGCACGAAACGCCGCCCGCTCGACGGCGCCCCGCGCACGGGCGGCGTGCGAGGGCGCCGGATACAGACGCCGGTAGCCGAGGTCGACGAGCAGGCCGCCGGCGATCGCCTCGAACCGCTCGACGTCGCGCGGCGCCATCTGCGCGGTCCAGTCCCGCACGCCCGCCGACGGCGGCTGCGCCAGCCGCGGATGATCCTCGAGCCTGCTCGTGTCCACGACCCGGTGGTACTCGAGCATCGCCGGCTCGAAAGGAAGCTCGAGGAAGGAGCAGACGGCGGCAAGGGAGCGCTCGGGCTCGGCGACGAGGTCCTCGTAGCGGAGCTCGAGGTAGCGGCCGCGGGCGATGGTCGAGCCGAAGCGGCGCGCGGCTCGGACCTGGAACGCCCACTGGCACGCGAAGTCGCCCAGCCCTCGGGGGCGCGCCCAATTGAACCGCGGCCGGCGGCGCATGCCGAGGAACGAGAGTGCCGCGTCCCGGCCGTCCCGGACGATGTGGACGTACTGCGCCCCGGGGAAGACGCTCTCGAGCAGGTCGAGGTGCTGCATGTACGAGGGCGTCTTGTCGCCGAAGCGGCCCTTCCCGCGCGAGTCGGCATACACGCGGTAGACCGCCTGGATCACCTCGGCGAAGGACGGATCGGCCGGCAGACGACGGCGCACCTCGTCCGCCGTCACGCCCCACTCCCGCACCCGCGCGAGGCGCCCGAGGTCGGCGAGGATCGCGTCGCGGTCGGGCGTGGCGCCGTGCCGGGCCCGGAGCTGGGGGATGAAGTACGACTCGCTCGGGATGGCGAGCTCCGAGTGACGGTCGAGCATCTCCTTGAGGAGCGTGGTGCCGCTCCGGGAGACCCCGAGGACGACGACCGGCGCGGCGCCGCTTCCGCCGTCGGTCGGGTCCGCCCGGGTCATCGCCTCGGTTCGAGGCCGTAGATCCGCCTGTACCCGATGAGGTAGAGGCGATCCTTGTCGGCCGCAACCGGGGTGTACTTCCCGTCCCGGAATTGCCAGGCCTTCTGCCCGGTCCTCGCGTCGAGCGCGAAGGTGCGGCCCTTCAGCGTCGAGAAGTAGACGAGGCCGGCGAGGACGGTTGGCGACCCCGAGACCGCCCCGCCCGCCTCGAAGGACCAGCGGACGTCGCCCGTTCCCGCGTCGAGTGCGTAGAGGCGGCCGTCGTACGAGCCGGCGTACACGTTCCTGTTCCAGACGGCAGCCGAGGAGTACACGAAGTCGCCCGTGCTGCGGGCCCAGAGCAGGTTGCCACTCTTCGCTCCGAAAGCGTAGACCCGCCCGTCCGTGTTTCCGATGAAGACGCGGCCGTACGCGACAGCGGGGGTCGCGTAGAAGTTCGCCACGCCGCTCGCCGACCAGCGCAGCTTGCCGGTGCGCGCGTCCAGCGCGTACGTCTTTCCGTCGTACGAGCCGAAGTAGATCGACCCCTTGGCGTACGCAGCGCCGCCCTTCACCTTGTCGCCCGTTGCGAACGACCACACAGGGCGCCGCGTTTCGACGTCGAGGGCGTACATCTTCTTGTCCCAGGACCCGAAGTAGAGAACGCCGTCCAGCAGGAGCGGCGACGACTCGGTCACTCCTGCGCGAAAGCGCCAGAGTTCCTTGCCGGTCTCGGCGTCCATGGCGACGATGTAGCCGGCTGCATCCTGGTCGTGTTCTCGGCACGGCGAGGGATCCATGAGCGGCTGGTAGACGACCCCGTCGCCGACGACGGGCGAGGCGGCCGTGCAGCGGCCGAAGTCCTTCTGCCAGGCAATCCTCCCGCTTTCCGAGTCGATGGCGAGGAAGCGGCCGTCGTTCGTTCCGAGGTAGACGCGGCCGTAGGCAACGACGGGCGGAAACTCGAGGAGGCTGCCGGCGCGTACGCGCCAGATCACGCGGAAGGGCGGCCGGAGGCCGAAGTCGGGGGCGAAGCGCGTCCGCGCGTCGTCGTACCCGTAGGTCGGCCAGGGGATCTCCCGCACGGTCCTCTCCGGACGGGTCGTCGCTCCCGGGACCTCCGTGGTGTCGAACTCCGTCGATCCGGAGCCGCGAATCGAGCCCGGATGACGCTGGTTCCAGACCACAATCCCGGCGACGGCGACGCCCGCCGCGACCAGCACGACCGCGACGATCAGGATGATCCAGCGCCTTCTCACCGCCGCTTCCTCCTCGGCTCGACTGCCCAGATGCGGGTGGCACCATGGAACAGCAGCCGCTCGCCGTTGCCCGAGACCGGCACGTACTTCCCTTGCTCGAACGTCCACCGCCGCTTGCCGGTGCGCCAGTGCCACGCGGTGGTCTTGTGCCTCAGCGTCGCGGCGTAGACAAGGCCGGCGACGACCTGGACCGCCCCAGACACCGCACCGCCCCGCGCACTGCGCACCCAGAGGATGCGACCGGAGCGCGCGCGGACACAGTAGACAAGGCCCTCGTACGACCCGAAGTAGACGCGACCTCGGAAGACGGCGGGTGAGGAGTACACGTAATCGCCGACCGGGACGCGCCAGAGGAGGCGACCAGTTCGAGCGGAGAGCGCCGAGAGCCCCGAGAAGACCGATGGCACGAACACGCGGCCGCCCGACACGGCGACCGTCCCGTACACCCTGCCTCCGGCGCTGCCCGTCCAGACGACGCGCCCTGTCCGCGCGCTGAGGGCGAACACGCGGCCGGCGTAGTCGCCGACGTAGAGCCGGTTCCCGACGAGGGCAGGACTTCCCGTGATCTTGACGCCGGCACGGAAGACCCAGCGGGGCCGGCGGCGGTCGAGGTCGAGCGCGTAAACCGTCCCGTTCGTGGCGGCGAGGTACGCGACGCCGCTCCTGATGACGGGCGAAGGCTCCGCGCGGCCGGTCCGGAAACGCCAGCGCACCCGCCCGGTATCCATGGATACGACCTTGACCTCGCCGGGGTTCATCGACGTGGTCACCAGCACCCGGCGTTCGGGGTCGATGGCCGGCGACGAGGCCATCAGCGTTCCGACCCGCCTCCGCCAGAGGAGGCGTCCGTTCTTCATCGAGACGGCGCGGAGCCAGCCGTGGATCTCGTTCACGTACGCGACGCCCCCCCAGACGACGGCCGGGAACTCCAGGAGGCCGTGCAGCCGCCGCTTCCAGACGACGCGGAACGGGGGTCGAAGCCTGATCGCGGGATGCACCTGCGTTCGGGCGGGATCGACGCCGTACATCGGCCACTGGAGAGCCGGCCTCCAGAGCGGGACGTTGTGCACGAGGCGTTCGCGGAAGCTCACACGGACACTACGCGTCTCGTAGCCGGGCGCGGAGACCCGGACGGTCGCGCGCCGGCGCGGGACGCCGAGCGAGACGACGCCGTCGCGCCCCGCTTCCCCGCGCTGCCCGGCGACTACTACACGCGCCCGCCCAACGGGCTTTCGGCTGTCGCCGTCGAGCACGCGGATCGCCGTCTCCGGCGCAGGGGGCGGGGCCGGCGCGGAGACCGTCTCCTGCGTGCTTGTGTCGGCCCGCGTGGGGCCCTGTTCGCGCTCCTCCGCTCCGGCGCACGCGGAGGCGCCGAGCAGGAGCACGGCGAGCGGCGTAAGCGTGCCGAGCGCGCGGGTGCGGCGAAGCCGAGCTTTCATCCCCGGGATCGACAAGGCAGGGTACCGGGGGCGGCGGCGCGACCCGCCGTGCATCGCGGCTCATGCTGCCACGACATGGGTGTTCGGCTATACCTGGCAGCGGCCATGATCGAGATCAAGCACGCGCTCGATCGCGTCCTCGCTTTCCTGGGGATCGTTCTCCTCACGCCGCTTTTCGCCGCGATCGCGGCCTGGGTCTTCGTCGAGTCGGGCGGCCCGGTCGTCATACGACAACTTCGCGCGGGCCTCGGCGGGCGGCCGTTCCGCATGCTGAAGTTTCGAACCATGGTCCCCGACGCGATCGATGTCGGCCGTCGCCTCGGCCTCGGCGACCCGTACGGGATCGTCCCCGACGACCCGCGCATCACGCGGAGCGGGCGCTTCCTCCGGCGCACGAGCCTCGACGAGCTGCCGCAGCTCTGGAACGTCCTCCGCGGCGAGATGAGCCTTGTCGGGCCGCGCCCCGACCTCGTCGAGCAGGTCGCCAACTACCGTCCCGCGGACCGGCGACGCCTGGCCGTTCGCCCGGGCATCACCGGCTGGTCGCAGATCCAGGGGCGCGACCAGATCTCCTGGCCGGAGCGGTTCGAGCACGACGCCTGGTACGTGGAGAACTGGTCGGTCTCGCTCGACGCCAGAATCATGGTCAAGACGCTGGCCCAGCTCTTCCGGCCGGAGCCGACTCCGGTGGAGGACGCTATGAACGTCGAGCGCGCACGGGGCAAGAGCCGCGAGCGCGAGAGGAGCGGAGGCGCGGAGTGACGATCGCCGAGGTCGACCCCGGCACATGGGATGACCTCCTCGCGGAGATCGGATGCAGGGACGCCTACCTCAGCCGGGGCTACGTCGAGGCGTCCTGTCTCCTCGACGGCGGCCGCCCAGCGCTCCTTCACGTCGCAGATGAAGGCGGGCATGTCGTCTTCGCCTGCAGCCTCCGCGCCGTGCCGCGGTTCGACACGCTCACCGACGTGACGACGCCGTACGGCTACGGCGGTCCCGTCGCCGTCGGCACGGCGCCGCCTCTCGAGCCGTTCTGGGAGCTCTACGAGCGCTGGTGCACCGAGAACGCGGTCGTCTCGACGTTCCTCCGCTTCCACCCCCGGTTCGAGAACCACCGCTACGCGGGCCCTGCCGTCCGCCTCGAGCCGCTCGCGGCTACGTTCTGCTGGCGGCTCGCGGGGGACGACGACCTCGTCGCCTCCATGCACCGCCACCACAGGCGCGTCGTCCGGAAGGCGGCGGGCGAGGTCGATGTCGAAGCACGGGAAGGGCCGGTGGGGCTCGACGAGTTCAGGGCGCTCTACGAGAACACGATGCGGCGCCGGGATGCGGAGCCGTTCTACTTCTTCCCCGGGTCGTACTGGGACGCGCTCGCGAACGGAGTCGGCGCCGAACTCGTGCGCTTCGACGGCCTCGTCGCGGCGGAGCTCGTGGCGAGCGTGCTTTGCCTCACGTCCCCTCCCTGGCTCCACTACCACCTAGGCGGGTCCGCCGAGTCCGCGCGCTCCGTCGGCGCAACCAACCTCCTCATGTTGGCGGCCGCGCGCTGGGGCCGGGCTCGCGGCTACGAGCAGTTCCACTTGGGCGGAGGCGTCGGCGGCCGGGAGGACTCCCTCTGGGAGTACAAGCGGCGCTTTTCACCGCGCGGACAGCGGGAGGCCTGGATCGGGAAGATGATCCACGACGAGCCGTCGTACCTTGCGGCGACGGGCGCAGACGCACTCGACGTCCACGGTTTCTTTCCGGCGTACCGGGCCGGTGTCCTCCGGTAGCGTCCCGGCCGGCCCCGGCGATGAAGGTCCTCTACTTCGACCCAAAGTTCGCGACGCCCCGCCGCTTCGCGCCGACGCGTGCGTACTCGTTCGCGCGACAGCTCGTCCAGCACGGAGACGAGGTGACTGTCGTCGGGCTCGATCGCCGCTACATGGAGCCGGGCCGCTCGTCGCCGACGAACGGGCGCCTCTTCGACCGCGAGAGAGTCGAGGGGATCGAGGTCGTCTGGGTGCGGATCCCGTATTCCCAGAACTTCTCCAAGTGGAAGCGAATCCTCTCGTACGGCGGCTACACGGTCGCGGCAGCGCTCGCCGCGGCCCGACTCCCCCGGCCGGACATCGTCTACGCGTCCTCGACGCCTCTTTCGGTAGGCATCGACGGGCTCGCCCTCGCCCGGATGCGCCGCGTTCCCTTCGTCTTCGAGATCCAGGACGTATGGCCGGACGTACCGGTCGAGCTCGGTTTCCTGACGAACCGCCGCGAGATCGCGGCCGCCGAATGGCTCGAGCGGAAGCTCTACGACGGAGCCGAGCGGGTCGTCGTCTGCAGCGAGAGCGCGGGCCAGCTCCTCGTTCGCAAGGGCGTGGCCCCGGAGAAGATCGTCCTCGTCCCGAACCTCGCCGACGTGGAACTCTTCCGCTCCGCGAAGCCGAACCTCGGCTACTTCGCCGGACTGGGCGTCGCCGACAGATTCGTGGCCGTATATACGGGAGCGATGGGAAAGGCGAACGGCGTCGACCAGCTCGCCGGGGCGGCGCGGGCGCTGCGCGCGCTCGGCGACGAACGGGTCGCGATCGTCGCACTGGGGAACGGGAGCGAACGGGCGTGGCTCGAGCGGCAGGCGTCCGGGCTCCCGAACCTCCTCGTGCCTCCGCCCGTCGCGCGGGAGGAGATCGCCGGCATCGTGCGGGCGGCCGACGCGACGATCACCCTCTACGCTCCGTACAAGATCCTGGAGACGGGATCGCCGAACAAGTTCTTCGACTCACTCGCCGCTGGGAAGCCCGTCGTCGTCAACACCGACGGATGGCTCCGTCGCCTCGCCGAGGAAAACCGCGCGGGCGTCTACGTTCCCGCCGGCGATGCAGAGGCGCTGGCCGGGGCGCTCCTCGAGCTCGCACGCCGGCCCGACCTGGCCGCAAAGCTGGGGGAAAACGGCCGCGCGCTCGCCGAGCGCGAATTCGACCGGGAGCTCCTCGCCGAACGCTTCCGCTCGACGCTCGCGGCCGTCGTGGCGTCCGGCCGCCGGCCCGCCGGGGCGTGACGCGCCCCTCCGTGATCCTCGGCCTGCAGCCCGCGGGCCTCTCCTTCGCGCGGAGCCTCGGCCGGCGGGGCGTACCCGTCACGGGCATCGCCCTCGAGCGCGGCGACTTCGGCCTCCGATCCCGGTACCTTCGCGCCCGCCACCTCGTCCTGGACCGCGACCGGGACCGGCGCGACGAGCGCCTGCTCGCCATCCTGCGCGAGGCCGCCTCGGACGGCTTGCTCGTCCTCTTCCCGGAGCGGGATCAGCACGTCGAGTTCGTCCTCCGCCGTTGGGAGGAGGTTCGGGCCCTCGCCACGGTTCCACTCCCCGACAGCCGGACACCGATCGACGCGCTCCGGCGGAAGGAGGCGCTTCCGGACGCAGCGGCCGCGGCCGGGATAGGCACTCCGGCGACGGTGCCGCTCTCCTCCGAGGAGGCGGTTCGCGGGTGCCCGCTTTCGCGCCCGTTCCTGCTCAAGCCCCTGGAAAGCGAGCGCTACGCCGCGGCCTTCAGCCACAAGGTGGTCGTCGCCGACGACCTCGAGCAGGCGGTCGCCGCCTGGCGGCGTGCGCAGTCGGCCGGATTCGAGCTGCTCGCACAGGAGCTCGTCCCGGGCTCGACCGACCGGATCCTCTCCGTCTTCACCTACGTCGGGCGATCAGGGACTCCACTTGCGTCGGTCGTCGGACGCAAGGTGCGGCAGGGACCGCCCGGATTCGGCGCAAGCACGGTCTTCGCGGTCGAGTTCGATGCCGAGGTTCTGGACGCCGGCCTTCGGCTCCTACGCTCGGTCGAATACCGCGGCTTCGCGCACGTCGAATTCGTGCGCGACCCACGTGACGGCATGCTGAAGCTCCTCGAGGTCAACACCCGCCTCCCCGTGTGGGCCGGCGTTGCCGTCAGACGGGACTACGACATGGCTCGCCTGGCCCACGCCGATCTGTCGGGAGACGACGTGCGGGCGCTGCCGCCCCTCACCGAGCCCGTCTCCTGGGTGTACCTCGCCAAGGACGCGGTGACGGCGGCGCGGCTCGCCAGGCGCGGCTCGCTCCGGCTTCGTGAGCTGGCGCGGCCGTACACCGGGCCGCACGTCCCGGCAGTCCGCGCCCAAGACGACCGCGGGCCCGCGCTTGCGCTGGCCCGCTGGCTCGCGGTGCGCGCCGTCGAGAAGATTCTGCGGTGACCGGTAGAGCGGCAGACGGCGTCCGGCCGGCGTCCGAGGCGATCGTTCGCTCACTGAGCGAGGAAGCGCTGGCGTCGTGGCGCATCGAGCGCGGCGAGCGCGTCGTCGAGCGGTCGGGCCGGTACTGGCGGATGTCGCGGCCGGGGTTCTGGGAGCCGGTCCACTGGCTCGCACGCTTGCGGTCCGACGAGGCCCGCAGGCCGGCGCCGTGCCTCGGATTCCGCTCCGTCCTCCGGGACGAGGACGCGCAGGCGGCGACCGGGGCGCTCCCCGCGCACGTGCTCGAGCCGGTCGCTACGTGGGGCACGCAGCTCCTCTCGAAGAACCGGCGGTATCGCCTGCGGAAGGCGAGGCGGCTGGTAGAGCTCGTCGAACTCACGGACGCGGCGCTTCTCGAGGAGCAGGGCTACGACGTCGTCCGCTCGTCGCTCGCCCGAACGGGCGCCGCCGAGCCGCCCTCGCGGGAGGAATACGCTCGCTCGCTCGCTCGCGAGGGGGTCGGTCGCCCGCTGACCTTCTTCGCCGGACTCTCCGAAGGGCGCCTCGCCGGTTACCTCGGCGGGTGGGCCGTCGACGGCACCGGGTATTTCCAGCGCCTTCACATCCGAACGGAGGCACTAGCGACCCAGGTCGGGACGGCGCTGGTGTTCGCCTTCGTCGAGGCATGCCAGCGGGGCGGCGACGTGCGCGAAATCGTCAACGGTCTCCACGCACCCGAGGACGAGGCGCTCTCCGCCTACAAGAACGGAATCGGCTTCCCCGTGCGACGGTATCCGGCGCGCGTCTGGCTCGTTCCCGGGACGGCGCGGCTGCTTCGGCGCCTGCGGCCGGACACGGCCTACCGCCTGACCGGACGCGCCTGACCCGACTCGTGGCCGGCGGGCACCGTCGCATCGCCTTTCGGTAGGTCAGAGCGCGTGTAGCCGCCGTCGCCACCGGAAGCGGGGACGGCAACTTC
>WUUC01032390.1_pt1 | contig 10651 bp, 8 predicted proteins | sample 6278441 | NCBI WGS metagenome assembly WUUC01 (sample SAMN13675441, study PRJNA597444) | soil metagenome | isolation source: soil | place: USA: Washington | collected 2017-10 | reverse complement strand
GTCGGAGTCCACGTCGCACATCAGCGCGATCTTGCGCTTGAGGTCATCAGCGAGGTCGCGGTCAGCCCGGCAGACCAGCGCGTCGGGCTGGATACCGATGTTGCGCAGTGCCGCCACCGAGTGTTGCGTGGGCTTGGTCTTCAGCTCCCCGGAGGGCGCCAGGTACGGCACGAGGGAGACGTGCAGGAAGAAGCAGTTGTCCCGTCCGACGTCGTGGCGGACCTGACGACAGGCTTCCAGGAACGGCAGCGACTCGATGTCGCCGACGGTGCCGCCGACCTCGGTGATCACGACATCCGGAGTGCGCCCGTCGTCGTCCGGTTCTGCCATAGCCCTGATACGGGCCTTGATCTGGTCGGTGATGTGCGGGATGACCTGGACCGTGTCCCCCAGGTACTCGCCACGCCGTTCCTTGGCGATCACCGACGAGTACACCTGGCCGGTGGTGACGTTGGCGTTGCGGGTCAGGTCGCGATCCAGGAACCGCTCGTAGTGACCGATGTCCAGGTCGGTCTCCGCCCCATCCTCGGTCACGAACACCTCGCCGTGCTGGAACGGGTTCATCGTTCCGGGGTCCACGTTGAGGTAGGGGTCGAGCTTCTGCATCGTCACCCGCAGACCGCGGGACGTCAGGAGCTCGCCCAGGCTCGAGGCGGTCAGCCCCTTGCCCAAGGAGGAGGCCACGCCTCCTGTGACGAACACGTGCTTGATCGTTCGTGCTTGCGGCACCAAGAAGGCTCCCCGTGGTCAACGCCGTCGCCGGGCGGGTGTATCTGCGCTGGCAGGACGGCTCGCTCCGTCGCTCCCACGGGATTCCAGCCTATCGGACGACACCGATCCGGCCCAGCACGCCCCGCATTTCGAGGGCGAACACCGTTCGTCGGTCAACCGCCATCCAGGCGCTTTGCGACGGAATCAACCACAACACCCGCCCCGAGCAGCAGGGTTCACGCCTGGGCAGTCACGCGCCCACCTCCTCGGCCATGCTTTCGATGAATCGACAGGACTCGGCGGGAGTGAGAGCCAACGACTCCAGGTCGCGCGCCGCTCCCCGGAACGACGCCACTGTGGCCGACTCCTCGAACAGCGTGCGGCTGATCCGAGTCGACACGAACACGACATCCGGGTGCCCGTACTCTTCGAACCGCAGGACCGTGAACGGCCCTTCCACCGGCAAGGCCCCGGTAGCGAACGGCACCACTCTGATCGTCACCGACGGCTGGCTCGCGAGCGTCGCCAGGTGAGCGAGCTGATCGTGAAGCACGCGCGCACCACCGACGGCGCGCCTGAGCGCAGATTCGGCGATCACGGCATAGAACTCGATCGCACCGCCTTCCACCAGGCCTCTCTGACGGTCGAGCAGGAGCTGCAACCGGCGCTCCACCAACGACGCCTCAGCGGACTCGGTCTGCGCGTGCAGCACGGCTTGCGCGTAGTCCGACGTCTGCAGGAGGTCGGGGAGGGTCTCCACCGCGAAGGTCCACACCAGATCCGCGTCGGTTTCCAGACCGACGTACATGGCCTGGTCCGCCGGGAGCATGTCCTTGTACGTCGCCCACCAACCTCTCACGCGGGCCGCCCGCGCCAGTTCGACCAGCCGGTCCCGCTGGTCGGCAGGCGCGCTGCACACGTCGGCCAGCGCCATCACCGCCTCGACGGAGGCTGTCTGCTTGGCGCCTTCGATCTTGCTCACCTTCGCCTGCGGCCAGCCGAGCCGATCCGCGACGTCGACGTGGGTCATCCCGGCCGCGAGCCGGAGCTCCTTCAACTCCGCGGCCAAGACTCGGCGGCGAAGCGTGGGACTGGTCATGGGTGCTGTCGTCATGAGAACCAGCCTGATCAACGCAGACCACCACGTCCAGGAATAACACCTGATCGAATGATGCGAGGGAGCATCATTCTCGGGCAAAGTCGGATCATGCATCCCGAGACCAAGCCCGGCGGGAGCCCCCTCCCCTCCTCGCGCCGGGCTTCATGGCCGGGCGGCGTGCCCTCGAACGCGCCGCCCGGCTCCCGCTTTCGGTTCAGGAACGGACGATCAGCCGCGGGACCCGGGGACGGCTCCCTGGGCGCCCGCTGCCCGGCCGTAGTGGCCGGCCCGGTGATCGAACTGCTCGCGGAGCGCCAAGACCGTGGCCACCTGGCCGGGTGCGGTGTCCGCGTCGTCCACTGTGGAAAGCGAGTTCGACAGCGTGGTGTCCGCCCGGGTGGCGCCGACCGCTCCCGCACCTTCGCCAGAACCAGCGCCTCCCGCGAGAACCGCACCAGCACCTGCCCGATCGACCTGTGCGGCGAACTTGGCCATCATCGCCGCGCGGTCCCCGGCGCTCTCCCCGGCGAACTTCCCACCCGTGAGAACGACGGCGAGATCCGCGGGCTGGACATCGCGCGCCGGTCGGACGAACCCACCCTCCGTCAAACCCGCGAGTGCTGCGTCACGTTCGTCCGGAGAGGTCTGCGGCTGCTGGTCCTGGGCTCCCACCACGGCCAGCGGGCCGATCAAACCACCGGCGAGACTCCCGGGGTCGGAGGCGGACGGCAACTGCACCCCAGCAGGCAAGAGCCGGGTCACCACTTGGCGCAGCTGATCAGCTCGGTCCGGATCGGAGAAGTCGTCGGTGAGCTGCAGGTCACCGGTCACCTTCGCTCCTGAGGCTCTCAGCAGCTGCATGACCCCCTCCCGTTCGCGGGGGCCGACGTCCGGAGTCGCGATGAGCACGACGGTTCGCTCCTCGAGCTGCCCGCGCACCGCGAGCGGTCCCACCGAGGCACCGAAACGATCAGCTCGTGCGAGCTGTCCGCGCAGCGAGTCGCGCTCAGCACTGAGATCGTCCACCTGCTGTCCCAACGAGTCCCGGTCACCCGAGACGTGGGACAACAGCCGCTCGCTCACCGAAGTGGAGCCGAGGACAACACCGAGCGCCAACGCGAGGAACATCGCGGCTATGGACACGACGTGGTAGCGCAACGAGATCACGTGAAAAGCCCCTTGCCGTACATGAGAACAGCGGTCCAAGCATGAGCGATCGCATCGACGTACGAGGTACCGAGACCGGAGACCGCCAACGCCACGAAAACGACGATGATCACTGCCGCCACCAGCATGAACACGGCACTCGCCGGAGTCCTGCTGCGTTGCAAGGTAGCGATGGCCGTGCCGTCGACGAGCTTGCCGCCCAGGCGAAGCCGCGTCAGGAAGGTCGAGGGGTTGGATCCGGAACGCCCGCGGTCGAGGAACTCGCGGAGCGTGGCCTGGAATCCGACGGTGATCACCAGGCTCGCCCCGTGGGCATCCGCAAGCAGCAGCGCGAGATCCTCGGGATTGCCGGACGACGGGAACGTTACGGCGCCGATCCCGAGGTCCTGGATGCGTTCGATCCCGGGCGCATGTCCGTCCACGTGGGCGGGGATGACGACCTCCGCCCCGCATTTCAGGGTCGCGGTGTCGATCCAGTCCGGATCCCCGACGATCACGTCGGGCCGGTAACCGGCCTTGTACAGAGTGTCCGCGCCACTGTCGACTCCGACGAGAACGGGGCGATACTCCTTGATGTAGCGCTTCAGGCGCTTGAGGTCATCCACGTGCCCGTACCCCGGCGCAAGCACCAACACCTGGCGCTCCTCCACCGGAGTCGGCAGAGTCGGTACGCCGACACCGTCGAGTACGAGCATGCGTTCGGTGCGCAGGAATTCGATGGTGTTCGCCGAGAAGGCCTCCAGCTGCGAGGACATCCCCGCCTTGGCCTCGATCATCTGGTCGGCAACCGCGTCCGGATCCTGCTCGATGCCGCGAGCGACCTCCCTGCTCCCCACGTACACGCCGCCCTCGTGCAGCCGGAGTCTCGTGCCGTCCTTTAGCTCGTGCAGCACCTCGGGCCCCGCGTTGTCGATCAGCGTGATGCCAGCGGAGAGCAGCACCTCGGGGCCGAGATTGGGGAAGCGCCCGGAGATCGACCGGGAAGCGTTGACCACACCGACAACTTCGGCGGTCACCAGAGCTTCCGCGGTCCGTCGATCCAGGTCCGCCTGGTCAAGGACGGCGACGTCGCCCGGGCTGACTCGCCGCAGCAGATCGCCGAATCGCCGCTCGACCCGCGCGATCCCGGTGACCCCGGGCAGATTCTCCTCCGGACGGGACAACAGACCGCTGAGCTTCATGCGCCGATGGTGACAAGAGTGTCACCAGAAGCTACTCCGCCACGCCGTGTGCTGTGCTCCATTCGCCGTAACGTGCAAATGAACGCAATGGACCTCGGGATCAGGACTTGCCGCGTGCGGCTGTCTTCCCGGTACGACGACGCTGACCCGCCTTCTTCGCACCCTCGTCGGACTTGTACGCGCTCGCCGTGGCCAGGAGTTCCTCCGCGTGCGCTCGTCCTGTCTCGGTGGAATCGAGACCGGCCAACATCCGGGCGAGCTCCGCGACCCGTCGTTCATCGGCGACGATGCGCACGTCGCTGCGCGTGAGTCCGCCCTTGCTGGAGCCCTTGTCCACCACGAGGTGGCGGTCGGCATAGGCGGCGACCTGCGCCAGGTGCGTCACGACGATCACCTGGTGCGTGCGTGCCAACCGGGCGAGTCGCCGCCCGATCTCGACCGCTGCACGCCCGCCGACGCCGGCATCGACCTCGTCGAACACCAAGGTGGGCACGGTGTCCGCATCTGCCAGCACCACCTCGAGCCCCAACATGACCCGGGAGAGCTCCCCGCCCGATGCACCCTTGTGGATCGGGAGCGCGGGCGCCCCGGAGTGTGCGATCAGACGGAGCTCGACCTCGTCCACGCCCTCCGGTCCGGCGCGCAGAAGCCTGCCCCGCACCTCGAGCGCTGCAGGGTCCGTGCTGTCAGCTTCCTTGGGCTGCACGACCACTTCGAGCTTGGCCTGCGGCATGGCCAGGCCCGCGAGTTCTTCAGTGACGGCGGCACCCATCTGTTCGGCCGCGATCTGCCTGGCCTCGGACAGGGAGTGGGCATGTTCAGCGAGCTCCGCGGCCAGTTCGTCCCGCTTGGCGGCCAGCGCCGCGATCGCTTCCTCCGAGGTGTCCATCCCGGACAGGCGAGCTTCGGCGTCGGAAGCCCACTCCAGAACGCCGTCGATGTCCGCCGCGTACTTCTTCGTCAGCAGCTTCAGCTCGGCCTGCCGCGCGAGAACCTGCTCCAGCCGGGCGGGATCGGCGTCGAGCCGATCCAGATATCCCGCCAGCTCGGTCCCCACATCGCTCACCACGGCCACGGCCTCGGCCAAGCGCGGGTCGAGCGCGCGCAATTCCGGGTCCTCGGCCCCACCGAGCCGACGCCGAGCCTCTCCGAGGAGTCCGAGCGCACCCGGCGCATCAGGATCGCCCTCGGCCGCGCCGCTGATCGCGAACTGCGCGCCCGATGCCGTTTCCCTCAGCTGATCCGCATCGGCGAGCCGCCGCGCCTCGTCGACCAGTTGCTGGTCTTCGCCTGGTTGCGGGGCGACCGCTTCGATCTCGGACAGCCCGTGCCTCAGCAGGTCGGCTTCCCGGGCCAGTTCCCGCGACCTCTCCGTTCGTTCGGTGAGCTCCCTGACGGCCTCGTCCCAGTCCGCGCGCACCCGCTGGTAGTCGGCCAGCGGGCGTGCCACGGGATCACCGGCGAAACGGTCGAGCACCGCGCGTTGTTCCCCAGCGCGCAGCAGCCGCAGCTGATCGTTTTGGCCGTGCACAGCGAGAAGTTGTTCGGCGAGATCGGAAAGCACTGCATTGGGCACGGAGCGGCCGCCGAGGTGGGCACGCGAGCGTCCATCCGCGTTGACGCTGCGCAACGCGATCAGACTGCCGTCGTCGTCCGGCTCGGCACCCGCTTCGGTGGCGACCTTGGCGGCCGCCGAGTCAAGCGTGGTCTCGAACCGTCCCTCGACGAGCGCGCGCGGCGTGTCCGAGCGGACGCGGGAAGCATCAGCTCGGCCACCACCCAGCAGGTGCAGACCGGTGACCACCATCGTCTTGCCCGCGCCGGTCTCACCAGTCACCACCGTCAGACCCGGGTCCAGCTCGAGGGTGGCGTCGTCGATGACGCCCAGTCCCTGGATGCGCATCTCCGCCAACACATCACGCACCCTAACGGCATCGTCCGACCGGCGGACCCCCGCCAGGCCGATCAATGCGGCGAGGCCGAGTGGCGCGGTCAGCCGGGAGACCACGCGAGGGCCGGTTCCCAAGCGCCCGGCGAACCACCTCTACCTGAGCAGGTGCGCGTTCTAGTCGGTGAGAGGTCCACGCCAGCCCTGCACCGGGAGCTCGAACTTGCGCACCAGGCGATCGGTGAACGCTGTGTCGTGCAGGCGAACCAGGCGGACCGGGCTCTGGCCCGCGACCAATTCCACCCGCGCACCGGGCGGAAGGTCGAAGTGCCGCTGACCGTCGCAGCACAGCACCGCCTCGTGCCCGTTCTGGTCGATCTCCAACGCCACCAGCGAATTCCGGGAGACGACCAGCGGGCGCGCGAACAGGGCGTGCGCGTTGCTCGGAACAACCAGCAGCGCCTGCACCTCTGGCCACACGACCGGCCCCCCAGCGGAGAACGCGTAAGCGGTGGAACCGGTCGGCGTCGAGCACAGCACGCCATCGCACCCGAACGCGGATACCGGATGGCCGTCGACCTCGACGACCACGTCGAGGATCCGCTCCCGGCTGCTCTTCTCGACGCTGGCCTCGTTCAACGCCCACGTCTTGGCAAGGACCTCGTGGCCCAAGGTCGCGGTGACCTCGATGGTCATGCGTTCCTCGACGTGGTAGCGGGCGTCGATCACCGCGCTGACCGCCTCGTCCAACGCATCGGAGTCCGCGCCGGCCAGGAAGCCGACCCGCCCGAGGTTGACGCCGAACACCGGAACTTGGGCCAGTCGAGCGAGCTCTGCAGCCCGCAACAGCGTTCCGTCGCCCCCGAGCACGAGGACGAGCTCAGTTCCTTCCGCAGCGGCCGGACCCGGCTGTACCACATGCGTGTAGCAGTCCGGGGTGATGTCGGACGCCTCGCTCGCGAGCACGCGCACGCGCATCCCGGCACCGATCAGCTGTCCGGCGACCTTCTCAGCGGTCCGGAGGTTGTGCTGCCTGCCGGTGTGGACCACCAGCAGCACTTCTCGGGTCACGTGCCACCCCTCTTGTTAGTGCCGATCCCCATCCTGCTTCAGCACGGCCCACGGCCCCCGGCGCACGGCTTCCTCCACGCGATCCTCAGCCTGCTGCTCGTCGGTCCGCTCCCCGTGGCGCAACCACACGAAGTACTCGACATTGCCAGAAGGACCGGGCAATGGGCTCGCCACCACACCGCGCAAACCCAATCCGTTTTCCGCGGCGAACCGGACGACGTCCATCACGGCTTCGGCGTGCAACGCGGGATCGCGCACGACGCCGCCGGCTCCCAACCGCTGCTTGCCCACCTCGAACTGCGGTTTGATCATCGGCACGAAGTCAGCACCGCTCTCCGCGCAGGCGATCAGCGCGGGCAGCACCAGTCGCAGCGAGATGAACGACAAATCCGCCACGACCAACTCGACCGGGCCGCCGATGTCCTCCGGCGTCAATGCTCGCACGTTCGTTCGGTCGTGGATCCGCACGCGGTCGTCGGTCTGCAGCCGCCACACGAGCTGGCCATACCCGACGTCGACGGCCACGACCTCACGAGCATCACGCCGCAGAAGCACGTCGGTGAACCCCCCGGTCGACGCCCCGGCGTCCAGGCACCTCCGACCACTGACGCTGAGTCCTTCGGGTTCGAACGCCTCCAGCGCACCCAGGAGCTTGCGGGCTCCGCGGGACGCCCATCCCGGATCGTCCACGTCCTCGGCCACGAGAACCGGCGCATCCTTCTCGACCGCGGTAGCGGACTTGTGCGCGACGAGCCCGCGCACGCTCACCCGTCCCGCGGCGACGAGTTCCGATGCGTGTTCACGGGACCGGGCGAGTCCCCGTCGGACCAACTCGGCGTCCAGTCGCGCCCGTCGTGGCACCCTCAGCCTCCGTTGCCGTTCGTTCCCGACATCAGGCTCTCAGCCTTGCTCAGCGCATCAGCGAGCGCGGTGTGTACTGCTTCGAACCGCTCCACGTGGTCGGCGACCGGACGGTCGTCCAGATCGTCGAGGAGTGCCATCGCCTCCTCGATCGCACGGCCACTGTCGACGGCGCCGGTTGTGGCGAGCAGCGTCGGGTTCGGCGTGCGAGGAGTGTCGTCCTGCTCCGCGGAAGTCATGTGTGCCGCTCCTCTCCTCCATCATGCCGGGTAAGAAGCCTCGCGAACGGTTCCACGCTATCGGACGGAGAACCCGCCGGCGCGCATACCGGAGGCTCAGGCCAGCCCCAGGTCGCACAGTGCGCGTGCTGCCTCGTCGTCACGGGCTTTCACCTCGACCGGACCGGAATTCTTCGCCCACCAAGCGGCGCACAGCGCCCGCAATGCGGACAGCGCCGTGGCAGGCTCGACGACAGTGGAGGCGAGTTCAAGTGTGGACCGGTCGACGCTCACCGTCCATTGCCGCTGCTCGGCGATGGCCATGTCGGACCGCGCCTCCTGCAAGGCGGACAGATCGGCCCCGACGTAGTGGGGGCGCATCTCGGCCGGGGCGGCCAACAGGTCGGCGGCCGTGTTCACTCCGGTCAACACCATGAGCGCCGGGATGCGCGCGATCACCGCGCCGGCGATGTCGGTGTCGAGCCGATCACCAACCATGAGCGGGAGTTCCGCCTTGGCGGACGCGATTGCCTGCGCGACCAGGGGACGCTCGGGCTTGCCCGCGACTCTTGGCCGCTGGCCCGTGGCAGCCTGGAGTGCCGCGACCATCGCCCCGTTCCCGGGAAGTTCACCCCGCTCGGTCGGGAGAGTCACGTCGCCGTTGCACGCCACCCAGAACGCCCCGTCCCGAATGGCCAGACAGGCTTCCGCGAGATCACGCCAACCGGTTTCCGGCGAGTGCCCCTGAACGACCGCTGCCGGCTGATCCGAAAACCGGCGCACCGGAACCAGACCAGCACTGTCCACTTCAGACTCCAGCGCCGACGATCCCACCACGAGGACCTTCGCCCCGCGGGGAAGGTCGTCTGCCAGGACGGCAGCTCCTGCTTGCGAACTGGTGCTGACTTCCTCGGGAGTGGCCTCCAGGCCGAGGTTGTTCAGGTGGTCCGCGACAGCCCGCGGCGTCTTGGACGCATTGTTGGTGACGTAACGGACGCCCACACCCCGACGGTGCGCTGTGCCGAGTGCCTCTTTGGCTCCCGGCACAGCCGCTCCTCCGCGATACACCGTGCCGTCCAGATCGAACAGCAGCGCATCATGGTGGTCGAAGAAAGTACCTGTCACTGTGGACTGACCTCACCGTCAGCATCCTGCGTCGTCACCGCCGACGCGTCCTCACCGGATTCCGCCCCTCCGTCGGGACCAAGATTGTCCGACGACGCACTGGCCGAGTCTGGCTCCACATGGTCAACGGCCGCCGGGTCCGGCACATCGGCTGCCCCCGACCTCACAGCGTCATCCTCGGCATCCGGCTCCGGTTGTCCCTCTGCGGTATCCGGCTCGACAGCGCCATGCAACGCGGCTTCCGCTTCGGTCACGAGCTCCTGCGCGACCTCTGGGCCACCCAATCGAACAACGAGCTCCTCCAGACGCTCGGGAGCGTCGGTTTCATCTTCGTCATCCGCATGTGCCGCGTGGACGAACCAGGTGAACGCTTCCTGGACACGATCAGCTGCGAGGAGATTGTCGGCATACGCGTAGAAGAGTCGCGCACTCCAAGGTTCCTGCCGCTGCGGGTCGAGCTCCGGGATCTGCAGACTCACCACGGATGCCTCGATCTCACCGACGTCCCGCCGGGCACCTGCAGCCACGATGCGCAGTTCAACGGCCTCTTCGCCTTCCAGCTCGGCGGCCTCAGGGCTGCGGCTCAATTCGATGGCCCGTTCCGGGCGGCCCAATGCGCGCTCGCAGTCGGCCATCATCGCGAGGTTGCCCGGGCCACCGGCCATTCGACGGGCCGCACGCAGCTCGGCGAGGGCTTCGGCCCACTCCCCGGCCTGGTATGCGGTCAAACCGTTCGCCTCGCGCACCGCCGCGACGCGGGAAGCGCGCTGCCGCGCGTACCGGGCGTGCGTGAGCGCCTGTTCCGGGTCGCTGTCGATCAGCTTTCCGGCTGCCACGAGATGAGAGGCGACCTTGTCCGCCAAACCCTTCGGCATGCCTCGAAGCTCACGCCGGATTTCTCCGTGCAGCTCCTTGACGTCGATATCCTCCGGGAGCTCCGGTGCGTCAGGCCGCTTCTGAGTCTGCTCCCCGGCCTTCTCGGCCGACGCTTCCCCGGGCCCCCTGTTCTGACGCGCGTCCCTTTCGTCACGCGTATGCCGACGCGGACGATCGTGCTGGTCCCGCCGGTCACCTGGACGACCATGCCTATCCTGCGTTCGCCCGCGATCCGGTCGATCATCGCGGCGGCGATCCTCCCGCCCCCGCCGGTCGTCGAATACGGGCTTCCCACCACGATCGTCACGTCGGCGGAAGTCGCCCTGGCCACGAGCCGCCGAGCCACCGGCCCGGTCGTCGCGCCTCGGTCGGTCATCCCGCCTCGGCCGCTCATCCTGCCTAGGCCGCTCATCCCGTCGGGGACGGTCATCCCGCCGTGGCCGGTCGTCGCGGA
>WUUC01223104.1_pt1 | contig 10652 bp, 6 predicted proteins | sample 6278441 | NCBI WGS metagenome assembly WUUC01 (sample SAMN13675441, study PRJNA597444) | soil metagenome | isolation source: soil | place: USA: Washington | collected 2017-10 | reverse complement strand
CGTCGAGTCAAGTAGATTTGAAAAAAGCGTTTGTATAGAATCAATAATTACGAGTTGAGGTTGAAGAGATTCAATGGCGAGGAAAATATTCTTTGTGTTGGTTTCCGTTAGCGTGTAGAAATTTTTATCGGCCAGTTTTTTTAACGTTAATCCCTTTAACCGTTCAGCTCTCATTTTTATTTGCTGTTCACTTTCTTCGCCTGAAACATAAAGCGTTTTCAGGTTCTTTAGTTCTAACGCCAGTTGAAGCATAAGGGTTGACTTTCCAATGCCAGGCTCACCACCGATAAGCACTAATGATCCAGGAACAATTCCCCCGCCCAGCACCCGATTTAATTCGTTGTCGGGTGAGAGTATCCTTATCTCATTACCGGATTCAATTTCATTTAACGTTTTTGGTTTTGAGACACGTTCACGCGAAGATGGATTCCAATCGTTCTTTCCGGACTCTTCTTTCTGAACAACTTCCTCAACAAACGTATTCCAGCTCCCACACGAAGGGCATTTACCCAACCATTTAGCGGATTCGTGACCGCAACTCTGACAGAAAAATGTTGTTCTGGACTTTGCCACAAGAATGTTTTAAAGGTCAAAATTAGAATAAACTTTCTTCTATACAGTGAAGGATTATTTTTATAATTTTGATGTTAGTTAACCCCAAAAAGACCCCATGAGAAGATTAGTTTCGATGCTAGTCCTGTGTACTCTTCTATTCGAAGCCCACGCACAAAAGGCACCCATTAAATTCGGAGATGTACCGCTTGAACAGCTGAAGATGACTCGATACGACAAAGATTCCTCAGCGGCCGCAGTGGTTTTGGCAGATTATGGCGAAACGGTTATCGACTATAATCAAACCACGGGATTTGAGATGAATTTTGAACGTATTCGCAGAATTAAAATTCTTACAAAAGATGGTCTTGCCCAGGCGGATTTTAGTATTATGCTTTACCATAATAATTCTGGAGATGATGAAAAAATTACCGGCCTAAAAGCAGTTACCTATAACCTGGAGAATGGAAAAGTGGTCGAAAGCAAGGTCAAAACTGATGGCATCTTTAAGGAGAAATTTGATGCGAACCGAGATCTCATGAAACTAACCTGGCCGAACGTAAAAGAGGGTTCTGTAATCGAAATAACCTATAGTGTAAATTCTGATTTTTTCTTCAATCTCCAGGACTGGCAGTTCCAAGATGATATCCCTGTAGTATGGAGTGAATACCGTACACGTATACCTGAGTATTTTACGTATGATAAGTATATGCAGGGTTATATCCCCTTAGTAATAAATGAACAAACTAAATTACCCAGATCAATAAATCTGAGTTCCATTGATCGCGGTAGCGCAACTCTCAGCCGCTCAACCGCAACAACAATAAGCAATGAAAGCATTAATTATACAGAGAATAGGTTTCGCTGGGTGGCGCAAAATGTGCCTGCTTTTAAGCCAGAGCCGTTTATAACAACTGCGAACGATTATATTTCAGAAATAAAATTTGAACTTTCATATACACGATTTCCCAATGGAGGAACGACAAATTACATGGGCAGTTGGGAGGATATCAATAAACAATTTGCAGAAAGTGAAAATTTTGGAGCGCACGTAAAGGGCAATGGATTTCTTAAAAAGACAGTAGACGGAATTACTGCTGGGCTTACCACACCCGAAGAAAAAATGAATGCACTCTGTAACTACGTAAAACAAAATATAGCATGGAATGAGGTTTACAGAGACTATGCTACATCGATTAAAAAGGTTTTCGAAGAAAAGAAGGGTAATTCCGGGGAAATTAATCTTCTGCTCATCTCTATGTTAGAGAAAGCTGACCTAACAGTCTATCCCGTATTAATAAGCACACGGAACCATGGGTTTCTTCGCGAAAACATTCCAGTATCTACACAGTTTAACTCAGTAATATGTCAAGTGCAGGTTGGTGATAAATCTTTTTTACTTGACGCAACAGAGAAACTTTTGCCCGTTGGTGCACTTCCGGAACAATGTCTTAATGGCAAGGGTCTTGCAATATCAAAGGACGGCTATAGATGGGTTGATCTTCAAAGCCCGGGAAGATCCAGAACCATTGTTAATGTTGATCTGACGTTGAACAACTCGGGAGAACTCAAAGGAACAATGCAAATTGATAAAAGTGGCTATCATGGATTAAAAAGCCGGAAGAATTATTTTTCTAAAGGAGAGCCCGATTACATCAAGGATTTTTTGGGAAGCCGGTCGTGGGAACTTTCAAAAAGCGAATTCCGTGAAACAAAAGAAATACAAAATCCATTTAAAGAAATACACGAATTAAATATTAGTGATCACGTTACTTCTGCTGGAAATGTACTTTACATGAATCCCTTTTTACTAAACCGGGAAGAATCAAACCCTTTTAAACCTGAGAAACGTGAGTATCCGGTAGACTATGGGAGTCCGTTTGACCAGATGTACGTGATTAAAGTTGTCGTTCCTGATGACTATATCGTAGAGGAGTTGCCAAAGAGCAAAATATTTATGCTTCCCGGAAGCGCAGCAAAATATTTATACAATGTGACACAACTTGGTAATACAATTAGCATAACCAGTAACATCTCTATCAATAAGAGCCTTTTTACCCAGGATGAGTACCCTAACCTTCGTGAATTTTATAATCAGGTAGTTGCTAAACAAGCTGAACAAATCGTGTTTAAGAAAAAGTAGACCTAATTATGAAATCACGACTTCTTTACATACTCATTCTTTTCGGGACGGCGATACCATCAATTGCTGCCGATATTAAATACCCCATAACGGAAATACCGGAAGAGTTGAAAAAGGACGTGAATGCAGTGGTACGGGAAGATAAAATGGTTTACAAAATCATCTCAAAGAATTCGGCAACCTTATATTCCTATTACGCAGTTACAATTTTTAACGCGAACGCAAAACGACACGCCCGTGTGTCGCTGGATTATGATAAACTAACGAAGATTACGAAGCTAAATGGAAGTGTTTATGACGCTAACGGCATCCTGATAAAGAAATTAAAGAGTAGTGAGATTTACGATCATAGTGCTTATGACGGCGTTACACTGTTCAGCGATAACAGAATAAAATCGGCCGACCTATCGCAAAACACCTATCCGTATACCGTTGTATTTGAATGTGAGAAAGTGTTCGACTTTTTATATTTCATAGATGGGTCCGTAATTGTTCCCGGCGAAAAAATTTCTGTTCAACAGGCCTCGTATGAATTGATTTATCCACCGGCCTTAACACCACGATATAAAACATACAATATAGATCAAAAGCCAATAATAAATAATCAAAATGGACTGGAGTCAATGTTGTGGATGTTTAAAAACTTGAAACCAATAAAGTTCGAGCCGCTGGGCGATTATCATGATTTGATACCTCAAATTACTGCTGCACCGTCACAGTTTGAGTTTGATGGATATGCAGGAACGATGCAAACCTGGGATCAATTGGGACAGTGGATCGGAACGCTAAATAAAGGAAGAAATGTGCTTCCCGAACAGACAAAGGAAAAAGTACGCCAACTGACGTCGACGCTTAAAACAACAGAAGAGAAATCAAAAGCAATTTATGAGTTTCTACAAAGTAAATCGAGATACGTTAGCATTCAGTTAGGAATCGGTGGATTTCAACCTTTTGAAGCATCTGTTGTGGATAAAATGGGTTATGGAGATTGTAAAGCTTTGTCAAACTATACAGTTGCCCTACTCGCGGAGGCAGGGATTAAGTCGCACTATGTGTTAATAAAAGCGGGAGATAATGAAGAAAAAATCCAGGAGGATTTTCCCAGCTCTCAATTTAATCACGCTGTAGTATGTGTTCCTAATGGAAAGGATACACTGTGGCTAGAATGCACGAGTCAAACAAATCCCTTCGGCTACCCAGGACGGTTTACCGGTGACAGAAAAGCACTGGCTATCACTGATGACGGAGCAAAAATAGTGAGAACAACTGTCTATACAGCTGAGCAAAATATGCAAACGAGAACAGCCGACGTTTTTGTTGACGCGACGGGCAATGCTAAAGCAACTGTTAAAACTACGTATTCAGGACTGCAATATGAAAACGACAATTTGAATTTCATTTTAGATAATCAGTTTGATGATCAAAAGAAGTGGCTGCAAAAAAATATGGGCATACCCAGCTTTGACATCAACGCGTTTTCATTTGTTAATAGAAAAAATAAAATTCCTTCGGCCGTCGTTAATCTTGATCTTAAATTAAATCGATTAGCTACCGTCAGTGGAAAAAGGATATTTCTTACAGCCAATCTTATGAATCGTACAACATTTATTCCGGAAAAGGTTGAGAACAGAAAAACGAAAGTTGTGCGAAGGATTGCGTTTATCGATAGCGACACCATTAACTATCACTTGCCAGAAGATATTTATCCTGAATTTTTGCCGGAAGCAATAAAATTCAGCTCACGCTTCGGTGAATACGAATCAACGTTTAAAATGGATCAAGGAAGTCTGGTATATATTCGAAGAATAAAAATGTACAACGGAGAATTTCCTCCTGAATCGTATCAGGAGTTAATAGATTTCTACAGGCAAATAAATAAAGCTGACAATTCTAAAATTGTCTTTCTTACAAAAACGTGATCAACGAATTGGCGCATTGGCTTCTTTGGCCATTACATTATACACCAACTTATCCGCTAGTCGCGGGAAAACTTTGTTTATAAGCACGGCAAGTTTTCCTTGCGTTGTTAGAATTAATGAGTTTTTCCGTTTAATAGTTGCTTTATAAATATGCAAAGCGCATTCTTCGGAACTCATCATGGTATCCTCATTGCGCGGTGATTCTCCTTGTGAAGATCCATCTTTTGTAAGTGACCGTTTGCGAATATTTGAAGCCGTAAATCCCGGGCACGCCGTTAACACGTGCACCCCTGTTTTCAGTAACTCTGTTCGCAGTACTTCTAAAAATCCGTTAAGCGCAAATTTAGAAGCTGAATACCCCGTGCGACCAGGCAGGCCCCGGTATCCGGCAATGGAGGAAATGCCGATGATAGACCCGTTGTTCTTTTTTATTTCGGGTAAACAGTATTTTGTGGCATAGAGAACACCGTAGAAATTAATATCCATTACTTTTTTTACTACGTCAAGATCGACATCTTCAAAGAGTGCGCGCATAGAAATGCCGGCATTATTGATAAGAATGTCAATTTTTCCAAATGTACGTATAGCCTCTTCCGCCATAAATTTATTATCCTGCTCACTACTCACATCAGCTTGAAATGCCGTAATGGAAATCTGTTTATTTTTCAGTTCATCAACTACCTTAGTCAGTTCATCCTTATTTCTACCTGTAATTAGTATTTTAGAGCCTCGTGATCCGAAGACCTCCGCCAGGGCTTTGCCAATGCCTGACGAGCCGCCGGTAATAACAACTACTTTATCTTTCATAACGTCTATAAAAAGCTTATTGGGATGAATTTATCAAAAATAATAATACTTAACTTGCCTGCCCAAGTTGACAATCATGTTTTTAGTACAGCTAATCTCCTATACTCCGCTTCGTATTCTGTACGTGTTTTCCGACTTCATTTATGGTATTGCTTTTCATCTTGTAAGGTATAGAAGGAAGTTGGTATGGAAGAATCTTAAAAACTCTTTTCCCGAAAAATCAGACGCGGAACTTAGAATCATCGAAAAAGAATTCTACAGAAACCTTTGCGACTACGCGGTAGAAACGCTGAAACTTTTAACAATTAGCAAGGAAGAATTGGCACGGCGCATGGTTTTCAAAAACCCTGAGATTCCCAATAAGCATGCCGCACTGAAACAACCTGTTTTGATTCTAACGTCTCATCAGTTTAACTGGGAGTGGCTACTTACGGCGGCGAGTTTTAATTTTCCAGTTCCCGTCGATTTTGTTTATCAAAAAGTAAATAATCAATTTTTCGAGAAAATCTCCATGCGTTGCAGAACACGATTTGGAGCCTATCCTATCAAACGCGATGAAGTAGGACGTGAAATGATTAAACGCCGGCATATTCTACGGGCGGTGGCTATGGTTGCTGATCAATACCCAGGCTACGGTCGCGATAAAAAATACGCAACATTGTTTCTTAACCAGCAAAGTGTTTTTTTTCAAGGAACTAATCAGCTTGCGCTTCTGACACAATATCCTGTGCTATATTATGAAATAAAAAAGATAAGAAGAGGATATTATGAAACACATGCCATTGAAATTGCGAATCCTCCTTATAGCAACGACAGCCTCGTGGTTGTTGAACGCTATGTCCGTGCGGTCGAAAATCTAATTCGAAAGTTTCCCGCAAACTGGCTTTGGTCACACAACCGCTGGAAAAAAAGACATTTGAATCAGAAATAAATACGATTGATTAGAACAGGCTGTACATAGCAGGAATTAAAATACTACGACAGCATTTGTGTAATATCATCTTTGGTAAGCTGCTTCATGAAGCTTTCTTCTGTCGTAATTAATTCCGTGGTGAGCCTAAGTTTCTTTTGCTGCAGCATCAATATCTTTTCTTCTACCGTATTTCGTGTAATAAATTTATACGTGAATACTTTTCGTGTTTGCCCGATGCGATGCGCACGGTCAACAGCTTGTGCTTCCACGGCAGGATTCCACCACGGGTCCAGAATAAAAACATAATCGGCTTCGGTTAAATTTAAACCAAGGCCTCCAGCTTTTATTGAGATAAGGAATATTTTAAGTTGGGTATCCTTATTGAAACGCTCTACTTGTTCTCTCCGGTCGGTACTCGAACCATCAAGATAAGCGAAATCAATTTTATTGTTTTTTAAATGTTGCTTTACAATATCAAGATGCTTCACAAATTGACTAAATACCAGAACCTTATGCCCTTCGGCAATTGCGTTCTCGAGCATATGCGTAATATCTTCTGTTTTTCCTGAGTCGCCTGCATAACTTTGTTCGATCATGCGTGGATGATTTGCCAACTGACGAAGTTTTGTAAGCCCTTCAAGGATCATGAAACGACTACTTCCTAACCCTTCAGTTTCAATTAGCTTAAATATCTTTTCACGGTATTGCGTTTTAACCTCTTCATATCGCTTCTCTTGTTCAGCCGTCATCTCTGAATACTGCACATTTTCTACTTTTTCAGGCAGTTCTGTAGCTACCTGCGATTTGTGACGACGCAGAATGAAGGGTTTGATAATGGAACCCAGCTTTCGTGATCGTGATTCATCCCCTTTCTTTTCAATTGGGTTCTGGTATTCATTTCTAAAATAAGTCTGCGTTCCCAGTATGCCCGGGTTAATGAAAGACATTTGCGACCAAAGATCTAACGTTGTATTTTCTATTGGCGTGCCAGTAAGTACAAGTTTATGACGCGATTTTAATTCACGTACGGCTTTTGCAATATTTGATGAAGGATTTTTTATAACCTGAGATTCATCGAGAATAACGTAGTTAAAGAAAAAGCGCTGTAACAATTCAACATCAAGGCGCGCAATGCCATACGACGTAAGCACGATATCGTACTTTTCAAAACGCGTAATATCTTTGTTACGAAGCGTGCCTGTATAATTCAGAACCTTAAGATCGGGCGTGAACTTGCTTGCTTCCATTTCCCAATTGTAAATAAGTGAGGTTGGCATAACAAGCAATGTCGTTCCGGCGCCTACTTCTTTTTCGGCGAGTAACATCGTAAGTGTTTGTACCGTTTTACCCAGACCCATATCGTCAGCCAGGCAGCCTCCTAATTTATATTCGTTGAGAAAGCGTAGCCAGTTGTATCCTGCTTTCTGGTACGGCCGAAGTTCTCCTTTAAACCCGGAAGGCGTCGGGTAATTTTTTATTCCGGTAAATGAACTGAGCGATCTTAGTTTTTCGCTTAAATGAACTTTTGCAAGATTCCCTTCTTCAAGTTCTTTAACCAGGTTAAGATGATGCTTGCGCAAAACAGGTTTCTCGTGGTCACCCTCGGTCTCACTCAGTGCAAATAAATCCGAGTACTTAGTAAGCCAAGCCTCAGGAATTATTGCGATTTCTCCATTGGGTAATTTGAATTCTACTTTTTTACGCAAAATTAATTTGCGCAACTCTTTGAAAGGGATTTCAAAATCACCGAACCTTATTTTAGCGTGGATATCAAACCAATCGATATTCTCTTTTACCTCGACTTCAATTACAGCCTTACCAACAAAATATTTTTTATCCCTGCTTTCAGGTTGACTTACTTCAAAGCCAAGGTTTAAAAGATTGACGCGATTTTCATTAAGCCATGAAAAGGCTTCAGATTTTGGTACGGCAACGCGAAAGCCCTTCATGGGTAACCCCAATTTTTGCAGGGTATGGAGGAAATTTTTCTCAAGATCGCTTTGTCTTGTTACCCGATGAAAAACATAGTTCTCTCCCTGTTTTTCAACAGTAACGCTTACGGGTCCGATATTATCGCCGCGGAAGCGATGCTTGCCATATTTAAAGGAGAGGTCAAAAACGATCTTCCCTGCTTCGTCACTTGTATCTTCCGCCTGCGCGCCGCTTTCAAAAAGTGATGGTGCCGCAGTAGTCTGGGCGGTATTAAGCTCTGAGATGGTTAATACGGGGTGGGGATCGTACGTGCTTTTGTTTATTTCAAATCCGCTCGCTTCCACATCATCAAAAGAGGCAATAAGCGGACCGACAAAACGGTTGTAATAGGTTTCCTCAACATTTTTCGGAATGACAACGAACTTCTTACTTAGAAAAGGGATCAGTTTTTTGCCGTCTACATTTTTTTCAAATCCATAGAGCTTTCCATTGAAAACCATCCATGCTGGATGTTTACAAATAAGATAAGCGGAGGGATTTGGCAGTTCGAGTTTTTTGTCCTGATAAAATAGTGTGGGATAATAGTTTGTATTTTCTTCCGAGCGCATGAAATGAAACTGGATTGACGCGCGTTGCTCCTGAACCTCGATTTTTTTCCATGTCGGCTCGCCGTCGTTTCCCATTTCAAAAAGCAATTTCCCCTTCATCTTTTCCAGCACCTTTGCGCGGCGCTTTTCCATGTAATCTTCAATCTGCTCCTGAATGAGTTCGTTGCCTTTTACCTTATCAAATACTTTTGCCAGAAACTCTTCGGGCTTCATAATCTTGGCAGAAAACTTCTTAACCAGAACGTCCTGCGACATCGAATCCATTATTTCGATTAATTCAAAATCGCGATCATCCAATCCCTTAGAAAATTCGCGCGCATTTTTAGCAGAAATATTCTGATGCTGGTACGTAAGCTTTCCTTTATCGTCGAGGTGGACAATATATGACTCGAAAATAAAGCCCAGGTATTCGTGCAAATACAACGAATAAATTATTTGAAACGGCTGTGAAGCAGAGACTTTCATCTAAATCAGGGCGTTTTGAATAGAACGGAATACGCAAATTAATAAATTGACCGCATAAAATAGTGCCTATTTTTCAGGTTTTTAATACACAACCTCACAGGTTACTCACGGATGTGTGTTTGGCGGCTAATTTGGCGGGTCTTATTGAAATAAGGAGTGTAATTACTGAAACTACGGACATGGTGTACAAAAAGTCGCTAAAAACGATTTTTACGGGGTATCCTTCTAAAATAGAGCTTTCCATGCCCATAGAAATCACCCCAAATTGCATTTGAAGCCAACAAAAAATGCCTCCAAAAAGTAGCCCGATAAAAGCTCCTGATAGTGATATTAATGCTCCTTCTGCAAGAAAAATGTTCCGAATTAACCCACTGCTGGCACCCATAGCAGAAAGGATGGAAATGTCCTTTTTCTTGTCAATGGCAAGCATCATAAGGCTGAAAAAAATGTTAATAGAGCCTATTGCTAGCAGTAGCGACAAAGCCAGAAAGGTGAACAATTTCTCCATTTTCAAAAGCTTGTAGATATCCTGATGCTGTTCTTCCTGGTTTAATACCGTATATGTTTTGCCCAATTTTTCTTTAAGCGCTAACTGAACATCCAAAACGTTCGCCCCCGGGCGTGTTTTAATCTCCAATGAGGTTCGTTTATCGCCATAGTTAAGTAAGTCGACCGTAAAATCTAGCGGAAGAAGTACGTAATTCTCATCTAAGTTTTGGACAATGCTAAAAATACCACCCGGGAGAATGTTTTTTTGGGCGTACAGATTTGACACATCGAAACCACTGGCCTTCATTGAGTTGATATAGTAGATCTGAAGGAGTTCGGTTTTGTCCTTTGTTTGAATAGACAATGCATTGCTTACACCCTGCCCAATTATAGCATAAGGAATTTTCCCATCCTTTAATTGAAGTTTCCCTGCTACAATGTTTTCTTCCGGAATCCGCTGTTGATCTACAAAGTTATCGCTGACGCCCTTTATTATAACAAGCTGGTTGGCATCGCGATAACGGGCATACGCATAATCTTCAATGACCTGTGTTACAATAGCTACACCGGCGGTGTTGTTAACCGTTGAAAGAAGTTGATCAGTTACATGAAAGGATTTTCCGATGGAAGCCTCTATTTTAATTTCCGGATCGAACGAATTATTAAGTGTGCGCAAAAGGTCTTCAAGACCGTTGAAGACAGAGAGCACAATAATAAGAGCAGCAGTACTAAATGCTACACCAACCATGGAGAGCAAAGAGATGATATTAATAAAGTTTTTCTTCCTTTTCGAGAGGAGGTAACGCGTTGCGATGAAAAAAGGA
>WUUC01007698.1_pt1 | contig 10652 bp, 11 predicted proteins | sample 6278441 | NCBI WGS metagenome assembly WUUC01 (sample SAMN13675441, study PRJNA597444) | soil metagenome | isolation source: soil | place: USA: Washington | collected 2017-10 | reverse complement strand
GCTCGGGCTCGGGCTCGGGCTCGGGCTCGGGCTCGGGCTCGGGCTCGGGCTCGGGCTCGGGCTCGGGCGCAGCGACGAGCGAGGCCTCGAACGTGTTGTCGGTGTCGAACACGACGCCGGTGCCCGGACCTCGGCCGCGGTAGTCCACATCGCGGACAGGCACCGCGACCGAGAACTCCACGCGCACCGCGGCGCCCGGCCACTGCTCGAGTCCGTTGAAGTCGGCCGCCTCGAGAAACCGGCAAGAGCTGAACGAGACCGGCTTCCCGCCGAGCTCGCCCGCCCGGACCATGGCGCTGATCACGGCGTCGCAGACAGCGTCCGCCTCAGCCTCGTGATCGCGCACGCGGGCGCCCGACTTCGGGCTCTGCGCGTAGACCGTGAACGCCCCGGCGACCTGGCGCGAGCGGTACGACTTGGCTGTGGCAGCGCCCTGGCGCGTGGCTACGGCCGGCGCAATCAGGTCTCCCCGCGAGCGGTCGCGCTCGAACACCACGCCGATCGCGATGCCTGGCCCGGTGCGTTGCGTACGCTCTGGACCATATGCAACGCGGTAGGGGTACTTGCGCACGGCGAGCTCCTGGTCCACCACCTCGGCGAGGTCAGCTATGTGGCTCACGGCCCGCTCCCGCGCTTGATCTCGTCGGTGAGGACCTGGCCGGCAATCGCCTGCAGGCCCTCGCGCCACGCCGCTGGCAGTGGTCCGTTGGGCAAAATGTCGAAGCGTCCAATTAGGAACTTCGCGTACTTAGGCAGTATCGTTGTCCGAATGTCCCGCCCAGTCGCGATGAAACTCAAAGCCTTCTTCGTCGCGCCAGTGCGCTCGAGGTCTAGCGCTTGCCCGTCCACACCGAGCGGGCGCGGGCGGTCGTACACAGTCTTGCCAGAGGCGTGCGCGCCCTGCGCGAGCGTCGACATGGCCGGCGCCGCGCCAGCAGCAATGCGGGCAGTCACCGTGATCGGTGCATTCCGCAGGGCGCGTTTCAGTGAGTTGACCGAACGCAGAGCCTTGGCATCGATCGCCATTCAGATCCCACCGTAACGCCGCCAACCCCGGGCATCGCTCGGCGGGGCGGAGGCAGACGCGGCTAGGTTCGTGCGGGCGGGCGCGTCCGGGTCCCGCAGTGGCACGCCCCGGCCCCACCGCTCCACGCGCTTCAGCGCCATGTCGACGGTATCGGAAAGCGAGCGCGAGGCAGCGCCAGAGATCGACAGCAGCTTGCCGGCGGCGAGCTCGGCACAGGTCATGCGCAGCAGTTGCGGGACGGCGGCGCTCTGGGCGATCGGCACGGCGTGCGCCGGCAGGGAATCGTAGATGACCTGTTCGGCCCACGCGATTGCCTCGGCGACAGGCAGCGGAACGATCACCATGATCGGGTCGTCCGTGTCAGTGAGGGTCAGCGCGGCGCCGGACGCCGTGGCGCGAACCTTGAAGGTGTGCTCCGTGACCGCTTCGGCGAAGTACGTGACGCCTTCGGACAGCTCCGCCGGGAGCTCGCCGTTGCCGGCGGGGCGGAGCAGGATCTCGGTGCCTGTGTCCAGGCCGTGGATATCGAGCGACAGAATGCTGTCGACCAGCGACGCAATCACTCGGCCCGGGTTGGGCGTGGCGCCGCGGGGGATTCCGAAGGCATAAAGGTCGGACGATTGGCAGAGGCTCATAGTTGAGCCTCTGGTCGTCGCCCCGCGCGGGGCGCTGCTGAATGAAGATCGGACGGATGAGGGAGGAGTGACACGACAGAGAATCTCCAACAGCGTCCCGCGCGGGAAAACCGCGGCGCCGGACAGACCCAGCGCCGCAGGGACGTGTGATTACGGGCTGAGGTCTACGCGCAGAATGCCGTGGGGCAGTGCGGCGGTTACAGCCATGAGCATGTTGACGTTGACCTTGATCAGGCCCGTGTGCTTGCAGAACTCACTGTCGGGGCCAAACATGACCTCTTCTTGGCTTCCGGCCTGCGTGATCCAAGGCTTGGCGCGGCTGTTGCGGTCGACAAAGTAAATCTTGTCGGGGTCGACGCCGGACACCTGCGCGAGCTCGTCGGCAACGACGATGTTGATCAAGCTCTTGTACCGGTTGTTGGTCGTGAGCTGCGTGTTCTTCTGAGAACCGACACCACCCTCGAGGAACGCCGCGCGCATCAGGTCGGACTCAAGGAAGTCCTTCGCGTCTTGCTCCCAGTCCGGGTGCACGATCACGTCGGTGTAGCGGATCGGCTTGGGCGTACCGTTGGCTGCCTTGATGCCAGTGCGGCCGTGCTTCAGCACCGCGCGCAACATGGCTTGGTCGAAGCTGCTGCCGACGAAGTCGGTGCCGCCTCCGATCAAAACGTTCTTGAACGTACCCAAAGCCCCGTCGAAGATGTTGACCTGGTGGCTCGCGCTGAACAGCGGGATACCCGCGTCCGTGCCCAACGTAGCATCCTTGTAGAGCTGGATGTTAGCGTTCGCGTGCAGCAGGTTCGCAGCCAAAGTGTTGGCGTGGCGCTTGGCTTCGATGGCCATCTGCGCCGCCTCGCCAGTCCAGGCCTGGACCGCAAAGTCTTTCTGCTCGAGCCGGCGCTTCTGGACCTTGACGCCGTCGGTCCACTCGATCGGGGTGATCGATATCGACCGTTCGTACATGTCGCGGGCTGCGTCGTCGCCGCTGCGCTTCTTGTACCCAGCCGCGCTGATCGACATCGGGTAGGTCAGCAGCAGCTGGTCCGATCCCTCGAACAGGCCGAGTGCGCGGGCCCACTCGCTGTCTGGGTCCACGGACTCGAATGCGGCTGCGAACGCGGAACTGAACTGCTCTAGCGCGCGCTGGGAGTCGAAACTGAGTTGCTCTAGGGGCTTTGCCATGATGCTTGTGCCTTGTCTTCTTTCGTCTTGTGTCGGTGCGTCAGCGCGTTACCGCACCGAGATCCAGACCGCGTGGAGGAGCAAATCGTCGGTATCGAGAGTCGCAGACGCGGCCAGAGACACGGTGAGCACGTCCCCGGCTGCAGCCCCGACAATCGGGAGAGTTACTTCCTGTACGACTTTCGTCGCGCCGCTGATTGCTGGCAGGTCGCCAGTAACCAGGCTCGCACCTGCGTCGTACGCCACACCTTCGCGGTTCGCGTAAACCAGGGGCGTGATGGTTGCGTCGGGGTCCGTCGCACCGATGCGTGAAACAAGCGCATGCAACGTGACAGTCGCGCCCGCGGGCAGGCTCTCCGGCAGGCGTGCGGCGTTCACGATCGCCGTGGTGATTGTGTCGTGAAACCGGATTCCAAACCCTTCAGAGTCGACGAGCGAGTAACCCACCACGCCCGCGGAGCTGGCTGGCAGTGCCGCGCCCGTCGAGATGCGGAAGCCGCCGAGCGGCAAGTCGATCGACAGCGCGCCTTGCGCGGACAAGGCCATCGCGATAGCGAGAGGGCCCATGAACACGTAGCAGAAGCCGTCCTCGAACGTGCCACTCTTCGTCTCGGAGCAGATGCCAGCTACGCCGCGCGAGCCAGTCGCGTCGAGGGACACAGTCTGGTTGTCGACTACGTACACGACCTGCCCGCGCTTGGGCGCCGTGCCCGTGTAAGCGAAGCCCTGCACGCCATACTCGATCTCCGCGTCCACAGCACCAGCCGCGCCGCCGCTCGGAGCGCCAGTGCGGTTGTTGTACGTGGCAGCGCAGACGCCCATGGCGTTACGCCCGGCACCCGGAACAGCGGCGCGACCGTCGGCGTCCTGGCAGACGATCTGGCCCTTGTATAGCAACGTGTTCGCCGCGATGGGGGCCGTACCCTTGTGGGGGATCTCGCCCGTGTAGCGGGGCAACCGTTCGGTGGTGGTGTCAGCCATGTTACTGAGCCTTCTGCTTTCGTGCGATCCGCGAAGCGACGAAGCGCGCGCGGGCGTCAGGGTCTTTGATCTTCGCCGCGTCGCGGCGCTCGAAGTCGGTGAGCTGTTCCTCGCCCTGGCCAGTGCCGGCGGGCGGAGGCGTGTGGCTCGAGGCAGGCTTGGCCGCGCGCAGCGCAGCGACGCGCGTGCGAAGGTCGTCCAGCGGCTCGGCGGCGAGGCGCGCAGTCGGTGCCCCATCGCTCCACGCCGTGGCGGGAGTCTCGGCGCCAATCTCGACGAGCGCTGTCACGAGCGTCCTACGCTCGGCAGCAACGCGAGCGTCTCGCTCGGCGCGCAACGTAGCGAGCTCGGCCTGGTCCGCTGCTGCCAGCGCCGTGAGCGCTGACAAGTCGACGTCCACGGGGATTGCGTCCGCCACGTCCAGCGCGGTGACAGCCGGCGCCTGCTCCGGCGCGGTAGGTTCGGTAGCCATGTTCCGGACGTTAGCGCGTCCGTTTGCGTCCGTCAAGTTACGGCCCCGTGCGCGAGGCGCTACGGCGTCAATCAGGCCCATGGCGAGTGCGGTGTTTGCCAGCGCGCTCGACCCGCGCCCGAAGCCCGCGGCCACGTCCTCGACCTTCACGCCGCGGCCGGTAGCGATAGCGCCCATGAACTCGGCGGCGAGCTGATCCAGGTAGCGCGTCACCACGGCCCGGCCCTCGGGGGTTGCAACGTCCGGCCGCTTCTCGGGCGCGTCGCTGCTGGTCAGGTGGACCGTCTCGCCGATCATCTTGCCGAGCACGAAGGCGCTGGTGGCTACGCCGACACTGCCGAACGACGACATGCGGTCCGTAGCGGTGATGGGGCCAGCCGCGGCCGCGATCCCATATGCCGCCGAGTGCGCGTTTTCTGCCTGCACTCTCATGGGTTTACCGCCGGACGCGCGAGCATCCGCGATGTCGTCAAGCAGGGCGAAGTACCCGTCCACGGACCCGCCGGGAGAGTCGATACTCCAGACGATCTCGGACACGTCTTCGTTCGCCAACGCGCTGCTCAGTGCAGCCTGCAGGTCAGGGTACAGAGTGTTGGCCTCACCGAACCATGCCGCGTCGTCGTCCGGCGTCGGGGTCAGAACCCCCTCCACCCGGATGGTAGCCACGCCGTCCGCGACGGTCAGGGGAGACGGCTCCTCGACTGCGGGAGAGCTCGCGCGCCCTCGGGCCACAATCACCCGACCGAGTGAGCGGGCGGTACGCAACTGCAGCACCTCGTCGGAGAGCAGCCAATAGATCGATGCCATACACAGCGGACGCTAGCACGCTGGCCTAGCGTCCGCAAATGGCTGTGGCATGGTACGGGGTGACAGACCCAAACGTCCGCGCCGCGCGCGCGGTGAAGCCTCCGACCCGCGTGCAGGGCTCCTACTCGTGGAGCCTGCAGCGCATTCGCGAGGTGCGCGACCAGCAGATGCGCGGGCAGTTCGCGTTCCCCGTTCGCCTAGCGGAGGCGTTCCGCACGGACGATGCGCTGTTCACCGCGTACCAAGCGCGTTGCGCCACGCAGAGCGCAATCGGCCTGAGCTGGAATGCTGCGCAGACGCCAAGCGGGCCGGCTGTGCTTGAGCGCGCACGCTTCGCGATCAAAGTGCCGCAACACGTTCGGCAATCGATCCTCGGCACCATGGCCAACCACGGCCTGGCTATCGGCTACGTGGAGCAGGCAGTCGTCGACTCTCCCGCAGGCCCGACCGTCACGTTCACGCTGACAGAGTGGCCGCTGGAGTTCGTGCGCTACATCGTCGCCGACGGCACGCTCGAGACGCGCGTGAAGGACGGCGGCTTGCCGGTAAAGATCACACACGGCGACGGGCGCTGGGTTGTCTTCTCCAAGTTCGGCGTGCTGCCTTGGACACAGGACGCTTGCCTGCTCCCCGCCGCGCTGCTCTGGGCTGCGCACGCCGAGGGTCTGGCGGACTGGGCTGGAGCCAGCGCAGCGCACGGCCAGCCGCGAGTCATCGGCGAGCTACCCGAAGGGATACCGCTCGGCGACGGGCAGGGCGGGCTGTCGCCCGACGCGCAGAAGTTCCTCGACCTGATCACTGATCTGATCAACGGAGACGCGGCCGCAGGCGTCCGTCCGTTCGGCGCCAAGACGGACTGGATCGCCAACACATCCACAGCCTGGCAGGTCTTCACCGAGCTGATCAACAACCGCGAAGGCGCGGCCGCGAAGATCTACCTCGGCACCGACGCGATACTCGGGGCCCGCGGCGGCGCGCCAGGTGTCGACGTGGCTGCGCTATTCGGGATCGCCACGACGCGAATCCAGGGCGACCTGGAGGCCCTCGAGCGCGGGTACTGCGAGGGTCTGATCCTGCCCTGGTGCGCGCTCCACGGCGTCGCGACGGATGACGCCCCACGCCTGGTGTACGAGCTCCCGGACGTCGACGCAGACAAGCGGTCCGAACAGGAGGCCGCAGCGATCACGCGCCTAGCGGACGCAATCGACGCAATGAAGCGCGCCGGACTCGAGGTCTCGCAAGCCGTACTCGACGCGCTCGTACGCGCGCTGGGCGTTAGCGTGCCGTGTGTAGCGGCGGCAGCGGAGACGAAGGTCATACCGCTCCAGCTCGCCCCGACAGACGTCGCTCGCGTCGTGACGGTCAACGAAGCGCGCGCCTCACAGGGCCTGCCGCCTCTCGCGGACGAACGCGGTACCATGATGATCTCCGACCTGGAGCGCAAGGCGGACGCCGAAGCTGCGGCGCTGGTCGCCGAGCAATCGGGCGGGGAGCCCGCCGAGGACGAGGCAGAGGAAGAACCGGAACCCGAGCCGAAGCCCGCAGAGTCGAAGCCCTCAGAGGGCGAATGACCCTGGACGTAATGCCAGCGCTCATGCTGGCCCACTGCGCACCGGACTGGATCGAGCGCGTTGCCCCTACGCCGCGAGCGCGGGCACTGCTGCCCTGGTGCTACGACCTGTGGTTGCGGCCGGACCAGCGCATACCTCGGCACCACTGGCGCACGTTCGGCTTCGACGGTGGCCGAGGCTTCGGCAAGACGTGGGCGATCGGGATCGAGATCAACCGACGCGTGCAGCGCGGCGAAGAGACCTGCATCCTACTCGCGGCGCCTACGGAGCTGCGCATACAGCAGGTTCAGATCAAAGCGCTCGTAGAGACGGCGCCCCCATGGTTCATGCCCGAGCCTCTGCCGACGCGCGAAGGCCTCGGACTCGTGTGGCCCAACGGCGTCAAAGCGTTCGGCCGAACGCCAGAAGTTCCCGACCAGCCGCGTGGCGACAACGCCTCGCTGACATGGCTCACGGAGATCGTCGCGTGGAATCCGACGACGCGAGAAGAGTTCTACAACAACATCACGACCGCAACCCGCGTCGGGCGCGAGCAGGTCATATGGGACTCGACCAGCAAGGGCCGAAACGAGATCCTTACGAAGCTGCGCAGCGCGGCAGCGCGCGACCCACACGCGAACGTGGTGGTCGGCGGAACCATGTTCAGCAACGTCCTTCTGTCAATCCCGTACCTGCGGTCAGAGTGGGAGAAGTACAGCGGCGTACGGCGCGAGGAAGAGATCCTAGGCCGGCACTTTGACGAAGCGGACGGCGCGTCGTGGCGGCAGCTCTGGCTCGACCGGACGCGCGTCGACCTGCATCCGGCGCTCGAGTGGGAGTGCATCGGCCTTGACCCAGCCCAGAGCGTGAACGAGGGATCCGACCTGACAGGTATCGTCCGCGGCGGGCGCGCTAAGGACGGGCACGCCTACGTCCTCGAAGACCGGTCAGGCAAATACCGGCCTGAGGAGTGGGGCGACATCGTTGTGTCGATGTGCCGCGGCCGCGGCGGGCGAGTGGTCGTGGAGCGTAACCACATCGGCGATCAAGCTACGTTCACCATCCGCTCGCGCGCGGAGAGCGTTCAGATGCTCGTGCGCGTGATCGGCAAGGACGACCCATGGCCGCCGCTCGACTCGCGGTGCATCCACGTCCGCGAGGTGATCTCCCGCGAGAGCAAGGGCGCCCGAGCCGAGGGACCCGCAGCCGAGACGGAAGCGGGGCGCGTGCACCTGGTCGGCGAGTTCCCGGAGCTCGAGCGCGAGATGGTGACGTACGTCCCGGAACGTGGCATGCGTTCACCCAACCGATTCGACGCAGCTGTGTTCGCGATCACGGAACTGCGCGAGCTCGCCCGCGAGCGCCCGCGAGGAGACGCCTCCGCCGAGATCCAGGCAGCCGCGCAGGCGCAAGCACGGCTGACTCATACGATCACCGGCGGAGGCTACGCTGGCTCACGAGGGCGAAGACGCGGGCGACTCGGGATCTGACGCAGCGACGTCCCCGTAGTTCTCGCCAACGACCTGCCCAACGAACGCCTCCGCGCCACGTGGGCGGCGGAAGAACGCCCAGTGCTGTGGATGCGTGAACGCGGGCGCGCTCGCGTCGGCGAAGAACAGGTACTCGCCAGTCGCGATGTGTCGGGCGTAGTTGTTGGTCGGTTGCTTCATACTCCGTATTCCTTTCCAAAGTCTGAGTCTGCTGGTATGGGCGGGGCCGAGTCCGGCTCCGTGTCGGGCGCTGCGTCTATACGTACGTTTGCGTCCGTCAATGAGAGGGCAACGCTGCGCAGCGTAGGCGTGTTCTCTTCCTCCAGGTCGCACAGCACTAGCACGAGCTCTTCGCGCAGTGCGGGTAGGGACGCGCTGGTGTGCAGCGCCTTGACCAATCGACGTCGAATATCAGTCACAGCTTCGTCTCCTTCTCGCGCGCCGCGCCTACGGCGGACATACGCAATTCACACCCGCACCGCGGGCATAATTCAACGGACGCTAGCGTCCGTGCTCGTGTGTAAATAGCTTCGATCTCCTGCTCGATCTTCTCACGCGGGATCGACACAGCGTCCACGTTCTCTGCGTCGGCCTTCTCAAGCCGGATCAATCCGGGCAGCGCGCCAATCGCATCGCGCAGGGCTTTCGCTGCGGCTGTCGTGTTGCGGTCTTCTTCGGCCAGCTTGGCTACCGCCAGCGCCTTGGAGATCATACCCCGCACCAGCACCTTCAGGTCGCCGCCGAGCTCCAGCCCTTCGAGCTCTGCGCCCGCGTCCGGCGCGGGTGGGGCAGTCGTTGGGTCCGTGGCGGCGGGAAGCGCCAGGTTACGTTTCATGTACCGGACAGACCCTTCTGCCACACCGTACCGTTCGGAGATCTCCAGGTTAGACGCGCCCGTACGCATCATCCGTTCTATCTCGACACGTACGCCAGGCGCGATTCGAGGGCGTTTCGTTCTGGTTTTCTTGCTCGCTGAATTCCGTGGGCGTGTATCGTTTTTCATTTCAAGCCTCGCTGCCGGGTCCGTTCACGCTAGCAAATGCAGGTTGCTGGGCTGGTATGGCCACGTACCCACGAACGGACGTGGCCGTAGCAGACACAACGTGAACCAAATCGGCGCGCACGAGAATCTGCAAAGCCTCTCGATCTGCGGATGACGCAGTTACAGGCTCTGTGTATAATCTACCCTGCATATTCTCCACACGTACCGATATCAGCATTTCGTACGCTGCGGACGTACCGTCCTCGGCATCCACATATAACAACTCCAGGAAATCACCCATGGCCGACCCCACCACCAACGAAATGATGCGTGCGTTTCTCGAGCAGATGCAGAAGATCGCTGAGGACCAGAAGCAAACCGCGGCTCGGCAGCTCCGCCTGGAGCAGCGTCTGTCCGCTCAGGCTAGCCTGCCCGACCGCGAGCACGTCGACACTGCGGTCAAGAGAGCCTTGAAGAACATGCCGACGCAGGAATCCCATTCGGACCGGATCCTCAAGTTGATCCGCAAGGGGCCTCTCTCCACCACGCAGATCATGGATGAGCTCGAATACTCCGAGGCCGACAAGACGGCCATGTGGGCGGGTATCGCCAAGCTGGAGCGCGACGGTGACGCCCTCGTAGTCCAGCGTCCGGCAACCAAGGGCGCCCGCGGCAAGCGCGGCCCTTCGGTTGTTTACCACAGCAGCCACATCAAGCTGCTGAAGCCTCTCCCCTGACGTATTCACCGTCGTACTGTTCCCGTCGATCATAGCCGGACCCCTTTCTCTTCTATCTGAGCGACAGAATGCCACAGTCGTTGAAACCTAATTCAGCTGGCCGCACGAAATGAACGTTCGTTAACGCACTCCGGCCAGATAGGAGCGGAGCTGATCGAGCACCGGCGGGGCTGGGAGAAACAAGCTAGCTGGCGCTGGCGCGTCATACCCGACGCGCTGAGCGGGCCACGGGTCCCAAGGATCAGCGGGCGCCAGCGCCGCGCGACGCTCGGCCGCGTCGATGTGCGCTACGCCACGCAAGGGTGCGATGTAGACGCTGGGGTCAATCGGCTTTGCGGCAGCGCCGCCAACGGACGCAGAACGTACGATCGTTTGCATAAGTACAATCTTGCCACGTTCATTTTGCGTACGCACGATGTGTATGCTTGCGTACGTCAAATCGCTCGCCGATCCGGAACACCGTTCCGAGCGGGCAGCTCACTGCGCGATCTGCGCCAGCAGGTACGAGCTGATCTTCTCCTGCTGTGAGAGCAGTCGCTCGAACAACGTCGGAGTGTGGAGATACACGCCCTGGACGCCGGGGATCTTGTGCGCCAGCAAGAGCTCGCGATCGACGTCGTCCACGCCCGCCAGTCGCACGCAATTCGAATACGTATGCCTGAGGGTGTGCCCGGTCTCGCTCGGCAGCGCGGTCTTCTCCTTCCAGACCTGCGTCGCGATCCATCGGGTGTTGAACTTGTCGCGCGTGGGGAACAGCCACGGCTCCTGTGGCGCTGACTCGCGCGCCAG
>WUUC01027510.1_pt1 | contig 10653 bp, 8 predicted proteins | sample 6278441 | NCBI WGS metagenome assembly WUUC01 (sample SAMN13675441, study PRJNA597444) | soil metagenome | isolation source: soil | place: USA: Washington | collected 2017-10 | reverse complement strand
CAGTGCGGCATGTCGCTATATATCGGCGCAAAGATCGATCAGGCGGATGAATCTTATTTCAACGAGTACCTCAAGCCAAAGCTGCGCAACCCGCGCATCGAATTTCTCGGCGAAGTGAATCAGACGCAAAAGCGCGAACTGCTCGAACATGCCAGCGCATTGCTGTTCCCCATCGACTGGCCCGAACCATTCGGGCTTGTCCTGATCGAAGCCTTTGCTTGCGGCACACCGGTCATCGCCTATCGAAATGGCTCCATTCCGGAAATCATGGAAGACGGCGTTACGGGGTTTGTTGTCACCAATCAGGAAGAAGCGGTGCGCGCCGCCCGGCAAATCGAATCTATCGATAGAAAAGCCTGCCGCGAAGCATTCGAACGGCGCTTCAGTGTCGCACACATGGCCGAAAACTATTTACGCATTTATCAACGCCTGGTGAACGAGAAAGGTTCATGAACTGGCTTGGGAGCCGCCGGCACAGTTCAAGACGCTTTCCAAGCTCTCCCGGCAAAACAATAAACGCAAACCGGAGAAACCCATGGTTGAAAAAGTTCAATTGGGGGAGAAATGGTACATCCTCGCAACATCTGCGCCCGCCGATGAAAGCCGGCGCGTACTCAAGTACAACGACACCTTCGCACTGTTCGACCGCTTTGGGGATATCCAGTCGACAGGATTGGGCGAAGAAGGCATTTATCACGGGGATACTTCCTTCCTGTCGCAGCAGGAACTGCTGATAGAAGGCGCCAGGCCAATGTTTCTGAATTCGACGGTGAGAGACGACAACGGTCTTTTCATCATCGAGTTGATGAATCCCGATATTCATCCCGACGGGCAAAACCCGATCCTCAAGGGGATCCTGCATATTTTCCGGGCAAAATTGCTCCTCAGCGACGCCTGCTATGAACATGTGCGCGTCGCCAATTTCGGTCTCGATCCGGTGCATGCGACCGTGACAATGGAGTTTGGTGCCGACTACAAGGATATTTTCGAAGTGCGCGGCTTTCACAGGGCACGGCGCGGCGGGCATCTGACTCCGGAAATCAACAGCAAGGAACTAGTGCTGGGATACAAGGGCCTGGATGACATCGTACGGAAAACCCGTATCACATTCGACCCACAACCTGACAAGCTCACCGCCAATCGAGCTGAATTCAAAATTTCGCTGCAGCCCAAAGGCGAAGCACATATTTATGTCACGATCGGTTGCGAGCTGGAAGAAAAACCTGCCCCTCGCTCTACTGATTATTTTCAGGCCTTTACGTACGTAAACAAAACCATCGGCCACGAACTGGAAAACCGCTCAAAGATTATTACCTCCAATCCGCTGTTCAATAACTGGGTGGACCGTTCCACGGCAGATCTCGTCATGCTGAGCACGCGCTTGCCGGAGGGCGTCTATCCCTACGCCGGCGTACCATGGTACTCGACGACCTTCGGCCGCGACGGCATTCTGACCGCGTGGGAATACTTGTGGGTCGATCCAGGCATGGCAAAGGGCGTACTGCAGTTCCTTGCAAATAATCAGGCAACCACCCAAGATCCCGAAAGAGATGCGGAACCAGGCAAGATTCTGCACGAGGCGCGCAGAGGCGAGCTGGCGCTGCTGAATGAGATCCCGTTTCGTCATTACTACGGCACAGTGGATGCGACGCCGCTGTTCATCGGCCTTGCCGGCGCCTACTACGACCGGACCGGCGACCTGGACTTCATTCGCAGCATCTGGGGCAACATCCAGGCTGCGCTGCAATGGATCGACGAATACGGCGATCGTGACAAGGACGGTTTTGTCGAATATGCGCGCTATACCGAATCAGGGTTGGCGCAGCAAGGCTGGAAGGATTCACACGACTCGGTATTCCATCAGGACGGCCGGCTCGCCGATGCGCCCATCGCATTATGCGAGGTGCAGGGATATGTCTACGACGCGAAGCTGCAAGCGGCCAGGTTGGCCCGCCTGCTCGGCGAGCCAGCGGATCTGGCGCAGCGGCTCGAGGACGATGCACGCCGCCTCAAGCAACGCTTCAACGAAGATTTCTGGTGCGAAGAGATTGGCACCTATGCGCTTGCCCTGGACGGCAAGAAAAAGCAGTGCGCCGTACGCTCGTCCAATGCGGGCCATGCTCTATGGAGCGGAATCGCCACTCACGAGTATGCGGAACGCATTGCGGACCAAATGCTCAAGGAAGACTTCTTCTGCGGCTGGGGCATCCGTACCATTCCTTCCGGAGAAGTGCGTTACAACCCGATGGCCTACCACAACGGATCGGTATGGCCGCATGACAATGCCTTGATCGCGGACGGCATGGCGCGATATGGTCTTACGTCCAAGGCCATGAATGTGTTCAGTGCCATGCGGGAGGTGAGCCTGTACATGGATCAGCATCGCATGCCGGAACTTTTTTGCGGCTTCGAAAAGAGGCCGGACGAAGGACCCACTCTTTATCCGGTCGCATGCTCGCCGCAGGCCTGGGCCGCAGCAACAGTATTCTATCTGCTGCAGGCATCGCTCGGTCTTTCATTCGACCCCGACCCCGCCAATCCGCAGATACGCTTCAGGCATCCGCAGTTACCGCCTTTCCTCGAAACGGTGGAGATCAGGGATTTGACCCTGGGAACAAGCTCGGTGGATTTGCTGTTGCAGAGATATCCGAACAATGTGGGAATCAATGTAATGCGCAAGCAGGGGAATGTCGAGGTGATGGTAGTCGCGTGACGACTGCTGCATGTCTCAAGGCGATGCCGATGCCAAGCATCCTGACTCCGAACAAGACAGCCTCGGTGAGCGATGCCAGAGGATTTCAACGGATGTTCGCGCCGAATCGCTTGACGGTGGGCGTGTTTTTCCCGATTGAAGCTTTCCAGAATGATCAGCCGACGATGCGCAATCAGGAACGCCTTGCACAGCGTGCGGAGGAGCTGGGTTTCGCCGGATTGTGGGTGCGCGATGTGCCATTGCGGGATCCGAGCTTTGGCGACATCGGACAAGTGTTCGACCCCTGGGTCTGGCTCGGCTGGATCGGTGCGCAGACAAAAGACATTGCGCTAGCCACAGGCTCGCTCGTCCTTCCCCTGCGCCATCCGCTGCACACCGCCAAGGCCGCAGCATCCATCGACCACCTGACCGGCGCACGCCTCGTGCTCGGCATCGCGTCCGGGGACAGGCCCGTCGAGTACCCGGCATTTGGCGTCGACCAGGAGCAGCGCTCTGCGCTATTCCGTGAAAACCTGCGCGTAATGGTCACAGCCCTCTATGAAGAATCTCCTACGTTCCAGTCGCCCTACGGCTCAATGCTTGGAACGGCGGACCTGGTCCCCAAGCCGACCGGTCACATGCCCATTCTGATCACCGGCCATAGCGGACAGCGCCTGGAGTGGATCGCCGAACACGCAGATGGCTGGATCACTTATCCGCGCGGAATCGAACGACAGACAGAAGTCGCTTCGCACTGGCACTCTGTCGTGGAAAATGTCGCACCCGGCGTGTTCAAGCCGTTCGTGCAATCGCTCTATCTCGACCTGACCCACGACCCGGACGAGCCGCCCACCCCCATCCATCTCGGCTTTCGCGGCGGGCGACATATTCTTTTCCGTTTTCTGGAAACGCTACGTACGATCGGCGTCAATCACGTCATACTCAACCTCAAATATGGCGCACGCGACGCAGGCGAAGTGCTGGAGGAAATCGGCGAGGAGGTGTTGCCGCGACTGGAGGAAACCTCGCAGAACGCAACGCCGTAGAAAGCAAGATCAACTGGGGCTCATCTGCGAATACGGAATCTCCTATTCCGGGAATGAGCTCCGATTAGGCTGTCAATCAAAAATCCAGCGAGGCGGACAACACGAAGGTGCGTGGAGCGCCGAGCACCAGATAGCCAGCCCCCGGATATCCGCCGGCGGAAGCCCAGTAGTCGCGGTTAGCCAGGTTCTCGATCTGCCCACGAATGGTAATAACCTGGTTTCCGATGCTGGTGATATAGCGCACCCCTGCGTCGTATCGCGTCCAGCTCGAGACTTTTTGGAGGTTGGCATCATCGGCATATTGTGATGCGGTGTAAATGGCCCGACCGCTCACGCTTAGTCCTTTGACGCCAGGCACATCCCACTCTGCACCTAGGTTGGCCTGAAGATCGGGCACGCCGATCACGTCCTTGCCATCACTCCGGCCGCCGGCAGTATGCTTCTGCTTTGCATCCAGAAAAGTCATTCCTCCCAGGAGACGCACTCCACGAGTTGGCCTGCCATAGACTGACAGCTCCACACCGCGGTTGCGCTGTTCACCATCGATTTCGAACCGATTGATCGCAGTGTTGATGCTTCCCATGGGCTTGGAAGTCGTGAACAGGGAGAGACTCATGCCGACTGAGCCGGCATCGTACTTTGCACCGATTTCCTTCTGCTTAGAACGATATGGAGAAAATACTTCGCCCTCATTAACTAACGGAGTTCCGCCACCGCTGGCTGCAATAGGGCCGCGATTCAAGGCTTCGATGTAATTTGCATAAAGAGAGAGATTCTTCGTCGCCTTGACGACCAGACCGGCTACCGGTGTGACAGCACTTTTATCGTATTCGCCGTTGGTATCCAGCGCACCGGTGGTGTAGTTATAGCTTTTATCCTTGATAGTTTGATGGCGCGCGCCAATGGTCAGCAATGCCTGGTCGCCCGCAAATGCCATCGTGTCGGCCAAGGCCACACTCGACAATTCGGTCTTCTGGACAAGCAACGGGTTGGCAAGCCAGCCGTTCACGACATCGGCTGTCGGACTGGTGACTGTTACAGGAGAATACAGATTCGATGCAAATGAGGCGGAACTAAACGCCCACGCGTTGTGCGAGTCGAGTTTGAAGGCGGAAGCGGACGCGCTAAGGCTATGGGTAATTGAGCCAGTACGCAACTTGGAGCGGATTCCGATCTCGCCGGTGCGCACCGAATCCTTACGGGCATTGTCCCATCTGACGGCACTGGTGTCCCCAGCCGGGTTAATCACTGTCGGAGTGGCCAGGACATTGCTTTCCTTTCCCTCGCGGGCTCCTGCTGCAAACCAGGCTGTCGTCTCCGGCGCAAGATCGATTTCACCTCGCAACGTACCAAAGGTATCGCGCTCGTTCGAGAATGACCAGGGTTGCGAAAAATTGGTTGAGGCATCGGGCGCCGACGGAATTGCAAGGCCGGCGGCAACATTGACGCTAGGCCTTGCCTGGTTCAATTTATGTTCCTGATACCCGACGTCGGCCGAAAGCCGGACGTTGCGACTGCGATGGTCCAGACCGACAGAAATAAGGCTAAGTTCGCGCTCTTCGTCGTCGATCACGGTATCGCCGTCCCGGCGGGCAAGATTGAGCCGAATGCCCGTACTCTGGTCCGGACCGAACCGCCGTGCGATGTCAGCGGCTAAGTACCCCTGCCCGCCGCTATCGGTGCCGACCGTGAACTGGGTCAGCGGATTGTTCGGAGCACGCTTTGGCAAAAGATTGATCGAGCCCCCTATTCCACTGGGGCCAGGAGGCGCACCGTTGAGAAAGGCATTTGCGCCACGCAAGACTTCGACACGCTCGAGCAGCTCGGTTGCGACGAACTGCCTGGGCAGCAGGCCATACAGGCCGTTGTAGGCGAGATCATCCGAGTTGACCGGAAAACCTCGAATTACATAGAGCTCCTGATAGTTGCCGAATCCGCGCGCCACTCGCACCGTCGGATCGTTCAGTAGAACGTCGGCCACGCTGCGCGATTGCTGGTCCTGAATCAGCGTCTGTGTATAAATCGTGCTGCTGAAAGGCGAATCCATATTGTCCACATTACCCAGAATGCCGACCCTGCCGCCACGCGCCACCTGGCCTCCTGCATATTCCGCCGGCAGGCCGGATGCTGAAGCATCGGCTGAAGCTTCGACAGTAACAGTAGGCAGAACGGTTTCACTGCTGTTGTCATTGGACGCGGATTGGGCATACGCCGTGCTGTATGCCATAGCGACGGCAATGCCGATGAGTGAACGCTTGAAATGATTCATATGCATGACTGGACCGCCTATAAATTATAATGAGAATGATAATGATTCCCATTATAATAATGTCTAATTGTTTAAGCAAAGTAACTTTTACTCGCCAAAATCAAGAAGAAACATGACTTCCAATACGATTCGCCGCTGGGCATGGATCCACAAATGGAGCAGCCTGGTCTGCACCCTTTTCATGCTGTTGCTATGCCTGACCGGCTTGCCGCTCATTTTTCATCATGAAATCGGTCACCTTCTCGGAACCGAAGTCGAAGCGCCTGAAATGGCAGCCGATGCGCCGCGCACAAGCCTGGACCATGTGATGCAAGTCGCCAGAGCGCGCCATCCCGGCAAGGAAGGCATGTTTGTCTCACGTGAACCGGACGACGACAAGATCTGGTATGTAACGCTGTCGGACACCCCGACGTCCGAGACGGATCTGAAGCAGGTGGCGGTTGATGCGCGCACCGGTCTGGCTCTTGCGGAACCGAAGCTGGATGAAGGCATCATGAATATCATCTTCAGGCTGCATGTCGACCTCTTCGCCGGCCTGCCTGGCATGCTGTTCCTCGGCTTCATGGGATTGCTGTTGTTTGCCGCCATCGTGTCCGGGGTAGTGCTGTATGCGCCCTTCATGCGCAAGCTGGCATTCGGCACCGTACGGCACGAGAGCCCGCCCCGGACGAAATGGCTGGACATGCACAACATGCTGGGAATCGTGACGCTTGTATGGGCGTCGGTCGTGGCGCTGACAGGCGTGATTAACACGCTGGCCGATCCGATCATCGATTTATGGCGCTTCGACGAAGTCGGTGAAATGGTTGCCCCTTATCAGGGGCTGCCTCCGCCTAAAGAGCTTGGTTCCTTGCAAAAGGCAGTCGATGCGGCGCTCGCGCTGGAACCCGGCATGGCAGTCGGATTCATTGCTTTCCCCGGCACGACGTTCTCCAGCCCGCATCACTATGCGGTGTTCCTGCGCGGAGATTCTTCGGTAACCAGCAGGTTGTACAAGCCGGTGCTGGTCGATGCACAGATATCGAAAGTGACCGACAGCCGTGCGCTGCCCTGGTATGTCACGACATTGCTGCTGTCGCAGCCACTGCATTTCGGAGACTACGGAGGCAGGCCCATGCAAATTTTGTGGGCGCTATTGGATATCGTCACCATCATCGTACTTTGCAGCGGGCTGTATTTATGGCTGAAGCGCGGAGTACGAAGCTCAGTGCAGCTGCCATCCGAGTTGCCTGAGCTGAATGCAAGTTTTCTATCACAAGCACATTTAGTAAGAAAGGATGCTGGATGAAAAGCTCTTTTGCGCGCATGTGGGGCGCGGTGATTCTTATCGGGATCTCCACCACCATCGGTTTGCTGTCCGCGTTGCTTGGAGATGGCATATGGGACCTGCTATCTGCAGTGACTCTGGGCGTGCCTGTTGTCGTAGCAAGCTGGTTCAGCCTGGTGAAGCGGTCTGGCGCCGACCGATTTAATAAGGAGTCACAACAAATTTAGAGCCCTTTTCACTATTGCAACCATCCTTTCTTGATCATTTCCCCCGCAACCAGATCCGCTAACAGTTGATGGCTATGTCCCGAGGGATGGACCAGATCGGCGAATTGATATCGGTCGATAACAGCCGGTATCACATTCGCTTTGGTGCATATCAGCGACGACATCATAAAGTTCTTTTCAGGGGAAAGATCGCAGGCAGGCGTGGTCGTATTGGTGATGCCGTATTGCGCCGGATTGGCGCTGTATTCCCGCGCGGCCGTGTAGGCATCCACATACACAACCTTCGCATTGCCGTCCACGCGGCCCTTCAATGCGGCATTGAAAGTCTGCGTCATCAGATTGATCAGGCCCTGCAATTCGCTGCCGGCTACCAGTCCGAATGGCGATTTGCTCGCATCGGGCAAGTTCACTACCGTCACGTAATTTGCACCTGCCTCGATGATCCGCTCGATCAGCCGCGCCAGTTCGTCCCCGGCCCTTGCCATGTCCGCCACTGCATCGAGAGGATTTCTCCCTTTGGCCAAAGAGCTCAGCTGGATGAAGAGGTCGTTACCTCCGGCCATGACGAATACAATTTCATCACCTCTGAATCGTCCGCCGTAAACAGCCAGATGATTGGCAATCTGCGTGGCCACCGGGACAGTCAACTGCCCTACCACGATGTTGTCGCCGCCCAGTGCCTTATTGCCGCGGCCGATCGGGTCGGTCACTCGCGCGCCACCTTGGGCGTACGCGGTGCATTGAGGGAAATTAGTCACCGGCACAAAGAATCCGCGGGCCGGGTCGCCGTCGAGTCCGGTTTGCGCAGGGCATGGCGGCGGCTGCCCTAACCGTGCGGCCACCAGCTCGATCCATATCCTTGCATCCGGCGCATTCACAGTATATTTGCCGCCACCCAGCTCCTTCACGGCTCCGACCGCATACGTGCCGACATCGCTGAAACTGTCGCCGAACGAGACCAGGGAACTGAATCCAGGAGCCGGCGGCGGTGGCGGCGCTACCGCGCCGATGTTGTTGTCATTGCTGCCGCCGCAGCTTGCAAGAAGAATGGCCGCGCATAACGCGACCGCACGTCTGAGCAAATACATGTTGCCTCCAGCAAATGATGCGAGCGTGCGCGCGGCATGCTGCATGCACAGGATGCTGGTCGGACGAGTGTCCGTTTTTGAGCAGGCGCAATCAATGCGGGATGAATGGCGCTTCCAGGCGCCCCGGCGTGGTTCTGCGGAGCCTGCTATTCGCTTGCCGGAAACCCATGCCTTATGGCACTTGAAGGTCTGTCGGCCGTCCAGCAGATTGAGAATGCATGCAAGGGAGATGAGGTCGGATTAAGAACCCTTGCGGAACAGGCTTGCTAGCCTGTTCCGCACGCACTCCGGATTCCCTGGCCCACCAACCGTACGTGATGCACGCTGAGCGTCGCAGGTCCGGGATCAGCTCGTTTATGCGTTGGCAAACAGCTCTACTCTGGGACGTAGACGATCGAACCGTCCTTCATGCGATATGCCGTGCCGGCCTTTGCCCCCTCGCCCTGGCCGATTGCACCGCTGGACTTGTAGCGCTCGATCTTCTCCTCCTTCTTGATCACCATTCAACTCTAAGCCGGCATACTCGCCATGCCCCACACGGTCCGGCCGCTGCGCCGCTGCCAAGACTGCACGGCGAATCGGCCCAGCGCGAACAGCGCGTAGCCAACCAGAGCGGCGACCAATAGCTGCACCGGATAGAGAAAGAACTGGCCGATCTAATACATCAGCAGTTCAATAAAAAAGTCGATTGGTTCATGGCTTTCCCTGAGAAGTTGGCGAAGAATTCGAAGGTGCGGCAATACTGCCGCCCATCGGCTGTGCGCATGGATCGCTACGCTCGGTCGGTGCAGTGAACCAGAGCAGGTCGTAGCCTTCGGCATCGTAGTCTGCCGGGATCGTACGCTTTGCGTCGGTTTCGGTGAATGCGATGCTCAATACTGCTGCCGGCTCGCGCAGATAAAGAGGTACGGCGCGGTCGCGGCGTACATGGCCGGCACCGGCGATGAGTACAGCCTGATCGGTCCGTGAGGCATTCAGCACTGCAGCCATGCGCGCATCGCGTGCGCGCTGAGCGTCAACGATCGCCGCCAAGTGGTGATCAGGCAGACGCTGACCGCAATGTCCGCGCACGATCTCATCTTCCATGCGCTGCTGCTGGCTCGCGCCGGCTGGCGGCAAACCGCTGGATCGCTGGCCGAGCGCGATCTCGCGTCCCGCCTGGCGCGACAGATTGGCAGCCAGCAACGGCCAGCCGCGCTCCGCTGCAAAAGCGATCAGATCCTTGTACATCGGCCAGCGCCAGCCCTTGCGGTTGAGCTGTCCAGCGGAAGCCAGCATTTCCGCCGCCGCATCGGCCTGTACCACATTCTGCGGTCGCGGGATCTTCGCCTGGGCAGCGTCGAGCCCCCTCTGATGCTCGCTGTCGAACTGTTCCATCGCCAGTGCCGGGCTGCGTCCGCGGATGGCCAGGGCCTTGAGCACCTCCAGTTGCAACGCATGGTGAATCACACTGTCGTGCTTCTCGCCGAGCAGTACGAAACGCGTTGCTGCAGCCCGATCGAATACCGCTTGCGGATTGACGAAAGCCTGCGCCCGGGTATCCCAGATACGGCCTTCCAGCGGATGGTCCTGCGCTGCCGCGGCGAGACGGTACAGCAGCATGAATGCCAGCAGGATAACGAAACGTTTGCGCATCATGCGGTCCTCCTTACCGTTATGCGCCATTGCTGCCATGCACCGATGATCGGCAACAGCAGCAAGATGGCCAGACCTTGAAGACTTTGAGTAGGCGGCGCCGTTACCGGTTTAAGCTTGACGCCCTGGATCTGCAGGGCGTGTGCCTGGGGAGCCGATTGTATCCGGGTCGGCGGGGGTGGAACCGGAGCAAGAGTCGGCGCCGGAGGAGCCGGCTGGCTCGACTGCACCGCCGGGGCGACCGGCTGCGACAGTCAGTCTCCCGGCAATCCGGCAAAGCGCTGCAATTGCGTGTTATCGGTACGCACATCATAGCGTGGCGCGAGTTTGCGGTGGCTCTCCTTGAGCTTGTCCAATGTCGCGGCGGACTAGTCAGCTTGTTGCAACACTAGCGAAGATCGGAAGACGTAGGACCAAGATTGGGATGCT
>WUUC01021887.1_pt1 | contig 10653 bp, 11 predicted proteins | sample 6278441 | NCBI WGS metagenome assembly WUUC01 (sample SAMN13675441, study PRJNA597444) | soil metagenome | isolation source: soil | place: USA: Washington | collected 2017-10 | reverse complement strand
CGCCTCGGCACAACTTCGTCACGCTTCCCCGGATCCGCTCGGAGTCGCCGGCGTTCGACCTGCACCACCCCGAGATCGCAGCCCTGGAGCACTCTGACAACCAGGAACTGCTCACGGGGATTTCGGCCGCAGACTCGCCAGACCTGCAAGGCCGCGACCGCATACTGGGAAAATCACCTGAGGGATCGTGAGGTTCCCCACGCAGCCTGAACGCAGGGACGGTTCCCACAAGGAACTGCTTGGCGGCGAGGATCAGCATTGTTTGCGTCCGTGGGCTCTGAGCATCTCGATCATGTGGTGGGTGCGGCGGTGTCGTCCTGCTCGAGCGCGGAATGCGGGCGTGGTCTCACAAGCGCATTCGGATGTAGCGCCCGATCAGTCCCGTCGGGGTTGCCAGCATGAACGGAAGCCGCCAGCCAGGTGCGCATTGACGCTCGACTGTCCCGAGCGACCGGGGATCGTTATCGCCGTACCGGGGTTTCTGCTCGAGCGAGAGGGCGAATCCGCGAGCTCAACCAGTTCGACGCGACCAGCGTCACGGCCACTGCTCCCAGGTGGACTCCTTGGACGAGCTGACGACGGCCTTCGGCGAGGTGGCGGAGAACTTCGACATGCGCTTCGCGCTGCGGTCTGCCGCCGAGCCGCGACGGGTTCTGATATCGGTCTCGAAGCTCGCGCACTGCCTCAACGACCTGCTCTTCCGCGCCCGCGTCGGCGAGCTGCCTGTCGACGTCTGGCCGTCGTGTCGAACCACCGCGAGCACGGGTCCCTAGTGCAGTGGCACGGCATCACCTTTCACCCACACGTGCCGGTGACGCCTGAAACCAAGCAGGCGGCAGAGGCCGAGCTGATGCGCCTGGTCGTCGAGCATGACGTCGAGCTGGTCATGTTGGCGCGCTACATGCAGATCCTCAGCGCCGACCTCGACGAGGGGCCAATCATCGCCCAGCAAGTGCACGAGGTCGACCACGCCGACACCCCCCGAAGACGTGGCCGCAGCCGGTCGCGACACCGAGTGCAGAGCGCTCTCCAACGCGGTGCGCTGGCACTGCGAGGACCGGGTCATCCAGCATGGCAACCGGACGGTGATCCTGCACCGAGGCCTGCGTGCTGGTCGACCGTGGGTGTCCGGGCTCCCACCCTCGAGCGGATTCAGTCGAGGTCAGCGGCAACCCGGGCCAATGAGACGGACTGGTCGTGCAGGTCGTCCGGCAAGCGGCGCGCACCGACGATCTTCCTGATCGAGTCCATCGCGTCCCAGTCGTTGGCGTGCATGCCGGCCAGGACACGGCCCTCAAGAAGCCAGAGGGCTGTGAAAGTCCCTTCGGCTGGCCTGCCCCGGAGCACCACCTGGTCGTAGCCGTCTGGCCCCACATGTCCGAGGTACTCCATGCCTAACTCGTACTGGTCGGAATAGAAGTAGGGCAGCCGGTCGTAGGGCACGCCTTGACCGACCATGTTGCGTGCTGCGACAACACCTTGCTGGATCGCGTTGTCCCAGTGCTCCACGCGCAGATGCCGGTCGAGCGAAGGGTGGTAGGCGTTCGCCACGTCACCTGCCGCATAGATGTCCAGCTCGGAGGTGCGTAGAAATTGATCGACCACGATGCCGTTTCTCGTTCGCAGTCCGGCGGTCCTCGCGAGGGTGGTCGCCGGCACTGCGCCGATTCCGACCACGAGCAGGTCGCCCTTGACCGAGGACCCGTCCGCCAGACCCACGATCACCGCGCCCTGGTCGCCATCAATGGAGGCCACCTTCGCCTCGACCCTCAGGTCTACGCCGCGTGAGGTGTGCAGAGAGGCGAAGATGCTGGCGACCTCGTGCCCGAGGACGCCTACGAGCGGCAGGTCGAGGGCTTCCAGAACGGTCACGTGTACTCCCGCGCTTCGGGCCGCCGCGGCTACCTCGAGGCCGATCCACCCACCTCCCACGATGACCAGTCGGCGGCCAGGTTGCAGCTGCGACTTGATCCGGTCGGAGTCTTCGACTGTGCGCAGGTAGGTGACGGGCGCCGCGCTGTCGTCGGCAATGGTTAGGTGTCGCGGGCGCGAGCCGGTGGCGAGCAGCAGTTTGTCGTACTCCTGCCTAGATCTTCCGGCGGTCACGGTCCGGGCGATCGGGTCAATGGTGGTCACCCGTCGGCCCAGCCTCAGATCGACGTCGCTATCGCGGTACCACTCTCGAGGATGGACCACGGCGGAGGCGAAGTCGTCCTTGCCCGTCAGGTAACCCTTGGACAACGGCGGACGCTCATAGGGCAGTTGCGCCTCCTCGCCGTAGAGCACGAGGTGACCGTCAAACCCGGCCTCTCGAAGCTCCTGCACGGCCCTGCCCGCAGCGAGGCCGGCACCGACGACGACGTAGGTCTGTCTGGCAGCCATGGTCAGCACGCCTGTCGGCGGCTGCGCGCCAGGGAGAGGAACGCGGCGCGCGGCCACAAGTCGGCGCGCAGTGTGCCCAGCTGAGTCCAGGTGGCAGTGCGGGCTCCCGTGCCGCGAACGCCACGCAAGCTCATGCAGGTGCGCTCGACCTCGATCACGACTCCGGCACCACGTGCAGCAAGATGGTGATCAAGATGCTCGGCAGTCTTCTGGGCGGTCAGCGCATCGATTCCGGCGGCATGACCGGCACACCAAGGCGAATGGCCCAGGCCTACGCCGAGCTCCTCACCCCCGGCACCTTCGAGCTGATCCCCTTTCCGAACGCCGAGAGCTTCCACCAACTCGTGTCTGTCCAGCACGTTCCGGTCACGACAATCGGGGTACGGATGGGCATCGCCCGCAGCGTCGTCGGTGTGCTGTGAGGTCGGGCGCACCGACCTCGTAGCGGCCGAACGGACAGGGGGCGTACTAGCCCCCCGGACGCCCGGGACTGGGATGTCCGAGCAGACCAGCATCGTCATCGCACGTCGCTGTTCTCGATGGTGTGTCCGACAGATACGGGGCGGCGGGGCGTCCAGGAGGCGGGGGGCGCCAGCCGTGCCAATGCGAGTGCGCCGACCAGCAGACCGAAGTCGCGCAGGGCAACGTCGTAGTAGTCACCGAAGCTGAGGAGGTTGGTGATGATGCCGAGCAGCCATGCAGCAACCAAGTAGGCCCCGACGGTGGGCCGGAGGAACACCACCACACCAGCCAGGATCTCGACCACGCCGACCGCCAACATGGTTTGGTGCGCGGACCCGGGGACGAGGTCGCTGATCCATGGAGCGAGGTATTGCTCCCAGTTGGTGAGCACGTTGAAGAATTTGTCCAGGCCGAAGGCGATGGGAGCGATGGTGAAAACGGTACGCAGCAAGAGGAATGCCTGGCGGCCGCCCGAGGGGGTCACTTCGCGCTGTGCGGCGGGTGTTGAGAACAAGCGGATTGAGGTCATGAGATCGTCCAGATTTCTAGATCGGAGTTGATGTGAGCGTTGGAAGGGTCCCGCAGCACGTTCACCGGTCCTGTCCGCGTGTGAGTTCGTCCCAGTTGATTGGCGGCTGGTCGGCCCTTCCTCGAGTCAGGTAGGGCAGAGGGTTGCTCGGCGCCCGGGCCTCCGACGCGAGCCAGGCTGCGAATCCACGAGGGTTGCGCCGTTGAAGCTCGTCGAGATAGGTCTGCCGCTCGGCTACGAGCGCGGCCGTCTGGGCTGCTGAAGGCTGGTGCTGTAGCGCCGTGTAGCTGGCCCGCCAGGTTTCGCATAGCTCCTCGTCACTGAGCGCGGCTACGCCCGAGGAAGGCTGGAACGTCGAGCACTCGTGGTTCGCGAGGCTCAGAGCACGGGCCATCGAGTCCAGCTGGGCGGGCGAGGGGGTGAGAACCGAATGGAGCCAGCGACCGGAGGTCTTCACGACGTACGGCGAGATGGCGAGGATCAAGATGAGCAGCAGCAGGACACCGATGCCCAAGAGGGCCGCGAAGCCGATGACGGCGCCGATCGCTGACCCCGCGATCAGTGCGTTCTCGGCGACGAGACGGGCGGTGGCTCGTGAAGGGCATGTCGCGTCCTTGCTCTGGCCGAGCCACACCCAGGTGACGATGGCGGCGATGGTGCCGCAGAACAGGGCCAGGGCCGTTACGGGGATGGGGGCGAACACCAGACCGACACAGAGCCCGACCGCGGCCAGTGGAGCGCAGACGGCCACCCACAGGTGCGCGTAGATCCTCATCGCTGCCCCGACCCCTCGCAAACCTGGTCCAACGCATCGGCTAGCGAGTGCTGGGCGAGTGACGAGCTCTGTCTCTCGAGCGCGGCCGCGACATCGTCTAGGTCGATGCGCAGTTCAGCCAGGGCCGACACGACACCGGCCGCGTCCGTGGCGCTGATCCTGGGCGGTGGATCTCCAAGGCTGCGGTCGTTCACGGTGGCGACCGTCGACGCGCTGAGCACCTGCACCGTATTGCGCACGCTCACGGCGTCGAGGTATTGCTGTGCATGGTCATTGTCAGGGTCCGTGCCGGCGCAGACCCATGCCAGACGCTGGGGCGTTGCTCCTCGTCTGGCCAGCCGTGCCCATCGTTGGGTGGAGAACTGTTCCTCGAACAAATGGCAGGCGAGTATGGCTTGCGCTGTGGCAGCGAGACCGCGCAACTCAGGTGCGCCTCTGCCGCCCAGCAGCTCGACCCTTCGGTCGACTTCCGCGTCCAGCCGACTCAGCGAGAACGAGGCGAGGCCGTGGACGGTCGTCGGATCCCCGCAGAGGGCGACGAATGCCTCGAGACCTGTCTGGTAGGCCTCGATAACCGCTGCGTAGCGGGCAAGGGAGAAGATTGACGTCGCGTTGATGTTGCAGCCGGCCGACACAGTGGCTTGCAGTGCTTGGACGCCCGACGCGGTCGCCGGGATGGCGACCAGTAGGTTGGGCCGATCGATTCGTCGGTGCAGTCCACAGATGGTGGCCGTCGTAGCGCGTGTGCGACGCGTGTGGGCAGGCGCCACCTGCAGTGAAACGAAGCCGTCCGTGCCTTGGGACATCTCGTAGACCGGTCGCATAAGGGCGCAGGCGGCCTTGGTGTCGGCAACCGTGATGTCCCAATAGGCCTCTGGTGCGGTGCACCCGGTGGCCAGAAGCCACCTGAGCTGTTCGTCGTGGGCTGCGCAGACTTCGAGCGTGTCAGCCAGCTCGCTCTGGGCGGCACCGACGCCGCGCACTCCCTCGGCGATCATCCGGTGCAGGCTCCCATGGTCGAGATCTGCTCGCGAGAGGTGGTCGAGCCATGAGCTCACTCCTCGTTCAACAGGCATCCGTGTGAGGGTGCTGGGTCCGCAGGCCGGGGCCGCGAGAGCGGGGTCGCTCGAACCTCCGAGGAGGTCGACCTGCGGAGCATCGGCGCCGCGGTCACTCTCCTGCAGGACGGTTGTTGACTTGCTCACCTGCGTCGAGGACCGATCGCCCCAGGTCGACGACCACCCCGAACCCTGGGTCGCCAAACCCCTCGGCTCCGCCCGTCCGGTCTCCATGGGCGTGAGAGTCACTCGCATCCGCCTCCGTCCTGGCTCGCCGGCCTCCGGTGACCACGTCCGCGCCTGAGTCGACGCTCACCAACAACGATGCCTCGCAGCGTGCGTAGAGTCGGGGCCAGTCATCGGCCGACAACGCGCCGCCTTGTTGCCGGTGACGGGCAGTTCATCGACTCGCGGCGACCATCGCCGAGCAGAGCTACGGGCACCGACGCGCGGCGAGCCGTGCCAACAGGGTGAGCACGTAGCCGGACCGTTCTTGTCTCGGCGTTGCTTGACGTCGGCAGCGTCCAAGCCATCTTGTCGACCGGTCCCGGGCGCTGGATCCGCGATCCGTTCTCGGCACTATCGATTCAGGCAGCCGGTGGGTAGGAGATGTCCGCTGCCCGGCCAGACTATGAGAGCGGAGGCGCGTGGTGGCACAGGTCATCCCCGACGTGCAGTTGCGAAGGATCTACGACGATCCCGATGAGGACGACGGAATCCGGGTGCTGGTTGACCGACGATGGCCGCGGGGGGTCAGCAAAGCACGAGCCGAGATGGACGAGTGGTGCATCGAAGTTGCTCCTTCGGACGGGCTTCGCAAGTGGTACGGCCATGCCCCCGAGAAGTTTGAGGAGTTCGCAGCCCGCTACTGCAAAGAGCTCGAAGATCCGAAGCGGGCGTCGGCGCTCCGCCATCTGCGGCTGATGACCTCCCACGGCCGGCTGACTCTGCTCACCGCTACCAGGCGGGTAGAGATGAGCCAGGCGGCCATCCTCGCGAAGATACTGCGTAGTTGACCCTTGGTGCAGGTGACGTCGTGCCCCCGCCGTTGCCGGGCTCAAGCAAGGCTCGCGACGGATGTACGCCGACCCGGCCCCTCGAACCCGGATGCCCCGTGGGCGAGTCTGGACCCGAGGCCTGCACCTGGGATCGACGCAAGTCTCTACCCGGGTTCGTGCGAAAACGCGCCCGCCTCGATGAAGGGAAATCCCAGGTGACGTTCGTATCCGTCGAAGTACAGGCCACAGCACCTGCGGTCGCTGAGAGTGTCGAGCAACCCATGGCGTCGGATCTGCTGGGCGACGTGGGCGTCACCGGGAGGAACGCACGTCCGTGGCCTCACGTCAGCACACTGCTGTCAGCCTCGGCAGAGCCGACCACAGCCAAGGCTGTGGCGCGCCTGGCCTGGGACATTGTCGACGAGTGGGGGGACCAATCGTTCCCGGCCAGCGACCCGCCCGCGAACTGGTGATTCCAACATGACGTCCCTACTCACCGGGTCGTGCGTCGTCACGTTGTGTCTGACGGGCTGCTGCGCTTGACAGCTGTCGACGACGCTGACGGCATCAGGGTTCCGCTGGTGCGTCGAAGGACCGAGAAGCCTCCTTGGTCGCTGGTCGGCATCCCACGTGTGCGCTTGATGTGTGTCGCGAACACCCACTGGAGCCAGATCGCACCACTGCCGAAGACCGGCACTCGCTGGTCCTCGAACGTGGCCGATCACTCGCCTAGTAAGCACTTCCACCCACCGGCAAAGTGCAGATCACTAGGCACCTGCCGACAGAGCGACGCGGTTCTCGTTCTGTTCGTCGCTGCCAGAGAGCATTCGAGAGAGGTCAACCAGCATGAGCGCACGGATCAAGCGACACCGCACGGACAGGATCGGTCTCCGGGTGACCGACGCGGATCCGTCCGAAACCCAGGAGTGGCTCGACTCGGTCGACGCGCTGGTCGACCATGCCGGTCGCGACCGGGCCCGTGAACTCATGCTCGACGTCTGGTCGCAGGCCCGACAACGGCACGTGAACCTGCCCGGACATGACGCCACCGGATACGGCAGCACCGACTATGTCAACACGATCCCGGTCTCCTCCGAACCACCCTTCCCCGGCGACGAAGAGGTTGAGCGGCGCATCCGTTCCTACGTTCGCTGGAACGCCGCCATGATGGTCCACCGCGCGCAGCGGACGGGCCTCGGCGTCGGCGGTCACATCTCGACCTACGCCTCGACAGCCACGCTCTACGAAGTGGGTTTCAACCACTTCTTCCGCGGCCGTGGTGCCGAGGGGGGCGGCGACCAGATCTATTTCCAGGGGCACGCGGCTCCGGGCGTTTACGCACGTGCCTTTCTCGAGGGACGTCTGGCTGAGGGGCAACTGGACGGGTTCCGCCAGGAGGTCTCACACGCGACGCTCGGTGGCGGCGTCCCGTCGTACCCGCACCCCCGCCTCATGCCCGACTTCTGGGAGTTCAGCACCGTCTCGATGGGCCTAGGGCCGATCAGTGCGATCTACCAGGCCCGATTCAATCGCTACCTCCAGAATCGTGAAATCAAGGACACCGGCCGTCAGCACGTGTGGGCCTTCATGGGTGATGGTGAGATGGACGAGCCCGAGGCGCTGGGTGCGCTAGGCGTTGCTGCCCGCGAAGAGCTGGATAACCTGACCTTTGTCGTGAACTGCAACCTGCAACGCCTGGACGGCCCCGTACGTGGCAACAGCAAGATCATCCAAGAGCTCGAGTCCTACTTCCGCGGGGCGGGTTGGAACGTCATCAAGGTCGTCTGGGGCCGTGAGTGGGATCGGCTCCTCGAAACGGACTCCGACGGCGCGCTCGTTGAGCTGCTGAACGCGACACCTGACGGTGATCTGCAGACCTACAAGGCCGAGTCCGGCGCCTTCGTGCGCGATCACCTTTTTGCTCGCGACACACGAACCCGACGGATGGTCGCGAACATGACCGACGCCGAGATCTGGGGCCTCAAACGTGGCGGACACGACGCTCAGAAGGTCTTCGCCGCCTACGACGCCGCTGTTCGCCACCGAGGACAACCGACCGTCATCCTGGCCCAGACCATCAAGGGATGGACGCTCGGGTCACACTTCGAGAGTCGCAACTCCACGCACCAGATGAAGAAGCTCACGCTCGAGCATCTCAGGGCCTTCCGGGACCGTCTAGCCATCCCGCTGACCGACAGCCAACTTGATGCTTCGCTGCCTCCTTACGCCAAACTCGAAGACGGTTCGCTCGAGCTGGAGTATTTGCACGCACGTCGCCGCAGCCTGGGTGGCTACCTCCCGAAGCGGATCGTCCCGACGACGAGCATGACCCTGCCCGGTGAAAAGGCCTACTCCGTTGCCGCACGGGGCTCAGGACATCAGCCGGTGGCGACCACCATGGCCTTCGTCCGGCTGCTCAAGAATCTGATGAGGGATCCCGACATCGGCCACCGGTTCGTCCCCATCATTCCCGACGAGGCGAGAACCTTCGGCCTGGACGCCTTCTTCCCAACCAAGAAGATCTACTCCCCGCTCGGACAGCGCTACCTCTCCGTGGACCGGCGCCTACTTCTCAGCTACCAAGAGGACACCGCAGGAGTGTTGCTGCACGAAGGGATCACCGAGGCCGGCTGCGCTGCCTCGTGGACCGCCGCGGGCAGTGCATACGCGACACACGGCGTGCCGATGATCCCGATCTACATGTTCTACTCGATGTTCGGCTTCCAGCGCACCGGAGACCAACTGTGGGCGGCTGCGGACCAGATGACACGAGGTTTCCTGCTCGGCGCCACCGCGGGGCGAACCACCCTGAACGGCGAGGGTTTGCAACACCAGGACGGTCACTCGCTTCTCCTCGCGTCCACGAACCCAGCGTGCGTCGCCTACGACGCGGCGTTCAGCTTCGAGCTCGGCCACATCGTCCGCGACGGGCTGCGCAGGATGTACGGAAGGACGGAACCGGAGGAGGACCCCGACGTCTTCTACTACCTCACCTTGTACAACGAGCCTGTCGTACAACCGCCCGAGCCTGAGGGCGTCGACGTTGACGGCATCCTCTCCGGCATGCACCTGTACTCCCCAGCGGACGCGGGCCACGGCCCGCGGGTGCAAATCCTGGCCTCCGGTATCGCGGTGCAATGGGCCCTGGAAGCACAGCGCATGCTGCGGACCGACTGGGGCGTCGGCGCAGATGTGTGGTCGGTGACCTCGTGGACGCAGCTACGTCGCGAGGCACTCATCACCGACTCCTGGAACTACACGCACCCAGATCAAGCGCAGCGAGTCCCATATGTCACTGCCCGGCTCCACGGACGGCGTGGACCGGTGATCGCGGTCTCGGACTGGATGCGCGCAGTGCCTGACCAGATCGCGCCGTTCGTACCCGGGGAGTGGTCCTCGTTGGGCACTGACGGTTTCGGTATGTCCGACACACGTGCCGCTCTGCGGCGACACTTCCGGGTCGACCCGCCGTCCATCGTGCTGCGCGTTCTCCAACGGCTGGCAGCACACGGACGGATCGACGCAGCCTCGGCGGGCCGAGCCATGAAGCTCTACGAGCTGGGTGTGGGAGTCGACGAGTAACCACACGTCTGCGCGCGGCGATCACACGCTTGCTGTCGCAGGCTCTGGGCGGTCGAGCATGGGGTTGCGCCTTCTTGTGCTTGACGCCTCTGGGCAGGGGAACTACGAAGTATGTTGCAAGCGGCTTTCTGGGGCTTCGTGGGTGGGGGCGCCCTGCTCATCGGCGCGGGGGTCGGGCTGTTCGTTCGGGTGCCGCTCCGGGTGGTCGGGTTGGTGATGGGGTTCGGCGTCGGAGTGCTCATCAGCGCCGTCGCCTTCGAGTTGACCGGCGCGGCCTACGACCGAGCGGGGGCGTGGCCTGTCGTCCTCGGGCTCTCGGCGGGCTCGCTGACGTTCTACGCCGGCGACCGGGTCATCGACCGCAGGGGCGCGGGGAGCCGCAAGGATCCAAGCGGCACGGGCGCCGGCGCAGGCTCTTCGGCCGCCAGCGCGTTGGTTCTGGGCGCGTTGTTGGACGGCATTCCAGAGTCAGCTGCGATCGGTGTCAGCCTGCTCGGTGGCGGCTCGGTAGGCCTGGCGGTTGTGATTGCGGTGTTCTTGTCGAACATTCCCGAGTCCCTCTCGGCCAGCGCCGGCATGCGAAGTGAGGGCCGCTCGGTCGCCTACATCATGCGGTTGTGGACGTTCGTCGTAGTCGCCTCGACGGTATCGGCAGCCCTGGGCTACGGGCTGCTGGGCGGTGCCGGGGAGACCACTTTGGCCTTCACCGAAACGTTCGCGGCCGGAGCGGTGCTGACGATGGTCGCCGACACCATGGTCCCGGAGGCGGTCGAGCACGCCGGACCGGCAGTAGGTCTGGCCTGCGTCACCGGCTTCATCTGCGCGTTCGTCCTCTCCATGACCGGCGGCGGATGAAAGGTGAGGGAG
>WUUC01170882.1_pt1 | contig 10654 bp, 4 predicted proteins | sample 6278441 | NCBI WGS metagenome assembly WUUC01 (sample SAMN13675441, study PRJNA597444) | soil metagenome | isolation source: soil | place: USA: Washington | collected 2017-10 | reverse complement strand
TACGCGTCGGGCTGACGTGCGCGAAATGTTTCTGCGAAGCTGAGGTTCAGATGGACTGGGCGCAAGATCATGCCCGGCCCGGGGTTTTTGGCCATCATGCGCAGCTGAATGCCGTCGTCGGGCTGAAGCCGAATGATCAGTTGGTTTGCGCTCAGCGCGCCCGGATGGCCCTCGAAAATGCAGTGGGGAGCGTCCTTGAACTGCACCACGATTTCCGAAGCCCGACGCGCGAGCCGCTTGCCCGTGCGCAAATAGAACGGCACACCTGCCCAGCGCCAGTTGCGCACCTCCGTCTTCAGCGCGACGAAGGTTTCAGTGTTGCTGCCGGGCTTCACGGAGGCTTCTTCCAGGTAACCCGGAACGGGGCGACCTGAGATCGCGCCTGAACCGTATTGACCGCGTACCGTCTGACGATCTACTTGGTGTCCCTCGATCGGACGGAGCGCTTCGAGCACCTTGAGTTTCTCATCGCGCACCGCGTCTGGACGCAAACTTACCGGTGGTTCCATGGCGACGATGCACAACACCTGCAAAAGGTGGTTTTGCACCATGTCGCGCAATGCTCCCGCGCGGTCGTAGTAGCCGCCGCGCTGCTCGACGCCTAGCGACTCCGCGACGGTGATCTGCACGTGATCGACGTGAGCCTGACTCCACAACGATTCGAACAGCGCATTTCCAAACCGTAAGACGAGAAGATTCTGTACACCCTCTTTGCCCAGATAGTGATCGATGCGGAAGATTTGACCTTCCTCGAATACGGAAGCCACCTCGGCATTGATGCGCACCGCGGAAGCGAGGTCATGGCCGAGCGGCTTCTCGAGCACCACGCGCGAACTGGGCGTGGCCAAGCCATGCGCGGCGAGCATGCGACACACGGGGCCAAACTGGTCGGGCGGTGTGGCCAGGTAGAAGACGCGCGTGCGATCTTCTCGATCAGCTAAGAGCCGGGCCAGCTCCGCGTAGCCTGCATCACTCTCGACATTGACGTAGTGCAATCGTTCGAGAAAGCGCGAGGCAGCATGCGGCTCGAGCGGCGCGCCGTCATTGCACGTCAGCAGACTCTCGCGCGTGGCGGTCACGAACTCGGGCGTGTTCAGCGCCAGGCGGTTGACGCCGATGATGCGCCCATCCGCAGGCAGCTGTTCCGAAAGCTCGCGCTGAAAGAGCGCGGGCAAGAGCTTGCGCTGGGTCAGATCTCCACCCGCACCAAATACGACGATGTCGAATGGAGTTACATCAGCAAGCATCAGGACACTCCTGCACTCGGGCTACGACTCGGCTCGGAGGTCGCAGTCTTCGCGTACCCAGAGATCTCTTCCCAGCGCTGCTCGGAGAGCGCGCGCGGCGGCACCATCCATGAGCCACCTATGCAGACGAGCTGTGGAACACTCAGATAGGACGCGACGTTGGCAGGCCGGATGCCGCCTGTGGCAAACCAACGCGTGCTGGGAAAGACCGCTGAAAGCGCGCGTACGTAGTCTGCGCCACCCAACGATTCGGCCGGAAACACCTTGAGTAGGTTGAAGCCGGCACGCTGCGCGCCCATCACCTCACTCGGCGTCGCGATGCCCGGAATCAAGAACAGGTCGCGCACGCGCGCGCGCTCGACGACGCTTTCCTCAAGACCTGGGCTCACGCCGAACTTCGCTCCAACCCGGAGCACGTCGTCGACCTGGCGAGACGACACGATCGTACCGGCGCCGACCGTGCATTCCGGTACCTCGTTCACGATGCGCTCGATAGCTTCCAGCGCCGCTTGCGTGCGCAGGGTGATCTCCACGACGGGCAGACCACCGCGCACGAGTGCCTGCGCGAGAGGCACCGCATCGTTAGCGCGCTCGATCGTTACGACCGGCACGACACGCACCTTCGTGAGCTCTTCTAGCAACTGCAAGCTCATAGTAACTCATTATTGAAACACTATCGACGGCGCAGCAAGAACAATCGGCCCGCGCTCGGAAACGGCAGAAATAGCGGACTATTTCACAGGCTATCTCAAGACTTCGCAGCGCCGCCGCCGCCCCTGCCGAAGGTCACAACGCCTTGAGGATGAGCGCGCTGCGCGGCGGCAAGGTGATCTGTACGCGTCCTTCTTCACGAACCACGGGCATTGCGTCGTCATCACCGAGTAAGTCGAACAGTTCGGTTCCCGGCAAAAACCCGCTCTGAATGGCGGCCTCACTCGGCTTACCAGCGTGACCGTTGAGTACGATCAACAAGCGCTCGCCATCGAGCGTCCGTTCGAAGGCGAAGATGCCCGCGTCTTTTGCTTTCGAAAAGCCATCCTCTTGGCTCGCAAAGCGCACGAGTAAGTCTCCCCGCCGCATGACCCGGTAACGTTTACGGATTTCCGCGAGGCGCGCGATCAATTGGAACGTTGGGTGCGTTTCGTCGCGCTCGACCTTCCACATGACCTCACGCGAAGCATGGCCGCTCGTGCCTGAAAAGCCGAGCTCGGTTCCGTAGTACACGGCCGGGATGCCATCGGCAGTGAACATGAGCACCAGCGCCAGCGCAATCGCGCGCGAGTCATTCAGACGTCCCGCAATACGGGCTACGTCGTGATTGTCGAGAAATAAGACACGAGCTTGCCAGGGGTCGATTCCTAGTCCGAGGGGCTGCGGCTGAGATGGATACGCCGACCGGGCAGCCTCCAACGCTTCACGGGCACGCTGTGCCGGCGCACCCTCGAGCAAGAAGCGGTCGACGGCTCGCACTTTGAACGTGAAATCGAACACGCTGTCCAACATATCGGGCTGCGTGTAGCTCGCCAGGTCCGCGGGCTCGGTGCGGAACACCTCCCCGAGCAGCATGAAGTGCGTCTTGCCTGCGAGCGAAAGCTGTTTGCGCAAGCCCTTACAGAAGCGTGCCCAGTCCGTGCGTGGCACGTGGGGCACGGCATCGAGGCGAAAGCCATCTACGTCCGTGCGCCGCGCCCATTCTGCGTATGTATCGATCAGCGCCTGCATGACCTCACGATCGCCCGTGGCGAGATCGCGCAGACCCGTGGGAAAGTCACCTCGTTCGAGCTGAGTCTCGTCCGTGAAGTTCGTCGTGAGTCCTTGCTGATGGAAGAACTCTTGGCCGACGCTGATGCGCTCGATCTTACCCTTCGCATCGCGACGCCATAGACGCACCGGCTCCTGATCAAAGATGATCGGAGCATCGTAGGCGCGTGCGGAGAACTGCGGTTCGCTGTCTTGTTCGCTGCGCTGGCCGTCCTCGTCGAAATCATAAAAGAACACGTTGCCGGCGTGGTTGATCACGACGTCCAAGATGATGCGCATGTTCCGGGCATGAGCGGCTTTGACCAGCGCAACGAGCTCGGCTTCGCTCCCAAAACGGGCATTTACGCGCGTAAAGTCGCGCGCCCAATAACCGTGATAGCCGTCTTGATCGCCGTTGCGCGGCACGTTGTCGACGATCGGACTGAGCCAAAGCGTCGTGACGCCCAAGCGCTCGAGATAGTCGAGCTGCGCTAAGACTCCTGCCCAGTCGCCCCCCTGGTGACGCGCGAGGTCGTCAGGCTCGGTCCCGATCCCATCGAGTTCGTCGTTGCTCTCGTCACCGTTCGCGAAGCGGTCGACTACGATCTGGTAGATGATCTCATCGCGAAAGTCCCACGTCTCGTCAGGCCGGATGATGCGGGGCTCCTCCCCTGAGCCACACGCCGCCATGCCAGCGAGTAGCGCGAGAAGCAGCGTACGACCTGTCGAAGACACGATGCTTAGCGCAGCACGAGAACGCCACGTGGCGCAAGCATCTGTGCACCACCAACGATCGCCGCGTCAGTCAAAAGGTCCGTGTAGCTGCCCGCCGGAATGAGCACGGAGTTCGCGACGTCGCCACGGTTGATCGCCACCGTGATCGGGTCGGCATCACAGCCCTCGAGCTTGTAGACCCAAGTGTCCTTAGTGACCGCCAGTGTCGTGCGCACCCCGCGTCCGAGCACGGGATTTTCTGCGCGGATCCGCGAAAGCGCACGAACTTTGTTACGCAGGGCGAGCTGATGTTGATTCAGGGCGTTGTCGTTCCAGGGCATCATCCGACGATCGTCCGGGTCACCGCCGCCGGCAAGTCCGACTTCGTCGCCGTAGTAGATGAGGGGTACACCACGGTTGGTGAGCAGCACCGCGAAAGCGAGGCCCAAACGTTCGTAGGGCGCGGCCTCCGTCGGCTGCTTGTAGTTGGCGGTCCAAGCGTTGTAGTTCGGACTGGCCGGATCAGACTCACTACCGCGTGCACAATCGGTGATCTCCCCGCTCGCGAAGTGAATGGCGCGCGGGATGTCGTGATTGCCGATCCACGTCGACATGATGGCGTCTGGCCCATAGAAGGTGTCGTTGTCCTTCATGAAACCCTCGAAACTCGCCAGATCGCCTTCGGGGCGGAACAAGGCCTGACACAACTTGAGCTTGAGCGGGAAATCGAACTGACCGTCGAGCATCGTCTTCGGGTTGATGAAGCTCTTGAGCAGCTGACGATTGCCGTAGTCGAAGGTCTCGCCCACGAGGTAGAAGCGCCCGCCCTCCGGCGTGGTGATGTTCGTGTTCAGCTCGTCGCGCAGTTCGTTGAGCCAAGTGGTCGGTACGTGCTTGATCGCATCGAGGCGATAGCCGTCCACGCCGTACTCGCGTGCCCACCACAGCGCGTCGGCCACAGACCAGGCGCGCGCTTCTTCATCATCGAAGTCGAACGGAGCCAGGTAGGGCGTGAACGCGCAGTGCGTCGTGTAGAAAGGATGATCCCAACCGATCACGTCGGCGTTCTTGGTGGCGTCCCAATACAAAGCTCCACACAGCGGGAACTCGCCATTTTCCTGATAGAACCATTCCGGATGCGCGTCGTACAGACCACTCTCGAGGTCGGCATGTCGCATCACGTAATCGAACAGCACCTTGAGGCCTTGTCCATTGGCGCCCTGCGCTTCGTGCGCCGCGCTGACCAACGCCTTCAGGTCGGTCGAGGTTCCAATCTTCGACTCGACCTGGGGTAGCGGTATAGGCGCGGCAGGATCGCTGAAATCGATGTCGGCAGGCGACGGCCAGTAGCCATGATATCCGGAGTACGAGTGCGTGTCCTTGGTGGGATCGATGGCAGCGCCTGCGATATCGCGGTTGTCGTACGGGGCGGACAACCACAAGGTGGTGACCCCGAGATCTGCCAAGTAGCCGATCTTCGCAGTCACTCCCGCGAGATCGCCACCCTCGTACTGCCCACTCGGTCCCAGCGTGGCATCGCCGTCGCTCGCCCCACTCACCGGCTCGGCCTTACCATCTGAGTCGAAGAACCGATCCGTCATCGCGAAGTACATCACGGGATCGCGCCAGCTGAACTTCGTCAGGTCGCATTCGTCCGCGCCGATGGTCGGTTTGCACACCGACAGAACGCTGTTGAGCCCGCCAACCATATCGTCTTCGGTGTTTGGATTGCTGGGATCCGTTTTCCAGACGCCGTCCACGATCAGCTTGTACTGATGCACACCCTCGGGCTGGACGAGGTGCACGAGCTCCCAATGAGAAGGAGTGACTTCGACGAGCGGCAGTGCCCCGGCGGCTTCGGTGGCTCCCCAACCCGTGAAGCTTCCGGTCACGAGCACGCTCGTCGCGGCCCCGTCGTACTGGAACGTCACCAGATTGCATGGTGGCTGCGGGGGCCCCGCATCGACCTCTCCGTTGGCCGTTCCGTTGCTCTCACCGGCGCTGTTTCCGTTGCTTCCGGAGCTGCCGTTTCCGTTGGTGCTCCCGCTTACACAGCCGCGGCCACTCGGACCTGCACTGGAGGCTCCGCCGTCGCCAAGGCATCCTGAAGGAGGTGCGTAGCCGGTGGTCCCAGAATTGTTGTCGAAGGGAGACTCACCGCCACCGGAAGGATTGTCTTCGTTGTCGATGACTTCGCCGTCAGAGCACGCGCAAAGCGAGAGCGACACCGTCAGGCAAAGCGATGAAAAGAGCTTTCGAAATGGCTTCATCGGCGCATCCCTTCACGATGGACATTAGTAACGCAATCATGTACCACTCACAAACGTAATCGACATCGAACGGAAACGAACGAAGGTGTGGGACGCGCATGAGAACTCTCGGAGGCAACGGCCAAAGCGAACGCCTTTTTGTGCGTGATCTCGAGCGTCTCTGTAACGAGCTCGGGCTCGTGCGTGAGTATCGTGACGGGTTCGGTCAGACCATTCAGGCGCCGCTCGAGAGTGTTTGGGCCGTACTTTCGGCGATGGGTGTGAATGACGCTCGAAACGCGCCTGGCGAGGCTCTGCGCTCCCACCTTCACGAGCGAGCCCAGGCACTCGTCGCGCCCGTCACGTTGGCGTGGGACGGCGCCTTCAGCACGCTCGTCTGCCATTTGCGCCGCAAGTCGATCACTCAGTCTTTTCGAATCGTTGTCGAACTGGAGCAAGGCGGCGTGTTGCACGGGGAGGCACGCCTCACGAGCGCGGAACCTCACCCGGGCGACGACGAAATAAGGCGCTGCGTGTTCGACGTCGGCCTTACCCTTCCGCTCGGCTACCACGCCTTTCACGTCGAGAGCTCCTTGGGCCAACGCGAAGGCTTCGTGATCTCCGCGCCGGTACGACTCAAAAAGTTACAAACGCGTCAGTTTGGCCTATTCGCTCCGGTGCACGCACTGCGCGGTCGCACGCGTCAAGGCGTGGGGACGTTGAGCGAGCTGCGCGAGCTCTGTGAGTGGGCCGGACAGCACGGCGCCGGTTTTATCGGTGTACTACCGCTGCTCGCGACGTACCTCGACGAACCGTATGATCCGAGCCCGTTTGCCCCGATCAGCAAGCTGTTTTGGAACGAGGCGCTCCTCGATCTCACGGCTCTCGCCGAGGAGTCAGCGCAGCACGAGCACGCGGCCCGTTTTATGCTGGATGTCGATGAAGTGCAGGCTTTCGATCGCAAAGACTACGTCGACTTTCGAAGCCGCATGAGGCACGTGCAACAGCTGGCGCTGCCTGCGTCACGAGCCTGGCTACGGCAAGGCGGGGCGAGCTCACTGGAACTGAACAAGCTCCGGACGGCCTCTCCCGACCTCGATCACTATGCGGTGTTTCGTTCGCTCGTGACTGCGCACGGCGTTCCTTCGGGTTGGAACGACGAGGTGCGCGCGCTTGCAACACGGGGCGACGGAGCTAGCGCGGAAGGCGTCGCCCTTCATCAATATTTGCAAGTCCAACTTGAACGGCAACTCTCCGCGATAAGCCAAACCGGTCAGCGAGGCGGTCCTGCTCTGTACATGGATCTGCCACTCGGCGCCCATGCCGAGAGCTTCGACGCGTACGCCTTTTCCGGCTGTTTCGTGCGCGGCATCGAAGTCGGCGCCCCACCGGACATGCTGGCGAAAAATGGGCAAGCGTGGGGCTTTTCGCCGATGTGCCCGGAAGGACAGCGCAAGGACCGCTACCGCTACTTCGCCCAAACCTTGCGTGCTCAGTTTCGGCACGCGCGCATGTTGCGCATCGATCATGTGATGGGCCTACACCGCGTGTTCTGCGTACCTTTCGGCGCACGGGCGCGCGACGGCTTGTACCTTCGTCAGCCCCACGAAGAGCTGTATGCCGTGCTGTGTCTCGAGACTTATCGCGCGGGGGCCACCTGCGTTGGCGAAGACCTCGGCGTCGTCCCAGAAGCGGTGCGCAGCGCCATGGACCGCCACGACATCTTGCGCATGACAGTGCTGCCCTTCGAAGTGGACGCGCTCGCTCGAGATGAGGAAGGGGCGCTTGCGAGTTCTCTCGCAACCGTGAACACGCACGACATGCCCACGTTCGCAGCGCTTTGGCAGGATCCCGAAGCGGCGCGGGAGCTCAGTGAGTTGCTCGCGCTCGAAGTCGGTGTCGATGCTGCCACGGCTCTCGATGCAGCAATAGCTCTTCTCGGTCGCAGCGAAGCGCCGTTCGTACAGATCGCAGTGGAAGACTTTTGGAGCGAACTGAGGCCCGTCAACGTTCCCGGAATCTTCGATCCCGAGCACAGTTTTTGTCGACGCATGGCGCTCGATTTAGATACGTTGAAGCGCGATCCGCGGGTGCGAGCATTCATGCGTCGGCTGAACGCGACACGCACTCAACCGATCTCCGAGTCACGTTCTCGAAGCGCGGAACCCTGCGCGCGAGGCCTCGCGCAGCTCGATGGAGTGGCAGAATGAAACACGCAGGTCGGCTGATCGCCCTTTGCCTCGCGAGCGCTTTGTCTGCTTGCTCGGGCGGCCCGGACGAGTCCACCAAGCCTTCGAATGTGGACTCACGAGACGGCGGGACGCGTGATAGTGGCACGTATGCCGATGCTCAAACTGGCATCGATGCCGGCGCACAAGTGCCCGCCCTACCCGATGCGGCTGCCCACGGAGATAGCTCCGTGCCAGAACCTGATGCAGACGTGATGGTACCGAACGGCGGCATCAAGACTTTCGAGCGCGCGTGCAAAGATTCGGTGCGCTTGCGCGTGAGCGTGTACAGCGACGACGTGGTGCGCTTGCACTTCGCGCCTGGTGCGGCCGCGGCCGATCGCGGCTGGTTGTTCGATTTGGCGAGTTTCACGGGGCCACGCACGTTCACGCTCACCAAAGACGACGCGAGCGAGCTCTCCTTTGCTACGGCTCTATTGCGCGTACGAATCGATGACACTTGCAAGCCCGAGGTCACCGATCTCACCGGACGTGCCGTTTGGAAGACCTTCGAAGGATTCGCCACGAACGGTAAGACGGCTTCGATTTCGCGAACCTTACCCACGTTGGAGCGCATTTATGGGCTCGGCGAGAAGACGGGCGCCGGCAACCGACGGGGGCGGCGGCTCACGAACTGGAACACCGATCCATCCTGGTTGCTGCCAGACAAGCGCTACACGACCAGCGCCGACCCGATCTATCAGTCTCATCCATTCTACCTGACTGTTTATGAGGGCAAGAGCAGCGGGGCCTACCTCGCCAACTCGTTTCGCAGCGTGTTCGACCTTGGGGCAACGAAGACAGATCGCGTCGCGTTGCAAGTCGACGACGACGAAATCGACTTGTTTCTATTTGCTGGCCCGACCCCACAAGCGGTGGTCGCTTCGTACACGCAGCTCGTCGGACGCTCGCCTGCTCCACCGCGCTACAGCCTCGGTTTTCATCAGGCGCGCTGGAGTTACACACCGGACACGCGTGTACGCGCGATCGCAAACGAGTTCCGCACACGGAAGCTTCCGGCAGACGCGGTCTGGCTCGATATCGATTACATGGACGGGTACCGTTCGTTCACGTTCCATCCCCAGAACTTCGCCGATCCCAAAGCGCTCACGAGCGAACTCTCGACGCTCGGCTTTCGCACGATCACGATTCTGGATCCCGGCATCAAGTACGACCCGAATGGCAAGTATGGCGCGTACGACCGCGGCATCGCCGCCGACGCCTTCATCAAGGACGCAAAAGGCACGCTCGTTCAGCGGAAATGCTGGCCAGAGGAAGCCGTTTTCCCGGACTTCTCGAGCAAGCGCGGACGTGACTACTGGTCCAGCGAGGTAGAGAACTTTCTCACCAACTCGGGCGTGAGCGCGATTTGGATCGACATGAACGAACCCGCCGTCTTCCACGAAGAGGGCTTTCCTAGCGATGTGCCCGTCGACGGTGAAGGGGTGCCCACGTCGTTCGCGGAAGTCCGCAACTTGTACGGCTCGCTGATGGCGAAGGCGACGTACGCTGGAGCATTGGCCGCACGTCCTGACGAGCGCCCATTCATCCTGACGCGGGCGGGCTTCTCGGGCGTGCAAAAGTACGCGGCGGTGTGGACGGGCGATGCCGAGTCTACTTGGGACACGCTTGCGATGTTGCCCGCACAGCTCGTCGGCATGTCGATGAGTGGCATCGCCATGGTCGGCTCTGATGTTGGCGGCTTCACGGGAGCAACTTCGCCAGAGATGTACGGCCGTTGGTTCGAAATTGGGACATTTTCGCCCTTTTTCCGCGGTCACGTGATGAAGGAAAAGGACGGCCAGCCAACGCCTGACCAAGAGCCTTGGTCGTTCGGCACCGAAATCGAAAGTGCAGCACAGAAGCTGCTCGCCCTTCGCTACAGCTTGATTCCCTATTGGGAGCAGCAGCTGCTAGCTCACGAAAACGAGGGCACGCCGGTACTCCGCCCGCTGTGGTGGGATGCACCGAACGATCCTCAAAGCCTTGCGCGTGAAGACGAATGGTGGGTTGGACCATCCTTGCTCGTCGCGCCTGTCACCACGGCCGGTGTCACCACGCACGAGGTTTACTTGCCTCCTGGGCGCTTCGTCGACTTCCATTCGGGCGCCTTGCTCGATGGCGGCAAGACCGTTACCACGCAAGCGCCGATCGGACGCGTGCCGATGTACGTACGCGCCGGTGCGATCGTTCCGATGCAATCGCCACGCGAGTACACCGATCAAGCCGGCGCGAGCACGCGTTTCATCGATGTGTTCGCGGGCGGAAATGGCAACGCGGAATTGCATGAAGACGATGGCAAGTCCTTCGCGTACCGCAAAGGCGGGTTTTCGCGCACACGTGTGAGCAGCGAGGCGAGCGCGGGAGCGACCACCATCGTGCTCGAAGCCCGCACCGGAGCCTTCGTACCGGCGGCGCGCACGTTGGGCGTGCGTCTGCACGGCGTGACCAAAGCGTCTGCCACGCTGGATGGTCA
>WUUC01017390.1_pt1 | contig 10655 bp, 9 predicted proteins | sample 6278441 | NCBI WGS metagenome assembly WUUC01 (sample SAMN13675441, study PRJNA597444) | soil metagenome | isolation source: soil | place: USA: Washington | collected 2017-10 | reverse complement strand
GGATGGCCCAGCGCCTGACCTACTTCTACAAGCACGAGTCGTGCGGCAAGTGCTCGCCCTGCCGCGAGGGCACGGGCTGGATGCTGCGCCTGCTCGACAGGATCGAGGCGGGGGAGGCGACCGAGAAGGACCTGGACATCCTCTGCAACGTCTGCGACTCGATCGGAGGCAAGACGCTGTGCCCGTTCGGTGACGCGGCCATCGCCCCGCCGCAATCCACCTTGACGAAGTTCCGGGAGGAGTACGAGTACCACGTCCGCGAGAAGCGCTGCTGGAAGACGGTAGCGGAGACCTTCGAGCAGGCCAAGGCGATGTCCGGCCAGGCGGTAGCCGCCCGATGAACAACGACGGGCTTTTCAACGCAGAGAGCGCAGAGATCCGCAGAGAGCGCAGAGGAACGGAGGGAACGCGGCTCCACATCCCTTTTTTCTCTGCGTTCTCTGCGCTCCTCTGCGTTCTCTGCGTTTCATCCGTTGGGGCCCTGGCGTGAGTCCCACGCAGGAGGCCCTTCTCATCGCCGTCGTCAAGGTGGTGGTGCTGTTCCACCTGATGCTGGGACTCTTCTCGGTGATGACCTGGGTGGAGCGCCGCGTGCTCGCCTTCATGCAGTTCCGGCTGGGGCCCAATCGCACCGGCCCCTTGGGGATCCTTCAACCGGTGGCGGACGGCATCAAGCTCTTCTTCAAGGAGGAGCTGATCCCGGAAGGCGCGAACAAGTGGGCCTTCGTGGCCGCGCCCGGGCTGGCCGTGGTGACCGCGTTCATGGCCATCGCGGTCGTGCCGTGGGGCGGAACGGTCACGCTCTTCGGCCGGCAGGTCCCGCTCCAGCTCGCGGACCTGGACGTGGGCGTGCTGTTCATCTTCGCGGTGTCGTCCCTGTCCGTGTACGGGATCGTGATGGCGGGCTGGGCGGCCAACAACAAGTTCACGCTCATGGGCGGGCTGCGCTCGTCGGCGCAGATGTTCTCGTACGAGCTGGCCCTGGGCCTCTCCTGGGTGGGGGTGATCCTGCTCGCCGGATCGTTCCGGATCACCGACATCGTCGAGAACCAGGCCGGCGGGTTCTGGAACTGGAACTTCATCCGGCAAGCGCTGGGGTTCGCCGTGTACCTGGTGGCGGGCACGGCCGAGGCGAACCGCACGCCCTTCGACCTGCCGGAGGCGGAGACGGAGCTGGTGGCCGGGTTCCACACCGAGTACTCGTCGATGCGGTTCGCGCTCATGCAGATGGCCGAGTACGTCCACATGATCACCATCGCGGCCCTGGGAGCGAACCTGTTCTTCGGCGGCTGGCTGTCGCCCGTGCCCTTCCTGCCGGACTCGCCGCTCTGGTTCGTCCTGAAGCTGTTCGGCGGCCTGTTCTTCTTCATCTGGTTGCGGGGCACGTTGCCCCGCTTCCGTTACGACCAGCTCATGGACTTCGGCTGGAAGGTGCTGCTGCCCGTGGCCATGCTCAACATCATGCTGACGGCGGTGGCGGTGGTGCTGCTGTGACCCTGGACGGCATCCTCTTTTATGTATCCGGCGCGCTGGCCCTGGTCTCGGCCGTCGTGGTGGTGGCCCAGCGCAACCCCATGTACAGCGCGTTCGCCCTGATCGTCACGCTGGGCGCGCTCTCCGTCGTGTTCGGCCTGCTCGGATCCACCTTCATCGCGGTGCTGCAAGTGATCGTCTACGCGGGCGCGATCATGGTGCTCTTCCTGTTCGTGCTGATGCTCCTGAACGTGAAGGCCGAGGACCGCGCCGAGGCGGCGGGCGGGCGCGTGCTGCCGGTGGTGGCAGTCGGCCTGGGCGGTCTCCTGGCCGCGCAGGTCGGCGCGGTGCTCTTCCGGGCGGCCCGCCCGTCATCCACCCTTCCCGCCACGTTCGACGCCTCGAGCCGCCAGGTGGCGCACGTGCTCTTCTCCGTGCAGTACGCCTACGTCTTCGAAGCCACCTCCATCCTGATCCTCGCCGCGCTGGTGGGCGCCGTGGCCCTGGCGAGCAGGGACGCGGCCACCGGCAAGGACGCCTGACGTGCAGTCCGACCTGGTCCAGCACGCGCTCTACTTGAGCCTGGCCCTGTTCGTGATCGGCGCCGTGGGCGTGTTCCTCCGCCGGAACCTGATCACGGTGTTCATGTGCGTGGAGCTGATGCTCAACGCGGTGAACCTCTCTTTCGTGGCTTTCAGCCGGGCGCACGCCACGCTCGACGCCCAGGTACTCGTCTTCTTCGTGCTGACGGTCGCGGCGGCGGAGGCGGCGGTCGGCCTGGCCATCATCATCGCCTTGCACCGCCACAAGGACACGCTGAACGTGGACGCGTTCCGCCTGCTGCGCTGGTAGCGGTGGAGACCCTGGCCGCGGCGGAGAGCGTGGGCGGCGCGCTCCTGCAGCGCCCGCACGAGATCGTGCCCTTCCTCATCCTGTTCCTGCCCCTCGCAGGCTTCATCGTGCTCTCGCTGCTCGGCGACGCCATCCGCCGCGACCAGGAGTCGCGCGGGGCCGGCCTCCTGGCCTGCGCCACCGTGCTCGGCTCCTTCGGCCTGTCCGTGTGGAGCGTGATCAGCCTGCGCGCGCTGATGCCGGGCATGAGCGGGCTCGTCTTCACGCAGCCCTATCTCGGGTTCGAGTGGATCGAGGCGGGCGGGTTCCGCGTGCCCATGAACCTGCTGCTCGATCCGCTCTCCTCCGTGATGATCCTGGTCGTCACCGGCGTGGGCTCGCTGATCCACATCTACTCGCTCGGCTACATGGCGCACGACGAGGAGCAGGTCCGGTACTTCTCGTACCTGAACCTCTTCACGTTCTTCATGCTGCTGCTGGTGCTCGGCGGCAACCTCCCCGTGATGTTCGTGGGCTGGGAGGGCGTGGGGCTCTGCTCGTACCTGCTCATCGGCTTCTGGTTCAAGAAGCCGAGCGCGGCGCGGGCGGGGATGAAGGCGTTCGTGGTGAACCGCGTGGGCGACGTCGGTCTGATCCTCGGCATGATCCTGGCCTGGCACGCCTTCGGGACCGTGGATCTGGTGGACCTGGCCGAAAATGCGGGCTCCCTCGCCCGCGAGCCCCTTGGCCAGTTCGGCATCGCCACCACCGTCTGCCTGTTGTTGTTCGTGGGCGCCACGGGCAAGAGCGCGCAGATCCCGCTGCACGTGTGGCTGCCGGATGCCATGGAAGGCCCCACGCCGGTGAGCGCGCTCATCCACGCCGCCACCATGGTGACGGCCGGCGTGTACATGGTGGCCCGCCTGGCCCCCCTCTACAGCCGGTCGGACACCGCGATGATGGTGGTGGCGGTGATCGGCGCCGCCACCGCGTTCATGGCCGGCACCATCGCGCTCGTACAGACGGACATCAAGCGCGTGCTGGCCTACTCGACGGTGAGCCAGCTCGGCTTCATGTTCCTGGCCGCGGGTGTCGGGGCCTTCGGCGTGGCCGTGTTCCATCTCTTCACCCACGCGTTCTTCAAGGCGCTCCTCTTCCTGGGCGCGGGCTCCGTGATCCACGCGCTCGACGGCGAGCAGGACATGCGGAAGATGGGCGGCCTCTGGCGCAAGATTCCGTGGACGTTCGGCACGTTCCTGGTGGGAACGCTGGCCATCGCCGGCATCCCGCCCTTGGCCGGCTATTTCAGCAAGGACGCGATCCTGGCCGCCGCCCTGGATGCTCACCGCACGGGCCTGTTCGTGGTCGCGCTGTTCACCGCGCTGTTGACCGCCTTCTACATGGGCCGCCTGCTCGCGCTCACGTTCTTCGGCGGTTATCGCGGCGGCGCCACGCCGGCCACGGCCGCGGACCCGCACCACCCTGCGTCCGGCGGCCACGGCCACGCGGGTGGCATCCATGAGGCGCCCTGGAGCATGCGCGTACCGCTGATACTTCTCGCCATCGGCTCCGCGGTGGTCGGTTTCCTCGAGATCCCGCGGATCCTGCAGCCGGTATTCCGTCTACCGGCACGGGAGCCGCACCACGGTCTCCTGGTGCCGGCCCTGGCCACCGCGGCCGCGGTGGTCGGGTTGGTGGCGGCCTATTACCTCTACACGCTGTACGGGGACGTCACGGCGCGGCTCGCGGAGTCCACGCGCTCGGTGCGGCGCGTGCTGGAGGAGAAGTACGGCTTCGACCGCCTCTATGACTGGCTGGCCGGGCGAGTGGTGGTCGGAGGCAGCCGACGCGTGCTCTGGCGGCGGCTGGACGCCGGCCTGATCGACGGGGCGGTCAATGGCGCCGCGGACGCGGTCGTGGCCGCGGCCCGTGGCGCGCGCCTGGCGCAGACCGGCCTCGTACGCGCCTACGTCCTCCTGATGCTGGGGGGCGCGGTCGTGTTGCTCGGCTACCTGGTGTGGATGCGATGACGGGTCACCTGCTCACGCTGCTGATCGCGCTGCCCGTCGCCGGCGCGGTGACTGTCGTACTGGTGCCCCGGCAGGCGGTGAAGACGGCCGCTCTCATCGTCACCACGCTCATTTTCGGGCTGTCGCTGCTGCTCCTGCGGAGCTTCCAGCCGGTGCCCGGCATGCAGTTCGAGGAAGCGCGCCCCTGGCTGCCCGGCTACGGGATCTCCTACCACGTGGGGGTGGATGGCCTGAGCCTCTGGCTCATCCTCCTCACCACGCTCCTGATGCCGCTCTCGCTGCTCGGCTCCTGGCACTCGATCCACGATCGCGTGCGCGAGTTCAACGTGTTCATGCTGTTGCTGGAGGCGGGCATGGTGGGGGTGTTCGTCGCCCTCGACCTGTTCCTCTTCTATATCTTCTGGGAAGCAATGCTGATCCCGATGTACTTCCTGATCGGCATCTGGGGCCACGAGCGCCGGATCTACGCCGCATTGAAGTTCTTCCTCTACACCATGGCCGGCAGCATGATGATGCTGGTCGCGTTCCTGGTGCTCTATCGGTCCAGCGGCGTCCACAGCTTCGATCTGGAGGCCCTGGCGATGCGGCCGGTGGATCCCTCGCTGCAGATGTGGCTCTTCGCCGCGTTCGCGCTGGCGTTCGCGATCAAGGTCCCGATGTTTCCGTTCCACACCTGGCTGCCCGACGCGCACGTGGAGGCGCCCACGGCGGGCTCCGTGATCCTGGCCGGGGTCCTCTTGAAGATGGGCGGCTACGGTTTCCTGCGCCTGGCTTTCCCGCTCTTCCCGGCCGCGGCCATGCAATTCGCGCCCTGGATCGGCGCTCTGGCCACGATCGGCATCGTGTACGGCGCGCTGGTCTCGCTCGTCCAGCCGAATCTCAAGAAGCTGGTGGCCTACTCCTCGGTCTCGCACCTGGGCTTCGTGATGCTCGGGATCGCCGCGCTCACGCCCACGGCCGTGGTGGGATCGATCTACCAGATGATCAATCACGGCATCTCCACGGGCGCCTTGTTCCTGCTGGCGGGGATGCTCTACGACCGCCGGCACACCTTCGAGATCTCCGAGTACGGGGGGATTCGGGCCGTGATGCCCTGGCTGACCGCCGTGTTCCTGCTGGTGAGCTTCTCCTCGATCGCGGTGCCCGGGTTCAACGGCTTCGTGGGGGAGTTCCTGATCCTCCTCGGTTCGTGGCGCTTCAGCCCTCCGCTCGTGGTCCTGGCCTCGATCGGCGTGGTGCTCGCGGCCGCGTACGTGCTGTGGATGGTGCAGCGTGTGTTCTACGGCGAGGTCACGAACCCGAAGAACGCCACCCTGCCGGACCTGTCCGCGCGCGAGGCGCTGGTGCTGGCGCCGCTGGTCGCGCTGGCGCTGTTCATGGGCGTGGCCAGCCCGCTGTTCACCCGCCTGATCGAGCCGTCTGCGGACGCGCTCGTGCGCAGCGTGCGCCAGCAGGCCGAGGACAGCCGTCCGGGCACGCCCACCCGCCAGGTGCCGTCCACCACCGCCGAGGCCGAACGTGGGCGCTGACATCCGTCCGGTCGTCCCCGCGCTGATCGTGGCCGTCACCGGCGTGGTGGTCCTGCTCGCGCAGGCCTTCACCCCGCGCGGCAAGACGGCGCCGTCCGTTCCGCTCGCGCTGCTCGGCCTGGCCGGGGCCCTGGCCAGCGTGATCGTCCTGTGCCTGCGCGGCGGCCGCGGAGCGTCGCTGGGCGGCGCCTACGTGCTCGACGACTTCTCGCTGTTCCTGCATGGGTTGATCCTGACGGTGGGGATCGTGGCGGTGCTGATCTCGCCCTCGTACCTGCGGGCCACCGGCGCCGACCGGGGCGAGTACTACGCGCTGGTGCTTTTCTCCATGGTGGGCATGCTCGGTCTCGTCTCCTGCCTGGAGCTGGTCGCGCTGTTCGTGGCGCTCGAGGTCATGTCCGTGGCCCTCTACGCCGCGGCCGGGCTGCACCTCGGACGCCCGGAGAGCACCGAGTCGGCCATGAAGTACTTCCTGACCGGCGCCTTCTCGTCCGCGTTCTTCCTCTATGGCGTGGCGCTGCTCTACGGGGTGAGCGGCAGCACCTGGGTGGACCGCATCGCGGTGGCGGTGGGTGGAGCCACGGGGGGCCAGGCCACCCTCGCGCTGCTCGGCGCCGGCCTGCTGCTGGTGGGCTTCGGGTTCAAGGTGGCGAGCGTGCCCTTCCACATGTGGGCGCCCGACGTGTACGAGGGCGCGCCCACGACCGTGACCGCGGTCATGGCGGCGGGGGTGAAGGCGGCGGCTTTCGGCGGCTTCCTGCGCGTGTTCCTGCGCGCGCTGCCCGGCCTCGCCGACCAGTGGCAACCGGCGGTGGCGGCCCTTGCCGTGGTCACGATGCTGGTCGGGAACCTGGGCGCGCTGGTCCAGTCGAACCTCAAGCGTATGCTGGCCTACTCCTCGGTCGCGCACGCCGGGTACCTGCTCACCGCGCTCGTGGCCAGCCCGGGCGAAGGGACGGAGGCGATCCTGTTCTATCTGGTCGCCTACGCAATCGTGAACCTCGGTGGGTTCGGCGCGCTCGCCGCGCTCGCGCGCGACGGCCGCGAGCCGCTCTCGCTCGATGACGTGGCCGGGCTGGCGCGGCGGCGTCCGGCCCTGGCCGCGGCCGTGGCCATGTTCATGGTGTCGCTCACCGGCCTGCCGGTATCGGCCGGTTTCGTGGGCAAATTCTACCTGTTCCGGGCCGCGGTGGATGCCGGCTACGTGACGCTGGCGATCGTCGGCTTCCTGATGAGCGTCGTCTCGGCCTATTACTACCTCCGGGTCGTGGTCGCCATGTACATGCGCGAACCGGCCGGCGAGGACCGGTGGGCGCGCGTCTCGCCGGCCTCCGCGGTGGCTCTGGCCTTCGCCGCCGTCGTCGTCCTCGGCCTTGGCGTCCATCCCGGCCCCCTGCTCAACTGGGCCCGCCAGGCCGCGCAGTCCCTGCTCTAAGCTACGGCCGGATGACCGTTCCGTCCCGTCTCCGCGTCCGTCCCCAGGTGTAGTCGAAGTCAGGTGGCCCGGGCGGGAACGGGAACTTCGCGGCCAGCTTCTCGTCCACGTCGATGCCGAACCCCGGCGCCTCGGTGGCCCACATGGCGCCCTTACGGATCTCCGGGCACCCGGGGAAGACCTCACGAGTATTGGCTCCGAAGCCCGACCCCTCGTGGATCCCGAAGTTGTGGCTGGCCAGCTCGAGCGCGAGCTGCGCGGCGTGCCCGACCGGAGACGTGTCGCCCGGGCCGTGCCAGGCGGTGCGCACGCCGAAGAACTCGCACAGCGCGCCCACCTTGCGCGCCATGCTCAGCCCGCCGATCTGCGACACGTGGGCACGCATGAAGTCGATGAGACGGCCGGCGACGAGCGGCACGTACTCGTGCTGCGTGTTGAACAGCTCGCCCATGGCGATGGGCACGCTCGTCTGCTGGCGCAGGATCCGGAAATGCTCGTTCTGCTCGGGCGGGAACGGGTCCTCGATGAAGTAGGGGTGGTACCGTTCCAGGTCCCTGCAGACCTGCACCGCCTCGGTGAGCGTGACACGCTCGTGGATGTCGTGGAGCAGCTCCACCTCGTCGCCCAGCGCCACCCGGACGTGCTCGAACAGCTTGGGGAGCAGGCGCACGTAGGGTCCCGACTCCCACACGCGCGTGGGGTGGGTCGGACCGTCCTCGCCCTCCGCCGTGGCCGCTCCCGCCGCGCCGTACGTCGCCAGGCCGGGCACCGCGACCTGGATCCGCACGTAGCGGAAGCCGTCCGCCACCGCCTGCCGCCCGCGGTCGGTCACCTCCTGGAAGTCGCGGCCGCTGGCGTGGAAGTAGAGGTCCGCCGCCATCCGGACCTTACCGCCCAGGAGCTGGTAGACCGGCATGTGCGCGCGCTTGCCCTTGATGTCCCATAGCGCTTCGTCGACACCGCTCATCGCATTGAAGAGCACGGGGCCGTTGCGCCAGTAGGAGCTGACGTAGGCGGACTGCCAGATGTCCTCGATCTCGTCCACGTCGCGGCCGATGAGGAACGGCTTGAGGTACTTCTCCACCGCGGTCTGCACCACGTAGGCGCGCTGCGTGAACGTCGCGCAGCCCAGCCCGTACAGCCCCGGCTCGCTGGTCGTGACCTTGACCACCACCAGCCGGATGCGGTCGGGGGCGGTGAGGATCGTCTTGACGTCGGTGATCTTGACCGGGGGGAGGCCCTTGCCCGCAGCCGTCTCCTGCGCGTGAAGCTGCGCGGGACGGATCGCCATGGCGCCGCCGGCCAGGGTTCCCTTCGAGATCCACTGCAGGACGTGTCGCCGATGCATGCTCTCCTCCTGGGTGGTGGATTATGATTCGGCCCTCCATGAGAAATCACCTGCTGGTGCCCGCGTTCGCGCTCTGCCTCCTGCCGGCCAGCGGACGGGCCGCCCCGCCCGAGCCGCTGGCGCTGATCAACGCGAACGTCGTGGACGTGCGCGCCGGCCGCGTCGTTACCGCGGTCACGGTGATCGTGCGAGACGGGCGCATCGAGTCGGTGGGGAAGCCGGCGTCCACCACTGGACTGAGGACGCTGGACCTGCGCGGGCGCCATCTGGTGCCCGGACTCATGGACGCGCACACGCACATCACGTCGCTCGAGGCGGCGAAGCGGGCGCTGGAGTCGGGCGTGACCACCGTCCGCAGCTCGGGCGTGTCGAGCTATACCGACGTCGGCCTGCGCGAGCTGGTGCGCCAGGGCGCGGTGGCGGGGCCGGACGTGCTGGCATCCGGCTACCACATCCGTCCGCGCCTGGCCGAGGAGGCCTTCCTCGACACTCCCGCGCTCGCGAGCCTCATGGCCGGCTTGCGCTCGCCGGAGGACGTGCGCCAGGCCGTGCGTGCGAACCTCGCCCGGCGCGTGGACTGGATCAAGGTCCTCGCCACCGAGCGCGCGGGCCTGGCCGATACGGACCCGCGCAAGCAGGCGCTCACCGAAGAGCAGCTCCGGGCGGCCGTGGAGGAGGCCGGGAGCGTGCCCGTGCAAGCCCACGCGCACGGCGACGAGGGAGCGCGCGCCGCGGTGCGGGCCGGCGTGCGGAGCATCGAGCACGGAACGTATCTGTCGGTGCAGACGCTGGCGGCGATGAAGGAGAAGGGCGTCTTCTTCGTGCCGACGCTCACCACGGTGGTGGACCTCGTGGAGGCCGGAGGCGACTACGACATCCCCGTCCTGCGCAATCGCGGACGCCATATGCTGCCCCGGCTGCGGCAGGCGGTGAAGGACGCGCACCAGGCCGGCGTGAAGATCGTGACGGGGGCGGACACGGGTTACGGGCCCAACAGCCTGACGCGCATCTCACACGAGGTCGCCACCTTTGCCGAGCTGGGAATGACGCCGGCGCAGGCGCTGCGCACGGCCACGCTGGTCGCGGCCGAGATGCTGCGGCTGGAAGGAAAGACGGGCGCGGTGGAGCCCGGTCTGGAGGCGGATCTGGTGGCCGTGGAGGGCAACCCGCTGGAGGATCCGGCCGCGCTGCAGGACGTGCTGCTGGTGGTGAGCAACGGGCGGGTGGGGCTGGACCGGCTCGACTTCGCCCCCCGCCGATGAGGCATTTCGCCTTCGCCGTCCTCGCCGCCTCGCTCCTGGGCGCCGCCCCCGCTCCCGAATACGACCTGCTGGTGCGCGGCGGCCGCGTCGTGGACGGCTCCGGAAACCCCTGGTTCGTGGCCGACGTCGGCATCCACGGCGGCCGCGTGGCGGCCGTGGGCCGGCTCGAGGGAGCCACCGCAGTGCGGGTCCTCGACGCGCGCGGCCTGGTGGTCGCGCCCGGGTTCATCGACGTGCACGCGCACGTGGAGGAGAGCCTGCTGCGCCGGCCCACCGCCGACAACTTCGTGCTCGACGGCGTCACCACCGTCGTCAGCGGCAACTGCGGCGGTTCGGAGGTGGACCTCCCGCGGTTCTTCACCGACCTGCGTGCGGCCGGCCTCTCCCTGAACCTGGCCACGCTGATCGGCCACAACAGCGTCCGACGCGCGGCGATGGGCACGGAAGAGCGCGACCCGACTCCGGCGGAGCTCGCGCGCATGGAGGCCCTGGTGGACGCCGGGATGCGCGCGGGTGCCATGGGCCTGTCCACCGGCCTCATCTACGTGCCCGGAGCGTATGCCAGGACGCCCGAGGTGGTGGCCCTCGCGCGGGTGGCCGCCCGCCACGGCGGTGTCTATGCGTCGCACATCCGGAACGAGGGCGAGCAGGTGCTGGCCGCCATCGACGAAGCGATGGAGGTGGGGCGCCAGGCCGGGCTGCCGGTGCAGATCTCGCACTTCAAGTTGTCCAACAAGAAGCTGTGGG
>WUUC01235062.1_pt1 | contig 10656 bp, 8 predicted proteins | sample 6278441 | NCBI WGS metagenome assembly WUUC01 (sample SAMN13675441, study PRJNA597444) | soil metagenome | isolation source: soil | place: USA: Washington | collected 2017-10 | reverse complement strand
CGTTCGTTACCGACCTTGCCCTGGCTGCGGCCAGATGATGAACCGCAAGAACTTCGCCGGAGCCAGCGGCGTCATCATCGACGTGTGCTCCCAGCACGGCTCCTTCTTCGATAGGGGTGAGCTGCCTCGGGTGCTGGAGTTCGTGCGCCGAGGCGGGCTGGTGCGCGAAAAGGCCGCGCTCGAAGCGCGAAAGCGCGCCGAGCGACCCGATGTCCCCAGCATGCTGCCGGCCGCCCCCAACACGAGCCTGCTACCGGACGTGGGTGTCCGCGACTTGCTCGATTTCGTGATCGACGTGCTGACCGCCAGCCGTAAGTAAAGCTGCGAAGGGCGAAAGTTCTCGTGCGCAGCACGGCGCTGCGCGTCAAATCGCGATCTATGTGGAACCGATTCCAGTCAGGTGCCAGAATGGTGCGACCGCCAGCCCCCGCAGCCATTCGACCAGGAGTCCTCAGCTTGTCCCTGCGCTCAATTCCCACCTTATCTTCACTGTTCATGCTTGCCCCCCTGGCGTTGCTCGCTGCCTGCTCGGCGAGCGGTGGCGGTGGCTCCGAAAACGACGGCAACGGCAACGGCAACGGGGCAGGCAGCAATGGGAACGGCGGCGGCAGCGGTCCGATCTTGAATCCGACGGCGGGTAGCGGCCCGTCCCTCGGTGGAACGAGCGTGGGCGGTGGGTCGGGCGAACAATGCGGGCAGGTCTTGCCGGTCACGTATCGCGACTTCAACGGCTACGGCATGCCCGGCGGGCATGACGACTTCGAAGCCTCAGCGCGCGGCATCAAGAACAGCAACGGCTCGACCTACATGGGCTGGAACGACGTCGGCTGCGGTTTGGTGGAGCCGGCCTTGGGCGCCGACGGTAAGCCGGTGGCGTTTGCGGGTATGCCCGATAAGGTCCAGGCCATGCCGGTGGTGCCCGCCGGAACCGGCAAGCAGCGCCGACTGGTTTCGGGTCCCGGTTGTTATACGGAAGCGAACCCAACTCCGACGGGGATCTGCGGCATCGGCACCTGCGTGCCCTGGGACATCAGCCCCATCACCTACGCCATCAAAAGCCCGAGCACCTTTGCGCAATGGTACAACACGGCCACCGGCGTGAACATGGAGGTTCCGGGCGAGCTGCTGCTCATCCAAGATCCGGCAGCCCCTGGCAGTTCGGTATTCGATAGCAACGCTTTCTTCCCGATCGACAACAAGGGCTTCGGCAACACCCCGGGTTGGGAGCACAACTACCACTTCACGACCGAGATCCACGTGAAGTTCAAATACGAGGCCGGCCAGAAGTTCACGTTCCGCGGCGACGACGACTTGTGGATCTTCGTCAACGGCAAGCTCGCGCTCGACGTGGGTGGGCAGCACCAAGCCCTCGAAGGCACGATTGACTTCGATTTGCAGGCCGCTGCCCTGGGCATCGTGGCAGGCAGCAGCTACCCGATGGACATCTTCCACGCGGAACGCCAGACGGACCTCTCGAACTTCCGCATCCAGACGAACATCAAGTGCTTCGAGCCCGTCGTAAAGTAACCGCACGAGCAGCCATAGCGCTGCTTCGCGAACGCTCGGTCAAGTAGAGCTACCCGAAGCCCGACGCCGGGCCAGCTGCCCGACGATGCGCTCGGCGTCGCGACTCACTCCGTGAATCATCGACGAGGACATCGAGTACAGGAAATGCAATCCCACGAAGAACAGGCCCGGCGCGCTCGGCACGACGCCCGCTTCGTGCTCGGGCTCGCCGCGCTCGTCGAAGATCGGTAGCTCGATCCACTCGAAGCCGGCCTCGAAGCCCGTGCACCAGACGACGTTCGACACGTCGAGCACCGTGCCGTCTTCGAGCAGCGGCAGACCACGTTCAGCGCCGCTCACCTTGACGGCTCGGTGACGCACACCTCCTGCCAGGAGATCGGGCAAACGCGTGCGGATCAGCGGCGCCGCCTGCCCCAAGATCTTGGGCCGAGCTTTGCGCCCCAGCGGCGTCCTGATCGTGAGCAGCCGATGGAATACGAAGCGAAACAAGAAGCGAGCCAGTACCAGGCGCCCCCAAAAGCCGTTGATCTTGAAGGGAGCTTCGCCGGTCTCGCGTCCACACAACCACACTTCTCGGCCTTGTTTGGCGAGCTCGAGAGCGATCTCCGCGCCCGAGTTGCCGGCTCCGACCACCATGGTGCCGCCCGGCGCGAGCTGCCGAGCGTTCTTGTACTGGCTGGAGTGTAGCTGCACGATGCCAGCGCTCAGCGCGCCCGCCAGCTCCGGCCGTCGTGGCCTCTGGTAGTTCGACATGGCGACGACTACTTGGTCCGCCTCGAATTCTCGCTCGCCGGCCTTGATGTAGTAACGCCCGCCGCGTCGGGCGAGCGAATCGACGCGGGTTCCGCTGCGAATCGGCAGGTCGAAGCGCTGGGCGTAGGCCTCGAGGTAATCGGCCATCTGCTGCTGCGTGGGAAATGAATCGGGGGGTGCTGGAAACGGCATGCCGACCAACGCGTCGAAGCGCGCGGGAGAGAACAGCCGCAGCGAGTCCCAGCGCTTGCGCCAGACGTCGCCCACGCGCTCCTCGGCATCGAGAATGACGAAGCGCAAGCCTTGCCGCGCCAAGTAGTAACCGACCGAAAGACCAGCTTGTCCGCCGCCGATCACGACCACGTCGTAATGCTCCGGGCTGGGATTGGTTGCCTGAAGCTCTCGAAGCTGTACTGCTGCGCTCATGACGGTTCCTCCTGGCTGTTGAGCCGTGCTGACCGTTCGAGCGTAGGGAGGCGCGCCCGATGCGACTTCGGGACAACCCCCCAAAATTACGAAAAACTCGCCTGGGTATTTCTACCCAGGCCCGCTCAAATCAGGCGATTTTCGTAGGCGAAGGCCGTGGCGGCGGCGCGCGACGGCACGTTCAGCTTGCACAGGATGTTGCTCACGTGGCGATCGACCGTCTTCTCGCTCAAGCACAGCTCGACCGCGATGAGCTTGTTGGTTTTACCGCTCGCCACCAAGCGCAAGACCTCGAGCTCGCGCGGACTCAGGCCGTGCGCAGCGGGGCCTGCTTGCGCGCCAGCCTTGAGCGCGTCGATCGCAGCCAGCTCGGTCTTGGCACCGAGCTGCTCGAAGCAGCTGCGCGCAGCGTCGATTTCGAACAGCGCGCCCTCTTCGTCACCGAGCACCTGGTAGGCGCAAGCCAGCTGCATGCGCACGAGCGCCGCCCAATACGGCGCGCCCAGTTGTTGCAACACGGCGAAAGCTTCGCGCAGCGTCACGCTCGCGCTCGCCGCGTCGCCCTCCGCCAGCTCGACCGCACCGCGCACGCGACCGGCCAGAGCCGCCATCACCGGCGTACCGAACTTGGCGGCGATCGCGTCCAGCTCGCGACTGGCCGCGCGCGCGTCTTCGAGCTTCGAGCTGGCCAACGACGCTTCGATCATCGCCGGCAGCAGCCGCGCACGCATGATCGGATCGTGCGCGGTGAGCAGCGCGCGCCGTAGCGCCTGCACGGCCGGCTCGGCGCGGCCTTGCGCGATCCGCAGCAGGGCGAGCCCGGGCTGCGGATCCCAGCCGCATTGACCGGCATCGCGATAGCGCTCTTCGGCTAGCTCGTGGTCACCGCGCAGGCGATGGACTTCGCCTTGCCGATACAGCGCTTCACCGGCGGCGTTGGGCCCGAGCCACTCGATATAGCGCTCCGCTGCGCGCTGCGCCTCGCTCAGCGCCGCTTGCCAATTTCCGGCAAGCTCCATGATCTCGGCGCGCTTGACCAGACACTCACCGGTGAAGCTGGTGAGCTGCGGCTGCGCATCACACCAGCCGCGCAGTGACTCCGTCCATTCACGCACACGCTCGACGGCATATACACCTTGGCAACTGTCGATGGCTGCGCAGTAAGCAAGCGCAGTGATGATCGGCGACAGCTCCCCCGTCGTCACCGCCAGCATGGCTTCATCGAGCAAGCGTAGCCCGTGCGCCAGCTCGCCCTGCCGAAGCCGGATGCGGCCTTGCAGATTGAGCGCGTAAGCACGCAGATCGGAATCGCCGAAACGCTCGGCCAGCTCGAGCGCACGCGCCGCCGCTGCAAAGGCTTCCGCCAGCTCACCTTGGTAAAAGTGCCGCCGGATGCGCGGGATCTGCAGGTAGCCGTGCTCCACGCACTCCTGGCCCCAACGTTCGAGCGCTCGCTCGGCGCGCGCCAACCAGCCGCCGGCGCGACTGCTCTCACCCAAACGGGTCAGCCGAAAGCCGAGCCAAAACGCTGCGCGCGCGGCCGGCCGAGCGTCGGCAGACTCCGCGTGTTGCTGATAGATGCGCTCGAGGGCCGCAAAGCTGGACGGCTCCTGGCCACACAACCCTGCTGCCCACACGAGGCGCCACAAATCGTCGAGACCGAGCGGCGCCTGCTCGTCGACCTGGCGCAGCGCCTCATGCGCTTCTCGCCAAGCTTTCGCCGCGTAGTGCTCGCGGGCGCGAGCCAGCGAGGCGTCGAGTTCAGTCAGCTCCGCCACGCCCGAGAGCTTAGCCTCTCCCGCCCAAAGCTGACCTGCCCGTTACAGCTCTCGAGGCACGTTGCTTCGGGTTCGGCGTCTGCGCACCCCAGCCATGGTGGGCGCCTATATGTGCAATTTCATGCATACAGGCCACGGGTGTGAACGGCGCTCTGGCTACGGCCCAGCACCCGCCGTATCATGCTGACCGTGTCGGGAGGTAAGAATGTCGCGGCTTTTTCACAGCCTGGTGGTGTGCGGTGCTGGACTGACGCTGACGGGATGCGGCGGTCGTTACGACCGCGAGCAACCGGAGCCGGCCGACGCGGGCAGCGCCAACGGCGGCGGCGCTGGTGGCGCGAGCTCCGGTACGGGCGTCGCTCAACCGCCCGTGCTCGACATCGGGGGGAGCCAGTCGTTGGGGGGTACGTCCGCCGGCGCGGGCTTCAACTTCGGCGGCACGGCGCCAGGACCGATTCTGCCGGGTAGCGAAGGACAATGGTCGTGCGACGACGAGATTGTCGGCTGCGACCTCGGTCCCGGTGGAGACGCTAGCCGCGACGGCTTCGCTCTCGGGCAGCAGTGTATCCGCGACCTTGCCCGTCCCAAGTCTCAGGCGGATTGTCAGCCGGGCAGCGTGCTTTCCTGCCTGCTCGGGTCGTTCGACTCGGTACCGGTGTGGTTCAACTGCGAGTGCTTGCCGCTCGACGGGCAGATGTGTCCTTGCCCGCACGTCACCGGCGGAGGCTGCTCGTTCTCGAGCGGGCCCGTCACGTGTAGTCCCAAGCAAGTCGTCTGCGGCTGTGCCTGGACCTGCATCACCAGATGAGCGACGCACGCTACGCCGAAATCGAGAGCGCGTTCGGTTCGCCTGAAACGGCCCAGCTGGCGGCGAAGCTCGACGAACGGCAGCGCGAAGAACTGCGGAGCTTCTGGCTCGGTCGGGCCAACGGCGAGCTAACCACCGCACTGTCTTTCGAGTTCATGCTCGAAGATTTGCAAGCGCTAAGCGCCCCTCGGCCGCTGCTCGAGCTTGCGGCGAGCGCGATCGCGGACGAGCATCGACACGTGGACTGGTGTTTGCGCTTCGCGCGTTTGTTGAGCGACGAGCCGTGTCAGGCCGAGCTCGGCGGCACGCGTGCGGTGGCGTTCGACGGCGCGAGCGAGCACGACAACCGCCTACTACGTACCGTTTTTGGCGGATGCTTCAGTGAGACCGTAGCCGTGCAGGTCCTGCTCGCGTCGCAAGACTGCCTGACGCTGGAGAGCGCTCGGCGCTTGAATCACCAGCACCTGGCAGAAGAAGTGCGCCATTCGCGGCTGGGCTGGGGTCTGCTGGCTTGGCCAGAGCTCGGCGCGCGCGACCGCTCGATGCTGGCGGCCTTCGTCCCGGTCATGACGGCGCTGACCCGCGAGCTGTGGACCGGTCCGAACCGTGCCGCGGATCAGCGGCTGGAAGCGCTGGGCTATCTCTCGGTACCGCTGATCGAGGGCGCCATGACGCAGGCCTTCGACGAGGTGATCTTGCCCGGTCTCGAGCATAACGGCATCAGGGGCGCGTAGCTCATTTGGGTTCGACCAGCCACTCGGCATGGATCTTGAAATCGCTGCTCGCTTTGGGGAGCGTAACGGTGACTGACCTCTTGGCGGCGTCGTAGACGAAGGGCAGCTTGGCGCCGGTGGCGTCGACGACCTTGATTGCCCCGCGCGGCACGTCGTGAAGCACGACCCGCACGTCTTGCCACCAGGGCGCAAAGTCACCGCTCGAGCTACTCGTCACGTCGAGCGCCGCCGAGCCGGGCTCGCAGCTGAAAATGAGTCGCCTGAACGAGCCCTTTTCGTACGCGAAGGTGCGACCGTCGTCGACGTACAGCGAACCACTGCAGTCGGGGCCGGGCCAAACGTCGAGCACGAGCGAGCCCTGCGGAGCTTCGCGCATGTTCTGCAGCACCGGACCTTGCGGGATGATCGAACCGGCACGCGCGAACAAGCGCACACTGTCCGTTGCTCCGCTCTCGAGCTCTCGATGGCCAGCAGGGACGAGCGCCAGCGACTCGGTATCGTACCAATCGCCGCCCGGCAGCACGACGGCGTACTTGCTGGCGCCGGCGCGCAGCTTGGCGGCGACCAGCAGATCACGGCCCAGGAGGTAAACGTTGCTGGCGTCGTACACGGCAGCGTCTGCCGGGTACTCGAACCACAGCGGTCTCATGATCGGCGCGCCGTTGCGCGACGACTCTTCGAAGAGCGTGTACAGGTAGGGCAAGAGTCGGTAGCGCCGCTCGAGCGCCTTGCGGGCGCGCTGCTCGATGGCAGCGCCGAATAACCATGGCTCCCGACGGCAGGCATCCTGCTTGCTGTGGTTGCGGAAGAACGGCTGCAGCGCGCCGAGCTCCAGCCACTCGGCGAACAGCTCGGCATCGGGGCAGCCCACGAAGCCGCCCACGTCCGCACCGTTGAACGGGTAGCCAGAAATGCCCAGGTTCAGCAGTTGTGGAATCGTCACCGCCAGGTGAGCGCGATCTGCAGTGTTATCGCCGGTCCACGACGCCGCGTACCGCTGCACGCCCGCGTAGGCAGCGCGCGTGAGCACGAACGGCCGCTCGTTGGGCCGCAGCTTGCGCACGCCCTCGTAAGTGGCGCGCGCGTTGAGCGCGCCGTACACGTTGTGAATGAGCGTGTGACTCGCGCTGCCGCCGTCTTGCAGGCGGTGCTGCGTCTCTTCGGGGAAGGTCTTGACTTTGCCGAGCAAAGCCGGCTCGTTCATGTCGTTCCAGAAGCCCGCCACACCTTGCGCGACGAAGTCGCTGTACAAACTCCCCCACCACTCACGGGTGCGCTGCAGCGTGAACTCCGGAAAGACGCTCTGACCGGGCCACACCGGTCCTTCGAAGAAGCCTGCCCGGCCGTGTATGAAATGGTCACCGCTCGCGCCCGTGTCGTACGGCGGGTAGCCGGGCGAGGGCTTACCTTGATACGACTTGATGTGCATGTCCGTGATCACCACGGTCGCCACGCCTGCCGCGGCAAAATCCTTGATCATGCCGGTAAAGCCGGGAAACGTGGCCTTGTCGACGGTGAACGGCGCGTTGCCGGCTTGAAAGTCGATGTCGAGCCACACCGCGTCGAGCGGCAGCTTGCCTCGCTGCATGCGGCCGACCACGCCGCGCACGTCGGCTTCGTTCTTGAAGCCGTAGCGGCTGTGGTGGTGGCCGAGCGCCCACAACGGCGGCAGCGGAGTTCGCCCCGTGAGCGCGGTGTAGGCTTCCAGCACCTGCTTCGGGTCACGCCCTGCGAATAGGTACACATCCAGCGCTTCGCCGGATTTTGCGGAGTAGCTCAGGCGCTCGGCCTGAGCCTGACCCACGTCGAGCACGGCGCGCGACGGATGGTCGATGAACAGACCGTGCACGTGCGGCCCGCCGAGAAAGAGCAGGAACGGCAGCGATTTGTACAGCGGATCATCCTCGACCTTGAAACCGAAGGCGTCCGTATTCCACAGCTCGAAGCGCTTGCCACGCCGATCGAAGCCCTGCACCTTGTCACCCAAGCCAAAGACGCGCTCACCGCGCGCCAAGGAAAAGCCGAGCTCCACGCCGCCATCGGCGAAACGGGCGCGCGCCACGTCTTCGGCGATCACGGCGCCTGCTTCGTCCAGCAACGTGATGCGTAGCGGCTGTTTGTCGATACGCAGCAGCGCGCGTTCGGTGCGCAGCAGCAGCAGGGTGTCGGACTCTTCGATCTTCGGGGCGACGTTGCCTTGCAGCAGCGCCGGCTCGACGGCAAACGAGGGCAGCCCCTTGGCGTCCTTGCTCTTCGCCCAACGGATTCGAAACGTGTCGGGGCGTGGCGCCGTCACGCTCAGCACACCAGCCGTGGTCGCGAGCTCGATACCGTCGGCCGTGCGCACGCTGTGCAGCACCGCCGCGACGGCTACGGGTTTGTCGGGCCCCGCTTTGGCAGCCACGGGCACTCGAGTGCGACCCAAGCAGCCGAGCAAGCAAGCGGCGAGCGGGACAGCAAAGGCGATCGAACGAAGGCGGAGCACGCAGCTCTTCTAGCCGTGCGACCGCAGCTGGGCAATCGCCGGGCTCAGCGAGCCTTGCGCGACTTCGCTTTCTTCTTCTTGGCGGCGACCTTGGGTCGGGGCTTCGGTTTGGCCTTGCTCTTGGGCCTGCGACGCTTGGGGACGCTGCGCGGCTCGACTCCGCTCAGCGAGTCGAGCTCGAGCACGAGCTGCGTGGCGGACTCTCGCAACTTCTGCAGGCGCGCCTGCAGCTCCGTCGCGACGTCGTCGAGCACGTCGTCGGCCGTGCTGCGCCGCAGCGCGCTGGCTTGCTTTGCCAGCGCGAGCGACGTGTGTCCTCCGCCGTCCGAGTGTGCGTCGAAGTCGCGCTTCACCTGGCGGAAATAGTCGGCGTGGCGACCGCCCAGGATGATGCTCTTGACGACGTCGAAGGCCAGGCTGAGCAAATCGGGGAGGGGCTCGCCGTTTTCGTCCGTTCCGCGATCCTGGCCGCGGCCTTCGGTCAAAAATCCGAGCGCGGACACGATCGGCCCGACGTTAACGGCCTCTCGACCGTCGTCCAGCCGCGCGATCCCGGTTTCTCTGAGCAATAGCGGATTCGGTTCGCTCACCACGCCAGCCTAGAGGCACGCCCGGCTGTCTGTCACGCGCGCCGAAGGTTTTCGGCTACGTGAGGCTGCGGCACCGTGCCAACGCGCGGCCTACTCGCCCTCGAGCTCGAACACGCCGGCGTAAACGGCGTCGAGCTCGAGCACCGCACCGTTCGAAAGAGTCACTCGCCCTCCCGCCGACACGACGCGATAGTGCCATTCGCCGCTGGCTTCTCGACGGTAGTGTTCGAAGCGCGGCGCTACCTGCGATAGCAGTAAGTAGTCGGTAACGGAGGGCAGCTCGCGGTAGCTTTCCCATTTCAACCCGCGATCGTACGCTTCCGTGCGTTTCGAGAGCACCTCGACGACGACCGATGGATTGGCGAGCACGTCGGTCGTCCCGACCATCAGCTCTAGTGCTCCGCAAACGACGCTCGCGTCGGCGTACACGTAGTGTTCGTTCAACCTAGCGGCGATGCGCTGATCCGCGGATAAGACTCGGCACTTGCCGCCTCGCAGGGCAACACCGAGCTCGATCGTGATGGCAGCGGTCAGCGCGTTGTGCCGGGGGCTTCCCCCTGCCATGGCGAAGACCTCGCCGCAAAAGAACTCGTGGCGCGAGCTCTGCTCAGCTTCCCACGCTAGGTACTGCGCTGACGTCATGCGTTCGAGAGCGGCAATCGACACGCGGCTACCTTAGCACGACGCTGGGCGACCTCGCTCGTTACTCGGCCGCGCGCCGCGCGCTGGGCGCTTTGCAGAGCTGCTTCTCGATCGCCCAAAACACGGCTTCGGGCGTGGCCGGTGATGAAAGCTCGACCGTCGTCTTACCGTCTCCGAAAGCCGCAACGGCAGCGCGCAGAGCTTCGCGCACGCTGATGGACAGCATGAACGGCGGCTCGCCTACCGCCTTGCTGCCGTACACGACTCCAGGCTCGGCAGCGCGCTCGAGCAGCTGCACGTTGAAGATGGGCGGACACTCAGCGAGCGTGGGCAGTTTGTAGGTCGAGGCGCCGCTCGAGACGAAGGCTCCGACCTCGTTCCACACCAGCTCTTCGCTGGTGAGCCAGCCCACGCCTTGGACGAACGCGCCCTCCACCTGCCCGCGATCGACGAGCGGCGAGAGCGATTCGCCCGCGTCGTGCAGGATGTCGGTGCGCAGCAGCCGATACTGACCCGTGAAGCCATCGAGCTCGACCTCGCTCACCGCCGCGCCGTAGGCAAAGTAGTGAAAGGGCTTGCCCTTGCCCACTTCGCGATCGAAGTGAATTTTGGGCGTCTTGTAGTAACCGGTGGCAAAGAGCGACGTGCGGTCGAAGTAGGCCTGGCTCACGATGTCTGCGAACGCTACGGCGTCGTGAGGTCGCGCGTTTGGAAAGACGCGCCCCGCTTCGAACGCGAGCTCACCCGCCTCGCAACCAAAATGCCGAGCTGCCACCTCCGAAAGGCGCTCGCGCAACGTTTCGCAGGCTGCCTTGACCGCGGCGCCGTTGAGGTCGGAGCCGCTCGACGCTGCGGTCGCAGAAGTATTGGGCACCTTGTCGGTGCGAGTCGGCATGACGCGGATGGCTTCGAG
>WUUC01117393.1_pt1 | contig 10656 bp, 8 predicted proteins | sample 6278441 | NCBI WGS metagenome assembly WUUC01 (sample SAMN13675441, study PRJNA597444) | soil metagenome | isolation source: soil | place: USA: Washington | collected 2017-10 | reverse complement strand
ATTTCCACGTTCAGTGATCATCGCAGGTCTGGGCGTCGCGCTCGCGATCACGGCAGCCGCCCCTCCGCGGCGAACACGAAATGGCGCCGACACGGGGATTCGTGACCCTGACCACAACACCGGAAAACGGGGATCGCGCGCCGAATCACCGCCTGAAAAACGGCAAGCCTGGTCGCACCGCCGGCCTCTCGGACTCTGAGAACAAGACACCGCTCGAAAGATGATCTGGTTGACTGACATGCATGACGCATGGTGATCCGCACCCGCCGTTGGTGCAGCGCCTCCACGTCGATCTGCAGCGCGTCATCTCTGCGGGTTGTCGGCCGGGCCGGTAACGCCTCGCCCCTCGACGTTCACACCGCCAGATCAGTTCTCGACACGTGCCCATGTGGGCGGCTCAACGCTGCCACATTGGCGCGCCTGTGCCGAAACGCTGACGCATCCCAACGGAGACACCGTGCAAAGCTTCCTCATCTTCGCCCTCGGCGGCTTCATCGCGCAGCTGGTCGACGGCTCCCTCGGTATGGCCTACGGGGTGACCTCCACGACGATCCTGCTCACCGCCGGGCTCACGCCCGCGCTCGCCTCCGCTTCGGTGCACCTGGCCGAGATCGGCACCGCGGTGGTTTCCGGGGCGTCGCACTGGAAATTCGGCAACGTCGATTGGAAAGTCGTGCTCACGCTGGGAGTTCCGGGCGGCATCGGTGCCTTCCTCGGTGCGACCGCGCTGAGCAACCTCTCCACCGAAGCCGCGGAACCGTGGATGTCGGTCATCCTGCTGGTGCTGGGCACCTACGTGCTCCTGCGGTTCGCGACCCGCCCGGTGCAGCGCCGCAAGCTCACCGGCGTCAGCCCCAAGCTGCTCGCCCCGCTCGGCCTCGTGGCCGGGTTCGTCGACTCCACCGGGGGAGGTGGGTGGGGCCCGGTGTCGACCCCGACCCTGCTCAGCAGCGGCAAGATCGAGCCCCGCAAGGTCGTGGGTTCGGTCGACACCAGCGAGGTGCTGGTCGCGCTGGCCGCCAGCATCGGCTTCCTCAGCGCCCTGGGCAGCAAGGGCTTGTCGTGGACGACCGTCGGTGCGCTGCTGCTCGGCGGTGTGATCGCGGCGCCGCTGGCCGCCTACCTGGTGCGGATCGTGCCAATGCGGCTCATCGGCGTCGGCGCGGGCGGTCTGATCGTCCTGACCAACAGCCGTACGCTCATCAAGGCCTTCGACGTCACCTCGTCCGCGCAGACCCTGATCTACGGCGTGATCGTGGCCGCGTGGGTCGGTGCGCTCGCCTACACGATCCACAACGTGATCGTGGAGCGCAGGACCGCCGACGTCGTCGAAGAGCCGGTGACCGAACCCGTCGCGAGCTGAACCCGCGGGCGGGCCGCCCGCTCCGACACTGGGAACGCGGGAAAGCGGGATTAGGTGCCCCGGGTGCACGGATTCCACCTTGCGCCCGGGGCGCCGCTCCCCGAAGCGCGGCCTTGAACGCGCGGCCGCAACGCGGTTGCCCGGTGACCAGGCATACCACCGCCGGTGATGTCGCGCCCGTTGCCGGTGTCCCGGCAAGCGTCGCAGTCGTCCGACGGTGAGCGAGCCCAGTGTCGCACTGCGCCGTTGGCATATTCCAGTGCCAGGCCGGTCACGATCAAGCCCAACCCGATCGAGGGATCATCGGGCGATGCGGGGAGGACGCCGATTCTCCCGCAACGACGGGAAAGCACAGCGGGGGACCCGTCCGAATGATCGGACGGGCCCCCCGCTGCGACGTGCACGCGGCACCGGTCCGCGCAGCTCTGCGAGCCCATGAAACCCGGGCTGGCGCTACTACTTCAGCGTTCCGGCAACCTCATGCGCCGGCGGTGTCGGCGCGCATCGGGCTGGCCGCCTCGCGCCACTTCACGGTCGGCCTCATCGCCCCCAGGTCGACCCGGTCCTTGTGCTCCTCGGCCACGCGGAACAACGACTCGATGAGCGTGTTCGACAGCAGGTGCGGCTCCAAGCCCAGCTCGACGAGCCCGGTGTGCACCACGTTGTAATGGTGCTCAGCCTGTTCCACGCGCGGGTTGTCGAGGTATTCGACGTCGACCGCACCGTCGTAGCTGTTGGCCACGACCTTGGCGATCTCCTCGACCGAGAACGACTCGGTTATCTGGTTGAACACCCGGAACTCACCGGCGTCGGCGGGGTTCTCCGAAGCCAGCCGGATGCACTCCACGGTGTCGCGGATGTCGATGAGGCCCCGGGTCTGGCCGCCCGTGCCGTACACGGTGAGCGGGTGCCCGAGGACGGCTTGGATGACGAAGCGGTTGAGCACGGTGCCGAAGATCGCGTCGTAGTCGAAGCGCGTCGCCAGCCTCGGGTCGCGCACGGTCTGGTCGGTCTCCTGGCCGTAGACGACGCCCTGGTTCAGGTCGGTCGCGCGCAGCCCCCAGATACGACAAGCGAATTCGATGTTGTGGCTGTCGTGCACCTTGCTCAGGTGGTAGAAGGAACCCGGCTTCTTCGGGAACAGCATCCGGTCGGTGCGTCCCTTGTGCTCGACCTCGAGCCAGCCTTCCTCGATGTCGATGTTCGGCGTTCCGTACTCGCCCATGGTGCCCAGCTTCACCAGGTGGATCTCCGGGTCGACTTCCTGGATCGCGAACAGCACGTTGAGGTTGCCGACCACGTTGTTGTACTGGGTGTAGACCGCGTGTTTGCGGTCGATCATCGAATACGGCGCGGCCCGCTGCTCGGCGAAGTGCACCACCGTGTCCGGGCGGAAGTCCCGGATCATCTCCAGCGTGAACTCCCCGTCGACCAGATCCCCGTAGTAGATCGGGATGTGCTTGCCCGAGACCTCGCGCCACGCTTCGACCCGCGCTTGCAGGGGATCAATCGGGACGAGGCTGCGCACACCCATCTCGTGGTCGTAGGCCCGACGGGCGAAGTTGTCAGCGACGGCGACTTCGTGGCCGCGGTCTGACAGATGCAGAGCGGTCGGCCAACCGAGGTAGCCGTCCCCCCCGAGGACGAGGATTCGCACGCCTTGTTCTCCTCTACTTCATGGGTCCGAGTCGCCGGTAGCTCGAGCGGGCGCCTCGGTCAGCACCCACCACCAGCCCTCCGGCTCAGCGCCGACGACACCCGGCACGGTTGGAACGTATTGCGTGACGGAGCGACGGGAACAGAGCCGGTCGTCACTCCGTCGATACATCAACGGCATGGTCTCATCCACTTGTTCTGCCGCGAACCCTTCCCCACCTGTCTGGGCCATTGCTCACGTCTGAACACAGACCTGTCCGGGCGACCCTCTGAACGCTCCGTGATGGGGCCACCGGGGCGGAGCTCGACATGCCGAACGGGACGGGTGAGAACCTCGGTATCGTTCCTCGGCGACGGCCGGAACCCGGTGGAACGGAAGGAAGTCATGACGCAGCACGCCACGACGAGCGTGGAGCATGCGACCGCGCAGCGCGGCCGCTACTGGCGCCTGATCAGCCGCTTCGCCGCCGCGTCCGTGGTAGCCACCGGAATCAGCCAAGTCGTCTTCCTCACCTCGTACGTGTTCGGCTCCGCCCCGGTGATCTCCACCGTCCTGGCGTGGTTGGCCGGCGCGATCCCCAACTTCGTGCTCAACCGACGGACCTGGGGCGGCGGCGGGCAGGACGCGCTGCGCGGGGAGGTGCTGCGCTACGGTGTGATCTCCGTCGGTACCGCCGTGCTCGCCGCCTTCGCCACGCACAGTGCCGAGGACCTGGCCATCCGGTGGTTCGCGCACTCGGAAGCCGCACAAGTCGGTCTCGTCTGGGCCGCGTTCGTCGGCACCTACCTGGTGATGTTCGTGCTGAAGTTCTTCCTTGTCGACCGGTTGGTCTTCACCGCTCACCGACGGCAGGAGCAGGCTCGCTGAGCTTCTCCCGCGCCGCGGGCACGTTTCGCGCGCGACGCTCGCGCAGCCAGGTGCCGAGCACGACGCGGGCGTAGCGGTAGCCGTAGAGGACGTTGTTGCCCTTCTTGCTGTGGCCCGCGGTGCGCTCCAGCATCGTCATCGGCTGCTCCAGCACGCGGTAGCCGTGCGCGAGCACGCCGACGAGCAGCTCCGAGGACTGGTACTGCAGCTGTTCGAGCCGCACCGTGTTGGGCACATCGACCTTCATGCCCCGGAAGCCGAACGACGTGTCACTGACGTTCTGACTGGTCAGAGCGCTGACCAGCCACGCGAAGACGTAGGTCCCGGCTCGGCGGAGCTGGTCGGTGGTCTCGCTGCGCCCAAGGCGCCGCGACCCGGTGACGAAGTCGGCTTCGTCGTCGATCAGCGGCCGCAAGAGCTTCGGCAGCTCGGCGATGTCGTACTGGCCATCGGCGTCGGTGGTGATCACGTAACGCGCACCCCGTTCCGCGGCCAACCGGTACCCCAGCCTGAGAGCCGCGCCCTGGCCTCGATTCGTCGATGCCACGCAGACGTGCGCGCCGTGGCGGAGAGCGACCTCCGCGGTGCGGTCGCTGGCACCGTCGACCACGACGAGGGTGTCGACCTCCAAGCCGCAGCTCATGCCGGGAATGCCGTCGAGGACGCCGCCGATGGCCTCTTCCTCGTTGTAGGCGGCGATGAGCACGACGACGGGCGCGAAGCGCTGCTCGCCGTAGCGCTCGGTGTAGTCGGCGAGGGCTGCCCGGTCGACCTCGTCCAGGCCCGCCACGTCGGGGCCCACCTCTCCGGGGATTGTCGGGGACATCTCGATCTCCTTGGAAGTGCTGGTTTCGTCGGCGAGCACCGGCGGGCCTTGGTGCGCGGTGGCGGTCACCCAGCGGTCCGCCGCGGTGCTCTCATCGGGGTCGTGTCGGTCGGGGGGTCGGCGCCCGGCGAGGGCGGTGATGCCCAGCGCACCCGCGATCGGTGCCAGTACCAGGGCGGGAAGCTGGTAGCGCCAGGAGAACTCCATGGCCGATGCCGTCAGCAGCACGGTCGTCGCGAGTCCTGCGGGGAGCAGGCACACCGAGCGCAGTCCCGTGCCCCGCGCCCGTCCAGCGCCGAGGCAGGCGGCGAAGGCGAGCAGCAGGGCCGCGCCGAGCGCCGTACCCGGCGTGTACCCGATGCTGAGCTGATAGGCGCGCAGGAAGCCGGACAGGGCGGGGTCGACGTAGAAGCTGCCGTCCGCGTAGATCTCCAGCCATTCGGCCGTGTACCAGGGCGGCGTGAACATCGGGTAGAAGGTCTGGAACTGCCACCGGTCCAGCGGGACATCACCCAGCGATTGGGTACGGGTGGGTTCGAAGTTCTTGAAGAAATCCTCTGCCACGCCACCGACGATGTCCCCCGGCTGGTGAACGAGGACTTTCCTCGCGAAACTCTGCTCCACCGCCGTGTACTGCGGGGTGTTGACCGGCAGAACGCTCTGGTCGACTTCCTGGTAGAAGAAGTGGATGTAGTAGTCGATGCCCTTGGCCTTGCGCACCGGGACAGGATCCTTCGGGCAAACGAGGCGTTCCTGCGGTGTGAGGTCGAGGGACGCGCAGTCGGCGACGACGGCGGCGCGGCCGAACGTGGCACTGCCGGGATTGCCGGTGAGCCCCGGAACGCCGATGCAGATCAGGCTGTACATCGCATAGCAGAACAACACCGCGGAGAAGCCACCGGCGAGCGCCGCGCCGGAGACGAGACGCCGCTTCCACCCGTCCCGGGGGCGCAGTCCGGCCGCCAGCACGACGAATGCCGCGGCGGGCACCACGAGGGTCAAGCCCACCACGCGCACCAGCACGGAGGCGGCGAGTACGGCCCCCGCGACAGCGGCCAGGCGCGGACCAGGAGTGCCCCACCAGGTCAGCAACGCCACCACGACGAGCAGCACGATCTGGAACAGCAGATCGGACATGATGTTGTGCTCGATCTGCAGCTGGTACCCGTCCAGCAGGACCGGCGCCGCGGCCAGCGCAGCCACCCAACGGCGCACATGCAGTCGCTGCAGCAGCACGTAGATCGCGACCGCCAGAGCGATGCCGAGCAGGTGCTGCACTGCGACGACGAATCCGAGGTCACCGACGAGCAGCAGCGGGCCGAGCAGCAGGAATTCGTAGCCCACCGGGTTGATCCCACCGGGATAGAAGACGCCGACGTCCTCGAGGTAGCGGAAGGAGTCGATGTAGAGCAGCGCGGGCTGGTAGGCGAGTTGCACGAGAACTCGCAGGACCACCCCGCCCAGGACCAACAACGACAGCAGCCAGTGCCGGCGTAGGGAGCGCGCCAGCACCCCGGTCATGACGTCCCGGGTGTCGCCGCGAGTTCGGCCGACGCCCTGCGGAAGTCGTCCCACACGGTGCGCAAGCCGTCGGTCAGCTCCACCATCGGGGCGTAGCCGAGTTCCCGTTGTGCCTGGGCGATGTCGACGATGACGGCGGGCATTTCCCCCGCCTTGGCGTGAACGTGCGTCACCGGGAGCGCACAGCCGGTGGCGGCGCGGACACCCTCGATGAGTTCCATCACCGAGATCGACCGGCCGGAGCCGATGATCGCGGTACCGGTGTGCTGCTTGTCGTGGGCGGCCATGATGGCCTGCACCACGTCGTCGATGTGCACGAAGTCGCGGCTCTGCGCGCCGTCGCCGTAGACCTCCACGCCCCCGCCGGCGAGGGCCGCGCGCATCAGACGCGGGATGAAGCTGTCCTTCTGCTCCATGCCCGGACCGTAGATGTTGGTGAAGCGCAACGCGCTGGTCGCCAGGCCGAAGGCACCGCCGTAGCCGGACAGCAGCATCTCGCAGGCGGCTTTGGTGGAGCCGTAGGGCGTCAGCGGGCGCAGCGGCAGCGACTCGGAGATCGTGCCCCGGCCGATGTCGCCGACGACCGCGTTGGTGGAGGCCAGGACGAACTGGCCGACGCCGCAGGTGCGGGCGAGCTCCAGCAGGCCCTGTGTCACCGCGACGTTCGACTCGTAGGTCTCGGCGGGCTGGTCGACCGAGCGCAGCACGGAGGTGATCGCCGCGAGGTGGATGATCGCGGTGGTGCCCTCGGTCACAGCGGCGGCACGCACCTCGGGGTCGGCGAGCTCACCGGCCACGTGGGTCACGAGGTCGTCACGCAGCGACTCTGGCGGAGCCTGGCGGTCGGCGATCGTGACGGGCACGCCTCGGTCGAGGAAAGCGCGCACGACGGCGCGTCCGACGAAGCCGGACCCGCCGGTGACTACGACTCGGGGCGCCGGCGCGCCGGTGGGCTCTGCCACGGGGTGTGTACTACTGCTCAGCACGCGCCAGACTCTATCCGGCCGACGTCGCACGCGACGCGAGCCGTCCCTGACACGACCGGTGCTTTCAGGGTTTTCTCAGGTTTTCCACGAATTCGTCACCCGCCGAAGTGCGCGCGCAGTCCCTTGAGGCCGGTCGCGAACACGCCGCCGCCGAAGGTCTCCAACAACTCCGGCTCGTCCTCCCCCTCGGCGTCGAAGTGGGTCCACCACTCCGCGAACGTCTGCCCGGTGTCGGTGATCGGCGCAAGGCGGATCGTCGAGCGGTAGCTGCGGATGGGGAACGGGCTGTCGAGGATGTCGTAGGTGTAGGAGCGGTCGATGTCGTTGAGCGACACCAGCAGTTCCCGCACCACGCCTCCGTCACCGAGGGTCAGGGCGCGAACGCACCCGACCTGGGCAGCCGGAAGGTCCTCCTCGATCCGGCTGGCGGCGATGCCCGGGTGCCACGCCGGCAGGCCGTCGAAGTCCCGCACCGCGTGCCACACCCGTTCGACCGGTCCTGGGACCACCGCGCTCGCGTACGCCTTGGCCATCGTCGACTCCTCACCGTGACAGGTTCTTGAATGCTCGGGTCTGTTCGATCAACGCCTGTTCGGTCGGCAGCCGCTCCATGCTGCTGGCGCCGTAGAACCCGTGGCAGCGCTGCGTTCGCGACAGCACGTGCGCGGCGTCTTCGGGCATCGCGATCGGACCGCCGTGGCACAGCACGACGACGTCCTCGCGGACTTCGGCCGCCGCCTGCGACCACTCGTCGATCAGCGCGACGCAGTCGTCCAGGCCCTTCGCGGTGTCCGCCCCGATCGAGCCGCCGGTGGTCAAACCCATGTGGCAGACCAGGATGTCGGCACCGGCCTCGGTCATCGCACGCGCGTCTTCGGCGGAGAAGATGTACGGGGTGGTCAGCAGATCGGCTCGATGCGCCGCGGCGATCAGGTCGACCTCGTGCTGATAGCCCATGCCGGTCTCCTCCAGGTTGACCCGGAAGACACCGTCGATGAGCCCGACTGTCGGGAAGTTCTGCACTCCGGCGAATCCGAGGTCGGCGAGTTCGCCGAGGAAGCGGTCGCGCAGCAGGAACGGATCGGTCCCGTTGACCCCGGCCAGAACCGGGGTGTCGCGCACGACCGGCAGCACCTCGGAAGCCATCTCGACGACGATGTCGTTGGCGTTGCCGTAGGCGAGAAGTCCCGCGAGCGAACCGCGTCCGGCCATCCGGTAGCGACCGGAGTTGTAGACCACGATCAGGTCGATGCCGCCGGCTTCCTCGCACTTCGCCGAGAGTCCGATGCCCGCGCCGCCACCGACGATCGGTTCACCACGCGCGATCTTCTCCCGAAACCCGCGCATCAGGTCCGTCCGGTGGAACCGCTTCACACCCGCCTCCCGTAAGCGCGTGCGCGAGGCGAGCTCGTCACGCCGCTCACCGACCTTGCCCTGCCACTTCGCGGTACGCCGCCACGACCGCGTCGGCGAACCCGCTGTCATTGATGTGGTGCGGCGACCGGATGATCCGCCGGTCATCGGTCTGGCGCACTTCGCGTTCCAGGGTGTCGAACAGCGCCTCGTCGGCTTCCGGATCGTGGAACGGCTGGCCCGGCACGTCGAGCAATGACACACCGCCCACGGGCAGCAGGAACCGCACCGGACCCGTGCACGCGTTGAGCTTGCGCGCCAGGAACTCCCCGATGCGGCGGCATTCCTCCGGCGTCGTGCGCATCAACGTGACCTGGGGATTGTGCACGTAGAGGTTCCGGTCCTGGTAGCGCTCGGGAACGGTTTCCCGAGCACCGAAGTTCACCATGTCCAGCGCGCCGCAGGACCCGACGTAGGGCACGCCACTGCGGGCGATCGCGTCGAGCCGCTCCTCCCCCGCGCTCATCACACCGCCCGCGACGAGGTCGCACACCTCGGTCGTGCTCAGGTCCAGCACGGCCGTGATCAGCCCGTCGTCGACGAGCTTCTCCATGGCCCGGCCGCCGGTGCCCGTGGCGTGGAAAACCAGCGGGTCGTGAGTGTCGCCGAGCCGCTCGGCGACGGCGGTGACGCAGGGGGTCGTGACCCCGAACATCGACAGCGCGATCGCGGGTTTGTCCTCTGTGGCCGGGATCGGGTTCGTCAGCGCGCCGACTAGCGCGTGCGCGGCGTTTCCCAGCACCCGGCGAGAAATCCGGTTCAGCCCCGCGACGTCGGTGACCGAGGGGAAAAGGACGACGTCGCTGGCGTCGACGTACCCGGACACGTCCCCACTGGCCACAGTGGACACCATGAACTTCGGGATGCCGACGGGGAGGTCGCGCAGCGCGGGCGTGATCAGGGCGGTGCCACCGGATCCGCCGAGCCCGAGCACGCCGTCGACGTCGTCGCGGGAGGCCAGGAAGCGGGCGAACGCCGTGACCATCCCGGTCACCGCCGACCCCCGATCCCCGGTGAACACCTCCGACGCTCCGCCCGGGTGATGCGCGGCCACGTCGGCCGCCGAGACGGTCACATCGTGCTTCCCGGTCTCGGGGCCGGTGCTCAGGTCGACGGTCACCACCGACGTGTGCGCACTGATCAGGTCCGCGACGTAGGCCAGTTCAGCACCCTTCGTGTCGAAGGTTCCGACGACGTACGCGCTGCCCAACGCACCCTCCGTTGCTCGGTGATCGACTTCGGGCACGGACTCTACTGGCGGGTGGGCACCGAACACATCCCATCACAGTCAGTACCCCCAAGCGGGCTAACGACACCGTCGTCGATCACCGTCCGTGGTCTTCTCCATGCAGGATCGGGTCAGGCACCGCGGCTGACATGGGTGCTCGTCCACAGCCCGCTGGTGGACCGCCCGGCCTGGAAGGGGGCGGCGTCGCGGCTGGGAGAACGCGTCGTCGTTCCCTTCCCTCCACGGAGCGGAAGCGTGGAGGCCGCCGTGTTCGTCGACGTCACGCTTCCTCGTCCGGGGCGCGGTTTCGTCGAGACCGCGCCCCGGTCGAGCTGCGGGAACAACCCTCGGTCTCCGCGGCGACCGGATTCCGCCGTGGAACGAGTGGTCTCCGCCGGAGGTCCTGAACACTCTGTGTCCCGATGAGCGGGCGCGGGAGCGGCTCATCGCCCGAGCCGCCGTCGATCCCGGTGACCTACGTCGAGGAACCTGAGCCGACGACCCTCTACTGGCCGCTGCGTCGATGCGCTTACCTCGAACGAGGAGGCCGGTGGCGCACGCACCGCGAGGGCGCCGACCACCCGGCAATGGCTCACCCCATTGGACCGGAGAACCGCACTTCTGCGCACCAGATCGTCGCCAAGACGACGGGTGCATGAGCGGCCTCAGCACAGACCCGCGGCCTGCCCGCCCCCTGCGACCGCCGAGTGCGCGAATTCCTGCCGCCACGACCTGGAGAACACCGGCGGCCCCCGAGCAGGCGCTCGGGGGCCGCCGGTGACCGGATGGAGAGCG